>Ga0256832_1003290_pt1 | contig 11002 bp, 4 predicted proteins | sample 134614metaG_FD_190534 | JGI IMG/M metagenome (GOLD analysis project Ga0256832, IMG submission 190534) | Hydrothermal vent microbial communities from Lau Basin, Pacific Ocean - 134-614 | ecosystem: Environmental > Aquatic > Marine > Hydrothermal vents | place: Pacific Ocean: Lau Basin | collected...
GCTTTTTCCCGGTCAATATCAATATTTAGCTCATTTTTGCTTTGTTTGAGTTGGTTTTTGACATAGATTGTTCCCGGGGTAGAGTTAAAAATATCTTCCACTTGGGCGCTGATGGCTTTGATGGTATCTAGGTTTTCACCAAAAATTCTCATTTCGATGGGTGCGGAGATGGGTTGTCCTTGCTGAAAACGTCTGGTTACGACTTTTGTCCCCGGGAAACCGACTAAGTCCGTGCGTAAATCCTTGGCTAAGGTTTCGATTTCTTCGACTTCGGCATCATTATCCAAGAAAACAAGGATTTGACCCCGGTTAGAAGCTGGTTGTTGCTGAAATTCATTATAATAAACTCTTGGGTTTCCTTTGCCGATATTGGTGGCAATGCCCTTGATTTCATCTTTTGTCGCAAGATATTTCTCTACTTGGCGGACTGTCCGATTGGTATGGGTGATGTTGCTGCCCGGCTCGGTCTCGATGTCCACGATGATCATCGGTTTTTCAGAAGCAGGAAATAAGCTGAACCCTAGTCGCGGAATCAAAGTCAAGGAAGCGCCAAAAATGGCCGCCACCACTAGCAAGGCGATTACATAATGCTTTACGCCCCAAATCAACAGACGCTGGTAGGGGTTATTGATGTATTTTTTGAATGCTTGAAATACCCGGTTGCCTTCTCCGGCTTCATTTGGATTGGGCTTCAAAATGATGCTTGTCAAAAACGGTATAATCGTCAAGGAAACAAACAAGGAAGCCAATACCGTCACCATCACCGCAACCGGAAGCGAGCGAATAAAATCCCCCGCCGCATCCGGCAAATTAGCCAACGGCAAAAACGCCAGCAAAAGGGTCGCCGTACAGCCAAAAATAGCTACCATGATATGGTTGGTCGCTGTGATGGCTGCTTTTTTGACGGGCATGCCATTTCTTAAATATCGCTCTACGTTTTCCACGACGACAATACTGTCATCCACCAGCAAGCCTAAAGAGATGACCATTCCGACAATACTCAATTGGTTCAAGGTATAACCCAATGCATCCAACAAAAACAACCCCATACTCAATGACAAGGGAATTGAAATCATCACCACCAAGGAAGCTCGCCCCCCCAAAGGCAGTAAGGTCAATAAAACTAGAAACACCGCTATCAAAAAGTCACGTCCAAGGTTTTTAAGGCGTTTATTAACCATAATCTCTTGATCAAAAGCTTGCGCCATTTGGATGTTTTTCGGCAAATCTTGCTCAAAATTTTGTAGTATTTTTTCTACTTGGGCTCTTGTTTGGACGATGTTTCGTTGATCTTTCATGGCCGTCACGACCCAAAGTCCGCGGTGTCCATTGTATCGAACGATGTGGCTGCTCTCTTCGGGCGCTTCGTAAATATTGGCAATATCGCTCAAATGGGTCGTCTTGCCGGATTTTGTGGTCTTGATGACTATTTGGTTAATGTCGGCGATGGACCCCAATTCGGCAGACGTCTTGATATTGTATTTTCGCTTGCCCAAATCAATGTCGCCACCCGGAATATTGACATTATTGCTTTGAATCAGACCTAAAACTTGATTGAGTCCGATTTTGTGAATGGCCATTTTGTCCAAATCCAGTTCAATACGAATGCTTTGATCCGGTACACCCTGAATTTTCACCCATTTGATGTCGTCAATGGCTTCAACCTTTTTCTTAAGTTTTTTGGCCCAGTCTTCCATTTGGGGCATGGAGGCGGTTTCAGACACCAAGGCCGTTTGCAAAATGGCCACATCGCTGGCAGAAGCTTGGTTGATGTCAATGCTCAGAATATCCTTCGGTAGGGTTTGAATTTTATTGACTTCCCGAATGACATCATTGTATTTTGATTTGGTGTCCACGCCATAATTAAACTCAATCAGCATAAAAAGGAGTCCATCATTCATCGTGGACTTAATTTCCTTAATGTCATCGAGTTGATAGATGGCGTCTTCGATGGGGTCTGCGACCAGATTTTCCATATCTTCGGGAGAAGTACCCGGGTAGATAGCCACCAAAGAGTAAATAGGCGCCCCAAAAGGCGGATCTTCACTCCGGGGCATATTCATCAATGAATTAAGTCCCAAGACCATCAAGGCCAGAAAAATCACGATGGTAAACTGATAGTTTTTTACAAAAAATTGAGTAAACTTCATTTGATTTTTGATTTATTTGGCCACCACCACCGGGTCTCCGTCTTCTAAAAATATTGCTCCAATCGTTACCACTTGCTGAACGTCATCCAAGCCGGAAGAGACAAGTACCCGATCACCCATCAATTGGCTGATGCCTATCTCTATAAGCTTCGCCTTGCCATCTTTAACTGTAAAAATTTGAGCTTGTTTGCCATTACTTTTGACGATGGCTTCTATGGGGATGGTCAGACCTTTGGTGGCTTTCGGCTGCTTGATTTTGACTCGACAAACCATGCCGATGGCTAGCGATTTGGGTTGAGTCAACAATGAAAATTCTACATCTAAAGAGCCACTGGCATCGGTTGCCATGACTGATTTTTTGCTAACCAAGCCTTTGTACTTTTTGTTTGGATAGGCATCAAAGACAAAATTTACGGGATCTCCCACCTTCAATTTTGCCCAATCTTGGTCTATCAGCTTCGCAGTCACAATCCAATCTTTTTTATTCACACCCAAGATGGCATAGACGGGCATTCCGGGGCCGGCAATCTCGCCATCGTGGAGCAATTGTTTTAAAATGCGTCCATTAATCGGCGCCGAAACGGTACTGTGCATTTGATTGAATCGAGCTATTTCCAATGTTTTTTCGGCAACGGCAACTCCGGTTCGAGCATCTTGAACCTGTTCCAAAGTAGCGACACTGTCCCGATACATAATTTCTGCCCGCTCCGCATCTCTTTTTGCTTTCGCAAAAGCTTGTTTGGCTTGTTCGACTTGGGCATCGATCTCGGTCATCAATAAGGTCGCCAAGAGTTGTCCTTTGTGGACATAGTCTCCTTCTTTGACATAAGTTTTTTCGATGACGCCACCGGTTTTAAAAGCCGGAGTAGCTTGAGTCTTGCTGGATGTGATGCCCAAGACTTGGATGGTTTTGCCGTCTGAATGTTGTCCGACCGGTTCCAATTTGACATACTGAGTCATATCCGGTTGGATGGATTCTTTATCGGTTTTTGCTTCCTGTTTGCAAGCGGCAAAGACGCTTAAAACTAGGAGAAAGGAAAGTATTTTTTTCATTTTTTTTTTCTTTTGTTCTTAATTGATGGGGTAACTAGCGGTCACATACTGCAATTCGGCCCACTTAATCCAAGCCTGATATCTTGCGATGACATACTCAATATTGTTTTGGGTGACTTGTGTCCGGGCATCCATCAGCTCCAAATAATTGGTTACGCCCAATCGGTATTTCTTCAAAACTTCTTGATAAGTTTTTTCAGCGGATACGATTCGGGGCCGGTAAGTTAGAGCTTGCAGATTAGCAGATTTCAAATTGTTTTTAGCCATACTCGATTGCAGGTCGAATTGGCTTTGGACAAACACCTTTTCTTTTTTCTGGGCTTCTATCAGCGCAAGTGCTTGATTTTTTTTAGAACGATGTCTGCGATGGTCGTAAATGTTCCATTCGAGATGAATGCCCAAAAGTGCATAAGGCTTCCATTTAAATTTATAATCCTGAGACCCCAAGTCCAATTGTGCCCCCAATTTGGGATAATAAAATTGGTTTTCTTTTTTGACCGCAAGGTGACGCATCTCTAGTCCAACATCCATTTGCGCCAGCTCTTCTCGTCTTCCTTCCTGTGGTGTGTCGGCGGGTAACTCCGGCAATTCAATCATCACTTGCTCACGGGTGATATCCGGGTTGTTTAGTAAGAAAGCCACCAATTCCCAAGCATTTTGCTCGTTATTTTGGGCATTAATTAATTGGGCATCAATTTTGGCCATTTCTGATTTTATGCGAGAGACCGAAGACGGCAAGGCTTTACCATTTTTGTAAAGGACTTGGGTCACACGAAGCACTTCTTGCAGCAACTCTTGAGCGTCCTTAAAAATGTCGATTGATTTTGCCGCCATTTGCCACTGCAAGTAAGCGGTCATAATTTCCTTAGAAAGCCGGCGCTTAAAAGCTTTGATTTCCAGTTGTTTTAGATCGATTTTTTTGGATTGGAGCTGTCGGTTAATTTTTAAGTCCGGATAGAAAATAGGCTGCTGAATTCGTATTTTGGCATCCAAATAATTATTGGGCAAGAAGTTTATGACTTGATTGTCCACAGTCGGAAAGGACTTTGAAGCGGTTAATTGGTTCAGGGTGCCATAGACCGGGTTGAGCAGGTCGCCAATTGGGAAGTCAATATCTCGCCCGCCGTTTGCGAGTGTGTACAGAGCATCCAATTTTGCGGTTGGGCCGTACAAGGATTTGGCTTCTTGCAGCGTCGCTTCCGCAAATTTCAATCTAAAGTGTTCGGCTCGGAGTTGTTGATTATTCTCCCAAGTCATCTGAACAAGGCTGTCAAAGTCTTGTGCCCTTGCGGGAAAAACTAAAACCGAGTACAAAAAAGCAAAGATAAGTATTCTATAAACCATGTTAGTTTTGTTTACACTGTTTAGTAAGTGCCAAAAAAATTATTCACTTGGAGCGCCAAAAAACCCATCAATCATAGCTTGCGTCGCTTGGCGTGCCAAAGTTTCCGAATCCATTTTGACCAAGAAACCAATATGATCGCATTGTATTAGACTCACCAATCCCACAACTTGACTCAACAAATTAATCGCAAAAATTCGGGCATCTTTTATCTGTGGATATTCTTTTTGCAATTCCTGGCAAGTTGCTTCCAATTGTCCAAAGAGTTGTAATCCGGGGCTTGATTCTCCCAAATACTTCGTAAAATTGATACCGGAAGGATGAAACATAATGTCAAACCACTCTTTTTGCGTAAGCCCAAACTGAATAAAGGCCACGCCAATATTTTTTAATCTCTTGATAAGGTCTGCTTCTTCAAAATAAGGTCGCATGGTGGCGGTCAACTGTTTAAAGCCTTTTTCCATCAGTTCGTAACCAATCTCGTCTTTGCTATCAAAATAGAGATAGATGGTGGCCGGGCTGTACTCAATGGCACTGGCAATATTGCGTATAGACAACTGCGACCAGCCTTTGGTCAATAGGATGGACTCGGCTTCCGCAAGAATCTTCCGGCGCAGCTCTAATTTTTGACGTTCTTTTCTTTCGTTGATACCCATTTTGAATGATTAACGGTGCAAAGTTACTAAACGGTGTTCAGAAAGTCAAGTTTTTTTTTGTCGTAACGACGCAGTTTTTTTTGCAAAACCGATAAAAAAACAATAAAATTTGGTCATTCGGAATTTATTTGTTAACATTGCCCATCGTATTGCTATAACAACCAAAAAACCAACTGTAATTAGTTAATTGTCGGAATATTATTTGGCAGACCGCCGGCTCTATGCCCTTTAGGTTGCTGCCGGAATGTGTATGGAGTGGATTTTATGCCGGATTTTATTCTGTTTTTTTTAATCTTAAATTTTTTTATTATGAAATTTACATTTCACAAAGGTCATTTCTATGACCAAATTACACACCTGTTTACTTCTTTTCTTCGACATCGACCGCCTTTGATGCGCCTGTTTTTTGTAGGTGTATTGTTATGGGGGGGGTGAGTCTTAATGGACAAGGAAACCCACAAGGTGTGCGTGAGTATAATGCATGTAATCCTGCCGACCTCTATCAGAGTTTAGAATCATCGTTCAATCCTGTACCAATAGGTGACATGATTGGTATAAATGAAACGGGTTTGGTATTTTGGGAGAAGGTGTATAAGAGTAATAGTGATGCACCAGGGAACATTGTTCAACCAGATGTAGTTAATTCTTTTCTTGCTACATTTTCAAAAATCAGGATTTTTCATCAAATTTATAAGGATTATAACCTTGGTGGACAGACATATAAAAATCCATCTAACTCCAATATCTCTGAATGCAATATATCTGGAGTTGACTATTCTAGAAATTATATGTGCGCATTAAGGGACTTCTACGATGTACTTAGAAATGCAGATGGGGATGGAAATGTAAGCAATGCCGGCTATCCATTTATTTGTTCGGCATCTGAAGCATCTGATATAGCGCAATTCCCAAGTAAATGGTTTTCTTATTCTCAATGGGGCGGAAACCTAGGGGCAACATTTCCGAATATAGAAGACTATCCTGAGTACCAAAATGCAAAGGCTTATGCAATAGCATTTTTGAAGACGATGGATCCAGTTGGAGGGCAGAAATTAGTAGATCGTTTTTATACAACCAATGAACTTTGGGGTTGGTCTTCTGATGAAGTAGCTGGATTTCATCGTATTGTTGATGGGTTTATAGCTGGATTTGATGAATACTATAACGGTCCTAATTGGAATGTTGAATTGTGGCTTGGAGCATATCAGGCTCATGATAATGATCCTGGTGTATGGGGAAATGACTTCATCGGTACCATGATGAATGATAATGCGAGAAATAACCTAGGCGGAATCGATGTTCATCCTTACAGTTTTGTTCAAAATGGAAATAGTAGCAGTGTATTGGTTATTTCGGAGCATCCAGAATCAGTAAATTCCTATTTTCAATCGCTTAAATGCATGGCAGATTGGCGGAATAATAATAATGAAAATCTATCCTTGTCTGCCACGGAGTTTGGGTGGAATAGCGATGATACCTATGTTACGGCTAATTACACTTTTAATGGTGTCCCTTATTATCGGGTCTTGCGCGGTCATGATGGTCAATTTACAACATCAGATAACCCCGTTGATTGGGCTGTTGAGCAGCATGGGGTTGGTCAGGAAGCTCAGGCAGTTTATTCCACGAGGGCTTTCCTGCTATTAGCGAGATATGGCTATGAGAGTGGGTACTTATATGCATCCATTGACAATAATGAAGTTACTTATCAAGAAACTGGAGTATATGAAACCAAGCAAGGACTCACAGATGTTCCCAATGGATTTCATCGGTTTGACGCTCATGTTGTCGATTCAGATTCTGATTGGATAGGAGAAAAAATGGTTATGCCTGCGATGAGAAAGCTTAGAGATATGGATATTATTGGTGATAAACATTTTCTGGAAGTACTTAGCGAAAACGACAATGGCGTCTACGCTATGTTATTCGGTGATGATGCAGACCATCCAACTCATTTAGTTGCTTGGAATGCAGTAAATATCAATATGATGAATGAAGCGACTATTAATGCCATGACCATTACACAGCTAGCATCTGACATACTCCCAGCAGATATATCCATAGATGAATCAGCCATGCATACCCTACTTGATTGGAATGAAGGAACTACGAATAATATGGATGTCTATGATGAGTCAACTGGTGAGCTTACTCTAACTCCTATTCCGGTGGTGATTCCGCTAGAAGCATCTTCTGTTGCATGTGATGTAACTATTCCTGTGGTGCGGAATAGATGTATAAGTCTCTATGCTGATGTTGGAGAAGATATACTAACGAATGATCAATCAGCTAACTGGATGCCAATTCGAAATTTGTCGGATGGTCTTGAATCTACTCGTTATGAGACAAAAATAGGTGGATACCCTGCTAATGAAATTTATTTTATCATACCAATTTTAGAACCCACCACACCGCAATTGATACTGCATTGGCGTGCTTTTGTTGATCAAAACCGAAACAACCCTGTAAACTCATTGCAATCTTATATGATTCATACAAGTATTGATGGCGTTGTGTGGGACTTAGTAGGGAACTATACAAACTCATGGCGTGATAACTACCAAGTTTTTGATATAGACTTAGTTAACCCACCCAAATATATTCGAGTAACTGAAACTTCCAACATGGAACACTTGAACATTGTCAGGTTGGATATTTATGAAAAAGCACCTGATGGAGAGCGTGATGATATATGGCTTTTCATTGGCAATAGTGTTACAAAAACAGATTTAACTCCAAGTGGAGAATCAAATGCAAAGATTTTTTCACATTTGATAAGTAATCAATTTTCTTGTCAATATCCCATTGTTATTGATGCGGGTTATGGTGGAGAGAAAGCCACAGAAATGGATGATGACAACTTTTTTGATCATGGTGATAATCTGACTAGTATCCTTAATGCGCATCCCGAAATTACTTTCGTGCCAATATGTTATGGGTTAAATGACATAATGCGAAGTGGGACGGGTACTGATGGATTAACTCCTTATGGAGATGAACCTATCCCAACGACCGCATTTTTTGATGCTATGCGCTCTATGATTGATAAAGTAAATGGCACTTGTGGCAATCTAACAGGACGAGTGGCTATTCCTTCACGTGTTCCGTGGGCTATATTCCCCGCTCCTAATTATTGTGCTACATGTGTGACTGGTGGTATTACACCATTCAATAGTGGAGATGCAAACTATCCCAATTTGGATTATATGGATAAGATTATTGCAGAGAAAACGCCTTATGCAATGAATGGAAATATCCCTTATGCCGATTTTGAGACTCCATTTAAAACGAATGCATCAACTTATATTGGAAGTGATGGGGTTCATCATACCGATGACGGTAAGAGTGCATTCAACCAAATCTGGGTCGATGCTGCTTCTGCCATCGTGTACAATGGACTTCAAGCAAATTCTTGTGGCTCCACGACTGCCACCTGTCACGACTACACCATCACCAATGATGCCACATGGCCAGATGCTGTCAACTACCCGGGCCCTTACGGAAAAGTCGAAGTGAAAAATAATGCGACTTTGACCATAAACACAGGCTATGAAGCCCGTTTTTGTACAGATGGAGAGCTGATAATATCAGATGGTGGAAAAGTTGACCTAAATGGCACTTTAACGGCTGATGATGTGTATTGGAAAGGGGTGAGAATGACTGGAAATGATGAGAACATAAGCTTTACTTCATCCTCATTTGCGGTTATTGAAAAAGCCACTACTGGATTACGCAGTTTATTGGGGACGGTTAATTGTACAGGTACAACAATCCAAAATAATCGAATAGGAGTCGCTTGCTTTGGTTTCCAAACCGATGCTACTTTCACGGATTGCACTTTTAAGAATACAACTGCATTTTCATACCCTAATGGGGAGTTTATTGACTTCGCAAGCTTGGCGTTTATGTCTGACGGTCCTGATTTTTTAGGGTGTTCTTTTATTGAAGAAAGAGCCAACCCAAATGATGCAGGTGTTGGGATTTCCACATTTAATGCAAATTTCAGTATTGATAAAACCAATGCTAATGTTGGGGTATTTCAGAACCTAATCTATGGGGTACACTCCAGTACGTATGGTATTTTTTCTGTTAATGAAGAGCTCAAAGTACACAATGCCATTTTTAACAATTGCCGAGTAGGCATAGATGCTATTTTCCCTTCTGATTGTGATATTCGATACAATGAATTTAACCTGTCTGATCCATATCGTATTAATGGCGGAGATTGGCAAGCTCAACGCCAATATGGTGTATATTTTCACGGTGCGGCATTAGGCTTTGTTTTGGAAGACAATAGCTTTTCATTTGATTGTACAGCCTGCCCAGGTGGTTGCTCCGGTTGCACCAGTTGGAATAGAGTAGGTACACAAATGTCAGGAATAGGAGAAGCCGGTAATGTAATCAGGCGAAATGACTACACGGGCGTACCTTTAGCTAATATTGCCTACGGAAAAAATGGCGATCCGGTAGTAGGTACAGGACTACTGTATGAATGCAACAATATGCACAGCAATCCTATAGACTTCCTAACAGGACTAGACCCGGTTATTAAGTTTGAACAGGGAGAACAAGTTGGCTTTGATTTATTCAAAGCAGCCGACAATATCTTCGATGTCAACACGACCAACAATGATTTTATTCACGAGCCAGGTGGGCAACAGCCTTCGATAGAATATTATTGGAAGGTCAGTAAACCGGATAATGTGAGTGCTAATATTACAGTAAAAGAAGCAGATGTTAAGAACGGGTGTGCTTCAAGTCAAAAGCCACCCAAAAAGAAGTTAACGGACACGGAGAAAAACACCTTGCTGGAAGAGTATAAGGCATTAGCCTATCAATATGATGAGGCTAGGTTGGCATTTAATGAGGCAAAAAACGGGAATGATGCAGAACTGATAAAGGAAAAGCGTCGAAACCTATCGTATGTAAGTCGATTAAAATGGGAAAAGGTGTTATATGGTATGAGATCGGCGGCTTTTGAAAGCAATCGCACAGAAGCACGGGCTTGGCTTGGACGATTTGGTACCTACGGAGCGGATATATTGCTGGCTCAGGATTATGCAGCGACTCAGGAGTGGGGTGCTGCTCATCACATTTTGGATATGCTTTCGCAAAAATATGAACTGACCGATGCTGATTATGCGGAAGTGCAAGATGTTAGACATGTTTTTAATCTTCTTACTAATCAAGAGCTGAATCAACTTGATGAGCAGTCAAGGGCAGAATTGAATGATATTGCCGGTAAAGGCAGTGGTATTCCAAGGGTGATGGCTCAGAGCATTATGAGCTTCTATGGCAAGTATTACGCACCACTATTTGCCGAAGTGCCGGTCTTAGAAGGTGAAAATAATGGGTACAAAGATACGGAGAATGATGGACCAAGGTTGAAGATATCCCCTAATCCGGTGGACTATAATGTACGATTTGACTGGAGCGAGTTTGTGGTAAGCAATGACCAAGAAGTGACCATCGAAATCACCAATAAAAACGGTGGATTAATCACGATATTACATCCTGCCAAGGGAGTCAGTGAGTTGGAGTGGACGACAGAGTCCGTCTCATCCGGCATTATTTATTACCGCCTGAAAATAGGCGGTCAGGTGAAAGATAGTGGTCAGATTTATGTGAATAAATAATTTTTAACGGGGGCTGCCTATCGTTAGGTAGCCCCATTTAATTCAAAAGTGATGAGAAATATCATACTTTTTCTTTTTTTAGGGCTTACGCCAATGAGTAGTCAGGCTCAGGTGGGTTTTGATAGTGTGTATCATTTTATTCCGACCCATGCCGAAGATCTTCAT
>Ga0256832_1003291_pt1 | contig 11002 bp, 6 predicted proteins | sample 134614metaG_FD_190534 | JGI IMG/M metagenome (GOLD analysis project Ga0256832, IMG submission 190534) | Hydrothermal vent microbial communities from Lau Basin, Pacific Ocean - 134-614 | ecosystem: Environmental > Aquatic > Marine > Hydrothermal vents | place: Pacific Ocean: Lau Basin | collected...
TGGCATTTGACTTAGAATAATTAATCTCATAACCATTTTTTTTAAAGTCTTTGTAAGGAGTGAATATTTTATGCCCATAATTAAAAGAACTTATTTTATATAACAATATGCCTTCAGAATTATACACAATCTTGGTATCATATCTTTTCCATACACCCACTCTTTTATTTCCATCAAGTTTGCCCGAAATTATTATTTTCCTATTGTCATCATACACATTAAAACCGGCAATTGTCGTATCCGGATAGTCATAATACTCTGTTCTTATCAACTTTCCCTTCTTGGTATAATATTTCCAATTTCCTACTTTTAGTCCCCTGAAATACAACCCTTCTCCGGGAATTTCATAAGAATTTGAATCTCGTTTATTCAAGTAATAGCCATCCCTATAAGAAATACTGAAATATTCGGAATTAGCATAATCTCTATTATATCTATTTTCGATTTTACATACTTCTCCATTAATATCCAAAACAATGCTTTCTGATAACCGGTCTTTGTCATTTATATAAATATATTTGATTTCTCCTCCTCTCGATCTTTTGGTTAAAAGAATCCTATCATCTTTATATTTTTTGATTTCAGAAACAATTGTAGTGTCAAGGTCACTATAATAATAGATGCAATCTCCTTGTTTTTTACCGTTTTCATAAAACATAATACTCTTTACTAAATTGTATTCATAGTTATCTCGCATTGAATAATGAATCCATTTACCATTTGCCTTTCCATTTTTGAAACATCCTTCTGCAATCTTTCTATCCTTGTAATAAAACACCTTAAAGCCTGTGAATCTCGACTTTACAATTTCCTCATATTCATTAAGAAACTTAAGATATTGTTTTCCCCTTTCTACTGTTTTATATCGCCTCTTTGTCCAGGGACTAAATTTAACAATAGATGAATTATGCTCACATACAATTGCATTGAAATGTAATCCATCTCTGTTATGTGTGAAAATCAACCATTTGCTACCTGGAATTAATTTTTCTCCTCCGGCGGTCGTAAAACCTCCAGTCCGGACATAAACAGTATCTTTTATATCCCCATAATAACTTTTATCTATCACCGCAACACTTTCGTAACTAGAATTTATTACAAAAGTTTTAATGATGGTACAAGTAAAAACTCGTAAGTCATTATCAGGATGATTCATAATCTCTGAAATAGATTCCTGATAACCGGAACAACATCCAAAAACTACACCGGGAACAAATAATATGGCAAATAATAACTTCAACATTATGAATCAATTTTAAATTTCTACTTCAGGTAAATTTAATTTTTTCACTTTTGCAACACTGCCCTCCTGTAGAAACCTTATCAGATTTTACGGGACAGGTCTAACTCCCTGTTTCTTCGTAGACTCCGAAACCGGGAGAGCCACAACCGAGAATCAACCCTCAACACGAAAAAATGAAATGCGCCCATTACTACTTAGCTAACGAAAAATTCATTCTAAATGTTACCTCCTCTTACGATTGAAGTTATTGCCTCTTGAATTTCGGTTTTTATTACGATTTGCAAAGAACTCTTGCTTTCTTTTGTTTTTTTCCTTTTGCCATTCCTTTTTTTCAGTCTGAGTCATTGGTTTATCAGTTTGAGGAAAAGGATTGTCAGTTACAATTTGTATCTTTTGTTTGGTCAATCTCTCGATGTCTCTGATATATGCATTCTCTTCCGGTTCACAAATCGAAATAGAGATACCTTCTTCGCCTGCACGACCACATCGCCCGATTCTATGCACATAAGTTTCAGATTCATTGGGAATATCGTAATTGATAACGTGACGCAATTTATCAATATCGATTCCACGAGCTGCAATGTCTGTAGCAACCAATACCCTAATTTTTCCGGCCTTAAAATCCTTTAGTGCTTTTTGTCTCTGGTTTTGAGTTTTATCTCCGTGTATTGCCGCACAAGCTATATTTTCCTTCTTTAAGTTTCGTACTATACGATTAGCTCCGTGTTTTGTTCTTGAAAAAAGCAAAACTTGATTAAGCTCGGGATTATTGAGAATATGCAGCAACAATTCACGTTTATTTACTCTGTTAGTCATATACAGATATTGCTGAATTGTCTCAGCTGTAGAAGAAACAGGATCTACTGCCAATTTCTTAGGATTGGTTAAAATTTCTCTTGATAATTTCACTATTTTATCAGGCATAGTTGCTGAAAAAAACAATGATTGTCTCTTTTGTGGTAATTTTGCAATAATCTTTTTTATATCATTGATAAAACCCATATCCAGCATCCTGTCCGCTTCATCCAAAACAAAATATTTGATATCTCTTAAGGATACAATACCTTGGTTCATCAGGTCAAGTAAACGTCCCGGCGTAGCCACCAGTACATCTACTCCCGCTTGCAATGCATCTTTTTGTTTCCCTTGAGGTACTCCACCAAAAATCACGGTATTTCTTATATTTGTATATTTGCCATAATCCCTAAAACTTTCTCCTATTTGAATCGCCAGTTCACGAGTTGGGGTTACGACTAATGAAGATATCTTCCTCCTCCCTTTTAAGTGCTTTTGTTCATTGTACAAATGCTGAATAATAGGAATTGCAAAAGCTGCGGTTTTACCCGTACCTGTTTGTGCACTAGCCAGTATGTCATCACCTCTCAATGCCATTGGAATCGCTTTTTCCTGTATAGAAGTTGGCTCTGTATAGTTTTTGTCTTTCACCGCTTTGAGTATAGAGGGAATTATTTTCAATTCTTCAAATTTCATATTTTCTTTTTTATTATTGTAACTATTCAGATACACGTTACTTTTGTTCTAAAATTAGGTACACATGAGTAGTCACTTATTTTTAATTCTAAATGCCATCATTGTCTATAACCCGCAATATCCATTAATCACTCAATACTTATTCCAATGGAATATTCTTGAGATTCAAACTTCCTATTTTACAATGAATTTATTGAACTATAAGGAGGAGAATAAACAGATATTAAACTAAATAGTCGAAGAGACATAATAGCATCAATAATATATAAAGGTTTTAAAAGTATAATAGTTTATATTTAACACATAATTCTTTAATTACTTAACCCGCATTATTCACGGGTTTTCGTAATGAGAGTTAAAAATACCAACCTGCCCGCCGTACAAAGCACTTTGGCAGGCGGGTAGTAAAGGGAAGCGCAAGAATTTTTTACCGAGTAAATGGACACCCATTTTTGAGGTATAAAATTTCTTAGCATTTCCTTTAATAGCCGGTAGTTTGAGCTCGTAATAGAAATACTTGTGAATAATTCGGGTTATGACTCCTTCATACCAAAACTAGCATCTAAATCTCTATTTACAAACCAAAGCGCAATGAAACTGGGTATAGTACATAATATCACATATATGAAGAAATGCTGATATCCCAAAGACTCTTGTACCCAACCACTAATCATTCCGGGTAGCATCATTCCCAATGCCATAAATCCGGTAGCTATGGCAAAATGTGCTGTTTTATATTGGCTTTTACTCGCAAGATAAAGCATGTACAACATATAACCGGTAAATCCAAAACCATATCCAAACTGCTCTACAGCAATCATAGCATTGATAGTATAAAGATTTGACGGTTGAGCATATGACATGTAGATATATACTGCATTGGGAAGATTGATAGCTAATGCCATCCACCAAATCCATTTTTTAAGACCATATTTTGCTGCTAAAAGCCCCCCTGATATCCCACCGAATACCAATGCTAATACACCAATTGTCCCATAGGCAAAACCTTTTTCGGTAAGCGATAAAGCCAACCCCCCATTCTCCCTTGAATCCAATAAAAAGGGAGAAGCCATTTTTGTCAATTGAGACTCCGAAAACCTGTACAATAACAAAAATGCAATTGCCGGCACTATCCCTTTTAATCTGAAAAATGATGCTAAAACCTCAGTATATGAGCTCTGAGATTCCTTGTCTGCCGGCTTATCCTTATCCGGATATGGCAATAAAAATCTATGGTATAAGGCTAATAACAAAAAAATCAATGCTAATGTACCTATGGAAATTGACCAAGCCAAGGACACATTTCCTGCCTTAGCATCAAAAAACGCATTATCAACTTTTTTCAAATTGTGCTTGAGTTTAATAGTAGTCATCTTTGGCTTATTCCAATTGTCTTTAGTAAAAACAAAGACACTTTGCCCCGCTAAATACAAATCCTTGCTACCTTCCTTTTGACCAAAAGTCATCCGGATAGAATCCTCATCTTCAGGCATTGCAGTAAGCAAAAAATACACATTAACTGAATCTACAGAACTACTATCTTTATATAGTGGAATAGCCACATTCTCCGGAAAAACCTTTATTTCAGGTTTTACATTTTCGGCCATTTGGTTTTTGATAACAAACTCATCCAATTGCTTTTTACCATCAGCAAAAACATAGTCATTTTGATTTACCGCCTTTACTTCAATTCTTTTTGTCTCCAAGCCTGTATTGTCCAAAATCAATCCGGTTATTATCACTAATAAGCCCAGCCCTGCAATCATTGCCAAACGGTAAAAAGTACTCCTTATTCCTGTAAAAAACGCTTGTTTTTTCTCCGTCAAAGCCAACATATAAAAACCATCTGCTGCGATATCATGGGTCGCAGAGGTAAATGCCATTCCCCATAAAAACAACAAAGTTACCGGATACCACCATGGCAAATGCAAAGCAAAGGCAACACCTGCCAATGATAATGCCAGAATAATTTGCATCCAAAAAATCCATTTTCTCTTAGTGGAATAGATGTCCACAAAAGGACTCCATAAGGGCTTTATTACCCAAGGTAAATACAATAACGAAGTCCAAAAAGCCAATGAGGTATTTGACACACCTAATGTCTTGTACATATCACTTGCGACAAACATCACAATTATATAGGGAATCCCCTCAGCAAAATACAATGTCGGAATCCAAGACCAAGGCGAACGATTTTTATTCATAATGCATTATTTTGAATCGCAATGTATGAAAAATCCTTGTTTTTTCCAGTCTTGTTATAAAAAAAAATACTATCTCATTTTTGGTCTTCTCCTTTTACTTCCTCTATTCATCATCTTGTAGCCATCTTTTCCCATCGCTGCGGCCTGTCTCATAGCGCCTTTATTTGCAAAAACCTTATTAAATTCCTTAAGTTGTCCTTTAAGATTCTTTTCTGTAATGTTCAGTTTTTTAGCATCATTATAGTATTTTTTAGCGGCAGTCCACTTGTTTTTTGATGCATTAATGTTTGCCAATTGCAAAAGAACCATGGCTTTTTCATTATCCGATGGAAGCTTAATGGAAAGAGCTTTATTAAAAAATTCTTCTCCTTCTTTATGTTTTTTTTCATTTACGGCAAAAGAACCTTTCAGAATATAATAATACGCCCTATTTGTAGGATACAGCAATTTTGGGCTGAGAGTCAATTTCAATCTCTTATCAGCCTCTTCATACTGTTGCTTTTGCACAAACTCCGAAGCAGAAACAATAGTACCAAGCATAATATAACTAACAAGCAATACGAGACCTATAATCACAAACCAAATCCCATACCAAGTACCATAGGCTGCCCAAAGCCAAATACCGAGTCCTAAAAACAAAACAATTAAAGCAAATTTGAGGTAAATATTTATTTTAAACATAGTTCTTAATTTTTATTACCACAAAGTTAAGATTTTATTATATAGTGTCTGCAAGAAATCACATCAAATTTGAAATTGATTCTTATTGTCACCTTTTGACTTTTTTACAAGTGATTGATACAAGGGCATCAAATCATTGCAAAAAAATCAAAACCTAAGCAATAATTATCTGAATTTCAAAAATTGTCTGTTTTCATGCAGCCACTATATAGTGTCTGCAAGAAATCACATTTTTATTTTCTTTCTAAAATCATAAAGGTGCATTTAAGTTTTTCGCATTGCGAGTTCTGTCCAACGATTTTATGGAAAGATAATATTTCCCGCTGTACAGCGGGATAAATGTGAATAACCGTGGGTGAAACCCGCGGTATCCGAACAAGTAGAGTACATCTCCGGAGGAGTTGAATATCCATACAACATAATAATTGATAATTGAACACCTTTCGGCGTTCCATATCCTCTCTCACATTTACCCCGCATTTCATACGGGGCTAATCATATTAACCCATGCCAGATTCAATATTTGATTATCTTATTGTATTTTTTGCCTTTGATTGTATTCACTTCTATAATGTATAGTCCTTTTTCCAAATCTTGAATATCGATAACTTTATCCCTGACATTATGTAGGCTTCTAACCGGTTTCCCTTGCATGGAGTAGATATTTACATCATTTATATCATCGACTGATTCACAGTCTATGGTAAAATAGTCTTTCACAGGGTTTGGAAAAATATCGATTTTTGAATAATCATTTTCCTCGATTCCGGATACTTCAAATTCAGACCAAGAATATGCTATTGCTGATGATTTATCAAATACACCTTCATAATCCCTTCTGTAATGGATCTTTTTTAACTTATTAAAATTATCATCATAAGTATAAATATTCTTTGAATCAATATCCCATCTCAATGAATCGCTACTCCAATAAAAATTGCTATAATCAGTCAAATATTCATCGTTAATATATGCGTATGTTTTTTTTTGTTTATTTACCCAAACAGAGTCCCATCTATACTCGTAAATAGAATTATATTTTCCGATAATATTATATGAATAAACCGTTTTTTCACTATTCACCCATTCGCCGGAGTAATTAAATCTTTTGCCTATTACAGTATCTTTCTGATTTAAATTATTATAATGATATGACCATTGTAATAAATCAACCCAGCTTTTTGTTTCTTTATCCCACAAGAACATAGTGACCTTTCTTTGTAGTCCGTTTGCAAAATCATAAACATATTTACTGTCATAAAATATGCTATCGGTATTAGAATCCAGTAGCTTAAATGTTTCTGTAGCAATATTTCCATCTTCGTCGTACGTCGATTCATCCGAATAATAAAAATACCAATTGTTTTTCTCGTTATCCCATTGATAATTTATAAATAATGTATCATTTCCATTCTCATCATAGAAAAATACATATTTACTTCCGTAGTTTCCCGACCTCAAAATGCTTTTAACAACACTTCCTGCTTCATTATAAACTTTATACAGAGAAGTATCCGAATATTCTTTGGTTTCCTCATTCCATTTCATTTCCAGATAAGACTTTTTTGTATTATTGAAATAATAAACTGTTGTATCTTTATAGTTGGGCACCCACTCAAATAAATCAAAATCAAGCTTATCTTTAATCCCGGATGTATTGCTTCCGTATCCATTTCTATTCGTTACTCTATACAAATCTGTTGGTAGCCATTGATCATCTCCCGCATAATCAAAATAAACGATAGAGTCATTTACCCAAATTTTCTCTCCTTGTCGGTTTGGCTCCAAAATATCATTTTGAAATATGTCGTATTTGTGATTTGGATTGCGTAATTCCCGAATATTTTTTTCCACATCATTCTTTTGTCCAAATAAAACAAATGATGATAAAACAAACAATAGCAAAGTTGAGATTCTTTTCATTTCCTTAATATTTAGCATTTTAAAAAATATATTTTCCAGCACAAACATACAATCTAATTTGCAAAAAAACAAATTACAATTAAGGAGAAGTCTATAATCATCTTTAATATATAAAGATTTATTGAACTAATTGATAACTCACTATATCAGGTGTATTTCATTTTTTCGTATTTAATGTTATTTTTCCTATTTGGATAGACTACCCCACTTATGAAATTAATCCGTTATACTTCTATATACTAACATCAATGTGCCGTTAGGCACAAAATATGGATAAAAAAGCTATTATCCATCTAAAATGCGTCCCGTGGGTACGCTATATTAAACACATCAACAAAACTTCTTGTAAAAAAGCGAAAAAAATGAAGTGCACCTACTAATCCGGCAACAAAATATTTAGTATATTTGAATTATAATTCTTTAGTAGAGTATCAATCCTCTAACAAAAAAACAAATTAAAATGAAAAAAATCATATTATCTACACTCCTCATTATACTCTTTTTATTTGGAATAAAAGCGCAAATAATAGAATGGGATGCTCCCTATTGATTCTATTTTACTACTATCTTCTCTATATAGCCCTGGTCTTTGTATCTTATATTGACAAGGTATATACCGGACTTAAGAGTGTTTGTGTCGATTGATATTATTTCATCCATGCACTTATCCTTGACAATTATTCGTCTGCCTGACATATCAAGTATTTCCACTTCAACGACATTTAGCCTTTCATTTTTTATTTTTATCCTCTTACCCTGTGATATTGGGTTAGGATAAATTATTCCGCTATTAGATTTTGTCTTATCTCTAATCGAAGTAGATTCTCCAACTCTATTAAAAACACAATATCCTCTTAATGATAAATCATCTTCATCTATTACTTCAGACAAGGTGTATATACCATACATACATACAGTATCTTGACCAATTTGAGACATATTATATCCAAAAGAGCTCTTATACCAAGATGAAGACTTATATTCACCTGTATTTTTATCCAATCTAAAAAAATACAAAACTCTTTCCCCCAGATATGGGAACTCAATTCCTTGTATTTCCACTCCTAATCTATTGCTATTAAAATCATCACCGAGATACATCACATCATTTCCACTAATTAGAATACTTCCGTTGTATAATCTACCGTTTTTCATCCACGTTTTCCATAAAAGTTTACCTTTAGGATCCAATTTTACAAAATATGTCATTAAAATTCCATCACTATTATCATATAGCAATTCATCGCCATAATATACTTTTTTTGCCTTTGACATAATCTCTACATATATATTTCCTTCTTTATCACTATTGAATTTATGAGCATAAACAAAACGGTCATTTGACTGAAATGCATTTATGAAAACCATTTCTCCCTCCTTGGTTAACTTATAGATAACGGAATTCTCGTTAAATGATATCACTTGATTGTCTGTCAAACCATACATATCAAAAGTATCTTGACCTATAATATACCCTTTACCTTGAAATGTTGCTATATATAATACATCTCCATTATCTTCTACCACCGTGCCTAGTACTTTATTATAATCACTTGAACCGGCAACTCCTTTATACAATACACTATCTTTTTTAGTATCAATAATTAAATTGAATAATGCAGGCTCATAATATTGTCCAAACAAACCTTCAAGCGTATCTCCTGCTATTGCATAATTATACTTACCCGAAAAATATCCTCCAATATATAGTATAGAATTTTGAATCCCGACCTTCTTTAATCCATATCCTTCATTAACAAATATCGGCTTTACTTTCAGGTCTTCATCTACACTATATACCTTAAAACTATCCATTTCTTCTTCATTTTCATATACTACCCCGAAGCACAATTTGTCTCCACTAGTAGATACTGTCTTTAGCTCATAGTTAAATAGTGTATCGGTAACACTATACCCTATATAATTATTTGCATTATCTATTTTGATGATTATCACACCACCTACATCTTCTGTAGTATTACTCTCCAGAATAACCTCTTCATCATATAGTACATCTACATTTCTAGCATAACTTCTTACTATATACTTATAGTCTCCATATTGCCATATCTTGGATTCCCAAGTGCCACTTCCTGTCAATAATGTCTTTAAATTCACATTGGTTTGTGCCTGAATATTGACATTGGATAAGAAAACTATAAACAAAGCTAGGAATAGATTTATAGACAAAATTGAAATGAATTTTACTTTTTTCATATTGAATTATTTTTAAATGATTTTTCCACTAAAAGGATAATGCCGGTTTACCAACCACCAAATATAAGAGTTTTTATCTAAATTTTTTAAATTCAGAGAATTATTATTTATATTTTTTTTGCAATGATTAGTGTTGTAATAAGAATCAATTTAAGGTTTGATGTGTTTTCTTGCAGACAGTATATAGTGCAATTTTGCAAGAGGCAAGATCAAAGAAGCAATGTCAGAGAAGCGAGGTCGGAGACACTCGCTTATCAGGGGCTTATCAGGAAATTTGTATGTCAAATTGGTTGTTTTTTTTCGACTTCTTTTTTATCAATACTTCTCCTGTCATTTCTTCGGGAATCTTCATCCCTACCAGCGAAAGCATTGTTGGTGCGATATCTGCAAGTTTCCCGTTTTTGATACTGTATTGCTGTGCATCTTTTGATATAAATATAAAAGGAACAGGACTCATAGAATGTGCAGTATTAGCTGTGCCGTCAGGATTTATCATATAGTCGGCATTGCCGTGATCTGCGGTAATCAAAAGCATATAATCGTGTTTCAACGCATTTGTCACCAACCTTTGCAAATCTTTATCCACGGTTTCCGCAGCAATTTTTGCGGCTTCAAAATCGCCTGTATGACCGACCATATCACCATTGGCGTAGTTCAATACAATAAGGTCGGGCTCATTGCTGTCTATTTCTTTGATTATGGCATCAGTCACTTCATCTGCACTCATCTGTGGTTTTAGATCATAAGTGGCAACTTTAGGACTGGGGATGAGTATTCTTTTCTCTCCATCGAATTCATCTTCTCTTCCTCCCGAAAAGAAGAATGTGACATGTGCGTATTTTTCTGTTTCGGCAATACGAACTTGTTTTTTACCTGCATCTGAAAATACTTCTCCTATTGTATTTTTGAGGTTATCTTTTGTGAAAAGTACATGGATATCTTTAAAACTTTCATCGTATGTGGTCATTGTTGCAAAATACAAATCAAGTTTTTCCATATGGTGCTCCGGCATATCTTTTTGGCTTAATACTGTTGTCAATTCTCTTGGTCTATCTGATCTGAAATTGAAGAATAATACTGCATCGCCATTTTCGATACTCCCTATGGGGTCACCGCTACCATCGACCATTACTATTGGCTTCATAAATTCATCTGTCACATCTTCATTATAGGATTTATTTATAGCGAACATTGGATTTCTAGCTTCTTCTCCTTCGGCTAAGACCATGGCATCATAGGCTTT
>Ga0256832_1003292_pt1 | contig 11001 bp, 11 predicted proteins | sample 134614metaG_FD_190534 | JGI IMG/M metagenome (GOLD analysis project Ga0256832, IMG submission 190534) | Hydrothermal vent microbial communities from Lau Basin, Pacific Ocean - 134-614 | ecosystem: Environmental > Aquatic > Marine > Hydrothermal vents | place: Pacific Ocean: Lau Basin | collected...
CGAATGTATTTGGTCCGACTGGGGACCCAGGGCGGTGGAAGATCAAAACAGGAAGCGAATTCGTGCGGAGATGCGGGTAAAAGATGCGGACTTTTTTCTGTTTGACGCGAACAAAAAGTTTAGCACACACAAACCCCATTGTCAAGTGCCAAACATTGAAAAATGGGCATAAAAACCCGCCGCCACGCGCCCTCGCTGGCGTTTTCATGAAATTTTCATCTTCCAACATGATACACCATCTCGGGCGATTTGGCAAATGGAGCCGCAAGCGGGGCGCGTCCTAAAATTTTGGCAAATCGCGTTGTCATCAGGAGTTCGGTCATGTGGGCTCCACCCGGCGCTGAAGCGCCGGGCTATAAAACAACGCCGGGTGAACCCGGCTTTTGGCGCGGGCTGTCTCTGAAAGCCCCCTTGAGGGGGCGTCGTTTCTAGCCCGGAGGTTCACCTCCGGGGCGCCTGACGCAACGCGTCCATAATTTGGGACGCGCCCCGCAAGCGCCAACCTGACAGGTTCCCAGCGGTAAAGTCGCGAGGCTGCACAGCATCACCGCGGATGGCGCGGGCGCGTCGACGGGCCGGGAGGGTGGAACCTGTCAGGTTTCATTGGACAGACCCCGCCGCGCTTGCTATACTTCCCCCATGCCCGCTCCACAAGACGCCCCCCATCCCCATCTCGAAACCGACCTCTGGCGCTGGCTGCTGTTCGATTCGGGCCTGAGCCGCCGCCGGGCCAAAACCCTCATCCTGCAGAACGCGCAGAGCAGCGCACTCTCTCTGTTCTGGCAGGCTGGGCCCGAGATTTTCGTCCAGCAATTGGGCCTGGAGGAGGACGAAGCGGCCGCGATCGGGGACGTCATGCAACGATGGCCCGAATTGCAGGCCCGCCGGGACGCGGAACGCCGCGCGGGACTGCACACGCTACGCATCAATGAGCCCGGCTATCCGCCCACGCTCAACCGCCATCTCCCCGCAGAACAACGCCCATTGCTGCTCTTCCTGCGAGGCGAGCTCGCGCTGTTGGACCTCCCCCTCATCCTGCCCGCGGCCGACGCGCCCGTAGATGACAAGAACGCCGCCTGGACGATGGAAACACTGGCCGAATTGACGGCGGAGGGCGCGCTGGCCCTGTGCATCGCCCGCCCGGGCCTCGACGCCCGCCTTGTCAAAGCCTTCCTCGACGCCAGCATCCCCTTCGCCCTGGTCATTCCCCAGGGTCTGGCCGCGTACGAGCCGCCCGCGGGCCTGAAGCGGGCGCTGGAGGAGGACCGCGTCCTCCTCATCAGCCCCTTCCAGCCCGAATGGCGGCCGCCCGAGGCTGGCCCAAACACGCTTCTGCCCCATGCCGCGGCTTTCGCCCGGGCCCTGGCCCACGCCCTGCTGGCCCTGACGCCCCTCCAGACGCCGCCTTTTCCTCAACAACCCTGCTTCGCGCCGCCCGACGCCGCGGGCATGGAACACGCCGAACCCTACGCCGGGCCCGAAGCCCTCTTCCTGCGCCTGGCCGAAAGCGGAGCCGCCGCGGCCAGCCCTCCAGCCCCCTCGCCGGCGCCTCCACCCGACCTCGATCTCGACCCCATCACCCTTGAAGAAATCCTGGAGACCCTGACCCAGGGCGGACGCGTCCCTCCCGCCCTGGCCGCCCGCCTCCGCCACAAAGGCAAGTAGCAGGTGTGCAGATGGCGAGCGATAAAATTTGCCCCATGCCAATCACCCCACTGATGACTGCTCACTGTTAACTGATTACTTCCTCATGGATTGTCCCAACTGCGGCACCTGGAATCCTGACGACAAAAAAGTCTGCTGGCGATGCCAGGCGCCCCTGCCCACCCCCAAACCCGAAAAACCCAAACGCCAAATGCCCGTGATCATGGGCATGCCCATCTGGCTGTTCATCCTCATCCTGATCATGCTGGTCTCGCCGCTGCTTCTGGGGCGATGCGGCGCGCTGCCCACGCCGTGACGCGCTTGACCGACGAAGCTATCCCCGCCTTTCGCCGCGCCCTGCTGCGCTGGTTCGCGCAACACGCCCGAACCATGCCCTGGCGCGAGCGGCCCACGCCCTACCGGGTTTGGGTCAGCGAGGTGATGCTGCAACAGACCCAGGTGGCCACGGTCATCCCCTATTTCGACCGGTTCATGGCCCGCTTTCCCACAGTGGAGGCTCTGGCCGCAGCGCCCCTGGAGGAGGTGTTGAAGTTGTGGGAGGGATTGGGCTACTATCGACGGGCGCGGCATCTTCACCAGGCTGCACAGATCATCGTGGAACAACACGGTGGGGGGATTCCACAAGATGAAAAGGCGCTGCTGGCCCTGCCCGGCGTCGGACGTTACACCGCCGGAGCCATCCGCTCTATCGCCTTCAGCCTGCCCGCGCCCATCCTCGACGGCAATGTAAAGCGGGTACTGGCGCGGCTGGACGATATCGAAGCGCCCATCGACCGAACCGACACCGAACGGCGGCTATGGGCCCGGGCCGCCCAGCTGGTGGACCCCGACCAGCCGGGCCTCTTCAACCAGGCCTTCATGGAACTGGGCTCCCTGGTCTGCCGTCCCCACCAGCCCGATTGCGACCATTGCCCGGTGCGAGCGTTCTGCCTGGCCTACGCGCGGGGAACCCAGGCTCAACGCCCGGTGCGCGTCCCCCGTAAACGCATCCCGCACTACCATGTGGCCGCGGGCGTCATCTGGCATCAGGCCGACCCCGAGCGCTTTCTCATCGCTCAGCGCCCGGCCGCGGGCATGTTGGGCGGGTTGTGGGAATTTCCCGGAGGCAAGCAGGAGCCGGGCGAGACCCTTCCCCAGACCCTGGCGAGAGAATTGATGGAGGAGCTGGCGATTCAGGTGGAAGTGGGAGAGAAGCTCACGGTGGTGAAGCACGCCTTCAGCCACTTCCGCATCACCCTGCACGCATTCCACGCCCGCCATCTCGCGGGCGAACCTCAGACGCTGGGGGTGGATGACTGGCGCTGGGTGACTATGGATGAGGCCGCCGCGTTCCCCATGGCCAAGACGGATCGGGCGATTCTGGCGACATTGCGAGAGCGCGAATTGCGAAAGGGTGAACACAGGAACGCTGATAACGCAGATGAAAATGGCGGGGCGCGTAGCCCTGTAAACCAGTAGACCAGGAAGCCAGGGAAACCGGGCCGATTCGCTCACCCTCCCGGTCTACTGGTCTACCGGTCTACCGGTTTCCTGGTCTACCACCGTGAACCCTGAATGCCAACGCCGCCGACGTTGGATATTGGACACCGGACTTCACGTTCAAAGGCACACCATGCGCATTTTTCTTGTTTCTCCTTACCACACCGGCTCGCACAAAGCCTGGGCCGAGGGCTACGCCGCGCACAGCCGCCACGAAATCCATCTCGTCACCATGGCCGGGCGCTTCTGGAAATGGCGGATGCAGGGCGGCGCGCTGGAGCTGGCGGATCGCATCGCCGCGCTGGCCCGCGAGGTCGGCCCGCCCGACGCCATTCTCGCCACCGACATGGTCAACCTGCCCGCGCTCATCGCCCTGGCCCGCCCCTGGCTCGACCGCGTCCCCATTCACCTTTACATGCACGAAAACCAGCTCACCTATCCCCCGCCGCCCGGAGAGAAGCGCGACCTCACCTACGCCATGATCAACGCCCTGAGCATGGCCGCGGCCCACCGCATCCACTTCAACAGCGCCTACCATCGAGATGAATGCTTCGACGAGCTGCCTCGCCTGCTCAAACACTTCCCCGACTACAACCACCTGGAAGTCATCCCCCGGCTGCGGGACAAGAGCGACGTGCTGCCCGTGGGCCTGGACCTGACCTTCTTCGACGCGTATCGCCCCCTGGCTCGCGAAGCGGGCCCCCTGCGCATCCTCTGGAACCAGCGCTGGGAATACGACAAAAATCCAGGCGAGTTCTTCCGCGCCCTCTACGCGCTGGCCGACGAAGGATTGCCCTTTCAACTCATCATTGCCGGCGAAAACTTCCGCCAGCAGCCCGGGGAATTCACCCAAGCCCGCCAGCGTCTGGCCGACCGCATCATCCACTTCGGCTACGCGGCCAGCCGCGAGGCCTACGCCCGCCTGTTGTGGCGGGCCGACCTCGTCCTCAGCACGGCCATCCACGAATTCTTCGGCGTCAGCGTGCTGGAAGCCATCCACTGCGGAGCGTATCCTCTACTCCCCAACCGCCTCAGCTATCCCGAACTGATCCCGCCTGAGCTGCACTCGGCCCACCTTTATGCCCATTTCGATGACCTGCTGACGAAACTGCGTTGGGCTGTGGCGAATCCCGAGGCCGTGCGGTCGCAAAATCGGGCCTGGATCGCCGACCGCTTTCGCTGGGAGAAGCTGGCGGTGTGGTATGATGACACACTCCATACACACGCTACCCATCACTGATTACTGACTGATTCCCTCATGAAACGCGCCTTTTTCCTGGCAGCCACGGCGCTTGCCATGGCTCTGGCGGCATGTGGAGAACGCGCGGAGCCTACGCCCGTTCCGCCCCCGCCCACCCGCACCGCCGTCGCGGTCGCTTCCTCCACCCCATCGCCCGCGCCCACGCCGACGCCCGCGCCGACAGCCACGCCCACCTTCACGCCCATCCCCACCGACACGCCCTCGCCCACCCCCACGCTCACCCCTACGGACACCCCGACCCCGTCGCCCACGCCGCCGCCCCTGGGCCGCGTGCGCTCGGACGCCAATCTGCGAGCGGGGCCGGGCGCAGCCTATCCCGTGGTGGGCTTCATTCCCGCGGGCCAGGAGGTGGCGCTCATGGCCGTGGATCCATCGGGCGCGTGGTTTCGGGTGGATGCCGGGGATGGCGGGCAGAGCTGGATCGCCGGGAGTCTGATCGAGCCGCCCGCGGGCCTGAGCCTGCCCGTGGCCGCGGATATCCCCACGCCGCCGCCCACCCCCACGCCGGGCGACGTCGTCCGTCTCTATGAAAGCGAGGTCACCCTCCCCACCTATCCCTGGCGGAACTTCCTCACCCCGGCCTACGACGAAACCACCGGATGGACATACAACCGCTTCGACCGCAACGCCTATCAGAGTTCCCAACCCCAGCCCTCGCCCCAGACCTATCGCCTGGTCAACCTGGAAAACCGCTGGCTGCGGGTGAACGCCATGCCCGATTTGGGCGGGCGCATCTACCAATTCATCTTCAAGCCCACAGGCAGCAACGAATTCTATCAAAACACCGTGATCAAGCCCTCGCCCTGGGGGCCCGAGGAGGCAGGAACCGGTTGGCTGGCCGTCGGCGGCATGGAATGGGGATTGCCCGTGCCTGAACACGGCTACGCCTGGGGCGACCCCTGGGGCCAAATCACCCTGCCCGGCGAGGGAACTCAGGGCGTCACCCTGTTCGACAGCCACCAGGACGCGGCGCACCTCAGCGTCACCCTCTCGCTTCAACCCGATACAAGCGCGTTGCAGCTTCACTTCGAGCTGGAAAATCTGAGCGATCGCGCCATCCCCATCAGCTTCTGGCTGGACGCCATGCTCGCGCCCGGCCCGGCCAATACGGTCGGCCCCGACCTGCGCTTCTTCTATCCCATGCACCAGGCCACGGTCCATTCCACGGGCGATCCCGCGCTGCCCCCGCCCGGCGGCGTCTTCGACTGGCCCGTGTATCAGGGACGGGATTTGAGTCGGCTGGGGAACTGGAACCAATGGCTGGGATTTTTCGCCCATCCGCGGGCCCAGGCCGATTGGGCCGCGGTGGTCGATCTCGCTTCGGACGAGGGCGTGGTGCGGGTTTTCCCCAGCAACATGACGCCCGGGCTCAAGGGCTTTGGCTTCGGCTGGAATCAGCCCATCCCGCCCGAAAACTACACCGACGACGGCAGCGCTTATGTGGAAATGCAGGGCGGCGTCACGCCCACTTATGACGACCGCCTTACCTTACAGCCGGGTGACCTCTACGCCTGGGATGAGGTGTGGTATCCGGTCGTAGGGCTGCGAGGCGTGAGCCAGGCCGACGCCACGGGCGCGGCGCATCTATTGCAGGAAGGCGACGGCCTTCACTTGCGCGTGGTCTCGGTGCGCCCCTTGTCGGGCGAGATCACCATCACCGACGCCGCGGGCCAGGCCTCGACCCAGACCGTCAGTCTGGCTCCCAACGCCCCCGCCGATATTCCCCTGCCCGGCTTCCAGGCTCCTATCGCCTTCCGCCTTGCGGGCTCAGAACGCGTTTGGGAGATGCACGACGTTCGGTAAAATCTCCACGGATTTTTTGTACTAACACTATACACGGTGGCGCGCCGATACCGATGAAAATGAGAACGCAGATGACACGGATGCTTCGCAACGCAGATTTTCGGAGATGATTTTCGCAGATTTTTTCGTTATCATCTGCGTCCTCCAGATCTATGTTCAAAGCAGGCGACACGTGCGGCAGCGCGCCGACACCGATGAAAACGCCTCGCGGCCAGAGCGGCGTGGGAAGCCAATGCCGTCAAACGTCATGCGTCATGCCCTGACATTTGACGCCCGTTGCAGGCTCGCCCAACGTTGTCCCGACGATCCTCCATCTCAATCCTGATCTGATTTCTATTTGCATAACGGGCGTTATATTCATCATGTCCCCCACACCACCCACAGAAAGCGCGCGCCCACCAAAATGAGCAGCGGGCCTACGATGAGGCTGACCCAGCGGTTCACTTTGGGCGACCAATAGCGCCCCACCAGCAGCGCGGTCAGGGTGATGACGATGAATTCATAGGCGGCGATAGCCATGTCTTTTGGGGTGAGAAATTGCCCCACCGCGATCTGCGTGGTCAGCGCCGCCCAGATGGCCGTCACCACGCCCAGGGAGCCCAGGGCATAGGCCCGGTTGGGATGATGGCCAAGGGCCCAGTTATAGACGGGCACGGTGAAGGGCTTGCCTCCGGCCGATAGCAACCCCGCCAGCAAGCCGCCCACGAAGGCCACCGGCGCCAGCCAGGCGGGATGCGCGGGGTCATCCCGGGCGGGCACGGGCTTGACGAACAGCAGACGAATCCCCACCAGGATGGCGTAAATCCCCAACAGGACGATGAGGATCGACGCGGTGAGGCTCAGGCCCAGCAACCGGCCCAACATACCGCCCAGGCCACTGGCAATGATGATCATGGCCCAATCCTCGCGGATTTGGGTGAGCACCGAGGTCTGGCGCAGGGCCATCATCAGCGCGGCGATGCCGACGACGATGAGGTTGATGGTGATGGCCTCGTGGATGGGCAGGCCCATCATGCTTACCAGCAGGATAACCAGGAAGAAGCGATCCACCCACGAGCGGATGGATGCCGTGACCGCGCCGACGATGACGCCGGCGATCAAACCTTTGACCAGCAGGGGGAGAACGATGGTGGGATTCATAGGCATGGTCGTTGTGTGGAAGGAATGGATGGAATAGGATTAGAATTAGGATTGAGGATAGTCAGGCCGAGGTTAGGCGCGAGCAGGAGTAATCAGTGATCAGTCATCAGTGTTCAGCTGACTCTGCGTCCTCTGCGTGCTCTGCGGTAAATAACCTTTTTGCAGTCATCTGCGAGCATCTGCGTTCCCATTTGGTCGATATCGGCGGGCCGCCCATGTCGCCTCATCCGCAGCAGGAACGGGCGATGGAGCGGCCGATGATCTGCTTCAACTGCATTTTGCTGGGGACGCCGCCGTAGCCGATGAGCTTTTCATCGATGACCAGACCCGGCGTGGCGTTGACGCCGTAGCTCATGATGGCGGGGATGTCAGTGACTTCGACCACCTGGGCGTCGACCTTCATTTCCTTGAGCACGTCCAGGGTCAGTCGTTTTAGACGCTTGCAATTGGCGCAGCCGGTGCCGAGGATTTTGATGATCATGAGAGTGACTCCTTTGGGTGTGTGGCAGCGGATTGAAGATAGCGTGTCGGTGATGATTGAGAAAGGATCCTCAAGCCAATGTTGGGCGAGATTGCCACGAACGTAAAACGTAACGCGTGAAACGTGAGATTTTTACGCATCACGCATCACGCATTACGCATTATGGGACTGGTTTCCCGCGCCAGCCTGGCCGCGAGGCTTCTCATCCATATCAGCGGGTCGTTGCTCGTGGCGCCTGTTAGATGACCGCGTTGAAGAGGAATCCGACCAGGAGGATGCCCGCGGCCACCACCGCGATGAAGGTGGCGATGAGGCGGGGTTTGAGCACCCGGCGCAGCAGGATCATCTCGGGCAGGCTCAGGGCGATGACGCTCATGATAAAGGCCAGCACCGTGCCCAGGGCCGCGCCCTTCTCCGTCAGCGCCAGGGCCACCGGCGCAATGCCCGCGGCACTGGCATAGAGGGGAATGCCCACCAGCACACCCACGGACACGCTCCACCAGGCATCCTTGCCCAAAATCCCGGCCATGGCATCTTCGGGCACATAGCCGTGGATGATCGCGCCGATGGCAATGCCGATCACGACAAAGAGCCAGACCTTACCCACGATCTCCCGCGTGCCTCGCGCGCCCTGACGAAAACGCTGCTCCCAGGTGGGACGGGCTTCGGCCTGAGTCATGTCGTCCAACTGCAATTGCCACACGAAATCCTCCACGCCCGCCTCCACATAGGGCATCCGGCCGATGACATACCCGGCCACCACGGCGATGGTCAGGCCCGTGACCAGATAGAGCCCCGCGATCTGCCAGCCGAACATGCCAAAGAGCAAGGCCAGGGCGATCTCGTTCACCATGGGCGCCGCGATGAGGTAGGAGAAGGTGACGCCCAGGGGGATGCCGCTTTCCACGAAGCCGATGAACAGGGGCACGGCGGAGCAGGAGCAGAAGGGCGTGACCACGCCCAGGCTGGCGGCCAGCATGTTCCCCACGCCCTCGCGCTTGCCTCCCAACGCCCGGCGGGCCTGCTCTGTGCTGAAAAAGCTGCGTAGGGTGGTGATGAGGAAGGTGACGCCCGCCAGCAGCAGCAAGATTTTGGGCGTGTCGTAGAGGAAGAAGGCTACGGCCGAGCCCAGGCGGTCGTCGGGCGAGAGGCCCAGCAACTGGTAGCTGAACCAATCCGCGAAAGGCTGCAACTGGCTCCAAACCAGCAGCCAGGCCGCGGCCAGGCCCAGAACCACGGCCCAGGGCTTCCATTCGATGGCGCGGGGCGCGGGCATAGGCGCGGCCACGGCTGCGGCCTGCGGCGTCTCGTCAGCAAGATCGAAGTCGGGATCGACGAAAACGAATTCTCCAGACATGGATGGGCGTCTCCTTATCGTGTGTGGCGTGGGGTCAGGATTCCGTCAACCAGCGGGCGACGGCGTCGGTGGATGGGGGATTGCCGCGGGCCAGCACCCGTTCGCCCATGCGTAACTGCGGCAGATGCAGGGGGTTCACGCGGGCCAGACGCCCGGTGTCGTTGATCTCCTTCAACCGGACGTCGACGCCCAGTCGCTGCGCTCCTTCCAGCACCGCGCGGCGCATGCGCTGATAGCGGCGGCAGGTGGCGACTCCCCACAGTTCGATGGTGATCTCAGGTTGCACGGCGTCTGCTAAACAGCTTCCGGCTGGACGGCAAGGAAATAGCGTCGTCGGAAGTAGAACGCCACGTTCACCAGCCCGATCATCACAGGCACTTCGATGAGCGGGCCGATCACCGTGGCGAATGCCTCGCCCGAGGTGATGCCGAACACGGCCACGGCCACGGCAATGGCCAGCTCGAAGTTGTTGCTGGCCGCGGTGAAGGCGATGGTCGTGGTCTTGGCGTAATCCGCGCCAATGCGCCGCCCCATCCAGAAGCTGATCAGGAACATAATCACGAAATAGAGGGTCAGCGGGATGGCAATACGCACCACGTCCAGGGGGATTTGCACAATGAGTTCTCCCTTGAGGCTGAACATGACAAGGATGGTGAACAGCAGCGCCACCAGGGTCAGACGCCCGATGCGGGGTACGAACTCCCGACTGTACCATGCGTCCCCTTTGCTCCGCCGCAACACATAGCGGGTGAGAAAACCCGCGATGAGGGGGATGCCAAGGTAGATGAACACGCTCTTGGCGATGTCCGCCATGCTGATCTGGACAATCGCCCCCTCCATGCCCAGCATCTGCGGCAGCACTGTGATGAACACCCAGGCGTAGACGCTGTAAAACAGCACCTGGAAGATGCTGTTGAAGGCCACCAGGCCCGCGGCATACTCCGCATCTCCCTCGGCCAGGGCGTTCCAGACGATGACCATGGCAATGCACCGGGCCAGGCCGATGAGGATGAGTCCCACCATGTATTCGGGATAGTTGTGCAAAAAGATGACGGCCAGCACAAACATGAGGATAGGCCCGACGATCCAGTTCTGGATAAGAGAGAGGCCCAGGATCTTCACGTTTCGGAACACCTCGGGCAATTCCTCATACTTCACCTTGGTGAAGGGCGGGTACATCATCAGGATGAGGCCCACCGCGATGAGGATATTGGTCGTGCCCACCTGGAAACGCCCGATCGCAGCCTCGACGCCGGGGATGAAATAGCCCATGGCCACGCCCAATGCCATGGCCAGGAAGATCCACAGAGTGAGATAACGGTCGAGCAGCGAAAGCTGTTTTTTCGGAAAAGCCTTGGTCATGATGCAACTCCTTCTGGTGTGGGTATGAGCTTGAGCTTTCGGAAAAGAGCGGCTTCATCGATGCGACAGCCCGGCTGTATGAGAAAATCGAAGGGATTGACCAGCTCGTCATCGACCAGGATGCCGGGCGAGGCTCGTAGATGATACTTTTCGGCCAGAGCCTGACCCTCGGGGGTCTCCAGGTCGATGCGGGTGAAGAGAATGTCGTGGGTTGTGAGATAATCGAGGACTTTCTGGCTGCGTCGGCAGCCGCGGGCGGGAATGATGATGATGTCGGGTGTGGTCGTTTTCATGGGAGTAATTCAACCATTGTTGAAGTATTGAACAAAAAAGAAGAGGGGAGCCGGGGCCCGCCTCAGGGGTATGTGAGTCAACTCACGTAACTACTAACGTAGCAGGGTCAAAAACCACGACGACACGAAGGCACGAAGGGTAAAAAACAAAGGTTTTCTT
>Ga0256832_1003293_pt1 | contig 11000 bp, 8 predicted proteins | sample 134614metaG_FD_190534 | JGI IMG/M metagenome (GOLD analysis project Ga0256832, IMG submission 190534) | Hydrothermal vent microbial communities from Lau Basin, Pacific Ocean - 134-614 | ecosystem: Environmental > Aquatic > Marine > Hydrothermal vents | place: Pacific Ocean: Lau Basin | collected...
TCAGGCGTTGGGCTACCGTTGATAGCGTTTGGTTGAATCCTCCTAAAGAGATCACGCAGCAGGATCAAATTGAGAAAATGGCTGCATGAAAAAGCGGACATCTTTGTTGACAAACACCGCCTGCGGGGGTAGAGGTATCAGAAACATTTGCTATAGATATTATGACGGGGGGTGAAAGGAGGGTGGATAAGATGAACACTAGTGGTGCAAAGACCATAGATATTATGTCAGATGAGTGTTTGAGTAAAGAGTGATGCTTTTCGAGCGAGTGTTAGCACTATTCAGCCGAAAGACAATCGCCTCACTGGAAACGGTGGGGCTTTTTTGATTTTACCCTTTCTATAAAGGTAAAGCTTTATAGAGTGTCTAAAATAGCATCTATAAAGTTTGATATTTTAGTTTGTAGAGTATATTATACAAACGTCTAAGAACTTTATAGAGGGTTTATATAATGTCACACACAATCGGATATGCAAGGGTTTCATCAATAGGTCAAAAGCTGGAAGTGCAAAGAGAGCTATTAACCAAGGAAGGGTGTAATACTATTTTTGAGGAAAAGCTTTCAGGTAAAGATAGAAACCGTCCTGAATTAACCCTGATGCTAAAAACAATCCGCAAGGGTGATATTGTGGTTGTCACTAAGCTGGATCGTTTAGCGCGTAGTATGTCGGACTTCTGGAATATCTATGATGATATTCAGCAAAAGGGCGCAAGCCTCAAGATATTAAACATGGGGCTGGATACCAACAGTTCACAAGGTCGTTTGATGCTGGGCATTTTATCCAGTGTTGCTGAGTTCGAAAGGGAACTGATAGCAGAAAGAAGGCAAGACGGTATAGAACGTGCAAAGAGAGCAGGGAAGCACATGGGCAGACCAGGGCTAACTGATGAAGTTAAAGCGCAAGTAATGGCTATGGTAGAATCAGGAGCAACTAAACAGGCGATTGCTGATGAAATGAAAATAGGCATCAGCACTATTTACAAAATACAGAAAGAAATGAGAGAGGCTACAGCATGAAGGAATCAAGATTAAACAGACTTGCTGAAAACCTGATGAAGCATATCAAGCAGTTTGAAAAAGAAGTCAGAGAGGATGAACGGAAGAAACAAAAACCAAAACCCGAATCTGGAAGTTAAAATTATCACTTCCAATCAGAAGAGCCTCGCATTGTCGGGGCTTTTTTGTGGGTAGAATAGGGCAGTAGTTCATGCTTTTTAACTTATTGATATGTTGCTGTCACCATTTTTCAAAGCTGGTATAAATGCTGGTATATATAAAGGTTATGTTTTTATCATTTACTTATAAAACAATAATATAGTATGTTTTATATGAATCCAATCGCGCCTACCAATTTTTCCATTTAATTTCGCTTATTTGTCTTTTCCTTTTTCCGTGTCTGGTGGGACAAAATATGAATTAAGTATTTCTACCTGTATGTTTTCAACCTATTAGTTGCCGACTATCAGGTATTTATGACCGTCAATCTTCTTTTGCTATTCAGTTTATGTTAATGGTGTTTGTAGCATTGTTAGTCTCTAGGTTTCATTCTTATCAAGGGTGTTGAGTGAAAATTACACAAATTCCGCCCGGGGCTCTAAAAATGGTCTAAGCTTTGCCCTGTAGAAACACTAGCTTAGCTTACGTCTTCAAAAAAGAATATTATTATGGATAACAAAAATACTAATTCGGTAGTAGCCATTGACGGCTCAAAACTAGATTTACGTGGCTCAAATGTGGTGTCGCCCAGTCCTGGAGGCTATAGGGATGAAGACCAGTTTGATGAAATCAATATCAGTGATTTAATCAGAGTGATAAAGCAGCATAAGCTTTTGATTTTCACTGTCACTTCGTTGGTTTTTATACTTTCTTTGCTGTATACACTTTCTATTGTGCCAACTTATCGTGCAGAGGCGACTATCAAGATTGATCGTGAAGCTGACAAAATAGTTAGCTATGATGTCTATGAACAGAAAGCTATAGATCAAAATTTTTATCAAACACAATATGATGTACTCAAAAGCCGTCGTCTGGCCAGTCGAGTAATAGAGCAGTTGGGTCTGCAAAGTTATTTTAGCGAGCCACAGTTAAAAAAGCCTTTTTTGGCTGAGAAGATTGATCAATTAAAACTGTTTTTTTCTGAAGAGGTTGTGGGTACTTTACATGAGAAGGCAGCAGAGCTAAAGCTGGCGAGTGCTGACGATGAGTCTTCGCATGACGAGCTTATAGAAGATACGGATACCCCGGAAAGCCAGTTGGGTGAAAAGCCGGTAGAGTTACAGTTTTTATCACACCTGACCGTTAGCCCTTCAAAAAAGTCAAATGTTGTGCATATTTATTATGAAGCGTCTGACCCTGAGATGGCGACCAGGATCGTTAATGCACTAGCGGAAAACTATATCAAAATGAACCTGGAATCTCGTGGAGATTCTACTCAATATGCTATACAGTTTTTGAATGAGCAGTTGGCTATTGCCAAAAGTCGCTTGCAGAAATCTGAAGAGGAATTGGTTGCCTATGCCAAGAAAAAACAAATTGTGAATACTGATGATAATCAGTCTATTATTTCAAGTGAGTTACAGGCATTGTCACAAGCTTATACCGAAGCTCAGACCAAACTGATCCTGGCGGAAAGTGAATATCGGCAGAAGAATAAAGTGTCTGGGACTATACGGTTGATGGATAATGCCGTTATACAGAAGCTGAAGGAGAAAAAGACGGATCTGGAGACTAAATACTCTGAGCTTGGACAGGTGTACAAGCCTGCTTACCCCGCTATGAGAGAAATTAAGAATCAGATTATCGCTCTGGAACGGCAGATCAATAAAGAGCAGTCACTTATCAGCAAGGGCTCTTCAAGTGAGTTAAAAAGTAATTATCTGTCAGCAAGAGATAATGCAGCCAAGTTGAAAAGGCAGTTGAACAAGAAGAAAGCTGAAATGATGGCTTTGCGTGATAAAACCATTGGTTATCAAACCTTGAAGCGAGAAGTGGAAACCAATCGTGAGCTCTATGATGGTTTGCTTCAGCGTGTGAAAGAAGTAGGGGTTGCTGCTGGTGTTGTTACCAATAATGTTTCAATTCTTGATCCTGCGTTTATACCTTTTCAGAAATATAAACCCAATACGACTCGAAACTTGGCTATTGGTCTGTTACTAGGACTTATGCTGGGTACAGGTCTGGCTTTTCTGATCGAGAACCTTGATGATGCGGTTAAGAATAGTGATGATCTGGAAAGGATTACGGCTCTCCCTGTTATTGGCTTTTTCCCCTTTACCAAGCGCAAAGGAAATCATGAACCGCTGATTGTTTATGAAAAACCCTTTTCGCCAATTACTGAAGCATTTCGCTCGATTGCGATTGATCTTGAGTATTCCACAGAAGATGGCATGCCGAAGCTGTTACATACAACGAGTTCAGCACCTAATGAAGGAAAATCCTGTACTAGTATTAATCTGGCCACCGTAATCGCCCAGGAAGGTAAAAGAGTCGTATTAGTTGATGCTGATTTACGCAAGCCGTCTTTGCATACCTATATGGATATGCACAATGATAGGGGAGTTACGGATGTCCTAGTTGGTAAGACGGCATTGGAAGATGCTCTTCAGGATACTCCCGTGCATGGTTTTAGTATGTTGTCGGCTGGTGTCATTCCCAGTAATCCGGTTAAGCTTCTGGCAAGTAAGAGCATGATGGATCTGCTGGATCGGTTATCTGACAAGTTTGATCAGGTCATAATTGATTCGCCACCCGTACTGGGTATGGCAGATGCTTTGATTCTATCAAACAGGGCGCATGCTACGGTCTTTGTTGCTGCCAGTGAGGAAAGTAAAAAAGGTGCCATCGTTGATGCATTAAAACGCCTGGATCGGAGTTACGGCAATGTGGTTGGTATTTTGTTGACCAAAGTAAAAACAGGCAAGGGTCACTACTACAACTATGATAATTATTATACGTATGGAGATAGTAGCTACAGCCCTGTTGAGCTAGAGCCGGTCAGACAAGCAAGTTAGCCCTGAGTTGGGTGGGAAAACAGGGAATGTTTAAACTCTTCGGTTTTGCTTTTCGCTTATTGCTTTTGCTGTTTGCGTTTGTTGCGCTCTATTATCTGATTCCTTTCAAGATTGCCCAGATACAGGAGAAATGGGCTAACGAAGCATCTACAGGTGAAGCCTCATACAACCAGGTCTTGCACTGGAATCCTCACCAGGGTGATGCTTTGACAAATCTGGCAGAAATTGCCAAACAGCAAGGGGATTTTGATAAGGCAAAAAGCTATGCTTTGCAGGCATTGAGTGTTGATCCCACCAACGGTCGAGCAACTACGATACTTATACCTGTCTATGAAGAGACTAACGACACTATTTATCTGCAACGGGCATTAGAGCTTGCGCCACGACAATGGACAGCCCATTCTTATGTGCATACCACACTGGCAGATCATTGGGCTAAACAGGGTGATATCGAAAAGGTACTTCAGGAATGGGATTTACTATTAACCCGGCATCGCGGTTTGTACCAGCCAATTTTTCCTGTTTTGCTAAGCTATGCTAATTCCAGTGATGGTCAGGATCTGTTAACCCCCTTTGCTACAAGGCCTGCTAAATGGTGGAAAGATTTCTTTGTTTATATGATCAAGCAGAATGTTGATTTATCAGTTTTGCAATTTTTTTATCAGCAGCGGGTTAGTACCAATGTCCCGCTTGAAGATAATGAACGAAATGCCTACGTCCGCCGTCTACAGCAGGCTAAATTATGGGATCTTGCCTATTCTTCCTGGGTTAGTGGGCTTTCTGCTGACGAATTTGCCCTGATCGGTTCGGTTTACGATGGGGGTTTTGAAAGTACACGGCATGATACAGGCTTTGACTGGTATTTCAGACAGTCAAAGCAAGCCAGAATCAGCCTGGGCAGAACGCATGGCATCGCAGGTAAGCGTGCCCTGCATATTGTATTTAAAAACCGTAAAGCGACTCGTTTTAAGAACGTTTGGCAGCGTTTATTGTTAGAACCGGGGCGACAGTACCAGGTAGTCATGAGGGCGCGTGTCGATAATCTGGAAAACCCCCAGGGGCTGACCTGGAAAGTTGTTTGTGCGGATGAAAAAACGCAGTTGTTAGCCAGCAGTCCTCCGTTTAGGGGAACTAAAAAATGGCATGACATATCGTTTGAATTTTCTGTACCAGAGCAAGGCTGTGACTCACAAGTCATTCGACTTGAAGCTGTTAGTAAGTATCACCATGAACAATTTTTCAAAGGCGGTATCTGGTTTGATGAGTTGAATATATTACCCCTGACTCCTGATAGTAAACCTGCCTCCAGCAAGCTATGATTGAAAATAAAAGCAAGATGTCTATTAAATCCCTCACGTTTTTGACGGGGATGCTGGTCTTTTTAGCTCCCCTGTTTATGAATCAGTACAAGGAGATATTTGAACTGGGTGCTGCTGTCACGGGGATAGTGATGCTAACGGTTTTATTCTGGGGGCTACCTGGCTCGGTAAAGACGGGTTATCTCTATGGTACTTATGTGGCACTGGCTACACTGTTTGTAGCTATCTATCTTGTTCCCTTTCCGGATGTAATCCACTGGAATGAATTACCTGGCAGGTCGCTTTATGCAGATGTTGCCAATTTTATTTCAGCTCAGGGAGTAGAGATCGCTTATCCCTCATTATCATTGATTCCAGGCAATACCCAGCGTGCACTTTTCTACCTTGTTCCGGTGTTAGCTCTGTTTCTGGTAGTGATGAGTCTGCCGAGAAGATCTGTGAAAACGCTGGTAAGTGTGTTTCTAGTGGTTGTGTTTTTTGAGTCTGCACTGGGTATTATTCAATATGCATCAGGTTCGGATGCTTTCTATCTTGGCAATAAGGAACATGGTAATACTGCTAGTGGTACTTATCGTAACCGTGATCACTTTGTGGCTTTGCTGGAGATGGCATTACCACTGGCAATAGGGATAATGGTTGCTCCGTTTATTTCTCGTTCTGATAGTGACGAAAGAAAAAGAGACAGGGAAAGTGTTTTAAGTAGCACACTTACCCTGTCTCTTGTAATTATTTTAATGCTACTGGCTTCTTTTTTCTCAGCTTCACGTGCTGGGATTGGTCTGGTGGTTTTGGGTTTAATGTTGTCGGCATTTATTTTTGCGTATTATGTTGGAAAAATTAAATCACTCGGATTTTTATTGATTGCCAGCATCGTTGGTATGGGGGTCGCGTTTAATGTTGGAATTATCCCTATTTTAAACCGTTTTGCCAGTGATCCTATGGAGGATGAGAGATGGCGTATTTTCGAAAATAGTCAACGACTTATCAGTGAAATGTTTCCATGGGGAAGTGGTCCAGGCACATTTCCTCAAGTCTATAGAGCGTTCCAGCCAATAGAGCAGCCACATTTTGTGAATCATGCCCATAATGACTATATTGAACTCATCTCGGATATGGGGGTATTTGGTGTGTTGATTATCGCAGGCTTTGCTGTGCTTTATCTTGCGCGCTGGGTTAGCCTGCTACGCAGCCAACGTCATGGAACTTTCAAAAGTCTACAGATTGGTGCCGGTATTGGAATATTCCTGTTGCTACTGCACAGCTATGTAGATTTCAACCTGCACCAAATGGCAAATGCATTAATCTTTGTTTTTCTGGCAGCTATTTTCTTTCACGTCAATCGAGATAAGCAAGGGTATTAATCTGCTGCAAGATTACATCAGGCTGGGTATAGTCGATATTTATCATCGAATAATCCCCTTTGTTTGCTAGTACCAGGCTGGGGAAACCCTGAACACCCAGTGATTTTGCCATGTGAATTTCATCCAGTAAGATTTGTTGTGTTTGTTCACTGACAAGATCCCTGGCGAATAAATCAGTATCTAGTCCAAGTTTGTCCGCAAGCTGCACCAGTATTTTACTCTCTGATGGATTTATTGCCTTGAGGTAGTAGGCTTGCTGAATTGCCAGAATCATTACCTGTTCCAGTGAGGGATTTTGCTGGCGAGCTGCAATGATCGCCCGGCATGCCGGATATGTAGACCTCTTTGGAGTGTTTTGTATCCAGAAGTCAAAGTTGAAAGTAGTAGCAGGGATTTGTTGCTGGATGGTTCTCCAGATAGCAGAAATTTTTTGCTGCATCGCATCAGGCATTGGCTGGCTTGTGTCTGCTGCCAGCCCACCCAGTAGTGAGACTACAGAGACATTTTCAGGCAGAGCCTTTTGCACTTTTAGCCAGGTAGGGCGAAAGCCCCAACACCAACTGCACATAGGGTCATGTACATAATAGAGTATTGTTTTTCCCGGCTGCATGAAAAACCAGTGGTTATTGACAATCGCTATATTTCGGCTAGCAATTGTTGATGAATTTCTTTATCAAGGCGAGCGCCGAAAGTTGAAACGACTTTGGCAGCAGCTTTATTTGCCAGTCTTCCAGCTTGTTCATCACTTAGTCCGTGGGTAATGCCATAAAGGAATGCACCAGCAAACATGTCTCCAGCACCATTGGTGTCAATGGCTTCAACAGGCTCTGAGGGTACGTCAACCTTTTTACCATTAGTAATAATTGAAGCCCCTTTTTTGCCTAAAGTAATTACCAGTTTGCCTACTTTTGGCGCAATGGTGGCAATTGCTTCATCCAGGTCATCAGTCTCCGCAAAGGTGAGAGCTTCCTCTTCATTGCAAAATAGCAGGTCAACACCGTCAGCGAATATTTCCTTTATGCCATCACTAAAATACGTCACCATCGAAGGGTCAGAAAATGTCATCGCGGTCTTTACGCCATTTTCTGCGGCAACCTTTCTTGCTTTTATTGCAGCGGCTCTGGAAATATCAGAAGTGACCAGATAGCCCTCGATGTAAAGGTACTCAGCCTGTTTCAATTCATCCAGGTGAAGCTCGGCTTCGGAGAAGTCAGAAGTAATACCCAGAAAAGTATTCATGGTGCGCTCGGCATCAGGTGTTACCATCACCATACATTTCCCGGTGCTACCATCACAGCGAACATCTTTAAGGCGTGTGTCAACACCGGCAGCATGCAGGTCTTTCATATAAAAGCTCCCCTGCTCATCATTGGCAACTTTACACGCATAAAAGGTTTTGCCGCCAAACTGGCTGATGGCAACAATACTATTGGCAGCCGAGCCGCCGCCAGCACGCTTCTTTAAACCGAATGAATCTTTTAAGGTCTGTAACAATTCTACATGCGCATCTTCATCGAGTAAGGACATCACTCCCTTTTCAATATTATGTGATTTCAGGAACTCGTCAGTGACTTCAAATTCTTTGTCTACCAATGCATTACCGATAGCATAGACATGATATTTCATAGCTTTCCCCTGTGGAAAATGAATGGGATAAAAATTGTCTGTATCCTAGCGATTAACTGGTTCAGCTTCCAGTCATTTATCGGTATAATTACCCATAGAAGATGCAAACAGCAACCATTCAGGTTGGAATACCCGTGAATGCCCATATGTAAAGCTCATGCGGAATGAACAGAACAACGGCAGGTCAATTTATAAAGATACAACAGGCAGGTCTACACACGGTTATTCCCTTCTTAAATCTAATTTTACAATGCATCCAATTAACAGAGGCAAAAGTATCAATGGCTGATGATACCGACCATCAGAATGATTCAGGATTAGCGGTTGAAGAAACCCGTCCTGATGTAAAGGAACCGAAGCTCTACAAAGTTATACTTCTTAACGATGACTTCACACCAATGGAGTTCGTCGTTGAGATACTAGAATTATTCTTCGGTTTGGATCGCGAGTTAGCGACACGCATTATGCTGAATGTACATACCAAGGGCAAAGGCATCTGTGGCGTCTATACTCGCGACATAGCAGAAACAAAGGTTGCTCAGGTGAACCAGTTCGCCAGAGAAAATGAACATCCACTGTTATGCACAATGGAGGAAAACTAAACAGGTTATTGCGGGTTCAGGTTAACGCCAGGGAGGTAACCCGGCACTCGCTCCGAAGGATTTGTGATTAGCTTGTAGCTATTCAGCGTAACCTGTAACTGCACAGAGTGTCCTCGTGTTGTTCAGAGCAAGGCGAAAGTGCGGAGTTTATAAGTATAAATGAGCACTTTCAACTTGGCTATTGAGAAACACGAGGGGAAGGCTGAGTAGTTACATAGTTTTCATAATAATTTTAGTCGTTGTGAGGGTAAGAGAGTTCCCATAAGTTATTAGGAACTCAGGAATATAACAAGGGAGTAATCATGCTTAGTACAGAAGTTGAATTTTCAATCAATACGCTATTCCGGGAAGCACGCGAAAAACGGCACGAATTTGTTACGGTAGAACACCTGCTTTATGCCATGACCAGCAATCCTAATGCAGCCGAAGCATTGCGAGCCTGCGGTGTTGATATTCTCTTGTTACAGTCCGAACTAGGTAGTTTTATCGAGGATAGTACCCCAGTATTGTCAAGTGATGATGAGCGTGATACGCAGCCAACCCTGGGTTTTCAACGTGTCATCCAGCGCGCTGTCTATCATGTTCAGGCATCCGGAAAAGAAGAGGTGTCTGGAGAAAATATTCTCATTGCCATTTTTGGTGAACCGGAATCCCATGCCGTCTATTACTTGAACAAACAGAATATGACGCGACTGGATCTTGTCAATTATGTTTCACACGGGGTTAAAAAATATGAACAAGAGCCCTCTCTAAAAGACTTGATAGGTGAAGAAGACACAGATCCGAGCTTGGAAACAGATACTGAAAATACTGAACCCACGGAGTCTCCACTTGAAAAATTTGCTACAAACCTGAATCAAAGAGCTCGGGAAGGCAAGATTGACCCACTTATTGGTCGTGATGATGAGGTAGAGCGTACTGTTCAGGTGCTTTGCAGGCGGCGCAAAAATAATCCGCTACTCGTCGGTGAAGCAGGTGTTGGTAAAACTGCAATTGCTGAAGGCCTTGCCAAACGCATCGTTGATGGTCAGGTTCCTGAAGTATTGTCCAGCGCGATTATTTATTCACTTGATCTCGGAGCACTGGTAGCTGGTACCAAATATCGTGGAGATTTTGAAAAACGCTTAAAAGCAGTGCTCAACCAGATTAAAAATGAAGATGATGCGATTCTTTTCATCGATGAAATTCATATCATTATTGGTGCAGGTGCAACATCAGGTGGCACTATGGATGCCTCCAATCTGATTAAGCCTGTACTGGCAAATGGCGAGCTTAAGTGTATTGGATCAACAACGTATCAGGAATATCATGGTGTATTTGAGAAAGACCGTGCATTGGCGCGTCGCTTCCAGAAGATAGATATTAATGAGCCAAGCGTAGCTGATACGATCAAAATCCTGCAAGGGCTAAAAAGTCGTTTCGAAACGCATCACAAGGTCAAATATACTAACCCTGCGTTAAAGACAGCAGCAGAACTGTCAGCTCGCTATATCACAGATCGTCATTTACCCGATAAGGCAATAGATGTCATTGATGAAGCCGGAGCCAACAGGCAATTGCAACCTGGCAAGTCACGCAAGAAAACGATTTCGGTTAAAGATATCGAGGCTATTGTTGCCAAGATTGCACGTATTCCTCCAAAAACCGTATCGACTTCCGATATGGATGTTCTGAAACGACTGAGCACCAACCTGAAACGTGTGGTGTTTGGACAGGATGATGCTATTGAGCAACTGGTCACAGCCATCAAGATGGCACGTTCAGGATTGCGTGAAGACAACAAAACCATTGGCTCATTCCTGTTTGCCGGTCCAACAGGCGTTGGTAAAACTGAAGTGACCAGGCAGTTGGCTGAGCATCTGGGAATTGAGCTGTTACGCTTTGATATGTCAGAGTACATGGAGCGTCATACAGTATCCCGCTTGATTGGTGCGCCTCCTGGTTACGTTGGTTTTGATGAGGGTGGTTTGTTAACAGAAGCAGTCATGAAAAACCCGCACTGTGTTTTATTGATGGATGAAATCGAGAAAGCACACCCGGATGTATTCAATATTCTGTTGCAGGTCATGGATAATGGTACA
>Ga0256832_1003294_pt1 | contig 10994 bp, 6 predicted proteins | sample 134614metaG_FD_190534 | JGI IMG/M metagenome (GOLD analysis project Ga0256832, IMG submission 190534) | Hydrothermal vent microbial communities from Lau Basin, Pacific Ocean - 134-614 | ecosystem: Environmental > Aquatic > Marine > Hydrothermal vents | place: Pacific Ocean: Lau Basin | collected...
ACTTTCTTCAACTAGCAATGATTTTATCCGGAGCCAATGGCATACAGGGGAACAGTTTGGCTCACCAATCACTACGCTGCGCTCCGTGCTTAGCGATCCGCATCCCAAGCGAATTTCAACCACGAAGTCCGAAGGACATGCTCAATCTAGGAAGACAAAGGCGACCGTCTCAACTTCTTCAACTAGCGAAGATTTCATCCGGAGTCAATGGCATACAGGGGAACAGTTTGGCTCACCAATCACTACGCTGCGCTCCGTGCTTAGCGATCCGCATCCCAAGCGAAGCTCAACCACGAAGTCCGCAGGACAAGCTCAATCTAGGAAGACAAAGACAAACGTCTCAACTTTCTTCAACTAGCAATGATTTTATCCGGAGCCAATGGCATACAGGGGAACAGTTTGGCTCACCAATCACTACGCTGCGCTCCGTGCTTAGCGATCCGCATCCCAAGCGAATTTCAACCACGAAGCCCGAAGGACATGCTCAACCAAGAAGCCAAAAGACAAACGTCTCAACTTCTTCAACTAGCAAAGATTTCATCCGGAGTCAATGGCATACAGGGGAACAGTTTGGCTCACCAATCACTACGCTGCGCTCCGTGCTTAGCGATCCACATCCCAAGCGAAGCTCAACCACGAAGTCCGAAGGACATGCTCAACCACGAAGCCAAAAGACAAACGTCTCAACTTCTTCAACTAGCGAAGCTTGCGAGCGAATCAACTAGCGAAGCGAATCAACTTCTTCAACTCTCTCAACTAAAAAACTTACTTAAGATTAGACTTAATCTGCTTAACCAACAAATCCACCTTGCTGCTCAACTTATCATCTGTCTCCAACAAGTCATCCATCGTATTTATAGAGTAAATCACCGTAGAATGGTCTCTACCACCGAATATCTTCCCTAATTCTTTCAAGGAAACATCCGTGTATTTTTTAGCCAGATACATAGCCACTTGGCGGCCTATGACGATATCCCGTTTACGGCTTTTGCTTTTGAGTTGATCCACAGATATCTCGAAAGACTCCGAAACGATGGCCAAAATAAAATCAACATTGACTTCATTGGCGGCCTTGTTGATGTACTGACTCACCACTGTCTTAGCCAAATTGATATCAATCTCCTTCCCCGTCAAAGCCATTTGCGCCGCTAGAGAGACAACGATACCTTCCAACTCTCTCACATTGCCGTGAATATTGTAGCAGATATAATCTTTGACTTCATACGGAATATCCACATTATTTTTGGCCATTTTGTCTTCAAATATCGCCATCCGTGTCTCATAGTCCGGCTCTTGCAAATCCGCCGTCAATCCCCACTTGAAACGAGAAATCAGCCGGTCTTCTAAACCATCCAAATCCTTGGGCGGACGATCTGAAGTCATAATGACTTGCTTATTATTTTGGTGTAGTTGATTGAAGATATGGAAAAAGATTTCTTGAGTTTTTTGCTTGCGTTCTAAAAATTGGATATCATCCACTATCAACACATCCACCATCTGATAAAAATGGACAAAATCTTCGGCTGCATTATTTTTGATGGATTGTACAACCTGATTGGTAAAAACATCACTCGACACATAAAGGACTACGATGTCTTCATGATTGTCCAAAATGGCATTCCCGACGGCGTGCGCCAAATGGGTCTTACCCAAACCGGAATCCCCATAAATCACCAACGGATTGAAAGCTGTTTTGCCGGGACTCTTTGCCACCGCATAAGCAGCCGACCGGGCCAACTTATTGCAGTCCCCTTCTATAAAATTATGAAATCTTAAAGACCGATTAATTTGTGGGTCGATTTTTATACGCTTAATGCCCGGTATGACAAATGGATTTTTGATTAGCTTTTCTTTCTTGCTTTCTCGCTGCGAGACCGGAGATTTGGGTTGGCTGGCGCTCGCTGCACCGGCACCGGGCGATGCCGCCCCCGTTGATCTTTGCTTACTGCCCGGCGTTAGGATTTGATATTCCAAACGGCCATTCTCGCCAAGCTCTTTTCGGATTGACGTACGCAAAAGACTCACATAGTGCTCCTCAATCCATTCGTAAAAAAAATTATTGGGAACTTGAATCGTCAAGGAAGAATCATGCAGCTGTACGGGTTTTATGGGTGCAAACCAAGTTTTATAGGCTTGAGAATCTACAAACTTTTTAATAGAGTGGAGACAGTTGTCCCATACACTTATGTGCGATTTTTCCATTGTTCTTAGCGTTTCAATCGGTGATTAAAAAATCTTGCGGTACTTAAAAAGTTTGGCGATCTTTCAATAAAGAAGGAGTACAAAGTTCGCAATTATTTCCGAAAGATAAAATTTATTTGTAAAAAAATGAAACATTTATTTTTTACTAATAACTAAAACTATCCAAACACAACATAACTCATTGATTTATAGTATTTTACATGTATTTACATAACAACATATATCCGCCAAATAAGGTGTACAAAAAATTATGCAATTAACCAAATAAAACACCCAAAAAAACACCTTTCCACAGCCCATGTGGAAAACAAAACGAACCCGCTCCGAGCCTAATTGCTTGACTATTAACACCTCCTACTTGAGCACCAAAAAATAGATTGTGGAGAAATATTTTTTTTGCAAAAAGTTTTTCACATTTCCCCTTTTGACTTGCATCTTATTTCTTGCTTTTTTGTTGCTCACTTAATAGGACTCACAAACAAAAAAGAGAGCATGGATTTTTCTATTTCACAAATTCCTTACGACCCAATTGCCTTAGCCAAACGAGACCGCGCCTTTCTCGATTCCGATAAGTCCTTATTCTCTTTGCTACCCTTTCCGGACAACATGGATGGCTTGCGCAAAAAAATAGCCGATCGTAACCGGTATCCTTTTTTCCGCAAGGAACTACACCTAGCACTCCAAGAGCAGTACGCTACCCTACCCGACCGGGAAAAAACCGAACCGCAGATTTTGGCTATCCTGCAAGAAAATACCTTTACCGTCACCACGGCGCATCAACCGTCGCTGTTCACCGGCCCCTTATACCTTATATATAAGGCGGCTTCTTGCATTCACTTAGCTCGCCGGATGCAGCAGGCCCTTCCGGAAAAGCATTTTGTCCCGGTCTTTGTTCTTGGCGCCGAAGACCATGATTTTGACGAAATCAATCACCTTCATATCTATAACCAAACCATCTCTTGGCAGCAAAAATCAGGCGGCCCTACCGGCAAGATGCCCACGAAAGGCTTGGACACGCTTATCGACCGGATAGAAGAGCTTCTCCCCCACAGCTTACCTGCCGAAGATATCATCCGCGCTTTGCGCCAAGCTTTTACCACCAATTTGAGCTTTGCCGATGCCACCCAACGTTTTATACACCATCTTTTTGGACGGTATGGCATGCTGGTGCTCCAAATGGATTCACCCCGGCTCAAGCGTTTAGCCATTCCCATTTTCCGAAAGGAAATCATCGAAAGACCTTCGTTTGTCCTAGTCAATCAAAGCCTAGCCAAACTCAAAAAATTGGGGTTTAAGCCACAAGCCAAACCACGTAAATTAAATCTCTTTTACATGACGGCGGATTGGCGCAAGCGCATCGTCTTGGAAGACGGCGTCTTTCACGTTTTGGACACCGGGATTCGGTGGACGCAGCCGGAGATTCTGCAAAAATTGGAGCAATCCCCCCAATCCTTTAGTCCCAATGTCATCTTGCGACCACTCTATCAAGAACTCATCTTGCCCAATATCGCCTACATCGGGGGCGGGGGCGAATTGGCCTACTGGCAGGAGCGTCCGCTACAATTTCAGGAATTTGATATTAGCTTTCCCGTTTTGATTCGGCGAAACTCCGTGCTTTGGCTGAGCCCATACATCCAAAAGCTCATGTCCAAAGCCCGGCTCACCACCGGCGATTTATTTGAGCAGCCCAAGAATTTGGTGGTTGCTCAAGATGAGCAGATAGACCTTTCTACGGAGAGAGAATTGGCTGATTTGGATGCGATTTTCGACTCGCTTGCGCAAAAAGCTGAGAAGATTGACCCGGCCTTAATTCCGAGCCTCCTTGCGGAAAAAGCAAAGCAACGCAAGACCATCAAACAAATCGAGTCTAAGCTGTCCAAAGCCCATCAGCAAAAAAATCAAAGCCAAATCCGGAAAATCCAAAAAATTCAATCCATAATCAACCCCAACAACGGCCTACAAGAACGCTACGAGAATTTTTTACCGATTTATGCCATCCATGGGCATGACTTTTTGGATTTTTTAGTCCAACAGCTCAATCCTTTGCAAAAAACTTTTTTGGTCATCTCATCGAACCCGTCACAGACACTCGATAAACCACATTCCTAGCTCCGTCCCAAAGACGAATAAAATAGATGCCGCCCGCCCAATCACGCACATCCAACTCCAAACGGTTGGATTCCCGGCTCATTATTTTTGGCGTAAGCCGATGCCCCAACATATCAGCCGCCCCCAACTCATATTGGGCTCCCAAGGACTCCGGCAATTCAATCGTCAACGTCTCTGTCGCCGGATTAGGGTAGCTTTTGCCGGCAACGGTCGCCACTGACTTCGTCTCGACCAAATCCCTATAAAGCAAATAAGCCTTACCCAAAAAAGCCGATAAATCCGTGGAAGTCCCATCATTCGATTGAACGGCGATGGTCAATTCGGTCGTCGGATCATAAAAACACAAAGAACTATAAATGATATACCCCTGATGCCCATAAGCTTCGAGCGTATCGTTAGAGATTTTCATCAATCCCAGGCCATATTCGATGTCGCCGGCGGGGACGGTCGTTTTCATTTTGGTCAAGCTAGCCTCCGAAAGGATTTGACCGGATAGCAAAGCCTGCATCCACTTAGCCATCACCTCCGTCCGGGCAAAATAACCACCGGCTGCCCAGGCCGCCGAATAAACAGATATTGGCGTCAACCCAAAAGCATCCAAATCCAACTTGCTACCATTAAATGGCAGCCAAACATGCGCAATCGTCCCCGTTGTGGTCTCATAAGGATTCAAAAAGAGCGCACCCAGGCCGGCAGGCTCCAAGATCTTTTGCCGAATCACCTCGTGATAGGCCTGCCCCGTAACTTTTTCGATGACCAAGCCCAACAACAGATAATTAGAGTTGGAATAGGCCCATCCCTGCCCTTTTTCAAAATAAGGCGTTTTCACAAAATCATTCAACACCTCATCCGGTGTCCACACCCGGGAAAAATCTTTTTTCATACTATCCAACATAACCGGATTCTTCACATAATCATATATCCCGGTCGTATGATTCAACAATTGGAGCAGCGTAACCGAGCTATCCACATTAGGATAAGAGCCCAAATATTGGCTTAATGTATCGTCCGTCGATAACAAGCCTTCTTCTTCCAACTTCAAAATGCACGCCGCCGTCAAAGACTTGGACACACTGCCCATCCCCAAATACATATCCGTCGTCATCGGTACGCCCTCATGCGACACGCCGGCCGCCCCCAACCATTCGTCTCCATTCGATGCAATTACCGCCGCCGACAATCCCTTAGAATCCAAGTCCGCCAACATCGTCTCCAAAGCCAACTGAAAACTATCCTGTATTTCAGCCGGAAAACTCCCCCGAAACGATACCTCCTGCCGGGCCGGAGTCATAGCTTGCGGAATCACTAAGGTCGATTGAAAACGAGGCAATGAAGGCTCATCCAACAACGGTATTTGTTGGGCTTGCGCAAAAACAGATAGACACCAAAGCAATACAACGGTTAATTTTAAGGATTTCATTTTTTCTTAGTTTTTTGTGTAAAATCTAAAAGCTTCTGCAAGATAACGAAAAAAAGCATTCCCATTATCTTGAAGAAGCATTTGTTTGGGAGAAATCAGTGGAAATACTTGAAAAAGCTTGTGTTTTTGTATATAAATTTGGGGAAAATTATTCAGTGATGGTCTGCTCCGAAAAGCCCGCATGTCAGAATCTGCTCTTGAAACGACAAAATTTAAATCCCCGCTTAGCGTTATCCTTGTAAAAAACTAAGTAACTGTTTAGGTGCTCCTATTTTAGGGCAAAAAATAGGCATTTTTGTGGATGTTGAAGCTACAATTTTTGAAGCGTAGCTGGGCTACGTGAAAAAATTTTAGCAAAAACAGGCGCAAAAAGGGCATTTTTTGACCAAAATAGTGGATACCTAAACAGTTACAAAACTAAACAAATGAAGTACGCCATTTTTCTAATCCTAATCATCGGACTATCCTCTTGCACCGTCACCCAACCGATGGCCAATCAAAGATATGAAGCTCAAGAGTATTATGCACCGGATCCGCCCATTACAAAATCACTTTTTGACGATAAAACATCGACGATTTCAGAAGAAAACATCCAAAAGATATTGGATGGAAATTATTCATTACCCAACAATCTAAGAGTTTCATTGGTCAAACTGGAAAGTAGTCAAAGCCGAAGAAATTATTATTGGAACGATGAAGAGTATTTAAAGTCACAACAACAATACTTGGACTTATTTACAGCCAAATTCAAGCAATCCCCCCGCGTTCAGAAAGTTACAAAAATACCCGACTTACTCATTTCGACCCATCCTACTTTTACAAACATTAGAGAAGCGGCCGTTAGGACACAATCCGACATCGTGGTCATTTACTCGATTGACAGTGACTTATATTCAAAATATAAATTGTTCTCAAAATCTGACATCAAAGCTTTTGCAACAACTCAGCTAATCATTTTGGACGTTAGAACCGGGCTCATCCCATTCTCAACTATGGTGACTAAAGAATACCAATCTAAAAGACAAAAAAACGAATTAAATAACAGCGAAGCAACTAACCGAATAAAGAACGAAGCCGTTCTTTTGACCATTCAGGAAATCGGAGATAGGATAATTCAATTCCTTAAAAAGGAGTAGAGTCTGTCTTACAAAGTGTACCTTGCCAAAAAGATAGGACCCAAATTGACTTTTTTAACTTACTGACAATCAACATCTTATCGAGTCCTTAGTGGCAACTTTAGCAATTTCCTATTTGGAAATCCGACGTAGCAGCCTAACCACTAAGCTCACGCAGAAGACACTAAGACTGCACTAAGACGTCTTAGCGCAAAACTAAGTAGCCTTAGTGGTCAGGCACAAATAAAAAAGAGTATTTGTAGAAAAACTAATATAGGAAATTGCTGTAGCAACTTAGTGTACCGGATCGTTAGGTCTTACCCTCGGACAATTTAGAAAACAAAGTGCTTTCCTATAAAACTCAAGCTTCTGTAGTCAAACTCAAGCCCGGGTAATACTTCTTAGTGTAAACTTAGTGTATTCTAAGTGATCTTAGTGGTAAGGAGAAGCGTAATACCTAACCACTGAGCACACGAAGGTAACACTAAGGAATCACTAAGGTATTGATTATTAATAAGTTATAACTAATACCTAATTCTTTTGTAACTGTTTAGATTCCCACTATTTGTTCAACTGTTGAGTCTGCTCCGAAAAGTCCACGCTGCCAGAAACTAAAGCGATGAACCAAATTTTATTTGGTTACGATACAAGAACTTTCCAAAAGTTTAAAACTTTTGGAAAGTTTTATCAAAACCCTAACCTTTCGGAGCAAGCTCACCCGTACCAAAAACCGGACAAAAACCGGCCTTCTGTTCCGGCAAAGATTGACAAGAAAGGAAGAAGAAGAAAATAATCTTGTTTTTTTCAAAAAAAATGTGTTCTCTATTGCGTGAAATAAAAAACAATCGTATATTTGCATCCGCTTTTGAAGGAAAGCAACTAAAAAAGGTCCGGTAGTTCAGCTGGTTAGAATACCTGCCTGTCACGCAGGGGGTCGCGGGTTCGAGTCCCGTCCGGACCGCTTTTTAAGCCCCGAAGCCTTGCTTCGGGGCTTTTTTTTGAATAAGAAAGCTGCCTTTGGCGTTCAAATTGTGCTTTGCCCGTTCAACCTGCCCTTCGGGCGTTCAAGGGGCTTTCGTGTTTTTCGTGTATTTCGTGGTTAAAAAAAATCTAGGTGGTTTGGACACTGTCCACCCGCTACACCGCTACTTCCCTTTCGTCGTTCAAATTGCGCTTCGCCCGTTCAACCTGCCCTTCGGGCGTTCAATGTCCTTCGGGCGTTCAAGGGGTTTTCGTGTTTTTCGTGTATTTCGTGGTTAAAAAATGTCGTGTTTTTCGTGGTTAAAAAATCTTGGACACTGCCACCCGTTACACCGTTAAAACCCAAAATATATTGAAAAAAGAGTATTAACCACACTGTTTCCTCCATTCTCAAAAAAAGAACTACCTTTAACCCTTCATCCATAACAACTCATCATGCTCTATTTCGTCCCGACCCCTATTGGCAATCTTGAAGATATGACTTTTCGTGCCATTCGCACCTTGCAAGAAGTGGACTATATCTATGCGGAAGATACACGGACCAGCAAAAAAATCATGCAGCATTTTGAGATAACCACCCCACTCCGCTCCTTTCATGCTTTCAATGAGCACCAATCCGTCGAGCATATCATCGCCCTATTAGATAGTGGTGTAAACATTGCCCTCATCTCCGATGCCGGAACGCCCGGTATCTCTGACCCCGGTTTTTTACTCGCAAGAGCCTGTCGGGACGCCAATATCTTGACAACCACCCTACCCGGAGCTACAGCGCTCATTCCGGCCTTAGTCTCTAGTGGTTTGCCTTGCGACAAATTTCACTTTGAAGGTTTTCTACCACATAAAAAAGGGCGCAAAAAAAGATTAGACTTCATTTCAGACCTTCCGGAAACAACTGTATTGTACGAATCGCCCCACCGAATCGGCAAATGTCTCTTAGAACTGCAAGCCCTTTGCGGGAATGACCGAAAAGCCACCGTCTGCCGGGAAATTTCAAAACTTCACGAAGAAATCAAACATGGAACTTTGGAAGAACTTGTCGCTTATTTCCCGAAAGGAAAGAAAGTCAAAGGTGAAATTGTCTTAGTCCTTGCGGGAAAATAGATTGATTTTAAAAATACCTTTCCAAAAGTTCCAAACTTTAGGAAAGGCAGTTTAAAACTTTTGGAAAGTTAGCAATAATTTTTCGTATCTTGTGACCATTCCAAAACAAATGTCCTATGCCTAGTGGAAAAAATTTTCTCAGCTTCAGGCGGGATTGGTCTTTGCGCTATGTAGTCTTTTGGTTAGCGCCTATCCTTGCCCTTTCAATTGCGTTATTTGCTCATTTAGATCCCAAAAATCCGGCGGTGACTTATACGCTGGCGGTGGCGGTATTAATGGCGCTTTGGTGGGTCTCCGAAGTAGTGCCGTTGGCGGTGACTTCGATGTTGCCGATAGTTTTGTTCCCTGTTTTGGGTATCATGAACGGGAAGGCGGTATCGGGGACTTATTTTAATCATGTCATTTTCTTATTTATCGGTGGTTTTTTGGTGGCGCTTGCGCTGCAAAAATGGAATTTGCATAAGCGAATGGCTTTATGGATTTTAAATTTGATTGGTACCGGGCCGGCACGGATTCTATTTGGGTTTATGTTTGCGACTGCTTTTTTGTCGATGTGGATTTCCAATACGGCTACGGCGATGATGATGGTGCCTATACTTTTGTCTATCATCGTAGAATTGGAAGAAAAAAACGGAGTGGAAAAAGTCAAGCATTTTTCTACGGGACTATTGTTATCCATTGCTTATGGAGCTTCGGTGGGTGGATTGGCGACTTTAGTAGGCACACCGCCTAATTTATCGTTTGCACGAATATTCAATATTTACTTTCCCGATGCACCGGAAATATCTTTTTCCACTTGGTTTTTCTATGCGTTTCCGATTTCTGTGCTCATGTTCTTGGTCGCTTTTGGTTTTTTGTATTTTGTTTTTGTCCGCAAGGATAAAGCGAACATCCAATTAGATAAACACCAGATTTCCAATCAGTTAGCCGGACTCGGCCCTATGAAATACGAAGAGAAAGTATTGCTGACCGCCTTTATCGGCTTGGCTTTACTATGGTTTTTCCGTTCCAATATCAATCTGGGCTTTATGACCATTCCCGGCTGGAGCAATCTCTTTGCGCATCCCAAATATTTGAATGACGGAACCGTAGCAATTTTGGTCTCCACCCTACTCTTTTTGATTCCGACCAAGGAGCGAGCCGGCGAATTCATCATGGACTGGAAAACAGCCGAAGCGATTCCTTGGGAGATTATTCTTTTGTTTGGTGGCGGCTTTGCCTTAGCTAGTGGGTTTAAGCAATCCGGGCTTTCGACTTGGTTTGGGGAGCAACTCGCTTGGATTGGGGTTTTGCATCCCATACTCATCATTCTCATCATCGCTGCGGTGGTAACCTTTTTGACGGAAGTCACTTCTAATACGGCCACGGTGGAAGCCTTTTTGCCTATTTTGGCGGGATTGGCGATAAGTACTAAAATCAATCCGTTACTATTCATGTTACCGGCCACGATTGCCGGTTCATTGGCCTTTATGCTGCCGGTAGCGACTCCGCCGAATGCCATCGTATTTGGCACTAAACGCCTGTCTATGTTGGACTTAGCCAAATCCGGATTTTGGCTCAACCTTGCGGGAATCATCATCGTTACCATCATCACCTACTACCTAGGGACTTATGTATTTGGGATAGATGCGGGGGTGTTTCCGGACTGGGCGGGAAAGAATAAGTGACGGTATAACGGTGTGACGGTTTAGCGGTGTAACGGTTTAACGGGAAGGCAGGAAAGAGATCTTGTTAACGGTGTAACGATGAGTCCGCTCCGAAAAGTCCACTTTGCTAGAAATTAAAGCACTGAACAAAATTTTATTTGGTTACCATACGGTTTCCTTTTACAAAAGGGAAACCTGTGGAAGGGTTTTTATAAAGAAACCAAATAAAATTTTGTGGTCTCAAGAACAAACTACTACACCAGACTTTTCGGAGTAAGCTCACCGTTACACCATTACACCGTTAATTTCCTGCCTACCTTTCACCTTTGACCCTTAACCTTTGACCTTTAACGGCGTTCAAGGGGAAAGAGCTCTTGGCTGCCTACCCGTTATACCGTTACACCGTTACACCGTTACACC
>Ga0256832_1003295_pt1 | contig 10993 bp, 10 predicted proteins | sample 134614metaG_FD_190534 | JGI IMG/M metagenome (GOLD analysis project Ga0256832, IMG submission 190534) | Hydrothermal vent microbial communities from Lau Basin, Pacific Ocean - 134-614 | ecosystem: Environmental > Aquatic > Marine > Hydrothermal vents | place: Pacific Ocean: Lau Basin | collected...
GCTATCTTTCAATAACGTCACAAACTCTCTCATCCTCAACCCGAGGCCTTCCTGTTTGTGGACGGGAATTATAGCACCTTGGCATCAGGTTGTCAAGGGGAAAAGATCGATTTTGAAAAATTTTTTGAAGATTTTCGAAAAAGTGAGGTTCCGCGGTAGAATTTTCAATATTGCACCGTTTTCGGTGCAATATTGAAACTATAAATGGTTTGGGGACTATTGAACGGATTTACCGGCAAAAGGAAGCAGTGCACTCCCCCAGGTAAGTCCGCCGCCGAAAGCATCAAGCAGCATAGTGTCTCCATACTGCAACCTGCCGCTCTCCCATATGTCGTTCATGGCCATAGGTATCGAGGCTGAGGAGGTATTGCCGTATTTGCTTACGGTAAGCACTACCTGCTCTTCAGAAAGGCTCAGAGCGTCCCCTACCGCTTTGATGATTCTGTAGTTCGCCTGATGAGGGATGAAGTGCTTGATTTCGTCTGACGATATACCGTTGTCGTTGAGAATGTTTACAACATCGCTTGTAAGTGTGCGCACCGCTATTTTGAAGGTCTCATTCCCCTTCATCTTCATGGTGCAGAGCTTCTCTTCGATAACCTTTTGCGAACAGGGGTTTTTTACACCGCACCCGGGTGTCATTAGAAGATCTCCGTAACTTCCGTCAGCCGACACATGTATATCGGTGATGGCTTCGCTCCTTTTACGAGTCGCACTCACCACTGCCGCTCCGGCGCCGTCTCCGAATAGGACACATGTGGTTCTGTCGGTATAGTCGACAATCGCACTCAGCTTCTCGGCACCTACCACAAGAACGTTTTTCTTCATTCCCGACTCTATGAAAGCCTTTGCGATCGCGAGAGCGTAAATAAATCCGGTACAGGCTGCGGAGATGTCGAAAGCCGTTACGTTTGTTCTGCCGAGTTTCGACGCGATGACACAGGCTGTCGAAGGCATACAGAGGTAGTCGGGCGAGATCGTAGCGCATATGATCATATCGATATCGTTTATCTTCAGACCGGCACGGTGGATCGCGATTTTTGCGGCCTCAACGCCCATATCGCTGGTCAACTCATCATCCCGTGCTATTCGCCGCTCTTTGATTCCGGTACGCTTTGATATCCATTCGTCCGTAGTATCTACCAAAGACTCGAAATCTCTGTTGGTCATAACCCTTTCGGGAACGTATGCACCTATAGATTTTAAAGCGGCTTTCATTACTCTTATTCCCTTTTACGAATTCATAGATTCAAGGCGCTCTTTTATGGCTTTGTTGACATCTGATTCAACAAATCTTATCGCCTGGAACATCGCATTCTTAATGGCTTTCGGATTGCTCTTGCCGTGACTTATTATCGTACACCCTTTGACACCCAGAAGCGGTGCGCCGCCGTACTCGGCATAGTCTGTCTGCTTTTTCAGCTTTCTGAAGACCCTTTTCATCAGTATCGCACCCGCTATCGCTACCGGAGAGTGTTTTATCTCCGATTTCAGGTAGTGGCTTATTGTGTCGGCGACACCTTCACTGGCCTTTAGCAGAACATTTCCCACAAAGCCGTCGCAAACCACTACGTCAACGGAGCCGTTGAATATGTCTCCGCCCTCTACATTGCCTACGAAGCTGTCGAGCTGACTTATGAGGGGATAGGCCGCTTTCGTTACCTCGTTACCCTTTGAAGGCTCTTCACCGTTTGATAGAAGTCCGACCTTGGCTTTTGTACATCCCAAAACCTTGTTTGCATACGCATCTCCCATGACAGCGAACTGAAAGAGGTTTTCGGCATCGCAGTCGACGTTGGCTCCGACATCGAGCACTACCGTCATCTTGCCGCTTATCGATGTAGGCATGAAAGTTGCGATCGCTGGTCTGGATATCCCCTTTATGCGACCGATTCGAAGCGTCGCGAGGCTCATCGTGGCGCCGCTGTGGCCTGCCGAAACCACGGCATCTGCTTTACCGTTTCTAACCAGGTCGACCGCGACATATATGGAAGAGTTTCTTCTTTTGAGAGCGTCTGTGGCGTGTTCGTGCATAGATATGACATCATCGCAGTGAACGATCTCTACACGCTTTTTGAACTTTGGAGGAATGAGCGGAGCTATTTTTGTCTCGTCACCCACAAATATAGGCAGATAGTCTCTCTTTTTAAGGGCGAAGATTGCCCCTTCTACAATCGGGTAGTGACCGAAGTCACCGCCCATTGCGTCAATGGCGACTCTGACCATTTACGCTTTGTATTCACCTGTAAATTTGTTCATACGGTGGGGCATTCTCCATGTACCGTCTTTATCTTTGACCGGTCTTGCAAGAGTAAGTTTGTAGTGGGTTCTTCTTTTCGCCGCACGCGTCTTGCTGTTTCGTCTCTTTGGTACTGCCATCATCTTCTCCTTGAGTTGTTTGTATCAAATTTCAATTTCAAAATCTTCTTCACCTTCACAATCGGGGCAGAGGTGATACTGGCTCTCGATCGATGCGATTTCACTTCTGCAAACCGAATCGAAATCGACAACTCCGTCGAGGCATTCTATCATATCTAGCGACTCTTCCACCTTAACCGGCCTGTCAACGGCTTCGAGAACGAAAGATTCTTCCACAGGAGCGCTGAAGCTGCTGCCGCAGCGGTCACAGACAAAGATAGCTTCTCCTTTAAGCTTCCCTTCGATCTTGACCCTGTCCCTTCCGCTCCTGTGAAAAGTCCCGAAGCACTCTATCCCATCCTCTTTAAGGCGGAATTTGCCGGGAGACTCATGAATCTTGCGAAGTGGAATCTGCATCAACGATAGTTCAGCTTATCTCTCTCTGGGCGAAGAAAAACGCTATCTCTTTTTCTGCATTTTCGAGGCTGTCGCTTCCGTGAACCGCGTTTGCGTCGATACTTTGTGCAAAATCTGCCCTTATGGTTCCCGGGGCCGCCTCTTTCGGGTCCGTAGCACCCATCAACTCACGATTTTTCGCAACCGCGTTTTCACCTTCGAGCACCATTACTACAACGGGGCCGCTGGTCATGAACTCGACAAGTTCACCGAAAAAGGGGCGCTCTTTATGCACAGCGTAGAACTCTCCGGCATCCTGCTCACTGAGCTGCAGCTTCTTCATTGCCGCTATTCGAAGGCCGTTGCTCTCGAACCTGTCGATGATCTTTCCGATCACACTCTTTGCAACCGCATCCGGTTTAATAATAGAAAGCGTTCGCTCCATGATGATTCCTCATATAAATAAAAATGGGTGGAATTATACATGAAGTTAGTTTAAGATTCTTTAAAAGAAGGAAATAGTTTAAGTGAAAGCCGTTTCGGCAGAAAAGTTCTGCCGAAACCGTAAGAGAGATCGCTACTCTACTACAGGCTGATGCTCTGTACGAGCCTCTTCGGAGATATCGTCGCGGCAGGTAGCACCTTCGGCGCATACATCCCAAACGATACACCCTTCGGTAGGACACGCTGTGGCACATGCCGGCTCGTCATGGTATCCAACGCACTCTACACACTTGTCCGCATAAACATAATATATCTCTTCTCCAGTCGGATTATCCTCATCATCAACTATCGCTTCTACCGGACACTCGTCTATACAAGCACCGCAGTTAATACAGGTATCTGTAATCAATACAGCCATTCCCAGCTCCTTTTTTAAATTTAATCATCCGTACTATAACACAACAATTTTAAAAAGTATTTAAATGGCTCCCTTAGAGTCCAAGAGCGCTTCTGAGCGCCTCTTTTTTATCCGTTTTCTCCCATGTAAAGTCGGGAAGTTCACGTCCGAAATGGCCATATGCGGCCGTCTGTCTATATATAGGACGCAGCAGGTCGAGCGACTCTATTATACCTTTGGGTGTCAGGTCGAAAAGCTCTCGGATGGAGTTTTCGATCCTCTTCTCATCCACTTTCCCTGTTCCGTGCGTATCCACCATGATAGAGACGGGCTCTACCACCCCTATGGCGTATGCTATCTGTATAGTCACCCTGTCACAGGCACCGGCTGCTACAAGGTTTTTTGCCACATATCGTGCCGCATAGGCCCCGCTTCTATCCACCTTCGTGGGGTCCTTTCCGCTGAATGCGCCGCCGCCGTGGGGACAGCTGCCGCCGTATGTATCTACTATGATCTTCCTTCCGGTAAGTCCGGCATCTCCCTGCGGTCCGCCTATGACAAAACGCCCCGTAGGGTTGATATGGTATGTTATATTGTCATCTATGAGCTCTTCGGGGATCACCTTGTATACAAGCTCTTCGATGATCGCATTCTTCAGCTTCTCCTGCGATATGTCAGGGTCGTGCTGGGTAGAGACCACTATCGTCTTTACCTTCTTCGGCACGCCGTCGACATACTCAACCGTAACCTGAGCCTTGCCGTCGGGGCGCAAAAACGGGAGCGTACCGTCCTTTCTGGCTTTGGCAAGCCCCTCTGTCAACCTATGGGCAAGATAGATCGGAAGGGGCATCAGCGTCGGTGTCTCCCGACAAGCATATCCGAACATCAGGCCCTGGTCTCCGGCACCTATAGCGCCGCCGCTCTGGTCTACCCCCTGGTTGATATCGGGCGACTGTTCGCCGACTCCGTTCAAAACCCCGGCCGATCTGTAGTCGAAGCCGTATAGCGCATCCGTATATCCTATCTGGCGGACGACTTCGCGTGCGATATCCTGCATCGGAGCGTACGTTTTGGTTTTGAGCTCGCCGGCTATGACGCAAAAGCCGTTCGAGAGCAGCGTCTCACAGGCGACCCTCGCGTTGGGATCACGTTCGATGATATAGTCCAGAATCGCATCGCTTATCTGGTCCGCCATCTTGTCGGGATGGCCTTCGGTTACGGATTCTGAAGTGAAGAGATAGCTTCTTGACACATATATCCTTTATTAATAATATATTTGGGGTTGATTATATCCAAATATTCGTAAAAAATTAATGCTTCCAAATTATCTATATTTTTATTTCATTGTGATATAATTTTTACTCAAAAAATCTTATCAAGGGAGAATCCATCATGCTTGTAACTAAAAAAGCGCCCGACTTCACCGCAAACGCGGTTCTTGGAAACAATGAGATAGTCGACAACTTCAATCTCTATGAAAACTTCGGTGAGAAGGGTACCGTACTCTTTTTCTACCCTCTCGACTTCACATTCGTCTGTCCTTCGGAGATCATCGCCTTCGACCACAGGCTCGACGAGTTCACAAGCCGCGGCGTCAATGTGATCGGCTGCTCCATCGACTCACACTTCACACACCTTGCGTGGAAGAACACTCCCGTAGAGAAGGGCGGTATCGGGCAGGTACGCTATCCGCTCGTCGCCGATCTTACAAAAGATATCGCACGCGACTACGATGTGCTTCTTGACGGCGGTGTCGCCCTTCGCGGTTCATTCCTGATCGATACCGACGGAACAATCCGCCACGCGGTTATAAACGACCTTCCGCTCGGAAGAAACATCGACGAGATGATCCGCATGATCGATGCGATGCACTTTACCAACGAGCACGGCGAGGTATGTCCGGCCGGATGGCACAAAGGTCAAGAGGGCATGAAAGCCGACCCCGAAGGTGTTGCAGAATATCTGGAGAAGCACGCCGAAGAGCTCTAAGACTCCACACTGCAAACGAGGAGCCAAGAGGGGCACCCCCTCCTTGGCTTCGGCCGCACCGTAGGCCTCTCGCCTCGGATAGAAAGATCACTGAACATCTTTTATAACCCGATGATGCAAAAACTCAGGGCAAAGCCCGCGGTTCGACACCGTCTGGGTACTTCTACAACCCTTTAAGCTCCAAAACCTTATCGGCAATCTGTTCGGGCAGCAGCCCCAAAGACTCCTCTACTCTTTCTGTCTTTCCGTGGGGAATGAATCTATCCTCATACTCGAACGAGACAATCTCTATCTTTTGCAGAACCTTCGGTGCCAGCGCCTCCATGATAGCCGATGCGGCCCCGCCCTTTTTAGCACCGTCACTGAAAACGAACCATTTCGAAAACTTCGCGGCCGCATCCTCGAGAAGCGCCTTATCGATAGGCTTGATGAAACGCAGATCCAAAACTGCGGCTTTCAGACCCGACTCCGCAAGCCTGTCCGCAACCTTCACCGCCCTTCCTACTCCGTTTCCGTAACCTACCAGGAGTATCTCACCGTCTTCCTCGAGATACTCGGCCTTGCCGAGTTCGAATCGGGTAGCCTCGTACCTCCCCTCTTCGAGCATCATGGAGCCTCGAGGATACCTAAAGGCGCAAGGAGTCGGAAAAGATGCCGCATACTCTACCGCAAGTTCCAGGGTCTTATTGTCACGGGGGGCGAACAGTGTCAAATTGGGAATGATGCGCAAGTAGCCTATATCGAAAGCTCCCTGATGCGTCTCTCCATCCTCACCGACTATTCCGGCTCGGTCGATCGCGAAAGCTACAGGAAGATTCATAAGCGCAATGTCATGCACGACCTGGTCGAACCCTCTTTGAAGAAATGTGGAGTAGATCGCAACGAAAGGTTTGAACCCCTCTTTCGCCAGCGGTCCCATCGAGGTGACGGCATGCTGTTCGGCTATACCGACATCCCAGAAACGCTCCGGAAATCTCTCCATGAGCAGCTTCATTCCGGTACCGCTCGGCATCGCGGCGGTCACCCCGACGATCTTTTCGTCGTTCTGCGCCAGATCGCAGAGCTTTTCACTGAAAATCTGCGTAGCGCTCTTGGCGCTGCCCTTTTTCAGAATCTCGCCGCTCTCTTTGTCGAACGGACCTACGCCGTGCCAGTGCTCGTAATACCCCTCGGCGATCTTGTACCCTTTACCTTTGACGGTCTGGGCGTGTACTATCACCGGTTTATGCATCTGTTTTGCGATCTCGAGAGTCTCTATAAGCTGCTCTATGTCGTGCCCGTCGACGGGTCCGATATACTCGAGCCCCATCTCTTCGAAGAGGATACCGGGCGTGATCATGCGTATTCCCTCCTCCATCCTTTTGGCCATATATGCGGCCGAGTCGGGAAAGTGCTCGAGCATCTTCTCGGTTCTCTGTTTGAACTTCTGGTAAAAGGGGCTCGCCATAGCCTGGGAGAGTATACGGCTTATCGCTCCTATCGGCTTCGCTATGCTCATCTCGTTGTCGTTTAGTACGATTACGGCGGGATATTTTCTGTCGCCCAGTTCGTTGAGCGCTTCATAGACCATACCCGCACTCATCGCTCCGTCGCCTATCATGACGACCGGTATGCGCTTCCCCTCTTCGCCTCTGAGCCTGATCGCTTTGGCCGCCCCCACCGCCAGAGAGACCGAAGTCGAACTGTGACCCGCAACATAGTAGTCGTACGGCGATTCGGAAGGCTTGGTATAGCCGCTGATGCCTCCGAACTGGCGTAGAGTTTCGAACTCCTCCCACCTATCGGTGAGGAGTTTGTGGGCGTAGGCCTGGTGGCTGACATCGAACAAAAACGGGTCCTTTTCCGCATCGAATACATAATGCATCGCGACAATCAGGTCCGTAGCCCCGAGCGTGCTGCTCAGATGCCCCCCGTGACGGCTCACCACATCGAGTATCCGCTGCCGTATATCGTCCGCCAGCTTTTCAAGCTCAGGCAGACTCATCTGTTTGACGTTTTTCATCGCTCTCCTTGCTTCACGGTTCCGAATACCGCCTCTTTGATTCTTTCGAACCTGTGCATTATCTCTCCGTCGATATTCCCTATATCGCTCAGGATGATTACACCGCCTGCGGCGACGGCCGGGTCGGCCACTATCTCTACATCGCCGCCGCCCTCTTCAAGATCCTTTTTTACAAACTCATAGTCGTTCGGATTGACCTTTAGGGTGATTTTGGCAGCATCCTTCACCTCCGCGAGGAGAAGGCGGGCAAGCCTCAGCGCCACCTCCTTCGAGTCGTTCTGGACCTCTTTGGCTACTACCTGCCTGGCGAGATCGAGCGCGGTCTCTATCAGCTCCTCTTCGATCGTATCGACCTTTTTTAGAAATACCTGCCTGCTCTGCTCCAGTGCCTCTATCGCGGCGGCAAACCGTCTTCTCTGCTCCTCTGCGGCCGCTTCCATCTGCTCCATGCAAGCTTTCCGGCCCGCCTCTTTCCCCTCTTCGAAAGCGGCGGCCTTCGCCTCTTCGATTCGACTCTCGAACTCCTTCTGCTGCTTCTCCATCTGCATCTGCATCTTCACGAGGTTTGTAGAGAGCTCATCGGCCCTCTTGAGCATCTGCTCCACAACTTCGTCTTTCGACTCGACGGTCCGGGGCTGCTCCGCAGATTCCGCATACTCCTCGGAAGCGTTTTCGTCCCCCTTCGTCAGATCTTCTTCGCCGGGTGCAGCAGCCTCCTCTTTGACAGCATCCTCGGAAAGCACTTTGAAATGGTACTTCTGAATCACATGTCCACTGGTTTTGCCTGGGGGGATAACGGTTTCCATGTTACTCTATCATCTCCTCTGCCTCACCTATGCTGACCACTCCCTCTTCGGCCAGTTTCTGCACTACCTCCACAATCTTTCTCTGCGCCCCTTCGACCTCTTTGACCTTGACGGCTCCCATAAACTGCATCTCCTCCTCAAAGGCGTCCCTGGCGCGCTGCGACATGTTGGAGAGGAAGCGCTCCTTCAGCTCTACGGGTGCACTCTTTAGTGCAAGCATAAGATCCTTCTTGTCTACCGATTTGAGTATCTCCCTTATGGCGTTGTTGTCGAGATTGACTATATCTTCGAATGTGAACATCATCTCTTTGATGGCACTGGCAAGCTGCTCGTCGAGCTGCTCTATCTGAACGAGGGTGGATTTGGCCGCCTTCTGCCCCAGACGGTTGAAGATGTCTGCGACGGCTCTCGGTCCGCCTACCTCCACCTTGTAGCTGGCCAGCGATTCGAGTTTGTTCTCCAAAACGGTCGAGACGCGCTTGATGATCTGTGGAGAGATATCTCCGAGATTGGCCATACGCATCGCGATCTCCGCACGAAGATCGTCTTCGAAGAAGCTCAAAACGTTGGCCGCATCGGTCGGATCCATATGGGCGAGTATAAGGGCGATGGTCTGGGGGTGTTCGTTGACTATGAAGTCCGCAAGCTGCTGCGGCTTGATTTTGGAAAGGAAGCTGAAGTTCTGGCTGCTCTGCATCGTTTTGGAGAGCCTCTCGATTATCTTCTTCGCCTCATCGGGCCCCAGAGCCTTGTAAAGTATCTCTTTCGCATACTCCAGCCCGCCGGTACTCAGGTACTGATTGGACTGCATTATCGCGTGGAACTCCTCCAGTATCGCCATAGCGACCGGCTTGTCTATAGTTTTGGCCATCGCTATGTACTTAGATATTTCGGTAATCGACTCCACATCCAGATGTGCGAATATATTGGTCGTCGCCTCCTCTCCGAGCTGTATCAGCAAAATGGCCACCTTCTCGGCCATCGACAACTCTTCGAGCTGTGCCTGCTGCTGAGGCGTCAACTGTACACTCACGAGCCCTCCTTCTTGATCTTGCCGGCCGCGTTCTGCTCCATCTCGTTCTCGTCACGAATCAGGGCGCTTATGAGCGCCGCGAACTCATCCGTCTTCTCCTCGGCCATCTCTTTTATCTTTTCGAGCAATATATCATATTTGAGCTCATCTTCGCTGAACTCTTCGGTGAGCCCGAGCTGCTCCTCGACCTTCTTCCGCATCTCTGTAAACTTCTCTGTAAGCGACTCGTGCTCCTCTTCGCCCAGACTCAGAACCGGCTCCCCTTCCGTCGTCTCCTGCACTGGAATCTCCATCATTCGTTCACTGAACGGAACGATCACTTTTTTATAGAAGAAGAAGAGCACCAGGGCCAGCAGCAGGTACTTCAGTATCGGCATTATCGGCTCTATATAGGAGTAAAACGTCGATACGGCCGATCTGTAGGCATCTGGCTCCATCCGCTTCGCCACCGACTCGAACCTGAAATTGGAGACACTCACCTCATCTCCGCGGTTCTTGTCGAAGCCGATCGCCTGCTTGACAAGCGTTGCGATCTTCTCCAGCTCCTCCGGGGTTCTGGGTGTATACTCCATATCTCCGCTTTCGGACGGCACATACTTTCCGTCGACCACTACCGCCGCCGTTACACGCTTGATGGTTGCGAAGGGGCCCTTGACATTCGAAACGGTCTTTGAGATCTCGTAGTTTGTAGTCGTCGTAGACTTCTGGTACTTCTCCTTTTGCGAAGAGGAGTCGATTCCCTGAACCGGGCCGATGTTGCTGACGGCACCCGGAACACCCCCGGTCTGAGACGGTGCCGCACCCTCCCTCTTCTCCTCCAGACTCTGTTCGCTTCTGACGACGTTTTCGGGATCGTAGCGCTCCTCCACACTCTCTCTTTGGGCGAAATCGAAATCTATCGTCACCTTCGCCACGACTCTATCTTTCGAGCCGATAAATGGGGCGAGTATGTTTACGATCTTTCTCTCGTAGAGAGATTCGTAACGGTTCTTGTACTCTATCTGAAGTTTGGCCAACTCTCCGTCCGCACCGTCCGCACCGGCTTCGTTGAGCGGCTCTCCATACTCGTTGACCACTTTTACATTTTGTGGAGAGAGGTTCGCAACCGCCGCGGCGACTATATTTTTTATACCGGCTATCTGCTTCCTGGTGAGGCGCATCCCTTCGACCGTTTTAACGACGACCGAAGCGCTTGGGGGTGTCGACTTCGAGACAAAGACGCTCTCTTTGGGGAGTGCGAGGTGCACCGAAGCGCTCTCGATGGGCTGAAGGCTCTGGATCGTTCTGGAGAGCTCCCCCTCCAGAGCCCTCAAAAACTTAACCTTCTGGTCGAAATCCGTAGAGCCGAACTGCTGCGTATCGAAGAGCTCGAATCCGACGTGGCTCTCTTTCGGAATCCCCTGCGACGCGACATCGATCCTCACCTTGTAGACCCTGTCACGCGGCACCTCTATCACGCCGTCTTTCGGAATTTTGTAGGGAACCCCCTCTTTCTCGAGCTCCTGTATCACGAGCGCCGCATCCTTGCTGCTGAGATGGTCGAACAGGACGGCATAGTCGGCGTTCCG
>Ga0256832_1003296_pt1 | contig 10993 bp, 10 predicted proteins | sample 134614metaG_FD_190534 | JGI IMG/M metagenome (GOLD analysis project Ga0256832, IMG submission 190534) | Hydrothermal vent microbial communities from Lau Basin, Pacific Ocean - 134-614 | ecosystem: Environmental > Aquatic > Marine > Hydrothermal vents | place: Pacific Ocean: Lau Basin | collected...
AAGGCAAAAATCGGTGCAGGGAATGATTGAAGAGATTTCTTTATGTGAGGAATTAGGAATCGATTACTATGTTTTCCATCCTGGAAAAGCAAAAGATCAATCAGAAGAACAAGGAATAAAAAATATAATCAAATCGATAGAACAGATTTTTTCAATCATTACCCCTAAAAATACAACAGTTCTTTTTGAAACACTTGCAGGGCAAAAAGGAGAGTTAGGTAAAACCACAAAAGAACTCTATACAATGATGAAACCATTTTTAAATGAAAACATAGGCATTTGCCTTGACACATGTCATATCTATTCTGCAGGGTATAAAATAAATGATGAACAGGGATTTGAAGATTATAAAAAAGAAATTCAAGAATATTTTGATCTCAACATTATAAAAATTATTCATTGTAATGATTCCAAAACACCGTTTAATTCACGTAAAGATAGACACGAACATATTGGCGAAGGATCAATTGGATACAAAGGATTTGAACTATTTTTGAATGATGAATATTTTTCAAAACTTCCATATATACTTGAAACACCAAAAGAAGGAGATTGGGATAAAATAAATATGGAAAGATTGAAAAATCTAATTTATGTAAAAAATTAAAACTTGCGTCCGTAGCTCAGTTGGATAGAGCCCCAGTCTCCGGAACTGGAGGTCGCAGGTTCAAGTCCTGCCGGACGCATAAAAGAAGTCAGAGGAAAAAATGAAATTTAAAACGGAAGAACTGAAAAAAATAGAAGAAGAACTGGCAAAATACCTGAATAGCGATGTAGAGTTTATCCTTAAGATAGGAAATTATATACTAAATAGCGGTGGAAAACGATTAAGACCTTTACTTGTGCTAATTTTTGCAAAAGCTTTAAAAGGTCAAAATGATCAGAATGATTTTCCACTTGCTGTATCTATGGAATATTTACACTCAGCCTCTTTACTTCACGATGATGTAGTGGACGGTGCAGCATTAAGAAGAGGAAATCCTTCTGCAAACAGAGTTTTCGGTAATGATACTGTGGTCTTGACAGGGGATTATATGTATGCAAATGCTCTTTATCTTTTTTCTGTCTATGGAAACATAGAAATGATAAAAAATGTAAGTGATGCAGTTAAAAAAATGGCAGAAGGTCAGCTTTTAGAACTAAAAAAAATAGGCGATATTGAGATTACAGAAGAAGAATATTTTGAAATACTTAGAGGAAAAACGGCAGTTCTTTTTGCCAGTTGTTGTTTTGTAGGAACAGAATTAGGAAAAGGAACTCAAAAGCAAAAAGAAAGTGCATATAACTATGGACTATATATAGGCTATGCATTTCAGCTTATGGACGATTTATTAGACTACATCGGCACTGAAGAAAAGTTAGGTAAACCTGTATGTAACGATTTACGGGAAGGAAAATTGACGTATCCTCTTATCTCTGTTTTAGATAAACTGACAGAAGAAGAAAAAGAAAAAGTTAAAAACCTAATAAGAAATTTAAATCCTTCAGACGAAGCTATTAATGAAGTCAAAAATATTGTATTGTCTAAAAAAGGAGATATCAATACAATAAATAAAGCGAAGTATTTTGTTGATCGAGCAATTAAAGAATTGGAAAATTTTCCAAGAAGCGAATATATTGTTGAATTGGAAAATTTAGCTAAATACATTATTGAGAGGGATTACTGATGTATAGAACACTATTAAAGTCTAAAATACATAGAATGACCATAACAGGAGCAGACCTTCATTATGAAGGAAGTCTTACACTTGATGAGGCTGTAATGGAGGCAGCAAATCTTAAACCTTTTGAAAAAATAGAAATATACAATGTAAATAATGGTCAAAGATTTTCCACATATGTAATTCCTGGTGTTAGATACGGTGGAGAATGTATCTTGAACGGGGCAGCAGCCAGATTGGGACATTATGGAGATATCATTATTATTGCCTCATATGCAAGTGTTAATGAAGAAGATTTAAAAACTTTTGCTGTAGATTTAGTATATATGGACGAAAACAATAATATAAAAGAACACAAAAAAGTTCCGGTGGAATCAGATCAATTAATAAAGGATTAATAAAATGAGAAAAAGATGTCGGTACTTTTTACTTTTTGCAGTGGTGCCGACTTTTTTAATATCCTGTGCAACCAAAAAATCAGATGTTGCAGTTTTTGTTGATCAGAACAAAAAAGAAGTGGCACTGCTCCTAAAAGATGATCCTCCTAAAAAAATAGCTCCATTACCCCTTTTTGATATAACCATTGCAAAATTAGAAGGTAAAAAAATTCCAGACTTTGATAAACAGGAAGAAGAATTCTTAAAAGAAGAATCAATTAGAATAGGTATAAGAATACCTAAAAAAAGAGAAATAAAAAAATATCTTTTCCAGTATTCAACGACAAACAAAGGATTTATACAAAAATCTTTAGAAAGGGGAAGCTATTTTATCCCGATGGTAAAAAAAATATTTAAAGAATATGGACTTCCTGAGGAGTTAGTATATCTTCCAATAATCGAGAGTGGATATAATCCTTATGCCACCTCAAGGTCAGGAGCAGCTGGAATCTGGCAATTTATGCCAGAAACAGGAAGACGATTTGGATTAAAAATAAATTCTTATATAGATGAACGAAGAGACCCTTATAAATCAACAGTCGCAGCAGCAAAGTATCTAAAATATTTATATCAGTATTTAGGAAAATGGGATTTAGCCATTGCAGCTTATAACTGTGGTGAAGGATGTATAAAAGCCCAAACAAAAAACAGTTCTAAAACATTCTGGTCAATAAAAAATAAACTCCCAAAACAGACAAAAGAGTACGTTCCAAGATTTTTTGCAGTTAGTCTGATAGTCAGAAATCCTGCAAAGTATGGATTTTATATTCCAAAACAGAACATTTATGTAGCAAGGAAAAGATTAAAAAGAAATGTCAGTCTGAAAGATATAAGTTTAAAATACGATATAAATTTAAACATTTTAAAGTTTTACAATGCACATTTCCTAAAAAATAAAGCAGTTAGAGGTGCAGGTGTAAATCTACCTTCAAAATCAAAATTTGCTAAATTTGATTACCAGATTCAAAAAGTAAAATACACACCAAAAAAATATAAACATTACTTAGTAAAAAGAGGCGATACTCTTTACAAACTATCCAAAAAATTTAATGTTCCAATTGAAAAAATCAAAAAAATCAATAAAATTAAAGGAGATACAATTTCAGTTGGAACTATTATAAAAATTCCAAATAGTTAACAATCGAGGTATTTATGATAAATAGAAGAAAAACCCGTGAAATATATGTGGGAAATGTAAAAATAGGTGGAGATGCTCCTATTGTTGTTCAGTCAATGACTGATACAAAAACCCACAATATAGAAGAAACATTAAATCAGATAAACAGACTTGCAAATGCAGGCTGTGAAATTATAAGAGTTGCTGCACCGACAGAAGCAGATGCGTTGGCCCTTCCTGAAATTGTAAAAAACTCTCCAATACCTGTTATAGCAGACATACATTTTTCTCCTCGAATTGCATTTTTAGCTTTAGAAAGCGGAATCCACGGGATTAGATTGAATCCTGGAAATATAAATGACAAAGCTAAAATAAAAGAGATTCTACAGGAATGTAAAAACAAAAATATAGCAGTTAGACTCGGAGTAAATTCTGGTTCTCTTGAAGAAAGGCTTTTAGAAAAATATGGTTACCCTTCTGGAGAAGCTCTTGCCGAAAGTGCATTATACTGGTCAGAATTTTTTGAAAGCGTAGGATTTACAAACTTTAAGGTTTCAATAAAAGGTTCTGATGTTCTTCAAAATATAGAAGCCAATAAAATTTTTGCAGAAAAAACAGATGTTCCTCTACACATTGGGATAACAGAAGCAGGCGGGAAAGAAAAAGGCTCCATAAAATCAGCAGTTGGTCTGGGAATTCTTTTTTATCTTGGAATTGGAGATACAGTGAGAGTTTCTTTAACTGCTGATCCTGAAGAAGAGGTTAAAACTGCTTATCAGATTTTACAATCATTGGGAATAAGAAGAAGAGGAGTAGAAATAATATCCTGTCCAACCTGCGGAAGAATCGAGGTAAATCTTCCAAAAGTGGTGGAACAGGTAGAAGAAAAGTTAAAAGATGTAAAAAGCCCATTGAAAGTTGCTATTATGGGCTGTGTTGTTAACGCCATAGGTGAAGCAAGGGAAGCTGATATTGGACTTGCCTGTGGAAACAAATCAGCAATTCTTTTTAAAAACGGTCAACCCCTAAAAAGAGTTTCAGAAGATGAAATGGTAGATGAACTATTGAAAGAAGTTCAAAATATGGAAAACATAGATAAAAAATGAACAAAGAAGAAATAAAGTTTTATACTGCAGGTATTTTAGATACATGCGGCAAAATCACATTAAGGAAAGATGGAAAATCAAAAAACTCAATATACCCATATATAGAAATTCGTTCAGAAAAAGATACAAATCTAAAGATGATCCAATCAAACTTAGGCGGGACATTAAGACAGCATGGGAATAGATTTATTCTATCGTGGACTCATAAAAAAGCATTGGAACTGATAGAGCAGATTTTTGAATATATTATAGTCAGAAAAGAAGAAGCAGAAATAGTAAAGCAGCTTTATGCAGATAGATTTACAAGACATTATGAAACACAAAGAAAAAAAGAAATTGCAAAAAAATTTATCCAGCTTCATCAATCTAAATACGGAAGATGGAAAAAAGGAAACTGCTCTTTGCTAAACTGGATCAATGAATAAAAATATACTTATATTATATAAGTATTACGTGAAGAATTTATTGCTTTTTCTTAAAAGTAATAACTAATCTATCTAGATAGATTAGTTATGTTTTTTATGTAACAATTCCTTCTAATTCATGTTTTGTGAAGTTTGCACCTTCTTTAATCAATTTTCTACCTAATCGTCTTGCCATTTCTTCATCTTTTCCTGGCTCTCTTCCAGCCCTTGTTAGATATCCACCTGCCATAAGACAGTTGGCAATTTCCATTGCAACATCATGAAGATTTTGAAGGTTTTGCTCTCTACCTCCACACAATCTCAATTCTGCATCTGGATTTGTTAATCTGAATAAAGCTACGATTTTAAGGCATTTTTCAGGGGTAAGATCTGATTTTTCATAAAGAGGTGTTCCTGGGATAGGTATAAGGAAATTCAATGGAATTGAATGGACACCTAAATCTCTGTATGTAAATGCAAGGTCAACAATATCTTCATCTGTTTCTCCCATTCCGAATATTCCACCTGTACATGTTGATAGGCCTACTTCCTGAATGTTTTTTATTGTTTTATATCGTTCTTCCCATGTGTGTGTTGTTACAATATTTTTAAAGAAATTCTGTGAAGTTTCTAAGTTATGGTTTATTCTGTTTACACCTGCTTCTTTTAGTTTTATTAAATCTTCTTTCTCAAGTGTTCCCATAGAACAGCAAACCTTGACAGGATACTTTTCTTTTATCTCTTTCACTGCTTCTGCTACTTTTTCAACTTCTTCTTTTGTAGCTGCACGTCCACTTAATACTATACAGTATCTGTTTGCATTTATTGAAACTGCCTTTTCTGCACCTTCCAACATCTCTTCTTTCGAAACCAATCCATAGGCGTTTATTGGTGTTGGATATTTTGATGACTGGGCACAAAAAGAACAATCCTCAGAACATGCTCCATTTTTTGCATTTATTAAAGAACAGAACTCCATCTCATTTCCAAATTTTGCCTCTCTTACTTTTGAAGCTTCTTCCACAAGCTCCATAAGTTGTTCATCAGGTATATTTAATATTTTTAATGCTTCTTCTTTCGTTAAAGTTTCACCGTCTAATACTCTATCTGCAAGGCTGTTAATAAAATCTTCCATTGTTATTCCTCCAGTTTTGTTAACTTTTATTTTACCATATGGTTAACAAAAAACAGAAAACTACTCAAATATTTAACATTCATAAATCCATTGGCTAATAATATTAAATAAAGATAATATTAAAATTGCTATAAAATTGCTATATTTTCTGTTGAAGATGTATGTGTATTTTACAACTGTATACAAATTTTACAATCTATATTATGGTTATTATGGTTTAGATAAACAATATTTAGTTCAAAATTCTATATTAAGGAACTGTAAATAAATATTACAAAAATTTCATTTTAATTTATATACTAATTAACTTCCTCTGGAGACATAAAATCCAAATTCTTAATATAATTTAAATCATCCTACTAAGCATAAATAAATTTGGCAAAAAATTTGCTTAAAGATGTTATAAAAATATAATACATTGGAGGTTTTGGTATGAAATATTCCAAAATTTTTTTTAATTTCAGTTCCCTTAGCCTTATGGCTCTTAGTTTAATCAATTTTTCTACACCTGCCTTTGCTAATCTTTCTAATGGTGGTTTTGAAAGCAACCTAATAGGATGGGAAGTTATTCAAGGTAATGTTGAGATCCTAAGTTCAAGTAATTTTAATACTCCAATTCCTGCTCCTGAAGGTAGTTATTTTGTTTTAATTACTAATGGTCCATCAGATTCTCCTGCTCCAGACAATTCCCCTTACTCTGATAAAGATAGCAACGGTGAGCCTGAAAATGATGAAACAATATTGAGAAGATCTTTTGATTTAACAAATGATGGACAATTATGCTATGAGTGGTCTTGGTTAACTTCTGAAGAACAGTATGTTAGTCCATATGATGATATTTTTTATGTACTATTAGATGGAAACATAATTCACTCTGGAACTGTAGATCACAATCCAAATAGTTCTCCTTTTCCCAAAATACCAACAGACAATGAAAATTATAGTGTTACTAGCACAGGTTCTTCAAATGGTGCTGATTTTGAGAGTGGCAGAAGTCCTTGGCAGACTTTTTGTACCTCTGTTTCAGCAGGTTCTCATGTTATAGAATTCGTAGTAGCTGACCAAGGAGACCATAGTGTAGATTCTGGATTATTAATCGATAATGTTACTATTTCTAGTAATCCTATGAATAACCTACCTATCATAAATTCATTCACATTAAGCCCAAGTAGTGGATATGCACCGTTTACAACTTCATTTAGCTGGAACGTATCAGATCCTGATGGGGATACCTTAACCTGTTATCTTGATATTGATGATGATGGAAACAACGATTATATAATAAACGATTGTGCTAATAACACGTCACAAAGCCATACATATAGCACAGCAGGAAACTATATAGCAAAACTAATTGTGGATGATGGAAACGGTGGAACTGCTACAGACACTGTAAATATAACTGTTAATCCTCCTGAAACAAATAATGTTGAAATTAATCCAAGTCTATTAAACTTTGGTGAATTTTATGTAGGTAATGATTCTGACAATGAAACTATAACTGTAAAAAATAATAGTGATAGTCCCGTATATATTGTTAATGTTGCTTTAAGGGGAGTTTATGCCAATAATTTCAGAATTATTAGTCAAAATTGCTCCCATCTTACCCTAAATCCAGGTAACAGTTGTAATATTGTCGTTGACTTTAAACCTCAAACAGTAGGAAAAATAAAAGCGGTTGTTAAAGTTGTTTATTATACTGAAGATACGGAATATCAAAAGTTATACACTAAAGTTCGTGGTGTAGGTAGAAGCATTCAAGAACCTAATATCTCTTCTTCTGAAACAGTTAAATATTTCGAAGCAGATGTTGAAAATTGTGAAACACAAACTGTAACTATAATCAATGCAGGTGGAGATAATCCTATTGGATTAAAACTTACAAAAGTTATGCTCAGAGGAAAAGATTCTGCTGAGTTCCAAATAACTAATGATAATTGCACAGGACAAACTTTATTAGCTGGTGGAACATGTAATGTTCAAGTTAAATTCTGTCCAACAACTGCTGGTAAAAAGAAGGCAGTTCTAAAAATAAAATCTAATGATCCTAATGATAATCCTTATCGTATTAAATTAAGAGGAAATTATCCTCAGAAATAAAAAGTTTCATCTGAAAAGGGTGCTTTTAGCACCCTTTTTTATTTTTGATAGTTTCAACTATTTAAACCAATATCATTAATATAATGAAATTAAATTATCTCTGATTAATCTTTAGTAACTTTATAAACGTGGTAAATTCTTTGAAAAGCCGTCAGATGAGAACCGATCAGAAGAATTACTACTGCAGTTTCAACAAATCCTGTTAACAGACCTGCTATAAGGATTATTAATCTTTCAGGTCTTTCAAAAAATCCAACATTACACTCTATTCCCAATCCTTCTGCCCTTGCACGTGTATAACTGACAAGGAAAGAACCTGCAATGGTAAAAAGAGAAGCAAAAAATACAAAAGGTTCATCTTTAAATACAAAAGCTATTCCTGCCAGAGGAAGAAAATCTGAATATCTGTCAACAACAGAATCAAGAAAAGCTCCAAATTTTGATTTTTTATCAAATTTTCTTGCCAGGGCTCCGTCAAAAATATCAAAAATACTTCCAAGTGTTAAAACTATACCTGCACTGAAGAAATGTCCTAAAACAATCAAATAAAAAGCAAAAAAGGTTATGACAAGTCCCAAAACGGTAAGAACGTTAGGTGAAATATTTAATTTATGGAACATATGAATAACAGGTTCAATAACTTTTTCAAAAATAGGTTTTATCTGCTTAACTAATTGACTCATAATACCTTCTTGCTATTTCTATAAATTTTTTTGTTTTTTCTAAATCTTTTATCCCTGGTTTTATCTCAAGTTTAGATGAAGCATCCACACCGAAAGGTTTGATCTCTTTCAGTAAAAACTCTAAATTTTCTGGAGATAATCCTCCTGATAGAATCAATTTGTCTGTTAGCTTAGATATCTTTTTTGCCAGCTCAATATCTATCTGTTTTCCTGTTCCTCCATATTCCCCCTCTTTATAAGCATCGATCAAAATAAGATATTCTTCTTTAATAAAAGGTTTTATCTGATTTATGCTTTCTTCATCCTTTATCCTAAAGGCTTTTATTGCTTTTTCTTTAGGAAACCTTTTTACGAAATCTATAGATTCTTCACCGTGAAACTGGATCATATCAACAATCTCCAAAAGCCGATGAACTTCTTCTAACGATGGATTTACAACAACAGCCACAAGTTTTATTTTTTCAGGGATAGCTTCTTTTATCTTTTTAATCTGGGGAAATTCAAGATGTCTTGGACTTTTTGGAAAATGAATAACTCCTAAATGTGTGGCACCGTATGATGCTATTTCTTTTGCTTGCTCAGGTATAGTCAAACCGCATATTTTGATAAACATCTTTTTTATGTATAAATTCCTTCTATCTGTATTTTTATCTGGACACCTTCTATATCTATATAAATAACATCTTTATCATTTTCTTTTTTATAAATGATTTCGTAATCGCTGAAAATTATTTTCTCAGGGACAAATTTATTCATCTCTATTTTGTATATAATTGTAAAATTCTTCGTATCAACAAATACTCTATTTCCTTTACAGGAATACTTTTCTTTTCCTGATAGGTAAAACTTCCTTGAAATAACACTTTGAAGTGGAATATCTATATCAAAAAGTTCTTTTAAAAGATTTATTTTACCGAAGCATTCTTTTACACCTTTGATTTCCACACAGGTTTTTTCATCTGTTTTTTCAATAGTGCCCAATTTTATTCCAAAAGGTAGATAAACTTTAAGTTTTAGATAATCTTTACCTTTTGCTTCCCCCTTTACGAAAAGTTTTTTATTTTGATAAAAAATAACTGCCCTGAAAGAAAAATCATCTTTAATTTGTTTGTCCTGTTCAATCAGTTTCTGAATTTTTAGACCACAGGGAAGTTTTTTTAGATCAAGAATCGGAGCACAGGAGGCAAGCACGAATAGAATAGCTAAAATGAGAGGCTTAAGCAGATTCATACTACTTTTCCAGTGCTTTTAACTTTTTAAGAATTCTTGCTTTTTGGTTTGGTTCTAAATCTTTTCCTATTTTCTCAAGAAGTTTTAATGCTTTTTTATAAAGTTTGATGGCTTCTTCTTTTTTTCCTAACTTCACTAAAATATCTGCGTAATGTTCAGTTAAAACTGGGTCATCTGACAACTGTTTATATGCTTTTTGTATTAACTTTAAAGCTTCCTTATATTTTCCTAACTTGTAGTATCCCCATGCAAGACTATCTAAATAAGCAGGATTATCAGGTGCAAACTGGAGAGCTTTTTTGACTAATTCTATCCCTTTTTTCACATCAATATCTTTCATAATGTATGTATAACCGAGATAGTTCAGAGCATCTGAATAGTTTGGTCTTAGTTTTAAAGCTTCTTTGAATGCTTTTTCTGCTTCAGGCCATCTTCCTAATTTATCTAAATAAACACCTTCCAAGAAATGAATAACAGGATCATCACTTTTTATTTTTTTCGCTTCTTCCACGTATTTTAAAGCTTTCTGAGTATTTCCCCTTTCATCTTCTATCTCTGCCATTACAAGGAGAACGCGGTAATTTTTAGGATCTAATGTATAGACCTTGTTATAAACATCCAAGGCTTTATCATACTGTTTAAGTTTTGTATATACTTCTCCTAATCGTTCTAATATCTCAATATTATTCGGCTCTTTCTGGATTACCTGTTTATATAACTCTTCTGCTTTTTTATAATTTTCGATACTTTCGTATGCCATTCCTAAAATGGAAGTGATAAACGTGTTGTCAGGATATTTTTTGTGAAGATCTTCTAAATCTTTTATAACCTCTTTTGCTTTTCCCTCCTGAAGATAAAGGAGAAATTTTTTCATCAATGCCTGTTTGTCGTTGGGGTTAACTGAAACGATTTTATCAATTATCTTTTCTGCATTTTTATAATCTCTTTTATCTACATAAACTTGAAACAGTCTGTTTAACGCTTCTAAATTATCTGGGTCTTCTTCAAGAACTTTTTTATAAACCTTTATTGCATTATCAAAATCACCTTTTTGTCTGTAAATTTCTCCTAAAAGAACAAAGGCAGGTTTGTATAAAGGATCTTCATTTAATGCTTTTTC
>Ga0256832_1003297_pt1 | contig 10989 bp, 12 predicted proteins | sample 134614metaG_FD_190534 | JGI IMG/M metagenome (GOLD analysis project Ga0256832, IMG submission 190534) | Hydrothermal vent microbial communities from Lau Basin, Pacific Ocean - 134-614 | ecosystem: Environmental > Aquatic > Marine > Hydrothermal vents | place: Pacific Ocean: Lau Basin | collected...
TTCACGTCCATGAAGCTGGCACCTGCCTTCAAGTCTCTGTGGTGCACGGGACGACCTCATCCAAGGGTATGTGCGCGCCGAAGGATCCCGCAGTCTCCCATCTCCGACATGCATCACCCCTGGTTCCAAACATAAACAAGGCCTCAGCGGCCCCACAACACTGCTGCGCAGACCAGCAAGGCGCCAGCGATGATGGCCCAGACCGTGCGCCGGTTGGCCGCCCGGAGCTCCTCGCGCAGGGCCCGGAGTTCCCGACTCTCCCATTGCACTCGGGTCTGACCACTGTCGAGCTTGCGTAATACCGAGAAGGCCAGCTCCGGCGCCTCGGGCATGCGCTCGGCCATGCGTGGGAGCTGGCGCTGCACACCCTGTACGAAGGCCCGTGCGCCGATCTGCTCGCTCATCCAGCGGTCCAGGAAGGGCTTCGCCGTCGCCCAGAGGTCCAGTTCCGGGTCCAGCTGCCGGCCCAGCCCCTCCACCGCCAGCAGGGTCTTCTGCAGGAGCACCAGCTGGGGTTGGATCTCCATGTTGAAGCGTCGGGCCGTCTGGAACAGCCGCAACAGCAGCTGGCCCAGCGAGATCTCCTTGATGGGCCGCTGGAAGATGGGCTCGCTCACCGTGCGGATGGCCGACTCGAACTCGTCGACCCGAGTCCCTTCCGGCACCCAGCCCGACTCCAGGTGTAGCTCGGCCACGCGCTTGTAGTCGCGATGGAAAAAGGCCACTAGGTTCTCCGCAAGATAGCGTCGGTCCTCCGGTGAGAGCGTGCCCACGATGCCGAAGTCCACGGCCATGTACTGTGGGTCTTCCGGGTGATCGTAGGCGATGAAGATGTTGCCCGGATGCATGTCGGCGTGGAAGAAGTTGTGCCGGAAGACCTGGGTGAAGAAGATCTCCACGCCCTTCTCCGAGAGTCGCTTGAAGTTCACCCCATGGGCGCGCAGGGCCTCCATGTCCGCAATGGATATGCCGTAGATCCGTTCCATGACCATCACGGTCTGACGGGTGTAGGGCCAATACACCCGCGGGATGTAGAGATCGGGTGAGCCTTCGAAGTTGCGGCGCAGCTGCGAGGCGTTGGCCGCTTCCCGCATGAGATCCAGCTCGTCCAGGATGGTCTTCTCGTATTCGGCCACCACTTCGCGCGGTCGCAGGCGCCTGCCATCCGGCCAGTAGCGTTCGGCCAATGCGGCCACCCGGTACATGAGGGCCACGTCACGCCGGATCACGGCCTCCACACCAGGGCGCAGGACCTTGACGACCACGGCCTCACCGCTGGGCAGGCGCGCGGCGTGTACCTGGGCGATGGAGGCCGAGGCCATGGGTTCCACCTCGAATTCGGCGAACAACTCGCCCACGGGCCGGCCCAGGGCCTGTTCGACCAGGTCGCGGGCCTGCTCGCCGGGAAAGGGCGGGACCCGGTCCTGGAGCTTGGCCAACTCGTCGGCGATGTCGTCGGGCAGCAGGTCGCGGCGTGTGGAGAGCATCTGCCCGAACTTGACGAACACGGGGCCCAGGTCCTCCAGGGCGCAGCGGATGCGCACGGCCCGCGGGACCTCTTTGCGCCCGAACCAGTTCCACGGAAAGAGGTAGTAGACGAAGCGGACGGGCCGCAGGAGATGGATGGTGAGGATGACCTCGTCCAGCCCGTGCCGGATCAGCACGAGATTGATATAGGCCAGCCGCAGGGCCTCGCCGGGGGTGAGAAGCCAGGTGGGTTTCACCGCGACTCCAGTCGCCGGATCCGGACCTCCAGGCGGTCGACGGCCTCGCGCAGGGCGTCCACCTCCTCCACGAAGCGTTCCACCTCCTCCCGGGCCGGAAACAGCCCGGATTCCTCCCGCAGGTATTCGGCGAGGCTCGTCTCCAGCGAAGCGCCCGCGGAGCGCAACCATCCCGTGGTCCCGCGAAACAGGTTTCCCACCTGATGTGCCGGGATGTCGCCGGTCACCCGGGCCAGCCACTCCTCCCAGTCGATGTCGAGCTCCCGCAGCCAGCCATACAATCGGCGGCCGGTCTCGAGATCCCCTTCGACGATCAGTTCCGGGGGCAGCGTCTCGGCGCCGCTGGCCGTAGCGACGCGAGCCCAGGTGGCCGGACCGGCCCGCATCCGCACGTCTGGCGCACCGATGCAGCTGCCGAGCACGCGCATGCGCCGTTCCAGGGGTGCGAGGCAGAATCGGATGCCCAGCCCCTCGACAACGATCTCGATCTGACGCCCGGCCAGGGGCCTCAGACCCCGACGCGCATCGGGGTCCAGGCGCAGGGCCCATTCGAAGGCCTGCTCAAGTGCCAGGGCCACAGGTCGCTCGATCATGACTTCACACCTTGTAACCGCGATGCACGGCGACCACACCGCCGGTCAGGTTGAAGTACGTGCAACGCGCGAAACCGACCTCTTCCATCATGGCCTTGAGCGTTTCCTGGTCCGGATGCATGCGGATCGACTCGGCCAGGTAACGGTAGCTGGACTCGTCGCGGGCCACCCAGCGGCCCAGGCGCGGCAGGATCTCGAAGGAATACAGATCGTAGGCCGGCGCGATCCAGCGGTTGGGCTGGGAGAACTCCAGGACCAGGGCCTGGCCGCCGGGCCGCAGCACCCGATGCATCTCGCGCAGGGCGTCGATCTTGTGGGTGACGTTGCGTAGGCCGAAACCGATGGTGACCGCATGGAAGACGTTGGAGCGAAACGGTAACCGCTCGGCATTGGCCTGGACATAGTCCAGATTGCCCACTACGCCTTCGTCGGTAAGCCGCTCGCGCCCCACCTCGAGCATGGAGGCGTTGATATCGCTGAGGACCACCCGCCCCTGGCGCCCCACTCGCCGGGCGAAGGCTCGCGCCAAGTCCCCCGTGCCCCCGGCCAGGTCCAGAACCCGTTGACCTGGACGAACCGCGGCGAGCTCCACCGTGAATCGCTTCCACAGGCGGTGGATGCCCAGCGACATGAGGTCGTTCATCAGATCGTAGCGGCGGGCCACCGAATGGAAGACCTGGGCCACCCGACGGGCCTTCTCCGGGGCCGGCACCCGCTCGAAACCGAAGTCCGTGACCTCGGGCGAATCCGGGTGGTGTCGTTGGTCGCTCACGGTGCTGGTCCGCTCAGGCCTCGGGCGGCTTGCGCTCGTAACCGGCCTCCTTCAGTCGCTGCAGATAGCGCTCCCACTTCTCGGCGTAGTGGGCGCCCAGATCGTAAAGCGTCTCCCAGGAATACAGGCCCGAGTCGTGGCCGTCGTCGAAGACGATCTTGATGGCGTAGTTGCCCACCGGCTCGATGGCCGTGATGGCCACGTCCTCCTTGCCCACCTGCAGGACCTCCTGCCCTGGGCCGTGGCCCTGGACCTCGGCCGAAGGGGAATAGACCCGCAGGTATTCGGCGGGGAGTTCGAACTTGGCGCCGTCGTCGAAGCTGATTTCCAGGACACGAGTCTTCTGGTGGAGCACGATGTCCGTGGGGACGTGTTTGGCCATCTCTTACCTCCCAAATACGCATGCGTTTGCCGCGCCCCCTACCCTCACAGGATGTAGCGGCTCAGATCCTCGTCCCGCGCCAGCTCTTGCAGTTGGGCGTCCACGTAGGCGGCGTCCACGACGAGGGTCTGCCCATCGCGGTCCGGTGCCGAGAAGGAGATCTCCTCCAGCAGCCGCTCCATGACGGTATGGAGGCGCCGCGCACCGATGTTCTCTGTGCGCTCGTTGACTTCGAAAGCAACCTGCGCGATGCGCTCCACCCCGTCCGCAGTGAAACGCAGCTGCACGCCTTCCGTGGCCATGAGGGCTGTGTACTGCTCGGTGAGCGAGGCATCGGGCTCGGTGAGGATGCGGATGAAGTCGGCGGTGCTCAGCGCATCGAGCTCCACCCGGATCGGGAGCCGGCCTTGCAGCTCCGGGATCAGGTCCGAAGGCTTGGACAGATGAAAGGCCCCGGAGGCGATGAACAGGATGTGATCGGTGCGCACCATGCCGTACTTGGTGGTCACGGTGCAGCCTTCCACCAGGGGCAGGAGGTCGCGCTGCACGCCCTCGCGTGAGACATCGGCGCCGGCATATTCGCCGCGGCGAACCACCTTGTCGATTTCGTCCAGGAAGACGATGCCGTTCTGCTCCACGTTCGCGATGGCGCGGGCCTTGAGGTCCTCCTCGTTGATCATCTTGTGGGCCTCTTCGTCCACGAGGAGCTTGAACGCCTCACGCACGGTGAGCTTGCGCCGCTTGGTCCGCCCTGCCCCCAGGTTCTGGAACAGGCCTTGGAGCTGGGAGGCCATCTCTTCCATGCCCGGCGGAGTCATGATGTCGATGCCCAGGGGGGCGGCGGAGAACTCGATCTCCACCTCCCGGTCGTCCAGCTGTCCCTCGCGCAGCATCTTGCGGAACTTCTGCCGGGTGGCACTCTCCTCGGGTGCGGCGGGTTCGAAGCCCACGCTGCGCGGACGCGGTAGCAGCGCATCGAGGATGCGCTCCTCGGCGGCATCCTCGGCCCGGTGACGGACCTTCTCCACCTCCTCCTCGCGTGTCATCTGGATGGCAGCGTCGACCAGGTCGCGGATGATGGACTCCACGTCCCGGCCCACGTAGCCCACTTCGGTGAACTTGGTCGCCTCCACCTTGATGAACGGGGCATGGGCGAGCCGCGCCAGGCGACGGGCGATCTCGGTCTTGCCCACCCCGGTGGGGCCGATCATGAGGATGTTCTTGGGCGTGACCTCCGCCCGCAGGTGCTCGGGCAGTTGCTGGCGACGCCACCGGTTGCGCAGGGCGATGGCCACGGCGCGCTTGGCCGCGTCCTGACCGACGATGTGCTTGTCCAGCTCCTGTACGATCTCCCGGGGGGTCATCTGGGACATGGTCGACTACAGCGTCTCGATGGTCAGATTGCGGTTGGTGTAGATGCAGATGTCTGCGGCGATGGACAGCGCCTCCTCGACGATCTCGCGTGCTCCCAGCTCGGTGTGAGCGAGCAGTGCGCGGCCTGCCGCCTGCGCATAGGGACCCCCGGAGCCGATGGCCAGGAGCTCACCCTCGGGCTCGAGGACGTCGCCGGTGCCGGAGATCATGAGCGTGCTATGCACGTCGGCCACGATGAGCAGCGCCTCCAGACGGCGCAGAATGCGGTCCGTGCGCCAGTCCTTGGCCAGTTCCACGGCCGCCCTCAGGAGATTGCCGCTGTGCTGGTCCAGTTTGCCTTCGAATCGTTCGAACAGGGTGAACGCGTCGGCGGTGCCGCCGGCGAATCCAGCCAGGATCTGGTCCTTGTACAGCCTTCGGACTTTGCGGGCGTTGCCCTTGACCACCGTGTTGCCGAGCGTGACCTGCCCGTCGGCACCCAGCGCCACCTGCCCTGCCCGACGCACGCAGATCACCGTGGTCCCGTGCATCTCCATGCAGTGCACCTCATCGATAAAGCCCGGCATTGTAGCACCGCCAAATCCATGGCTTCACCGCCCTCGCCCGCGGCACTGCCGGCGCGCAGGCTCGCCGTCCACCTGCAGGGGAGGCGGCGTGAGCGGGACTCAGCGGCTGGGGTGGCGACGGGCGCGGATGATCACGTCCACGCCTTCCACTTCGGTGCCTTCGGGGAGCTGGGAGAGGTCACCGAGCTGCAGGCCGTCGATGGTGATGTCCAGCAGTTCGCCGGTGTCCGTGTAGTAGATGTGGTGATGCGGGTCCAGATTGGTGTCGTAGAAACGGCGTGTGGGGTCCACCACCACTTCACGCAGCAGGCCCCTGTCGGCGAACAGGCCCAGCGTGTTGTATACCGTGGCCTTGGACACGGGCGAGCCTTGCGCCCCCACCCGAGCAAGCACGTCCTCGGCCGATACATGCTGGGTGCGCGAGAACAGCACGCGCCCGATCTCCACCCGCTGCTGGGTGGGCGTGATCCCGTGCCGGCGCAAGAGGGCGATGACCTCTGCGCGCGTGATCTCCCGCGGTGCAGCCCTGCCGTCCATGCTCCGATTATAGCGCAACACTGGAACGCGTCTATTTCCCGGCACAAGTGACCGGTTTTACGATGGATTTGTGTGGGCAGCCGTCGGTCAGCGCGGGGCGTGGACCGAATAGGGCTCCACGGGCAGTTCCGGAGGCAGTCCCAAGATTTGGCTGGCCACCAGGCGCGCTGAGGCGAGCCCCAAGACCACGCCGTTACGGAAATGGCCACAGTTCAGATAGAGCCCCGGAAGCCCCGGGTGTTCACCCAGGTACGGGATGCCGGCCGGCGCCGCCGGTCGCAGTCCTGCCCAGTGCCGCTCCACTGGGAACTCGGCGAGCCGCGGGACGAGCTCGAGCGCCGCCTCGTGAAGCAGTGCGCGTGCCTGCGCCGTGGTGGTCTTCTCGAAACCGGCCTCCTCCACGGTGCTGCCGCAGAGGATGCGCCCGTCCCTGCGCGGGATCACGTAGTGGTCGCGATACAGCACGATGCGCTGGAGCACACCCGGCTCGGCCCGGAACAGGAGCATCTGACCGCGCACGGGGCGCACGTCCAGGGGGGGAACCAGCTCGGCCGCCAGCAGCCCCGACCAGGCGCCTGCGGCGAGCACCACCCGGTCGGCCTCCAGACGCGTTCCGGATTCGAGCAAGACCCCGCCGACCCGCTCGCCTCGCTCCATGACACGCCGCACCGGGTGCCTGCTCAGGACCTGCACACCGCGTTGTTCCAGGGCCTTCAACAACGCCTTAAGCAGACGCGGGTTGCGGACCTGCGCCACGGCAGGCATCCACAGCCCGGACTCGAAGCCGGGGCCCAGTCCCGGCTCGCATTCGTAGACCGCCGTGCGGCTCAGGGGGAAGACCGGATTGATCTCGGCATCTTGCCAGGACAGAGCGGCCTCTTTGTCTCCGTCCAGCACGAGCAGCCCGCTCTGGACCCATTCTGGATCGATGCCGGTTTCCTCGCGGAGCCGTGCGCAGAACAGCGGATATTCCCGCTGGCTGACGGTGGCCAGGCGGGTCACCGCCTCCGGATAGCGCCACGGGTAGAGGGGTGAGAGGATGCCGCCCCCCGCCCAGGAGGATTCGCGGCCGGGCTCGCCCTTGTCCAGGATGGTGACCTCGGCGCCGTGCTCGCGCAGGAACAGGCCGGTCATCAGTCCGGCGACGCCTGCTCCGACGATGACGACGTGCTGCATGGCGGGGCTCAGGAGAACACGGCCGCCATGCGCTCGGCGAAGCGATCCAGGTCCTCTTCCGGGAGATGGTTGATGCCGGCGGCGGCTTGCCGGCCGCCTCCGGTGGGGAACTCGCGGCACAACACGTCGGCGCCCGTGCGTCGGTTGAGGGGCGCGCGCACGCTCACCACGTACCCCCCGTCCGGCAGCCGCGTGAGCAGCGCGTGTGCCCGGTCCGGATGGGCCCGGGCCAGCTGGTTGGCGAACACGCCGCTGACGCGTCGTGCCCAGGGTTCGGCCGGCAGGACGTAGATGGCGTAGTGTTCGCCCGCGATGGTCGGATGCAAGGCCTCGGTGTGGGCCAGGTCCTCTTCATAGCCACGCTTGAGCGCGTCGTAGGCCGGATCCTCGTCCATGAACCGGAAGGGATCTTCGTAGGGCTGGAGGCGCCGATAGAGCTCATCGGGGGGGAAGTGCAGGTCCTCGACACGCGCCCCGTAGCCGTTGTAGTTGATGAGCGTGCCGAGCACGCGCAGCCGTGCCAGCTGCTCGTCGGACAGGCCCAGGGGCTCGGCAGCCCTGTGGGCGGCGGCGTGAAGATTGTCCCCGAAGGCCGCGGTCACCGCCCAGGGTCGGTAGCGCCCCCCGAGCGCCTGATCCACCAGCAGGCTGGTGCAGGTCTCCGAGGCGGTGTCGATGGTGGCCTGGAGATTGGGGTGCTCGGGGATCTCCCCGGGATAATGGTGGTCGAAATAGACCACCCGGGCGCCGGCCTCCAGGATCCGTTGCAGGGCGGGGCGGTTCTTGTCGAGCGAGATGTCGAGCACTGTCACCTCGTCGCCGGCCTGTGCTGGGACGCGCTCCAACAGTGCGATGTCGCGCTTGACCCCCGTGACGAGCTCGGCATGGCGCGGGGTGGCCAGGCGGAGCTGGTGGAGCGCGCAGATACCGTCTGCGTCTCCATTGAACACGTCGTAGAAAGTCATTTAGAATCAGGATATTGGATTGGAGCGGCCGACCGGAATCGAACCGGCATCACGACCTTGGGAGGGTCGGGTTCTACCATTGAACTACGGCCGCGCTGAGAGACGGGTAGGGCTATTATACCCGTGGGGCCCACGTTGTCCGTAAGCGTACGGTGGACCACGCTGTCACCCGGCTCGGGTAGAATAGACGGTCCACGCCGCAACGCTCAACTGCATCATCCACCATCCGACCGTCGGCAACATGGAGATCCTCGTCAACGGAGAACCACGGCAGGTCAGCGAAGGGACCACCGCGCAGGATCTGGTCCGCAGCCTGGGACTGGAGGGCAAACGCCTGGCCGTGGAAGTCAACCGGGAGATCGTGCCGCGCAGCCGCTACCCCCAACACCGGCTGCGCCCGGGCGATCGGGTGGAGATCGTGCACGCCATCGGCGGCGGCTGAATGGGGCAGGAGGGCGTTGAGCCTCCGAGGGCCGGCCTCATCCCTTTTCGTCAACGTTCAGGAAGTCGTCATGTCCACTGCAGCATCCCTGAGAGCCCCGCTTGCCCATGACGGGGAGGACCGCCTCGAGATCGCCGGCCGGTGCTACCGCTCCCGGCTGCTGGTGGGGACCGGAAAGTACAAGGACCTGGAGGAGACCCGCGCAGCCATCGAGGCCAGCGGAGCCGAGATCGTCACCGTCGCCATCCGGCGTACCAACATCGGCCAGCATCCGGACGAGCCCAGCCTGCTGGACGTGATCTCTCCGCAGCGCTATACCATCCTGCCCAACACGGCCGGGTGCTACACGGCCGAGGACGCCGTGCGCACCTGCCTGCTGGCCCGTGAGCTGCTGGATGGCCACAACCTGGTCAAGCTCGAGGTACTGGGGGACGAGAAGACCCTGTTCCCCGACGTGGTGCAGACGCTCAAGGCCACCGAGCGCCTGCTGGCCGAAGGTTTCGACATCATGGTCTATACCAACGACGATCCCATCGTCGCCCGCGAGCTGGAGCAGATGGGCTGCGTGGCGGTCATGCCCCTGGCCGCACCCATTGGCTCGGGTCTGGGGATCCGCAACCCCTACAACATCCTGGAGATCGTGGAGAACGCCCGGGTGCCGATCCTGGTGGACGCCGGCGTGGGCACGGCTTCGGATGCGGCTGTGGCCATGGAGCTGGGCTGCGACGGGGTGCTGATGAACACGGCGATCGCCGCCGCCCGCAATCCGGTGCTGATGGCCTCGGCCATGAAGAAGGCCGTCGAGGCGGGCCGCGAGGCCTTCCTCGCCGGGCGCATGCCGCGCAAACGCTACGCTTCGGCTTCGTCCCCGGTCGACGGCCTATTCCTCTGAGTCCAGCGGTGACGGCGCAGGACGGCGCGCGCCGCGCCGTACGCAGTTTCGTACGCCGGGAGGGGCGTCTCACCCGAGCCCAGGCCCGCGCGTTGGAAGGGCTCTGGCCTCGCTATGGGCTGCGGCCCGAGGCCCTGCAGGACCTGGAGCAGGCCTTCGGAAGGCCGGGGCCGGTCACCCTCGAGATCGGCTTCGGCAGTGGGGACGCACTGGTCGCCCTTGCTCGGCGTCACCCTGAACGCCGCTACCTCGGGATCGAAGTCTACCGGCCCGGCATCGGGCGGGTTCTGCAGCGGCTCGCCGCGGAAGGGATCGAGAACGTGCGCTTGCTCGAAGGCGATGCGACGGAGCTGCTACCTTGGCTGCCTGCGGGCGTACTCGACGAGATCCTGATCTTCTTCCCCGACCCGTGGCCCAAGAAACGCCACCACAAGCGCCGCCTCATCCAGCCCGCTTTCGTGGCCGAGCTGGTGCGTGTGTTGAGGCCCGGTGGACGGCTGCATCTGGCCACCGACTGGGAAGACTATGCGTTGCACATGCTGGAGGTCCTGGAACGTGCCGAGGGCCTCGAAAACCTTGCCGGGCCGGGCTGTTTCGCAACCCGACCCGCGTCGCGCCCGGAGACCCGCTTCGAGCGGCGCGGACGTGCGCGGGGCCATCGCGTGTGGGATCTGCGCTATGGGCGTGTCGAGGCGCGGAGACCTCAGCCGCAGCCGCCCATGTAGCCGCAGACGGTGCAGAACTCACAGCCGTCACGACGCACCACTGCCAGACTGCCGCATTCCGGGCACCGTTTGCCGGGGATGCGGCCGGGCAGGGCAGGGGGGCCGGCCTCTTCAGGCTCGTCCCAGGCCACGGCACCCATGGCGTGCAGCGGATAGCCGGCCTCGTCCAGCAGTCCCAGCATGGCATGTCGATGGATGATGAGCCGGGCCATGTAGGCAACCGTGGAGGGCCAGTTGATCTGCTTGCGTGTGGCAGGGTCCCGGGCCAGAAAGTCTCCGCGGGGCTCCGGAAAGTCCAGTAGTTGGCGCAGCTTGCCGCCGGCCCAGGCCACGTCCACCACCCGCAGGTCGAAGGAGAGCGACTTGCACAGCCCGTCCAGTGGCCTTGGGTAGACGCCGGAGAGCCACACCGAATAGGGGCGGCGTGTCCCGTCCGGCACCACCAGCTCCTTGAGGCCCATCACGAAGTCGTCACCGGTCGATGGGTTCAGGACATCCACGGTCCACGACATGGTCCCGTCTACCCCGGTCTTGGGTTCCTTGGGCGACATGAGGGCGTCGAGCACGGGGGTTTCGGACTTGCGCTCGAAGGTGCCGAGCCGCCGGCAGCGTTCATAGATCACCCGGGCAAAGCCGGCCACCAGGCTGGGGGCATGGATCACTTGGTCGCCCAGCTCGAAGCTGAAGGCATCGTCGGCCACCAGTCGCATGAGACTTTCCAGCTTCACGCGCAGCCACTCACGGTCGCGTGAGCGCATGTCCATGGACAGCGACTTGGCCAGGGCGCCCAGCCCGCGCGGCTGCTCCACGCCATTCACCCAGACTTCGAAGGGGTAGGGTT
>Ga0256832_1003298_pt1 | contig 10989 bp, 8 predicted proteins | sample 134614metaG_FD_190534 | JGI IMG/M metagenome (GOLD analysis project Ga0256832, IMG submission 190534) | Hydrothermal vent microbial communities from Lau Basin, Pacific Ocean - 134-614 | ecosystem: Environmental > Aquatic > Marine > Hydrothermal vents | place: Pacific Ocean: Lau Basin | collected...
TAATTTTGTTTTAGCTTGTCCTTCCACTTCACGTACAATTTCAGTTAAATTGTTACCAAATGCCGTTAAAAGTTGGTTTTTTTGCATCATGTTAAGAGCATGAGTGGTGAGTTGTTTGTTTTTCAGTTCTAGTTGTTCCGATAAACTTTGAGCACGAATTTGAGATTTTTCCAGTTCCAATTCAGCTATTTCTTTTTGTTTTTTTCGTTTTTGAATAATAATGTATGTGACTATTAACAATAAGAGTATCAGACTGATACCCGAAATCAACATATTTCGAAATTGGACTTTGTCTAATTTACGCTTGTGCTCTAATTGCTCAATTAGTCGTTGTTTTTCCAAAGATTTGTACTTAACATCCATTTCAGCCAATTGTTTATGAAACTGTTCCGACTGCAGCGAGTCTTTTACTTGATTATGTTTGACCAAATATGTAAATGCTTTATTGTGTTGATATAAATGCCTTAAATTTTTGGCATATGATTTATAAGATTTTTGAAGCATTAATCCAAACTGAATATTATTGGCAATAGCAATGGCAGAGTCTAAATATTGATTGCTACGGGCATATCTTCCTAAATTTGTCAAACATTCAGCAATGATATTATAGCCAATGGCAATATATTCTTTATTCCCTTTTGTCTTAAAAATATTTAATGCTTTTGTATAATATTGACGACTACTTTTTTCATCCCCTTTTCTGGCATAAATAATAGCCAAATCGGCATATGAGTTCCCAGTTTGAATGTAACTATCCGGAACGTCGTTTAAGATAGCTATGGATTTTTTTATATTTTCAATGGCTGCATCGTCTTGATGCATTTCCAGATAACACATACCTATATTTCCATAAGCAATCCCTATCCCTTTTTTGTTCGAAATTTTTTGAGCGGCTTTTAAAGTCTTTTGATAAAATTCCAATGCCCTTCGGTGTTTGTTTAAGCCGTGATAAATATTGCCGATAACTAATGATGCTTTAGCCAGTCCTTTTTGATAATTAACTTTTTGTGAAAGATTAATCGCTTGATTCATTAACAATAAGGTAGAATCGTTTTTCTGCCAAGCCATATAAATATAGCCACGCTCAATCAACAAATCAACAAAAGTCAAAGTGTCATGCTGTTTTAAACTGCTGTTTTGTGCTTGAATATAGCTGTGATTGGCTTGTTCATACGCACCGGAATAATACTGAATATCACCGGATTTATAATAAATTTTTGACAACCATTTTGAATTACCTGTGGTTTTAGCATAATTTACGGCTTGATTATTATAATATCTTGCCGAGTCTAAATTATGTTGTTGCAAATAAACATCAACCAGTTGAAGATATAAGCGTATTTTTTCATCGTTTTGAGCTTGACTTAAGGATTTTTTGAGTTGCAAAACCTCTTGTGTATATCCAAAAGATGTATAAAAACATAAAAATAAAACGATAATATTTTTTACAAACTTTTTTCTCATAAAAGTTCAAATTAATCGGTAAAATTTAAAACAAAACCAAAATATTAAAAAAACACGCCAAAAAGTACACTTTGAGTACACTTATGGGTACGTTTTGAGTACGAAAATTATATTGTCTTATCATTGACACAAGCTAATTTTATACTATCAAAAATAAAAAAAATATTAATCATGAAAACAATAAAAATAATAATCATAAGCATTTGTCTTTTCGGGTATAATTTACACCTTAATGCACAAGACATAAGAAAAGATGTCATAAAAATTGATGATTTACAAGATGCTAAATCCGATTCGGATGGCACGCAAAACGGCTCTTCCATTTTCTTGGGGATTAAAGCCGGTGAAAAGGATGATAGTTCTAACAATAGAAATATCGGTATTGGCTTTCATAGTTTGAGATCGAATCAAAACGGGGTCAGTAATATCGGAATAGGTAATTATGCTTTGCAAAAAAGTTCGGACAATCGCAATATCGGTATAGGTGATATGGCATTATCAAACAATTTAACCGGCAATAATAATATTGCTATTGGAACAAATGCCGGACATTTTTTTCAAGGTAAAACAGTAAATTCGTCTTTGAATAATAGTATTTTTATCGGAACTGCTGCCAAAGCTTATTCATCAACAGATATAAATGAGATTGTGATTGGCGATCAAGTGATTGGTAACGGTTCAAATTCGATAACCTTGGGGAATGATAAGAATCAAAAAACTATTTTAACCGGAAATGTAGGTATCGGATTAAAATCGCCAAAACAAAAATTGGATATAGTCGGTAATATGCGACTAATAAACGGTTTTGGAAACGTCAAAGTTATTTTAGACGGGGGTAAAGGCAATTCCGAAGTAACCTATCAAAAAAACGGTAAATATCGCGGTGCAGTCGGCTACAATGTTGACCGAGATTATCTCTATCTTTATCAAGGTGGCAATGTCAAAATAAAGAACGGTAGTATCAAAGTTGATAAGGATTTTCTTTATACCAACACCAAACAATATACGGCGCAAATACCAAGTATTGCGTTTAGAAAACATGACTTATTGGATAAAGACAGGATAAACTTTTCAGATAATGGTATCGGATTTGTAAGTGGACTTACATCGTCTGGAAATAACGCTATTGAATTAATGGCACCGGTTTCATTGCCACAAGGGGCTAAAATTGTTAAATTCCGTTTGGTTTCTTCTGCTGCAAATACCTTGTTTGATGCACAATTAATTACCCGGAAGGGCTTGAGTAGAAAGAAAAATATTATAGCCAAGATAGTCAGTAGCGGTACTTATGATGTTAGAGAAAATCAAGCTGTAGCTAATGGCGAAATAGTGGACAATACGCATAATCATTATTTTGTCGTCGTAAAAATCGTGTATCCAAACGAACAGGATTTTGCTGACTTTTTTGGTGTTTTTGTTGATTATACTTTAGATAAAGTCAGTCAGTAAATAGATTTTACTTTGTGAGATGAAATTCATCTCACAAAGTTTTTTTTGATATTCTTTGTCATATCGGCACTTTCCACTTGGCACTTTCCACTTTCAACTATATTACCCCCCAATCTTTTTAACTTTATAGCCCTTATCCTTTAGTATTTGCACAATTTTATCGCGGTTATTGCCTTGTATGATAATTTCACCGTCCTTAACGCTACCACCGACACCGAGTTTATTTTTGAGGTCTTTACCGAGTTGTTTTAAATCGGCATCACTACCTTCAAAGCCCTTGATGACCGTTACAATTTTACCACCACGTCCTTTTTTTGAGAAATGGGCTTCTAAATATTGTTTTTCTGGCGGCAGACTTTCAATCGGTTCTTCCGTTTCCGGTTGGTAATCGGGATTGGTAGAATAGGCAAAAGAAGCCAGCTGACTCAAATCGTTTAAAGTTTGTTTCTTTTTAGACATTGATAATTAAGCGTCAATATTGGCATAAATGGCGTTTTTCTCAATAAACTCACGTCTGGGAGGCACTTCGTCTCCCATGAGCATAGAGAAAACGCGGTCGGCTTCGGTGCCGTTGTCTATGGTAATCTGTTTCAAGATACGACTTTCGGGATTCATAGTGGTTTCCCAAAGTTGTTCGGCGTTCATTTCTCCCAAACCTTTGTAGCGTTGTACGTGAGCGCCTTGTCCAAATTCTTCCAATAGTTTATCGCGTTCTTCGTCACTCCAAGCATAAGCTTTCTTCTGTCCTTTTTTGACTTGATAGAGTGGGGGGGTGGCAATATAAACATGTCCGTTTTCAATCAGTTCGCGCATATAGCGGAAAAAGAAAGTCAATATCAATGTAGAAATATGACTACCATCGACGTCGGCATCGGTCATGATGATGACTTTGTGATAACGCAGTTTTTCAAGGTTAAGCGCTTTGCTGTCATCTTCCGTTCCAATGCTTACCCCTAGCGCTGTAAAGATATTTTTGATTTCTTCGTTATCAAAAACTTTGTGTTGCAAGGCTTTTTCTACATTTAATATTTTACCGCGTAAAGGCAAAATAGCTTGAAAATTACGGTCACGACCTTGTTTGGCGGTACCACCTGCCGAGTCCCCCTCGACTAAGAAAATTTCACATTTGTCTGAATCCGTTTCAGAGCAATCGGACAGTTTGCCCGGCAATCCGGCGCCACCCATAACGGTTTTGCGTTGGACCATTTCACGGGCTTTTTTTGCGGCGTGACGGGCTTGTGCTGCCAAGATGACTTTTTCGACTATGGTTTTGGCATCTTTCGGGTTTTCTTCCAGATAATTGGTAAGCATTTCCGATACGGCTTGACTAACCGGCGCACTGACTTCACGGTTACCGAGTTTGGTTTTGGTTTGCCCTTCAAACTGCGGTTCGGCTACTTTTACCGAAATGATTGCTGTCAAACCTTCACGAAAATCATCACCCGAAATTTCAAATTTAAGTTTATCGAGCATACCCGATTTTTCGGCATATTTTTTCAAGGTGCCGGTCAGTCCGCGTCTGAATCCCGATAAATGTGTACCACCTTCGTGTGTATTGATATTATTGACGTAAGAGTGGATATTCTCAGTATAAGACGTGTTATAAATCATAGCCACTTCTACCGGAATGCCGTTTTTTTCACCTTCCATACTAATCACATCACTAATGATGGGTTCGCGATGGGCGTCTAGAAAACGGATAAACTCTTTTAAGCCCTCTTTGCTGAAAAATTCGTCATACACATAGTCGCCTTTTTCATCTTTTTGACGTTTATCGGTAATGGTGATGGTGATACCTTTGTTGAGAAAAGCCAATTCACGCATCCGTAAAGCCAAAGTTTCATAGTCAAATTCAATGGTTTGTTTAAAAATGTCTTTATCTGGATGAAACTTAACATAAGTACCGGTTTCTTCTGTTTTACCTACTACTTTGACAGGGTATAAAGCTTTACCGCGCTCATATTCTTGTTGCCAGATTTTGCCTTCGCGATATACTTGTGCCAAAACATGGTCGGATAAAGCGTTGACGACCGATACGCCGACACCGTGCAAACCACCGGATACTTTATAAGAATCTTTGTCAAACTTACCGCCGGCACCTATTTTAGTCATCACGACTTCCAGCGCCGAGACGCCTTCTTTTTTGTGCATGCCTACCGGAATACCGCGACCGTTATCTTTAACCGATACGGAATTATCTTCGTGAATGACCACCTCTATCCGGTCGCAATGCCCGGCCATGGCTTCATCTATCGAATTATCAACGACTTCATAGACCAAATGATGCAAACCGCGCACACCTATATCTCCAATATACATTGAAGGACGCATTCTTACGTGTTCAATACCTTCAAGGGCTTGTATGCTGTCTGCCGAATAATTTTGTGTCTGTTTCTTTTCTTCGCTCATAAAATTATGTCTTTTCTGAAAAAATTACTAAATACAAAGATACGATTTTTTTTCCACCTTTCATTTTCATTATTTTATTTTTAGATTTCTCAGTCTTACCTCCTTCGAAATGACAGTCGCACTTTCCACTAGTTGTGAGCCATTGGGGGATTAAAACAAACCTCATCAATTCAAATAAAAAATATACAAAATATAAAAAACAGTTTCTAATGCCGACAATAATTGCACAAGAACAGTCATAAGAAAAAAAATAAATAAAACAAATTTATCCAACACTTGCTTTATAAATCAAGAAGTTTACAGAACACTAAAAAAGGAGGTAGATATGCAATTGTTAGGTGGCATTTGAAAAAAGAATTTCAGCATAAAAGAAAAAATAGTATTTTTACAGTTTAAAAGATTTATTACATAAATGATAGAACAATACATAAATAAAGTAATTAATGGCGATAATTTGGAAGTTTTAAGTAAACTGCCAAATAATTCAATTGACCTTATAATTACTTCACCACCTTATTTTCAACAAAGAGATTACGGAAATGGAATAAATGAAATAGGTAATGAAAAAACTGAAAAAGAATATTTAGATAATTTATTGAACGTTTTTCACGAATGTGTAAGAGTTACAAAGGATACAGGGACAATTGTTTTCAATTTAGGTGATAAATATATAAATGGTGGACTTCAATTAATTCCATATAAATTCGCAATTCAGGCATTAGAAAAAGAAAATGTTTTTCTTGTAAATAATATTATTTGGAATAAATTAAACCCGACCCCAAGGCAAGATAAAAGAAAATTAGTTCAAGCTACTGAACCATTTTTTGTTTTTGCAAAGACAAAAAAATATAAATTCAAAATGGATGAATATTTGAAACATTTGGATATTTTAAACAAAAAACAAAGTAGAGCTACTAATGGTATTGGTAAAAAATATTATGAATTGATTGATAAATCAGACTTAAACGAAATAGAAAAAGAAAGAGCAAAAAAAGAATTAACAAAAGCTATTCATTCAGTTATTAGTGGAGAGATTAGCAGTTTTAGAATGAAAATACGGGGAATTCACAAATTAGCCTACGGTGGACAAGCAGGGGGGAGAAATAATCAAATTAATAATAATGGATTTACAATTATAAAAATAACAGGAAACAAATTAAAAAAAGATATAATAGAAAGTCCTGTTGAAAATACAAAAGATATTAATCATACAGCCGTTTATCCTTTGTATATTATTCAAGAACTAATAAAATTATTAACTGATGAAAATGATATTGTATTAGATCCATTTAATGGAAGCGGGACAACTTGTGTTGCTGCAAAAATTTTACATCGTAATTATATAGGAATTGAAATAAACCCTGAATATGTGAAATTAGCAGAAAAAAGATTAGCAGAAACCTTATTAAAACAGGAACTATTTGTATGAAAGAAAGTGAAGTATTAGAAAAAGCATTTGAGAAAGCGAAAAAGATTGTAGAAGGAAAAGCTAAAAACACTATTCCAAAAGCTGTTACTAAAAAAGTCGATTTTATGATTAGTAAAATTGGCAGTAACAAATCCCTTGTATCTGCATTAGTTACAAGTTTTCTAAAAAAAATTATTGATAAAAAACAAGATATAAGATTACATAGAAAAGATTTTGAAGGGGGATATTCAGCAAGATCTTTGGATACAAATTTTACAAGTCCATTTTTTAAAAGACATTTTCCAAAATATGCAAATAAAGAAAGTGCTTTTTTAACATTAGCAACAAGAGAAAAAATAAAATGGACTGAAAAAGAAGGTGAAAATTTAAAAATAAGAAACAAAGAATTAAAAGAAACATTCCTAAATATTTTAGACGATATTGAAACCGGAAAACAAACAGCAAATAGATACTTGATAGCTTTTTTTGTTGCACTTATCAAATTATCTCAAAAGGACGAACAAATATTTGAAATAGCTAAAAATCAAAATATTAAAAAAGAAGCATTGAATATTAACATTATTCTTGAAATGCTTGATAAACATTTTTCTAATAAATTAAGTTCACGACTTCCGGTTATTGCAATTTATTCAATTTATGAAGTGCTAATGCCATTGCTATCAAGATATAAAAATAAAAAGCTGATTGATTTAGCTGTTCATACATCTTCTGATAAGCACGGTTATGGTGATATTGAGATTTATGACAGTCAAAATAATCCATTTGAAATTGTAGAAATTAAACATAACATACCAATTAGCAAAGATTTAATTTTTGATATAGCCAAGAAAACAGAAAAAACAAGTATAGAAAGGTATTATATTCTGACAACATATAAAACAGGTTTTGAAAGTGCAGATGACGAAAAAGAAATAAATGATTTTATTCTAAAAATCAAAATAGGCAGAAACATTGACATTATTGCAAATGGAATTTTAACAACCATAAAATATTATTTGAGATTTATTGATGATTATAAGCTATTTTTGGAAACTTATACTAAAAATTTAATACTTGATGCTAAACATTCAACAGAAATAAAAGATTATCACATAAAAAGTTGGACAGAAATTTTGAAAGAATATGATAAAGAATAACGCCACCTAACACAGTGTATAGTTAATGGCGGCTAATCGTTGAAGTTCAACACATTGCATTTAATCAAAGACAGTGCTAAAATGAAAATTAAGAGCAATAAAATCCGCCACTAACCATACACGAAACCGTTGTAGGTAATTGTGATCGTAAAAAATGAAAAAAATAATCAATCAAACCCATTCTAAAGAAACTTTTCAATATGCTCTATCTAGAACATTAGAAAGAGCTTCATATTACGGATTACGTTCTTTATTAATTTTATTTATGATTGATAGCTTTCTGAAGGTAAAAAGATCAGATGCATTTAGTATTTATGCTTGGTTTATGTTTTTACTTTTATTTTCTAAAATTATTGGAGCCGTAATCGGAGATTTAATTATTGGAAATAGAAAAGCAATAATAGTTGGTGGAATATTACAAGCTTTAGGTGTTTTTAGTTTTTGCATTCATTCAATTATTGGACTCTATATTGGATTATTTCTTGTTAGTTTAGGTAACGGGCTATATACACCCAATATAACTTCAAATTTTGGAAAACTATATTTAACCAAAACCAAACTTTTAGATGCAGGATTTACAATATTATATTTAGCAGCAAGCTTAGGAGCGTTCCTATCGGTTATAACAATTGGAAAAATTGGAGAAAAATATGATTGGGATTTTAATTTTATTATATTAGGAATATTAATGCTATTATCAATTGTGCCAATTATAATTTCAAAAGATAATATATTAGAACAAATAACTAAATCCGAAGCAAATACAAACTATAAAACAATAAATATTATTATTGCTTTTATTGCTGTCAGTATGTTTTGGATTTTTTACCGCATTGGAAATTACCAAATTTTTGATTTACAACTAAAATTAAGAGAATTCTTAAAACTAGATATTTTAAGAAATTTATGGACTAATTTAGATTCAATATTTATTCTACCAATAGGTATAGTAGCAATTATAGCTTGGACACATTTATACATAAATCAATTTTATAAATTAATAATTGGATTGGCATTTGGAGCTTTGGCTTTTACAATTATATTTTTAATACCAGAAACACCGACCGAAAAACATATGATTATTTATTTCATTTCATTATTATTTTTGGGTATATCAGAAATTCATATTTCCCCTATTTATTATTCTATTTTAACCAAAAATAGTAATCCTAAATTTTTAGCAATATTAATTAGTTTGACATATGTCCCAACAGGAATATTCTATGGAATTATTGGTATATATAGCAAGAAATTCTATGATGATCCGATGTTTTCATTAAAGATTGCAATTATTGGAACGTTATTATTAATTTTTGGATTAATAATATTTATAATTTGGAAAAAGAAAAATACCTACAACAATATATATAGCGCATAGCGGGGTTCTGCCCTACTTCAATGTTTAGGCGTATTTGCACCGGAAAATTCATAGAATTTTCCAATGCAAATATAAGATAGAAAAATTCTATGAATTTTCCTATCTTTGTTGCAAATAGCGAAGTTAGCGAACTTTAAGCCCGCTACGACGCCATATATTAACCGTTGCCACCAATTAAAAAATGAATACAAAAAAATTTAAACTAAAATCTAATCAAATTAAGCAACTTATTCAAAATATTGGAGCTTGTATTGCATCTGATAAAATCACTGTTTCCGGAGAATTAATTGGTTATATGTATAGAGAAGAACCAAGTTTCAAAAATGACAGTGGTTGGAGATTTTTTTCTGGAACAGAAACACAGAAATTTGCAGACCAGGCTGACAATTTTGAAATTTTTAATGTTAATTCTATTGCTAATTATGACCCATCAATTATACCATTTCTAAAATTACCCATTGGATCTGAATTGGAAAGAAAAAAAGAAACTAAATCTTTTAAACTTATTAAATAACAATCAAATTTATATCAAATTTATTCAACATCATATAAATTTTAACAAATTGAACCCAAAAAAAAAGAAATGAGATATAAAATAACATTCATTTTGTTCCTATTTACCATTCTTTCTTTTGGACAATATCCATTTGAAAAATTTCCTAGTCCAAAATACAATGAATACAAAAATTGGAAACTCTATGACTGGACGAAAACAAAACATACAATTAATTATACCATTACAATTCCAAAATTTTTCAAAAACAAGGAAAATTTAACTATCCAACTTACTTCATTTTCTAATAATCCAAAAAAACAATCTATTATTCGTATTTTTCGTAATAAAAATCAAATTCAAAAATTTACTGAAAAAATGTCTTTTACAAAATTAAATATTTCTGAACCCATCAGAATTGCAGACATAAATGGAGACGGATTAAAAGATATAAAAATTATTATTCCTTATCAGGGAAATGGAATTGCGTCGTTGAATGTTAAAGTAATCTACCTATTTCAAACTCAAAAGAAAAAGTTTATAAAAATTTCCTTTTCTGATATGATGATTGAAAACAGACCAGAAAGAGATTTTGACCAAAATGGAAATTTTAAAATCATAACAATGAATTTATCAAATTACAAAAATCATAATTATTGGACATTTAATATATTTGAATATCAAAACGAAAAATTAGTGAACGTAAATAGAAAATATAACTATCCAATATTGATACAATTTCTCTACAAAAAAAATTATAAAATAACAGACAAAATAGATAGAGAAAAAATGAAAAATTTTGAAATGAAATTGCCTAATGATTATGAAATAAAAAAATAAAAACTGGTGGCAACAATATATATAGCGCATAGCTGGGTTCTTGCCTACTTCAATGTTAAGGCGTATTTGCACCGGAAAATTCATAGAATTTTCCAATGCAAATAAAAGATAGAAAAATTCTATGAATTTTCCTATCTTTGTACCAAAAGGCGAAGTTAGCGAACTTTAAGCCCGCTACGGCGCCATATATTAACCGTTGTAGCCCACTTGGGCAAAAAAGAAACTCTGATAAGTGTTACGTGGAAAAGTGGAAATCTTAAAAATTCTGCTTCTACTCTATTCCAATTGAAATCCGAATTAAAATTAGAAAAAATCGTTCATTGAAAAAATTGTTTAAGGGCGTCGAAATTTTTGAAATGTAATGCCGGAATTTTTAAAATCGGAAAAATAA
>Ga0256832_1003299_pt1 | contig 10989 bp, 11 predicted proteins | sample 134614metaG_FD_190534 | JGI IMG/M metagenome (GOLD analysis project Ga0256832, IMG submission 190534) | Hydrothermal vent microbial communities from Lau Basin, Pacific Ocean - 134-614 | ecosystem: Environmental > Aquatic > Marine > Hydrothermal vents | place: Pacific Ocean: Lau Basin | collected...
CGGAATAGGTTTCGGCATAAGAACCAATGCTAACAGACCACCATTTTAGTAATTTATAATAAATGCTAAATTCTAAGGATACTCTATGGTTTACTCCTCCATTATCATAAGTTAAAATTAATTTGTCCGGATTATTTGGATCTTGATGCAAGCTTTGATAAATGGTATTGCGGTTGATTTGATAAAATGGATTTAACCTTAACGTTCCTTTTTTAAATTTATGAATAAAAATAAACTCATAATAATCTACAAAAGTTGGTTTTAATTTTGGGTTTCCATAAAAAGTCATTACAGAGGAACTCCACACACTAGTTGGATTAATTTCATTAATACTTGGTCTAAAAATATGTCTGCTATATCCTATTTGGTATCTATTTTTCTTGTTTTTTTGGTACACCAAAGAAAAGGAAGGATACAACGAAAGATACTTTTTACTATAAATTTCAAGTTTGTCTAAAGACATATTATAAGCATAAGATTCTAATCTAGAACCAAGTTTATATGAAAATTGGTCGTTTATTTTACTCGCAAAAGTACCGTAAAGGGAATATTCTTCTCGATCATATTCAAAAAAAGAATTAGACGGTAAACCTATTTGTGTGGTCTGTTTTTTGTTATCTGCTTTATGAATTCGAGACTCTACACCTAATTCTATTTTATGCTTTTTTTGTAAAGAGTTCTGGTAATCGATATTAAAAATAGTATAATTTCTAGTTATTGCAATATCGTCTTCAAATTCAAAAGTATTGTTTGTGATATTGTTACGCGAATTTAATTGTTGGATACTATTAGTGTCGAAATTTGCTTCAAATTCAATTTTTTCACCTTCTTTATTAAAGTCAATACTGTAATTAAAGTTATAAATCTGTACTTTATTATTAAAATCATTATCCGTTTGAAATTTTACCGTTTCTATAGGATTACTAGCTATCGAAATTTTTTCATTTTGTGTATCTAAAAAATTCTGATAAGTGTAAAACGAAAAAACCTGTTTTTTAGTGATATCGAAATCAAAACCAAGTTTGATTAATATAGATTGCTTGTTGTTTTCACTGGTAAAGTCATCTCTGGTTTGATTAAAGTCATGGTAAAAATACCCTTTTCGGAATTTATTTTTTTCGATATATCCTAAATTTGTAAAAATGTTTAGTTTTCCTTTTTTAAAATTCATATTTAAAGATGAATTGGAACTTATCTTGTTGGCAAAAGTAACTCCTGTATTTAATTTTCCGTGAAAACCTAGATTGCTATTTTTGAGCAATACAATGTTAATGATACCATTCATACCTTCCGGATTGTATCTAGCAGAAGGGTTTGAAATTAATTCAATTTTTTTTATGGTATTTGCCGGAATTTGATTTAAAATATCTTCGGCAGCTATTGAGGTTGGTTTACCATCTACATAAATCATCACGTTTGTGTTTCCACGATAGCTAATTTTATTATTGCCATCAACAGTAATAGAAGGTAAATTAGCTAAAATTTCTATTGCTGTAGAACCAACTGCAAGCAAATCTCTTCCAACATGAATGACTTTTTTGTCTATTTCTTGGGTAATCCTTGATTTCTCAGCACGAATTTCAACAGCTTGCAATTCGTTTACATTGCTTTCTAAAAAAGTAGTTTTAAAATTAATACTACTATTAGTAGAAGTAATTGCAAAGTCTAGAATCACTTGCTTAAAACCCATAAAGGAAATTTTTAATTGGTACTCGCCTACTTTTAAACCTTGAATTTTAAAATATCCTTTTTTATTTGTCAATACACCATTGATAATTTTACCTTGTTGCAATACAACCACGGAAACATCTTGCATTGTTTTTTTGTTCTGTTGATTCTTTACAATACCATAAATAACTCCTCTTGGAGCAACTTCTCCTTTTGGAGCTTGATAGGCATGTATATGCAAAAAGAACAAAATAAAAACAACAACAGAAAGAACCCTTACTGATTTCTTATTCATTTTTTTGTTATCTTTGTAACGCGCAATATAAGAAAATATTTTTAATACACAAATGAATTCCATAAATAAAAAAACCTTAGTCCTTGGTGCGTCATTGAACCCTAACCGCTACTCTAATTTAGCAATAAATAGATTGATAGAAAACGATATTGAAGTAGTTGCAATCGGATTACGAAAAGGAGAAGTGGCAGGTATACCGATACATACCGAGAGAATTCCTTTTAAAAATATTCATACGGTTACCTTATATTTAAATGCCAAAAGACAACAAGCATATTACGATTATATTCTCTCTTTAAAACCCGAACGTATTATTTTTAATCCTGGGACAGAGAATGAGGAATTTTACAAAATATTAGAGAATCACAAAATTAATTATGAAATTGCTTGCACCTTGGTATTATTAAGAATTGGTTCCTACTAATACCATTTACAAACCAAAACACGCTATATAAATCATTTCTATTTCCCTTTTTCTTTGTTATAAATTATTTCCATAAACATAGCTATGCAAAGAATTTACGCCTTGAAAAATAAAAATATACTTTAATTTATTTATCCCGCTTTATTCATATAAAAACGTAGTGAATTATATGAATCAGCGATGGACAAAGGGGCGGGAAACTGGAAACCCTCCCGACAAAAGTCGGGACAGGCAGAAATACCCTAAATTTGGGTGTTTTCAAAACCCCAAATTTGTTGGTATTACTTAGTTGTATAAAATTTTATGAATTTTTCGGGTTATAACGTATTTTGATTCATAAGTGGTATAATATCTAAATTGAACGATTGCAGACAAAGAAAATTGACAATGCTTTGGCGCTAAAAGCTTTTCACAAATTTTGAGGACACCTAATTGGTATGTGAAAAATTTTGAAAAGTCTTTGAGTGACAGATAATTGGTGGTTATCAATGTTTGTAATCGTTCAATTTAGGTAATATCGGTTTTTTATTTTGCAATTCAAAAACGCGTCCTTCTTGTGCTAAATATGTGTTTTCAAAAATAGTTTTGGCCTCTTTTAAAAACAAGTTTAAATCATCATATCTAGATGAGTAATGTCCTAAAATCAATTGCTTGGCTTCTGCCTGAAATGCTATTTTAGCTGCTTGCTCTGCTGTACTGTGCATAGTAGTTTCACAAAGATGCTCTCTATCTTTTAGAAAAGTGGACTCGTGATACAATAAATCTACTTTTTTAATTAATGGAACAATCTCCGGGAGGTACATCGTATCACTACAAAAAGCATAACTCAAAGGTTTATCAGGGTCTTTTGTTAAATTTTTATTAGGAATTACAGTACCATCTTCTTTTGTAAAATCCTTTCCGTTTTTTAAATTTTGATAATCACAAATTTCTATTTCGGGATACTTTTCGACATTAAACATATCTAGTTTACGTTCTCCTTCTTTTTCTTGAAACAGAAAGCCATTGGTATATACACGATGTTTTAGAGGAATTGTTTTTACAACAACTTTATCGTCTTCAAAAATAACTTCACTCTTTTTACTGCTTAATTCATGAAAAACTAAAGGAAAATTAGTCCAAGATTTAGATAATTTTAATTGTAATACAATAATTTCCTTAATCCCTTTTGATCCATAAATATGTAAAGGTTTTTCGCGATTTAACAAACCTAAAGTGGCGACAAAACCAACTAAACCAAAAAAATGATCACCATGCAAGTGCGAGATAAAGATATGTTCAATTTTAGAAAATTTGACCTTATATTTACGCAATTGCACTTGTGTACCTTCCCCACAATCGATTAAAAAGTGATGGTTATTTATTTCTAAAAATTGAGATGTGGTATGGGAATTGACTCGTGGTGTAGCAGAATGGCAACCTAAAATTGTTAATCTTACGCTCATTTTATCACAAGCCTTTTGGAAGTTTTCTTGTCTTTTATGGCAACGGTATAAATGTAAACCCCTTTAGACAATCTATTTCTATAAAAAACAACAGAATTACGACCAATCTGTGCTCCTATTTTTTTTAAAAAAACAACTTTACCTAAAAGATTTTGCACAATAACCGTGACTTCTTCGTTAGAATTCGTATTAAAAAATATGGTTGTTTTGTCTTTTAATGGATTTGGAAAAGCATTAACATTTTCTAATTCTGAAATGGCTTCATATCCAGATACACGCTTATCTTCTTGAGAAAAACCAAGAACTACAAACAACAAAAATACAGCAAGTAATATTCTTTTCATATCATTATCTTTTACACTATAACGTTTTACTTGTAAAAAACCCTACTCTAAATCACGCATCATTTCATCTAAACTAATTAAATCTTCTGCTTCTTGAATTGTTGGAACAATATTCCATTCTTCACTAAAAGTATCTAAATCTACATACTCTTTAACTACCACAAAAGTTGTACCACTATGTTTATTTAATTGCATAAATTGAAAAATTTCTTCTAATTTTTCAGTAGAAACATCCAAATCTCGTATATCTAATATCAAATTTACATTATTTTCCGGACTTATTAGGTCTTTAATTGTATTTATTTGATCTTTTTTTAAAGAAATTATTTTAGTTTCCATGTTTATTTTTTAATTTGTTGTGCTAATAAATAGATTACTGCCATTCTTATAGCAACGCCATTTTCTACTTGATTTAAAATAATAGAATCATTAGAATCTGCCACTTCGCTAGTTATTTCTACACCTCTATTTATAGGTCCCGGATGCATGATAACAATTTCCTTGCCAATAGCATTTAATAGTTCGGAATTTATACCAAAAAGCTGAATATATTCTCTAATCGAAGGAAAATATTTAACATCCATTCTTTCGTGTTGTACTCTTAAAACATTTGCTACATCGCACCAATGCAAAGCTTTTTTGAGATTATTTTCCACTTTAACTCCTAATGATGGAATATATTTAGGTATTAATGTTGTAGGACCGCAAACCATAACTTCCGCTCCTTGTAATTGAAGTGCATAAATATTAGATAATGCTACACGTGAATGTAAAACATCACCAATTATAACTACTTTTTTACCTTTTACTGTCCCGAGTTTTTCACGAATAGAATACGAATCTAATAAAGCTTGCGTAGGATGTTCGTGTGCACCATCTCCTGCATTAATAATTTTTGCATCAACATGTTTAGATAAAAAAACACCTGCACCAACATTTGGATGACGCATCACAACAATATCTACTTTCATGGCTAAGATATTGTTAACCGTGTCGATTAGTGTTTCTCCTTTTTTAACTGAAGATTGTGCTGCAGAAAAGTTAATAATATCGGCAGATAAGCGTTTTTCAGCTAACTCAAAAGATAATTTTGTTCTGGTGCTATTCTCAAAAAAAAGATTGGCAACAGTAATATCGCGTAAGGAAGGCACTTTTTTAATCGGACGGTTAATTACTTCTTTAAAATGGTCTGCCGTTTCAAAAATAAGTTGAATATCTTGTTGGTTTAAATATTTTATTCCCAGTAAATTCGAAACACTTAATTTTTTCATTTTAAATTATTTTTTACTAAATACACAGCGTCTTCCTTATCTTTTTCCAACCATTTTACCTGTACTTTTTCATGATTAATAACATCTACTTGTCGCCCTTTATAATTTGGTTGAATTGGTAAATCTCTACTAAAACGCCTATCTATTAGCACCATTAATTCAATAGCTTTTGGTCTACCAAAAGCTTGTAAAGCCGTTAATGCAGCGCGAATACTCCTTCCTGAATACAAGACATCATCAATCAACACCACTTTTTTATTTTCAATAATAAAATCTATTGCGGTTTCATTCGCTTCTAGCGGTTCATTTCTTCTTCTAAAGTCATCGCGATAAAAAGTAATGTCTAATTTTCCGTATTTTAAATCCTTTTTTAGATACTCTTTTTGCAGTATTTGTAATAATCTCGATGCAAAATACACACCTCTAGGCTGTAAACCAATAAGGACAGTTTCTTTAAAATCATCGTGATTTTCGATTAACTGACAAGCCAACCGATGTAAGATAACGTGAATCTCTTTATCCGATAACAAAATTTTTGGAGACATTTTGTAGGTTTAAATTCGGTTTGCAATTTACATTTATTTTTCTGTTTTTGGAATAAAATTTGCTCAGATTAATAACAGCTTTTTCAAACATAATTTCTGTTAACTAAATTGTTAAGAAAAAACAGTTTAAAAAATAGCTCTATCACTATAATTATGTATCTTTCGGATATTAAAATGAATGGAATATGCAGGAATTTTCTAACAACAAAAATAATTTAGCGCTTTCAAAATTTGAAAAGATGCTAAAGTCTAATAAAATCTTTTTCTTTGATTCTGATGAATTTGAAAGTATTATTTACTATTATTTAGACAATGGTAAAATAAACTTGGCTAAAAAAGCCATTGCTTTAGGTTTATCACAACACCCAATATCTTCTCGACTTCAGATTTTAAAAGTAGAAGTTTTAATATTAGAAAATAAAGATAAAGAAGCCGAAAAACTATTGCTTTTTTTAGAAAAAAACGATCCGGAATACGATGAAATTTACATTCAAAAAGCAGCAATTTTATCTAAAAACAACAAGCATAAAGAAGCAATAGAACAATTGTTAATTGCTACAAAATATACCGATGATTTAGTGGATGTACACCATTTGCTAGGTATGGAAAATTTATTTGTCGAAAATTTTGAACGCGCCAAAGAGCATTTTAAAATCTGCTTAAATATTAATGCTGATGACTATTCCGCTCTGTACAATGTAGTGTATTGTTATGAAATTAACGACGAATATCCAGAAGCTATTGCGTTTTTAAACCAATTTATTGATGAGAATCCTTATAGTGAATTTGCTTGGCATCAATTAGGTATGCAATACAAAAATAACGACCAACTAAATCAAGCTGTTCGCGCATTTGAATATGCTATTTTAATAGATGAATTCTTTACCGGAGCCTATTTTGAAAAAGCAAAAGTACTCCAAGAATTAAAAGAATATTCAGAAGCGCTTGAGAACTATTTTAAAACTTTAAGTCTAGATGATCCTAGTGCTGTGGTTTTTGTACATATCGCTACCTGCTATAAAGAACTCAAACAAAACAAAAAAGCGATTAAATATTTTTTAGAAGCTGTAGATGAAGACCCATTGCTAGACTACGCTTGGCTTATGGTCACCGAATTATTATTAGAAGAAGAAGAATATGATAAGGCTCTTTTCTATATCAAAAAAGCTTTAGATACCGATGAAGAAAATATCGATTATTTAAACCGTTTGGCAGAAATTAATATTCATTTAAATTTATTTGAAGAAGCCATAGAAGCGCTTAAAAAATCTTTACATTTCGGTGAAGAAAATTTGGTAGTATACATTATGTACGCAGACTTATTACATTTTATCGGCGAATACAAACAGGCAATTAGAGTTTTGTTTCAAGCAGATAAAATCTACGAAGATAATGCAGATATTTTCTACCGATTAAGTGGTTTGTTTTTTATGGATAAACAAGAAAACGAAGGCTTTTTCTATTTAAAAATTGCCCTTAAATTAGACACTTCAAAAATAAATGTCTTTAAAGATTTGTTTGCCTATTATTATAATCGAGAAGATATTCAAGAAATCATTCAAGCTTTTCATTAAATGAAACGAACTTTAAAAGAATACTTCGTTATTAGTTTAAAAGGTTTGGCAATGGGAGCAGCAGACGTTGTTCCCGGCGTTTCCGGTGGAACGATTGCTTTTATCTCCGGTATTTACAACGAACTTATTGACAGCATCAATGCGTTTAATTTAAAAACACTTAGAATTTTACGCAAAAAAGGGTTTAAAGCTGCTTTTCAAGAAGTGAATGGTAAATTTTTACTTAGCTTACTTTTAGGTATTGGTATTAGTGTACTCTCTCTTGCCAGATTGTTTAAATGGCTCATTGAAACACATCCGATTCTTATTTGGTCTTTCTTTTTTGGCTTGGTATTAGCAAGTATTTATTTTGTAGGAAAGCAAATAAAAAAATGGGATTTCCTGACTTTTATTTATCTCCTTACCGGAAGTGGTTTTGCTTACTATATTAGCATTCTTCCAGCAATGGAAAATCATAATCAAGACTGGTTTTTAATGCTTGCCGGTGCTTTGGCAATATGTGCTATGATGCTTCCAGGAATTTCCGGAGCCTTTATTCTTTTACTTCTTGGCGTATACAAACCTGCTTTAGAAGCCATTCATAATTTTGATATCAAAAAAATTGCACTACTTGGTTTTGGTGCTGTTATCGGACTCCTTTCTTTTGCTCGAATTTTAAAATGGCTCTTTAAGCATTATAAAGACCGAACCCTTGCTGTATTAACGGGTTTTATCATCGGTTCACTTAACAAAATATGGCCTTGGAAAGAAACCCTTAGTTATTACACCAATTCTAAAGGAATACAATTACCCTTAACGCAAAAAAGTGTCTCTCCTTTTCAGGTGGAAAACAACCAACTACTATTTGCTGTTCTCTTAGCCATACTAGGCTTTAGCCTCATTCTATTTTTAGAAAAAATCGGACAAAAATCATCAGAAAAAGTATGAAAATGCACAAGATAATTTTATATACAATTGTAATTTTAAGTCTAAATTCTTGTACTAAAAAACAAGTAAAAGTTCCTGTTGTGCCTATGCAAGGCGAAGAAAAAGTTGCAAACAACTCGGCTTTATGGTTTTTTTACGGTAAAAATGGTGCTTTAGATTTAAACGAACACAACCGAATCTCTTCTACCAATTGGTTTTTTAACATCGATAAAAAACTGGCTTTACACAAAGTTTTTCCGGAAGTAATCCGTTTGATAAAAAAACACAACGAAAAATCGCCTCACAACACCAAACCAATGAAAAACTATTTTACTTATGTAAATAGTACCAACCAACATTTATCGTTTTATAACATCGATTCGATTCAGTATTATTTGGTTAAACCGAAGGAATTACCTCATTTTTCAAAAGATACTTTAGCAATAACCATTTCTAATGCAAGGCCAAATTTACCAACAAAAATGGATGAGAATACGGTAATTCAGCCTATTTTTAAAGCAAATATGAATTTTCAGGATTATTTTTCCGCTTTAAGCGAATTAAAAAAACAAAAACTAACAATTTCCAAAAAGGAATACATACTTTTGGACTAGATAACACTTAGTATTATTTTTACAGCAATGAACGGATTAGAATTCTTACATTTTAGCTTTTTAGATATCATCGATATCCTTTTAGTAGCGGTACTGATGTACTACATTTACCGCCTGGTTAAAGGAACTGTTGCTATTAATATATTTTTAGGAATTTCAATTATTTTTATCATTTGGAAACTTACCGAAGCACTAAATATGGAAATGTTGAGTGTTATTTTAGGAAAATTCCTTAGTGGAGGAGTCATTGCGCTGATTATTGTTTTTCAACAGGAAATCCGTAAATTTTTACTAATGGTAGGCTCTACAAATTTTACCACAAAACGTGGATTTTTAAAGCAATTAAAATTTTTACAATCCGAGATTAATCATGATACAGATGTAGAAAGCATTGTAGATGCATGTTTTGAAATGGGAAAAACCAAAACAGGTGCCTTAATTGTAATTGGTAGAAATAATAGCTTAGAAGCCTTTAAACAAACTGGTGACACTATGCATATTGAAGTGAATAAACCTATTTTAAAAAGTATTTTTTATAAAAACAGTCCGTTACACGATGGTGCTATTATTATAGAAGACAATATTATTACCGCTACCAGAGTGATTTTACCGGTTGAAAGAAATATAGATTTACCTGCACGTTTTGGATTACGACATCGTGCTGCCATAGGAATCTCAAATCAAACAGACGCTTTGGTTTTGGTCGTTTCTGAAGAAACCGGAAAAATTTCGTATATCAAAAATGGTGAATTCATTTTATTTGATGATAAAGATAAATTGATAGAATTAATCCGAGAGGATTTGGAGTAATCTTACTTTACTTCTAAAACATCGTTACCTTTTAAAAGGTCAAAATTTAAATTAAATCGCTTCATCAAATTGTAATTCGTAAAGACTACGGTAAAATCCATTTTTATTTAACAGCTCTTGATGCGTACCTTGCTCAACAATTTTACCGTTATCCATAACAATGATTCGGTCAGCCATTTTAATAGTTGCCAAACGATGCGCTATAATGATAGAAGTTCTGTTTTTAGTTAAAATATCGGTTGCTTTTTGAATTAAGGATTCGGTTTTAGAATCAATTGATGATGTTGCCTCATCTAAAATCAAAATATGTGGTTTACGCACGTAGGCTCTTAAAAAAGCAATTAATTGTCGTTGGCCGGAAGATAGCATAACACCTCTTTCTTTTACATTATAGTGGTAATTACCAGGTAAACTCATAATAAACGAATGGACACCTATTTTTTTCGCAGCCTCTATTACTTCTTCTAAAGAAATAGTATCATCAAATAATGTGATATTATTGTAAATCGTATCCGAAAATAAAAATACGTCTTGTAAAACAATAGCCATATTACTTCGTAAATACGCTAATTTATAATCGTAAATTGAAATGGCATCTAATAATATTTCTCCTGAATTAATAGTGTAGAAGCGATTTAAAATATTAACAATAGTAGATTTTCCTGCTCCGGTAGCACCAACTACAGCAATAGTTTCACCTGCTTTCACTTGAAAAGAAATTCCTTTTAAAACCTCTTCTTTTTCGGTATACCTAAAATGCACCTCTTTAAAATTAATATCTCCTTGAATTTTCTTGGTAACCGTACCATTATCTTCTTCCAGCAAATCTTTATCCATTAATTTAAAAACTCTATCTGCTGCTACCATTCCCATTTGCAAAGTGTTAAATTTATCGGCTATTTGTCGTAACGGCCGAAACAACATCTGATTCATCATGATAAAACTAATAATATCGCCGGAAGTTGTCACACCGGTATTTAACATTTGTAAACCACCATACCAAACTACAAATCCTAAAGCAATAGATGGAATTAATTCTGCAATCGGAAAAAAGATAGAATTGTACCAAACTGTTTTAATCCATGCGTTTTTA
>Ga0256832_1003300_pt1 | contig 10987 bp, 8 predicted proteins | sample 134614metaG_FD_190534 | JGI IMG/M metagenome (GOLD analysis project Ga0256832, IMG submission 190534) | Hydrothermal vent microbial communities from Lau Basin, Pacific Ocean - 134-614 | ecosystem: Environmental > Aquatic > Marine > Hydrothermal vents | place: Pacific Ocean: Lau Basin | collected...
GGGCTGAAAAAATGTCTGAAGTAGCAGAAAAGAAATACGCGGCCTATATATGCACCGGCTGCGGCATCGGCGACCGCCTGGACGCCGGCGAACTGGAGCAGACCGCTTCCCGTGATGGCCGCATGAACGTGGTCAAGCAGCACGAAATGCTGTGCAGCAAGGAAGGCGTGCAGATGATCCGTGACGACATCGCCAATGACGGCGTCACCCACGCGGTCATCATCGCCTGTTCCCGCCGGGCCAAGGTCGAAGCCTTCGATATCAACGAGATCGCCATGACCCGCTGCAACATCCGCGAGGGTGTCATCTGGGCGCGTCCCGACACCGATGAGAACAGGGAAACCACCCAGGAAATGGCGAACGACTACATTCGCATGTCCTGCGGCGAGATCAAGCAGATGAACAAGCCCTCTCCCTCCGGCCAGCAGGGGCGCAACCCCAATGTGCTGGTGGTCGGTGGCGGCGTCACCGGCATGACCGCCGCCCTGGAGGCCGCGGAAGCCGGCTACACGGTTCACCTGGTGGAGAAGACCGGCGCCCTGGGCGGCCACGTGGCCAAGCTGCACAAGCGCGTGCCCTTCAAGGCCGCGCCCGTGGGCACCCCCAACTCTCCCGACGCCAACCTGCCCATGCCGGAAGACACCGGCATCGCGGACATGATCAGCGCCGTGGAGGGCAACGACAACATCAAGGTGTACCTGAACAGCACCATCACCAAGACCTCCGGCGCGCCTGGCCGCTTCAGCGTGGACATCAGCACCGAGTCCGGTGACACCACCACCGAGAACATCGGCTCCATTGTCCAGGCCACGGGCTTCAAGCTGTACGATCCCGAGAACCTGCCCGAATTCAACTACGCGGGCTCCCCGGACATCATCACCAACCTGGAGATGGAAGAACTGGCCAACGCCGCCGGCGACGGCCCCATCAAGCGGCCTTCCGACGGCAAGGAGGTCACTTCCGTGCTGTTCGTGCAGGATGCCGGCCAGAACTCCACCGATGAAGACCGCCTGCCCTATGATTCCGGCATCGGCGATCTGGTGTCCATCAAGCAGGCCCTGTACTTCAAGCACCACAATGGCGATGGCTGCGATACCACCATCTGCTACAACAACCTGCGCACCCCCGGCGCCCCCGGCGAGGACTTCTACCGCAGCGGCCAGAAGAACGGCGTCATCTTCACCAAGAGCGACGTGAAGGAAGTGGTTCCCGGCGACAGCCTCACGGTGAAGATGCACGACAAGATCCTCGACGAAGACGCCGAGGTGAAGGTGGACCTGGTGGTTCTGGACCTGGGCATGGTACCCAACTCCGGCCCCGACCCCTATGCCGCCAACGAAGCCCTGGAAGGCATGGATGACGAGGAAAAGGCCGCCGAACTGGAAGCCCAGGCCGCCGAGGCCGCGGACGAAACCTCCGTGAAGGTGGAGTCCATCCTCAACCTGGACTACCGCCAGGGCACCGACCTGCCGCATCTGAAGCACGGGTTCACCGACTCCCATTTCATCTGCTTCCCCTATGAGACGCGCCGTACCGGCATCTATGCCGCCGGCCCCGTGCGCCGTCCCATGGACATCCGCCAGGCCATGGACGACGCCACCGGCGCCGCCATGAAGGCCATCCAGGAAATCGAGAACGCCGCCCAGGGCCGCGCCGCGCATCCCCGCGTCGGCGACCTGTCCTACCCGACCTTCCGCCGGGAAGGCTGCACCCAGTGCAAGCGCTGCACCGTGGAATGTCCCTTCGGCGCCATCGACGAGGACGAGGAGCGTTACCCGCAGTACAACGAGTCCCGTTGCCGCCGTTGCGGCACCTGCATGGGCGCCTGCCCGGTGCGGGTCATCTCCTTCGAGAACTACTCGGTGAACACCGTGGGCGCCCAGATCAAGGAATGCGAGATTCCCGAGGAATGGGACGAGAAACCCCGCATCCTGGTGCTGGCCTGCGAGAACGACGCCTATCCCGCCCTGGACCAGGCCGCCATCAGCGGCGTGGAAATCAGTCCCTGGGCACGGGTCATCCCCGTGCGTTGTCTGGGTTCCACCAGTCTTTCCTGGGTTACTGACGCCCTGAACAACGGTTATGATGGCATCATCATGATGGGCTGCAAACGCGGCGACGACTACCAGTGCCACTTCGTACGCGGGTCCACCATGGCCAACGAGCGCATGGCCAAGGTCGGCGACACCCTGGAGTCCCTCAACCTCGAGCCCGAGCGGGTCGTGGTGGAGGAGGTCGCCATCACCGATATCGACCGTGCTCCCCAGCTGATCCAGGATATGGCAGACACCATTGAAAAGATCGGCCTGAGCCCATTCAAGTTCTAAGGAGACTGGCGATGAGTGAACTGAACAAAGCAATGATCGAGCAATATCGCAACAGCTTCCTGAGCGAAGTTGAAGCCAACGTCGAAGAAGGCGAATGGGTGAAGATGTGCATGCAGTGCGGCGTGTGCTCCGGCTCCTGCCCCCTGGGCAAGCACTGGGCGCACCCCCCGCAGGAAATCTTCATGATGATCCGCGCGGGCAAGCGTGAAGAAGTGCTGACCTCCGACTCCATGTGGATGTGCACCTCCTGCTACAACTGCATCGTGCGCTGCCCGCGGCAGCTGCCCATCACCCACATCATGCACGGCCTGGCGACCTACGCCAAGAAGCTGGGGCTCACCCCCAAGAACCAGCCCACGGCCAAGTTCGCGGAAATCTTCTGGAACAACATGATGAAGAAGGGCCGCGTCAACGAGCTCAAGCTGGGCCTTTCCCTGTACTTCAAGGACGGCTTCGGCCCGGGCATCAAGGAGGCCCTGCGCAACAAGGATCTGGGCATGAAGATGATGAAGGCCAAGCGCATGGCCGCCAGCGAGTTCTTCGGCGGTCACGGCGTGAAGGACGTCAGCGGATTGCAGAAGATGATCAAGAAGGCGCAGGAACTCGAAGATGCGCGCATGAAGAAGTTCGACTAACAGGAGGCATCCCAAGATGGCTAAAAGAGAATATTCCTACTACCCGGGATGCTCCTCCCAGAAAGGCGCATCCTCATCCAACCTGATGAAGTCCGTGGACACCATGTGTCAGGAGCTGGACATTCAGCTCAACGAGATTCCGGACTGGAACTGCTGCTCGGCATCCATCGGTTACGCCAGCGGCTCCGAGTTGCCGCGCCTGACCCTGTCGGCGCGCAACATCGCCCTGTCCGAGGAGCACAACAAGGGCCAGGAAATCGTCGCCACCTGCGCCGCCTGCTGGCTGGCCACCAAGGAAGCCGCAGAGCGTCTGAAGGACGACGAGTCCATGTTCGCCGAGGCCAACACCGCCTTGGCGGAAGCCGGCCTGAAGCTGCAGAACACCACGCCCATCAAGCACATGGCCGAGGTCATCGTCGAGGACATTGGTATCGACAGCATCAGGGAAGGCGTGAAAAAGCCCCTGGAGGGCATCAAGATCGCCGGTTACGTGGGCTGCCAGACCAACCGTCCCTTCGGCATCGCCGGGGAGTCTTTCGAGAACCCCATGTACCTGGACAACCTCATCGAGGCCGTGGGCGCGGATTCCATTCCCACCTACGAAAAGAAAGTCCAGTGCTGCGGCGGCGCCCTGGCCTTCTCCGAGCCGGAGAAGTCCCAGGAGATGATCAAGGGCATCATTGAAGCGGCCTATGACAACGACGCCGACATGATTGCCACGCCCTGTCCCCTGTGCCAGGCCAACGTGGAGATCTACCAGGACCAGATCAACGAGAAGTACAACACCAAGTTCAACATCCCCGTGGTGTACTACAGCCAGTTGATCTCCGTGGCCTATGGCCGCTCTGCCTCTGACGCGGCCCTGGACGGACAGCTCATCAAGGCCAAGAAGCTGGAAGACATCGCCGGGAAGTAAAGCAACCCTGCCTGTCTGTGACAAAGGCTCCTCCGGGAGCCTTTGTTTTTTCCGTTGCCACGGAAGAAGCCATGGCTGACAATTTGGACAGGATTCCAGAAACTGTGCTACAAATACGCCTGTAGACAGACTAACGTTCAGAGCCGGGGGTCGGTTAGCCAAATGTCGCTGCGGGGCATCAAATTGCATCTGGCAATGCTTGCCATAGCCAGCTCGTCAGGGTATCTGCTCTTTTACCTGAGTTCTGATGCCCAGCGGGTAGCCATCACCCAGAATCTGGCGCACTGGAGCCACTTCATGGTCGAGGCGCCGGCCCGGTTCTTCACCCCTTCTGCAAAAGAGAGCCGTCCCGAACACGCACCGTCGGTAGGCGCCATCGAGGACGCTGGCACGACAGAAATCCTGCTTTCCGGCCAGAAGAACACGGCACCGGTAATCGCGGTTGCCCCCCGGACAAACCCCACCCCACCATCCAAATCCACGGCAGCCATTGGTTCCTCATCCAGGCAAACAGCTTCGGACGGAGCAACACATCTGCTGACCGCAGAAGCTGCCTCATCCGCCAACATGCCTGCGCCGAATACCCGGCCTGAAACAACAGAGACGCTTCAGACATCCTCCCTGCCCGGACATACGGCGTTTCTCCCCGGCGCCCACAGACCCTCCAGAGAACCGGCCAGTTTCATGGACACCAGCCTGCTGGTGAGCAGCGGCAGGGGAGAACCCGTCACCAACCGGGGCCTGTCGCCTGCCTCGGGTTCGCTGTTTTCCGGAGAAGAAGAGAGCTTCGACAACCTGCTGCAATCAGAAACCACGGCAGGACGGGTTTCCCCCGGCGATTCCCTGGGTGATGAAATCAATCTTGCCGCAAGAGCTTTTATATCAAACACCGCGGAACTCAATTACCAGGCCAGCGTGGGTTTCGTGGTGCAGAACCCTGATACGGAACTGATGATCTATGCCCTGGCCTCCCGGCTCAACAGCTCGCGCCTGGCAACCCCCCAATTGCCCCCGGCGTTGCGGATTTATAACGCCGACGGGGAGCTCATTGCCAGCAGCGATCCACTGCAGCAGGAGCAGGACGCTGACCCCGCCGTGGTACAAGTGTTTTCCCCAGGCGCTTACCAGGTAGTCGTATCGGCGGCAAAGGGCAGCGCCGGAGAAGTCATTATCGGCATCAAGGACTTCTATTCCGTAGAGCTGGAGTAGGAAACACGCCGTTCAGTCCCGGCTGACGGGCATCCCCACCTCGAAACAGGCCCCTCCCAGCAGGCTGTCCCTCACCTGTATGGACCACCCATGCTTGCGCACGATGGACATGACGATGGCCAGCCCCAGGCCACAGCCGCCAGAGTCCCGGGATCGGCTGGGATCCAGACGGGTGAAGGGCTCGAAAATCCGTTGCACCTTGCCAGGAGGAATGCCCACGCCATCGTCTTCGATCCTTATCAAGAGATTTTCATTGTCGAGCCGGATACTGATCTCGCATTGTGACTGGGCAAAGCGCCCCGCGTTCCGCAGCAGGTTGAGCAGCATTCTTTTCAGTAAACGCTCATCTGCCTGTATCCGGATATCCCGGGCCTCATCGCCGAGATGGAAACGCACGTCCGGATAGAAGGGAGACACCTGCTCCAGGCAGGAGCCCAGCAGATCCCCCGGTTTCAGGGAAACGACATCCAGCTCCGAGCGGCTGTCTTTCAGGCGCGCGTAATAGAGTAACTCCTGCACCAGCTTGTCCAGGTCGTTCAGGGCCTGATGAATACCGGCGCGCAGTTCGGCCTGTTCGGCTTCATCGGCGTCTTCCGTCATTTCCAGGGCAAACTGAATACGCGCCATGGGGCTGCGGAATTCATGAGCCACGCCATGCAGCAGATCCCGTTGCAGCAGCAACAGACTTGCGTGCTCGTCCCGGGCGTCCGCCAGTACGCCCTGCAGGCGGCGGACCTTTTCCAGAACATCCTGCACATCTTTGTCCAGACTTTCCATCCCCGGCAGCTTCATGATCTCCCGCTCCAGCTCGGTCCAGCGCCTTTCGCGATAGTAAAGATACAGATAGACCAGAAGAATGTTGACGATGACCGCCACCAACCAATGCAAATCCTGCCCAAGGATCATCAGCCACCGGGGGTAAGGTGGCGGGTCGAGGACGGCGATATGTCCCTTGTCCAGGGGATAATAGATGAAGTGCTCCACCGGATCGATCAGCCCCTGCCGGGCCGCCGGTTGCCGCAGGCGCTTCAAAACCGCCTCACTGAAGTTATGCGTATTTCTCGGCACGATGCTGCAGCGGGCATCCAGCTTTGTACTCACGGCTTTGCAGATGCTTTCCCAGTCCGCCGCAGTGCTGGAAGAAAAATACTGGTGCATGGCCGAGCGGGCTTCCTCCAGCACGGACTCATAGCTGTCCGCAACGAAGTCGTCCAGCCAGGGGCGCAGGGTCGTGGTAAGCAGAGAGAACATCACGAGATTGACCGCCGCCAATCCCAAGGCCAGCCACAGGGGTTGTAGTGGGCTAGGGCGCAAGCAGATAACCCCGCCCGCGCACGGTTTTTATCAGGGCAGGCTCCCTGGGATCATCTCCCAGTTTCTTGCGTAACCGGGAAATACGGATATCGATGGAGCGGTCAACGCCATCATATTCCATGTGAAAGATCTTCTGGTGCAACTGGTCCCGGGTAATGACCTGCCCCGCCTGCTCTACCAGGGTTTGCAGCAGATCGAACTCGGCCGTGCTCAGCAGCACCTTTTTCTCATTGTGCGTCACCTCCCGGGTGGCGGGATCGATACGCAGGCGGCCATTGTTGGCCGTCATGGCCACGGCCGTTGAAGATGGCTGGCTTCCATGCCTTCTCAGTTGCGCACGAATATGCGCCAACAGCACCCTGGGGCTGATGGGTTTGCGCAGGTAGTCATCAGCGCCGACCTCGAGGCCAGTCACCTCGTCGATATCATCGTCCAGGGCCGTCAGCATGATGATGGGATTGTGAAACTGGGGGCGAATATCGCGGCAGATGCTCAAGCCGTCATTCCCCGGAAGCATCAGATCCAGCACCAGCAGATCCGGCATAAAGTGCCTGATGTGTTCCGCGGCATATTCCCCTGTGTTCTCCACTTCGACCACAAAGCCGTTCTTGCTCAGAAAACGGCTGATGAGCTGTGTCAGCTCCTGGTCGTCGTCAATGATGAGGATTTTATCGTTTTTCATCCCAAAGGACGCCCTGCACACAGATCACAGAAAAAAACCGGGCAACCCAAAAGCTGCCCGGCCGACCCATTCCTGGGCGAAAAAATAGTAACCCGGCGGACCCGGATGCGTCAAAAACACCGGCCGCGGGAAAGAGCCCTCCTCAGTGTGAAAAGCCCATCAGTTCCACGCCGTCAAAAGCCTCATAGCCGACAATCCTGATATGCCATACGCCCGGTTTGGGATCCCGTATCAGGATGCTTTCATCATTGCCGGCCAGATAAGGCGCATAACTGCCATCATTCAGCTCCGGGGCCCGGCCATGACGGGCCATGAGATCCGCGTCGCCACTGCCGCCGCGAATATCCAGCCACAGAATCCTGGCATTCTTTTTGACCCGTATCTTAAAGTCGATTTCCTCGTCCCTCCCGGCGGAAAGACCGGAAACCAGTTTTCCGCTGGTAATAAAGCCCTCCTCCGCTGGAGGCTCATCGGCATTGTCACCGCTATCACCTTCCTGACCCTCCATGGTGTCCTGAATCCAGCGGTTGAAGGCGCTGACCCTGGTGTATACGCCATATTTGTAGGGCTGGGCGCAGCCTTCGCCCCAGGACACGATTCCCGCCTGGTAGTAGTCGTCACCTTCCCTGATCACCAGCGGCCCGCCACTGTCGCCCTGGCAGGAATCTCTGCCGCCCTGCGCGTATCCGGCACACAACTCCGTGGGTGTAATCATTCCATTGTACGCCTGGGCTTCATTGCAGGCCTCATTCGAAACAATGGGCACATCGACCTTCATCATCCTGTTGGAAGGGTTTCCGCCTTCTTCCTGGGCGCCCCATCCTGACACAGAAGCCATGTCCCCAGGCTGACCGGCCGTCGCCATGATCTGCTGGGTTGCCAGTTTCAGGTACTGGATACCGTTGAGGTTTGAGGCCAGTTCCAGCAACGCCAGATCCGCGGCATTGCCATTGCTTTGCGTATAATCCTTGTGTACGTGTACAGACTTTACTTTGGCGGTCTTGCCTTCATCCCGAGACAGGTCCGTAACACCCGCACGCACCCGAAGTTGATTCATGTTGCTGCCATTAATTTCTTCCACACAATGCGCCGCTGTCAGAACCCAGTGGTTTGCAATCAGCGAACCACCACAAAAATGCGAGCCTCCATACTGAATGCTGGCCATCCATGGCCGCTCATCATCGGCCACATCGACGCCACCCACAATGCGCGCGGAAGAATGGACCTTCATCTTCATCTTGTTGTCGACTGCGGGTGACGCCAATGCGAACGACGTCCCAATAACAAGGCTGGTTGCTAAGACAGTGCTTTTAACCCTCACGGAGTATCTCCTCGGGAATTCATTGGGAGATTACATTAGAGGAAAGTTTGCCCCACATGGGTATAGCAGTTGTGTTGCTGTTTTGTATCCGAATGTAACAGGTCTGGCATCCGAATCAGTACATGCGATGACGGAACAGCCAGCCGGCTGCCGCCAGGGAAACCACGCCAATGATGGCCATGGGCCAGTACTGATCCACTAGAAGGATATAGCCGTCGCCTTCCAGAAACACCCCCCGCACGATGACCAGGAAATAACGCAGGGGATCAAGATAGGTAAGCAACTGCACTGCCTCAGGCATGTTGGCGATGGGCGTGGCGAAGCCGGAGAGAATCACCGCCGGCACCAGAAACAGGAAGGCGCCCAGCACCGCCTGCTGCTGGGTCACGGAAATGGCGGAAATCATCAACCCCACCCCCACGGCGGAAAACAGGAACAACAACAAACCCAGGTACAGGGCGCCCACGCTGCCGCGCAGGGGAATCTCGAACCAGAACATGGCCACGGCAATGATGAAGCTCGCCTCAATGATGCCTATCACCAGGCCGGGAATGGACTTGCCCACCAAAATGGCCGTGGGCCGCAGGGGCGTCACCAGCAGCTGATCGAAAGTGCCCTGCTCCCGCTCCCGGGCCACGGACAGGGCCGTGACCACCAGGGTCACCACCAAGGTGAGCAGGCCCACGATACCGGGAATGATGAACCAGTGGGAGTCCAGGTCCTCGTTGTACCAAGCCCGCATGCTCAGGGTCACCGGCGGGCCTGTGCTGCCCCGCTGCGCAGCCAGATACTGATTGAAGTCAAGAACGATACTCCTCAGGTAGTTGAGGGCCAGCAGGGCGGTATTGGAATTACGCCCGTCCAGGATCACCTGCAGGCTGCCGCTGCCCGCCTGAGCCAGATGGGCGGTGAAGCGCGGTTCCACATGCAGCACCAGCAACACCTCCTTGTTGTCCACCAGGGGCGCCACATCCTCCTCCCGGGCAACATGGGTCACGACATGGAAATGGGGCGAGCCCTGAATGCGGCTCACCAGTTCCCGGGCCGCGCTACCACCATCCTCGTCATACACTGCGACGGCCAAGTGATCCAGGTCGAAACTGGCGGCATAGCCGAAGATGATGAGCTGCATGATGGGCGGGCCAACGAGCACAAAACGGCTGCGCGGGTCCCGCAGCAAGGCCAGGAATTCCTTGATCGCCAATGCCAGAATGTGCCGCAGCATATCAGTCCAGCCTCTTGTAAGCCTTGCGCCTCACCACCACCGTGAGCACCAGCAACAGAATGGCCATGCCCCCCATGTTGGCCCAGTACACAGGCCATACGTCCCCGGCCAGGAACAAGCTCTGCAGAATGGATACCAGGTAGCGGGCCGGCACCACATGGGTCACTGCCTGAATGGGAGCAGGCATGGAGTTGATATCGAAGATGAAGCCCGAAAGAATGAAGGCCGGCAGAAAGGTGATGATGATAGCCACCTGCCCCGCCACGAACTGGTTGCGGGAAACGATGGAAATGAGCAGCCCCAGGGCCAGGGCCACCAGCATGAACAGGGCGCTGGCTCCCATAAGGGCCGTGAAGGAACCGCGAAAAGGCACGTCGAACTGCCACACCGCCAGAGCCACGGTGAACAGCATTCCTCCCATGCCCAGAATGAAATAGGGAATCAGCTTCCCCACCAGCATTTCCTTCATGTTCAGGGGCGTGACCATAAGGGCTTCCATGGTGCCCCGTTCCCATTCCCGGGCCACCACCATGGCCGTGAGCAAGGAGCCGGTGAGGGTCATGATGATGGCCACCAGGCCCGGCACCAGGTAATGGCGGCTGATGAGGGCCGCGTTGAACCATACCCGCTGTTCCATGGCCACGGGCAGGGGCAGCTGGCGTCCCTGGCTGTGGGCATACTGCCCAAGCCAGGCCAGCCAGGCACCCTGAACGTAACCCTCGGTGATGCGCGCCTGATTGGCATCCACGGCATTCACCCGCACGGCAATGGGCGCTTCCTGGCCGGACAGGAGCAAGCTGGAGAAATTGCTGCGCAACCACAGGATGCCGTCGATACGCCGTTCCGCCAGAGCCTGCTGGGCATCCTGGATGCTGGCAAAATCACGCGGCCGGAAAAAATCCGAATGATCAAAGGAAGCGCGGAAGCTGACGGAACTGCTGTCCGGGCTGTCGATGACGAATCCCAGGGGAATGTCCCTGGCGTCCAGGGACACCCCATAGCCGAACAGGAACAGCAGCACGACGGGCATGAGAAAGGCAATGGCAATACTGGAAGGGTCACGCAGGATCTGCAGCCATTCCTTGCGGATCATCCCCTTGAGGCGCATGCGGGCCTGGCGGTTCATGCGGCTTTCTCCCGGGACTGGATAAGACCGATGAAGGCATCCTCCATGCTGGGCCGGGGATTCTCCGGGGTGTGCGCCAGGGTCCGGATTTCATGAGGCGTACCCTCCGCCAGCACTGCCCCTTCGGCCATGATGACCAGGCGGTCGCAGTAGTCCGCCTCTTCCATGAAATGGGTAGTCACCAGCACCGTCACCCCGGCTTCCGCCAGGGCGTTGGTGCGGGCCCAGAATT
>Ga0256832_1003301_pt1 | contig 10986 bp, 8 predicted proteins | sample 134614metaG_FD_190534 | JGI IMG/M metagenome (GOLD analysis project Ga0256832, IMG submission 190534) | Hydrothermal vent microbial communities from Lau Basin, Pacific Ocean - 134-614 | ecosystem: Environmental > Aquatic > Marine > Hydrothermal vents | place: Pacific Ocean: Lau Basin | collected...
CGATGCAAGGGGAAAAAGTTTGCGGCGTGACCGCCGCGAGGTCAATAGGTGCGTAGTAGTTTAGTCGGGCAGCGCGGTATAGAAGCAGACCGGCTGCCCCTCACTACAACGGGGCTGGCATTAATAATGGTTCGGAGTGAAATTCATGCAGCAACCAACTGCCACCCTTATATACAAACACATTATTGACCATTTCCTCCACAAAACCTGCTGGTTTTCCAAGATTTAGTTGTCAGATTTAGACTTTTTAAGGAAGCCCTATTTAGGACTCTTAAGGAGGCCCTAGATAATTTTCGGCGATTTTAGAAATTATAATGATAGTTCCTGCACTTGAAGACATATAGTTTGCCAATTTTAACACTTTCTTGCTCCAATCAATTGCATGTCTAAAGAATTTTTTGTTTGTCTTCCCCCTTTTTTGCAACTGTCTAAGATGCATAATATCGGCTTTTAGATCTTCCATCAGATTTAATATAGCTTCATTTTTCAGAGAGCTATCCTTATTTACTTTCCTATACACAGAACCAAATGCTTGATCTAGTTTAAGAAGTAAATCTGTGTCAGTTATGTCATCACTATTACAGAATCGGAGCTCTTCGCCCATGGAAATGAGCGCATCCCTAATCTCACTTTTCGAGTATTTAGGAACTGCCTCTATAAAAGATGCTATGTCGTCCTTCCAGAGTATCACTTTAATTCACAGGTAAAGAATCTGAAATCAACTTCTTTACGTACTCAATTTCCTCTATAAAGCGGGCTATCGACACCCTTAAAGGCTGTACCACTTTGTCCTTCACTTCAGCCTGTTGCCTGGAAGATTTGGAATTGAAATAAACATCTAATATCTTAGGTTTTGAACGCCCAATGTCTTTTACTAGCCTTTTTGCTGAGCTGTATAGTCGCAGACTATTAGCCTCACTTTTTTCAAGCAATTCAATTAAGCTATTCAGCTCATCTTCAAAGGAATTAAGAGTACGGTTCAATTCATCATCAAAGGACCAATTGTCCGTCTTTAATTCTGCTAAATCGGCATTCAAAGTTTTGAATTTTTTTGAATATTCAACAAACACAAGGAATGCCGCTAGATTCACATTTTTACCCGAAGCAGTATTCATTTTCAATGAATTTTCGTTCAATTTCCGAATCCAAGGCTCCGTATTTGGCGGAGCCTTGGATTTATTCCCCGAATTCCCCTTTTGCGATTCCTTTTTTTCAAGTACCTCTATAAGGTTGATAACCGCTCTTAAAATTTTGTTCCATTCAACCCTATAGTCACTTTCCCGAATGACACCGTTGTTCTTTTCTTTTTCAAGCTTTGCCAAACGGGCACGTAGTGACGATGCACCGTCACCATCCAATTCCTTTAAAATCACAAGCGCCCTGGAAAGCTCCGCTCGCTCACAAAAATCTCTGGCTTTTCGCAATTGATTGGATATGTCACTATTTGTAGCCACCGCAAAGATAACACATTTTGTTGCACTTGTCAAGTTTCACCCCCGTTTTCAAACTATTTTGTTTCAATCCTTATGGGTTCGTTGGTAGATTTTTGTGTAGATTGGCAATATGAAATAGCAAATTAAGCATTATTTTAAGATATAACCCACTGATTCACAATTATTTTGTATCCTTTTAAGCTAAAGGCCATCAACTTGCCTACCGTAAAGCTATTACAAGCAGGTTGTGATCATTTTTTTCGTATCTTTGAGCGTCGGAGCATACTACCAGTGTCTCTTTCAAAACACTTGAAGTATGCATCTGATATCCAAGTCCCGTCTGGAAAAGGTAAAGCAGTTAATTGCTGAAAGAAAATTAGACCAAACGTTTCTTGCTCTGACTTCCCTATTTGCAGAGCATCATGGCTTGCGGGAGTCCATTGCTCAGCTGCCATCCTATCAAAAGGTTAAGAATCGAATCGCCCCGGGCCATGATAGTCCCCACGATGACGAGATGAGCCTAGACACACTCATGCATAATTTGCGCCAAGTCCTTGAAGCGCTGGAGCAGCAAATCAACAACATTACCATTATAGAGGACAGCAAAAAGGTCATTAGTAAAAGTTCGGTAAGTGCCGGTGGAGATGTCCACATGGGAGATATCATCCACCAACCCATCAAAAAAGAAGGTAAAGAGCTAACCACGCTAAACAAAGTCCATCCGGACAACATCATCGGCCGTACAAAAGACCTAGACGAACTACAATCCTTACTTTTCAACAACCAAAAAGTAGTCGTCGTCAATGGACTTGGCGGTATCGGCAAAACAACCCTATCAGAAGCCTACACCTACAAATACTACAATGACCACCAACACATCGCATGGATTACCCATGATGAAGACCTAGAGAATGACTTTGCCCAAAATACTAACCTAATAAAAAACCTTGGGATTGAAGTTGTAGCAGGTATGCAGCCCACAGACATCTTCCAGGAGATGATGCGAAAGATGCGCAATCTGGAAGACCAACCCAACCTATTAGTCATTGACAACGCCACTAAAAAAATAGAATCCATTTGGGATCAATTGCCAACTCAACCCAATTGGCATCTGTTGGTCACATCCAGAGAAATCATCGAGAATATGCATGTCAAAGAACTCGACTTTCTATCTCCCAAAGAAGCCATCGAACTCTTTCAAAAACATGCGTCTCATATTTCAGATACCCATGAAATAGCCGAAATCGTCAAAGCAGTTGATTACCACACACTGAGCATTGAGATACTCGCCAAAACAGCCAAAACAAGAAGGACGGACAGCTCCAAGCTCAAAAAAGCCTTGGAAAAAAACATTAAAGCCGGTATCAAGACTAGGCACTCTAGGGGTAAGATTGACAAAATCACATCTTACTTGCGCTCTATTTTTGATTTGAGTGACATCAATGATGAAGAGTCTTGGCTATTGAAACAATTTAGCTGTCTGCCACCTGAATTTCATATCTGGGACTTACTACTGTTTTTCCTTGTAGAAAAAGACGAAGATCAAGAAGAATTTAACGCCACGCTCTCCGCCTTGCATGAAAAAGGATGGATTTTGTACAATGAAGACACCGATAGCTACAAAATGCATCGTATTATTGGAGAAGTAGTCATCCACAAACTACAACCCAGCGTTGACGATGTGGCTTATCTGATTGACCAAGTCAGTAATGTATTGAGCATCGATGAAGCCAAAGACAATCCAATAGATAAGTTCAAATGGGTTCCTTTCGGAAAAATACTTACCGATTATTTTAGCGCCAGTTCAGAAAAACAGATTGCTATACTGCAAAATAATTTGGCTACAGTGCTTCAAGCCTTAGGGGACTATGAAAAGGCGAAGGAATTATTCGAAAAAGCCTATGCTATTTTGCGCAAGCGACTAGGGGACAATCACCCTATTACAAAGAAGATAAGGGGAATCTAGATTCTGTCAGCTAATACCACTATAGCCATGCTCCACAAACTAAAACTCAACCTATCCGGCAGAATCTTAGCACGCGGGCTCATGCCTTTATATGCCTACTTTCCTAAGAGAGCGCTTAAAGAAGCCTTTTTGAAGGCACAGGAAGAAGATAAAGTGGATGATTTTTTCCGGAAGGAATTTACCCATCTGCCACTAGAGCGACGGATTCAATTAGCTGCGTATTATAAACTCTATCATCAGTATGAAAGCTTGGCGACAGAAAGAGAAAAGGAAGTATTGATGAGTGATCTATCAGACTTGGAAGGCTATGTTCAGGCAGGCAATCAGGGCATCATTCACGCGTACTTATACCTAAAGTCCGAATACGAATCCGCCCCACGCCCCAACCAACAAAAAATACTACAACTCATTGAAAAAGAGATACTTCTGATTGAATCGCATGTCGATTTAATTCTTTCCATAGATCCAAAGTTAGCTATTTTGAAAGCATTCAATGAGCTGCCTAAAGTGCGTGAATCCGATGCGGAATTAACCGCTATTTTGGAGAAAGGTAACTTGTTGCGATTGGGAACAGCAGTATTGAGAAGGTTAGCACCCACGACGGAAGGGCAAGTTCTAGACATATCCGAAGCATTGAAGCCCAAATTGCTATCTGCTTTTTACCAGCGCATCGCCTATTATTTAAGGATGGATGAAGATTTGAGTGATAGCGAAAAAGAGCGCATCAGCAGTAACCCTAACTTACTATTGGAGTATTTGTCGAGTTCCAGCGAGCCTTATGATTTGGCTTTTTCGGCACTGGCTATTGAGCGATTACCGGCTGATTTTAAGCAAACACCGGAATATATTGGAGTGTTGTGGAGATTAGGTTCAAAATATTTGGAAGCCCCGTTTAATACGGATTTGGATTATGAAGCCTTGCTTCGGTTGTATCTATTTTTAGAAAAAAAGGAGTCGAGACTGGAGCAGTCGCTTAGCTTACCGGACAAAATAGATATTGGGACATTCCGGACGGTTCTTCATAATCAATTGGGGGACATTTATGAGCACTTTTGGGAATATCAAAAAGCCATTGAGCAATACCAAAAAGTACTACGTCTAGCCACCCAATACAAGAAGTTCATCGCCATCAATGGGGCCATTCATAAAATCATCCAGTGTCATCTTCGATTTTTCCGCAAGGAAGCAGCTTTAGAAGCTATTCTTGCAGCACTTCATGGAAATGCTGATTATTTTGGCTTAGACCATCTTGATATTGAGGATGCGCTCCGAAAGACCTTGGACATGCAGTTATTGACCTTGTTGGACGAAATGGATGTGCATGAGGGGGAACACCGGAAGATTCTTCGAAGTATCAAATCTACACTTGGAGTCACCATTAAGGAGTTGCTAACGGGCTTGAAGAATGATGCGATTTCAGACGACTTGCTGGCTTCTATTCAGCAAGGTATGCGTGATTTTTATGAAAAGGATTTTAGGGAGGAGAATAAACCCAATGAACAAGCAGCCCGGATATTAGGGCCATTGTCTTTTGTTGATATTCCATTGAAAGAATACGAAGCTAGATTATCGTCATTGGCATCCATTGAAGGTAATCTGACCCAAGACTGGCGTTTGCTTTTGGAATTGCATAAAGCCAAACTAGCTTATCTGCAGGAAGATGATCATGCCATAGAATTGTATCGGGAGCTTACGCCAAAAATGAAAGCATATCCATCTTTTTTTAGCTTTACCAAAGTTAGTTATTGGTTGACCCAACAGCTTCGGGCGATGTCACTGCAGCCCAATAACGCGGCATTGTATCCGGAGATTGAGCGACTTACTTTCGCATCAGTTAACAATATTATTGAAAACTTTTTTCAAAACGTTGGAGAGCAAATATCCCAAGTGGTTGCCGCTTCTGACCTAGAGAACATCTACAAAGCCTTGCTTCAAATTATTAGTGGCACTTCGGACAAAGCATTCGCCCACCAATTATTGGCGCTACTTTGGAATGTCTTGTTGTACAAACAGCGGTTTTTTAAGGATTTCTTCGGCAAAAATTATGTCAGCATTCCTGCACAACACACTCATAATCAACAGTTTGAAGAAATTCGGGCATTGCTGTATGATTATCGAGTCAATAGCCGCATCGGGCAAATAGAAGGCATACAACAAGCTATTTATCGCTTGCGCAAAAACGAATATCCATTTTTGCGCAAGCGAATGTTGATGAAAAAACTGACATTACCTAGCATACCTTCTATTCTGATTCATTTCTTTATGGAGCAAGGTGGTGAAAGAAAAGTGCTCTTTCTATTCTTCAAACCGGATTCAAATGGTGGAGAATTTGCCTATGGTTTAGAAGACAAATTTGAAGAGATTCAGCAGGCCATTTACGATGCGCAATATAAGCAGGGCATCCAATGGCAAGGCTTACCCAATATCATTTCGGAAGAAGCGATAATGGTCAAATTTAATAATATTTTTGGACAGATTTTAGATGTACTGAATCTTAATAATAAGCGGACAGCACCGTTGCATATTTATCCGGATTCCACACTCCATCTTTTTCCTTTTGAAAACATCTATCTCCAAAAAGGTCAACCTATTGGTCAGTTTTTGCCCATTGGTCAGGTACTTAATAAATCGAAAGACCCTAGACCATTAGACTTGCAACGTGGGATTGTGCTGCTAACTGAAATCCCGGAGATAAAACCTATTTTTTCCTACTTGGGACACACAAAGGAAGAAGGGACACAGATTTCATCTATTTTCCGGAAGGCAGGAATCCCCACTCATCATCTACGAGGTATACGAGCCAACGTCATGGAATTAATGAAAGCTTTAGAACAAGCGCCTTCGATACTCCATATTGCCGCCCACGGGGATGCAGATGCTAGTTTGCCACCGGAGTGCATTTCATTGATTTTGGCGCAAGCAGACGAAGACCCAAAATCCGTTTTTCTGACTTATCATGATATAATGAGTTTGGATTTGTCTGATGTTGATCTAGTAGTGCTTTCGGCATGTAACAGCACTATAGGAAAGATCAATAAAAGTGCGGGTATTCAAGGACTAAGCTTTGCGTTCTTGGCCGCTGGCGCATCCTACGTGGTCGCTAGCCGAGTCCCAGTACGAGATAAGGCAACCGCCCAAATCATGGAACAGTTTTATCAAAACCTGATGACGACCGATGTCCTAAACGCCATGCGCTTAACTCGCCTGTATTTTGCCAAACATGACGTGGGCGTCACAGCTTTGGATATGGCCAGCTGGGGAGTGTGGATGTGAAAAAAACTTGCTTTTAATCAGAGTTATACGTACACTGCAAATTATGGCAATTTCTAATCAAGATCATATCATTAGTGATTTTCTCAAATACTGGAGAGAAGTATTTGCGACTAAGCCATTAAGAGTGTTCTTAAGAGATGTGATGGAAGAATTTGATGCCGATAGTATAAGTGATGAAGTCACTACACAATTACACCGACTAACTCAACTTGATGAACTTAGGAAGCAAGGAGTGATTAGTAATGCTGATTATATCTTGCAAAGGACTGAAATCTCTACGGCTGCACAAAATTTATTAAAAAAAATTGAAGAACAATATTTACCCATTCTGCCTGTAAATGCAAAAGCGGGGTCTGATCCGGGATTCTTTTATTCGATTACGCATGCAAATATAGAAGAATGGCGTTATATTGAAAAAGGAAGAATTAAAAACAAAATTGGAATCCGTGTTAATGGGGTAAGTATGGAGCCTGATTTTTATTCAGGGGACATACTGATTTGCAGCAAAACCACCTTAAACAAAATCAGACCCTCAGATCCTATCATAGTTGTAGGGAAGGATAATTCAGTGTATCTTAAGCATGTAATAATTGAAGGAAATCTGTTAATACTAAAATCAATCAATCCGGAGCATGATGACTTCTCATTACCATTAGATGATGTTTTAGAAGTCTGGTTGGTTGAAACCAAGATAAAGTAAAATTGCTCATCGCTTATATTGCAAACTTTCCATTCTCAAATATTTCCCATGCCCCAAGCTACGAATTACCTTAGTATTCGCCAACTTTACCAAGGAAGCATTCATCTTTTCGGGTGTAATTAACTGAAAACCAAGACCTTGGAATTCACTTTCGACTTCTTCTGCGGAAAACTCTTTTTGATGCAATTTATAGATGGCTAATAAAATCTTGGCATCTTGCTCATTAAATTCCAATTTCATCATCGGAAGAAACACCGCCAATACAGCTAAAAATCCACCCGTAAATTTCAAAAGTGCAGCAATAGGCAAGACACCAAAAGCTTTAGATAACAATTCGATCTGCTTCGCCAAATCGGCATAAAAAACGTTGGACAATTTAATCGAATGGGCTGAAATTTTTCCATCAGAATCCTCGGTGATAGTGACCGTTCGGTAATTACCATCTCTGCCTTGTCGCTCCAAGCTTATAGACTCCGACAGCAACATCAGGATCTGCCTATCCTCCTTGCGGGAAATGTCAAAGGCAGGTAGTTCATCTTCCAAGAAGGCGGCTAGGATTTTTTCCTGTGGACTCATAATTGGATTTTTTGGCCGTTGTAGAATAGGTGGATAAGATCGTTGGCATCCGAATCATCGCTCAACTCCACATTGGCTTGAAGGATGCCGAAATAAGTGGCCGCTTTAACATCATGAGTCATCGCATATCTCCAATAAAAGCCTTGGGCAAAAGCGATGGCCGCTCTGTCCAAAATTCTATTGTTTACGCCAATGGTATAGATGCCATTTGTACTGATGGCAATGGCCTGAGCCTGAGAGTAGCAGGCATTCAAAATCACAATATTTAGCTTGGGGACGATAGCCTTTAGTCCTTTAATAATTTGTTTACTTTTTTCCACACTCAGCGTTTCGCTACCATTTTTTTCTTTGTTGTGAAAGACCAGGCCAGTATCGTCTGTAACCTTAAAGCCAAGATTTAACAACTCCTGTTTGGCCGAATCCATCGGTATTCCATGACCCGCAAAATGGAGTATAGTTGGCTCTTTGTCAACAACTTGCATAGCCAATTCCTTTAGGGATGCCGCCATTGCGGACCTAAAATCAAACTCCGTATTCCCTTCCAATTCTTCGGCGATGGTCGAATGTTCGACACGCAAGTTTATTTCAGCCTTTTTAGAAGGGTTGGCCGCTACAAAAAGCACAACTTCCCTATCTGTGTTCGCATCTGTATCTTTAGACGATACAGGTGTTATTTCTCTTTTTCCCCCGTATAAACTTCCAATATGAATATTCCCCCCACTGGCACTTATAATACTCCTTGAAACCACATTTTTACTATCGCTGATGATGGTCACATCACTATTACGATTCCCCTGAATGACGGTGTTACCGTCCCCTGTGATATTTATGGAATTGGAGCTTTTGGCTGTTTTAGACGCAGACGAAGGCTTCATCTCAATCGCATCCAACACTTTACGCAAGTCATCTTCCGACAAATCATCAATATATTCATTAAGTGCTTGAGAAATACGAGCGACATACATTCTATAATCATCAAGGGAGATGGTACCGAATCTTTTATCTCTTTCATTCGCATTCCATTGGGACAACAGCAGGATATAGGCATTATTGTCATCCAAATTATCGATGAGCAAGCGAAGAGCTATCTTCTTGGGAAGTTCCTTGAGTCTTGTTCTCATTTTCAAATCATTTAGAAACAGATTCAAGACAAAGCGACACCTTATCGTAAGATAGACTGGTTGAAGCAATTTAACTGCAAAAATAAGGATTATTCATTATAAAATATCACCTTATGACGCCGACGGATAACATTATTCTCAAACCTATTTGTTTTGGGGGCAATTGATCACCGAACAAGGAACATGTAGAATATCGAACACTTGGGCTGCCCTTCGACAAGTCCGGTTCGACAGGCTCACCGTGTGACTTCGACAGGCTCGGTTCGACTCCGCTTGGCCGGTGAGCCCCGTCGAACCGCACCGACCACAGGGCATTGCTCAGGGCAAGCGCTTGTCGAAGCCCCGATTTGAGATTTTAAAATGAATCTCGCGAGATGCGCCGCCGGATTGACTGTTGTAACTCAACGCTCGCGCAATTGTTTGGCTGGGCTTGAACCTTTTGAGTCGCCCACTTCAAAAATCTTAAATCACGGTTCGACAGGCATTTCGACAAGCATTTCGACAAGCTCAATGCACCGCTCACCGCAAGTTAATCGGTAGCTCGACAAGCTCACTACAAGTGTTCGATATTCCCAAGTCCCCAACCTGTACGTAGCGAATATAGAAGAAAACACAACGCCACTCCGCTCACACTTGCTTTTCCGGTCCACGATAAGGGCGGAGTAGTGGTGTCCGACGGTTCGGCAAGCTCGGACACTTCGACAGGCTCAGTGTGAAACACTGAGCATAGTCCAGGCGCAGGGACAAACTCAGTGTAAAATATTTTTCATTGTAACTGTTTAGGTGCCCCTGTTTTTAGGGATAAAATAGGCATTTTGTTCCTGTTGAAGCGAAAATTTTCGATGCATAGCAGCGCTACGTGAGAAAATTTTTGCAAAAACAGGGGCAAAAAGGCCATTTTAGCGCAAAAACAGCGGGTACCTAAACAGTTACTTTCATTTTTAATTAAAAAGGTTCCCCGATGACTTTTCACCGGGAAACCCTAATAACTATTTAGGAAAATTCTTTGGTAATGCTGTGCAACGAGCTACCGGCCGGCAAGCCGGTTACTACTCGGCGGATGCTTCCTCGACCTGATCTTGACCGGCCTGAGCTTTTTGCTGGCCCATGACGCTCTTGAGTGCTCTCGGGACGATGACCTGACCGATCGGCATGGCCGGATTTTCCAGCACCTTGACGCCTTCCTCGACATTCAGGTCGCGGACCCGGATCGCTTCACCCAAGCCCAGGTGAGAAATGTCCACCGTCATCGCCGGCACAATGTGCTTCGGCAATACCTTGATTCGTATCTTACGCACCTGCTGGAGAAAAGATCCCCCGTCCCGCACACCCTTGGGCGTACCCTCAAAACGGATGGGCAAAGCAATTTTCACCGGAACTCCCTCACGCAGGCGGATAAAGTCAATATGCAGAATCTCATCGGTTACCGGGTGCAACTGCACATCTTTCACAAAGCAAGTATGCACTTCATCACCCACCTTGATATCCGAAACAACAAACTCATTCGTAAAAATGAGCTTTTTGACATCATTGAACTTCACGCCGATGCGGACATCCTTGTCTCCACCGTATATGATAGCCGGTATCAGGCCCGCCGCGCGCGTAGCCTTAGCGGCCTTCTTGCCGCTACCCTTTTTCTCTTCCGCTACTAACTGGTAATGACTCATTTCAGGTCTTTTTCCTTACCTTTTTGGTTTGGAGACGCAAAGATACACCTTTTTCTTCAATCGCACACGCAAAAATGCGCTTTTATAGGACTGGCGTACGGGACAAGGGCAACGGCGCCCGCCAGGCAAAACCAGTACGCGCGAGACCACTCACAACTCAATTCGCAATCGAATAGCGCCCCATTTTGACCTAAGGATTCTCCTGGAATAAAGCCGAAATAGACCTTTGTTCGTGGATATTGCGCATCGC
>Ga0256832_1003302_pt1 | contig 10985 bp, 21 predicted proteins | sample 134614metaG_FD_190534 | JGI IMG/M metagenome (GOLD analysis project Ga0256832, IMG submission 190534) | Hydrothermal vent microbial communities from Lau Basin, Pacific Ocean - 134-614 | ecosystem: Environmental > Aquatic > Marine > Hydrothermal vents | place: Pacific Ocean: Lau Basin | collected...
CAGAGCCAGAACGTGCTATTGATGGTGATTTTATCATGCCTGTGGAAGATGTTTTCTCGATCTCAGGTCGTGGAACAGTTGTAACAGGACGTATTGAACGCGGTATAGTACACGTTGGTGATGAAATTGAAATCGTTGGTATTAAAGAGACCAAAAAGTCAACTTGTACAGGTGTTGAGATGTTCCGTAAATTGCTAGATGAAGGTCAAGCTGGTGATAATGTCGGAGTGTTACTACGTGGAACAAAACGTGATGAGGTAGAGCGCGGTCAAGTGCTTTGCAAGCCAGGATCAGTTAAACCACATACGAAATTTGAGGCAGAAGTTTACGTCTTATCAAAAGATGAAGGTGGTCGTCATACACCGTTCTTTAGCAACTATCGTCCACAGTTCTATTTTAGAACAACGGATGTAACAGGGGCTTGTGAGCTTCCAGAAGGTGTTGAAATGGTTATGCCTGGAGATAATGTAAAAATGGTGGTGACACTGATCAATCCAATTGCAATGGATGAAGGTCTACGTTTTGCTATTCGTGAAGGTGGACGTACTGTTGGTGCAGGTGTTGTTGCTAAAGTTGTAGAGTAATAGTTTAAGCTTTAAACCGTTAAATCGATTATTTAGGACTGAGAGTGTTGATTCTTAGTTCTAGGTGGTCAAATTGAGTATTAAATATGTCAGGTCAAAGAATTAGAATTCGTCTTAAATCGTTCGATCATAAACTGATAGATCGTTCGGCTAGTGAGATCATAGAAACAGCGAAGCGCACCGGTGCTAGAGTGAAAGGACCTATTCCTTTGCCAACTAGAAAAGAGCGTTTTACTATCTTGATATCTCCGCATGTTAATAAAGATGCTCGAGATCAATATGAGATCCGTACACACAAACGTTTGATGGACATCGTTGACCCTACAGAGCGCACTGTAGATGCTCTAATGAAGCTAGATTTAGCTGCTGGCGTTGATGTGCAAATTAAATTAAATTAAGGCGTATTAGGGATTGGAAATATAATTCATAAAAAAATGAAATTATAGTTTCCATCTAGCCAGTATGTCTGGCATAATGCGCGCCTTTCTCGGCTCGGCTAATCCCGAGCCGATTTTATCCAAGCAGATATAAAAGTAAATATTTGTGTTGTTAAGTATTTTGGAATGAGGTGTTAAATGGCAATCAGTCTACTGGGTCGCAAAGTTGGAATGACTCGGATATACAATGAGGATGGTTCTGCTACGCCTGTTACAGTTTTGGAGATGACTCCTAATAAGGTGTCTCAGGTTAAGTCTTTAGAAATTGATGGTTACACAGCTATTCAGTTGGTTGCAGGTTCTAAAAAAGCATCAAGAGTGAATAAGGCACAGGCTGGTCACTTTTCAAAGGCAAATACTGAAGCTGGTTCGCAGATATGTGAATCGCGTGTGGATAATATTGAAGATTACGAATTAGGTTCGGAAATTAAAGTTGATATTTTTAAAGAAGGTCAGTTAATAGATGTGACAGGCACTAGCAAAGGTAAGGGTTTTGCAGGTGTTTTGAAACGTTATAACTTCGCTGGAAAAGATGCAACACATGGTAATTCGATCAATCACAGAACCCCAGGTTCTATTGGTCAGAACCAGACCCCAGGTCGTGTTTTTAAAGGTAAAAAAATGACAGGGCATATGGGAGATGTTAGAACAACAACACAGAACCTTACTGTTGTTCGTGTTGATCTAGATAAAAATTTATTGCTAGTGCAAGGCGCAGTTCCAGGTGCAACTGGTGGTCATGTCTCTGTGAAAGCAGCAGTTAAGGTTAAAAGGTAATAGCGATGAAAGTTGATATGACGAACGGTAGTTCGGTCGATCTCGATGATGCTGTTTTTGCGAGAGATTTTAATGAGGCGTTAGTTCATCAAGCGGTTGTAGCATATCAAGCTGGATCACGTTCAGGTACTAAGGCACAAAAAAGCAGATCAGATGTTAGTGGTGGTGGTGCAAAACCATGGCGTCAAAAGGGTACAGGTAGAGCAAGAGCGGGTACTTCACGTGGTCCGATCTGGCGCAAAGGTGGTGTAACTTTTGCTGCTCGTCCTCGTAATTACTCTCAAAAAATGAACAAAAAAATGTATCGTGCAGCAATGCGATCCATTTTTTCCGAGTTGGTGCGACAAGAGCGTTTTGTTGTTGTAGAGGGCTTCAATATAGATAAGCCAAATACTAAAGCAATGGTTGCTTTCCTTCATAGTGTTAATGCTGACAAAGGGGCTTTGTTGGTGACAACAGAAAATAATATTAATGTGAATTTATCTTCTCGCAATATTCCTTACTGTCAGTCTTCAAGTGTTTTCGGTTTAAATCCTTTGAGTTTAGTGTCTCATGACAAAGTAGTCGTTACGTCAGAAGCATTGGATAAGATCCAGGAGTGGTTAGCATGATTAGTATAAGTCAGCAACGTTTATATCATGTGGTTTTTGGCCCTCATGTCACGGAGAAGTCCGTATTACAAACTGAACAAAGTAATATGCATGTCTTTAAAGTCTCAGTTGACTCTACAAAGCGTGAGATTAAGCAAGCTATAGAAATGTTGTTTGAAGTTAAAGTTGATAATGTCCGCACAGTTAATGTGAAAGGAAAGCAGAAAAACTTTGGGCGTAGGGCAGGTAAGCGTAAAGACTGGAAAAAAGCCTATGTTCGCTTGGCTGAAGGTCAAGCACTTGATGTGTCAGCAGAATAGTCAGTAACATAAAAGGTTAATTATTATGCCAGTTATTAAGATGAAACCTACCTCGCCGGGTCGCCGACATCAGGTTAGGGTAATAAATAAAGATTTGCACAAGGGGAAGCCTCATAAGGCTTTGCTAGAAAAGAAAAGCAAGTCAGGCGGTCGTAACAATAATGGTCGTATCACTACTCGTCATATTGGCGGTGGTCATAAGCAACACTATCGTATTATTGATTTTAAGCGTAATAGTAAGGATGGAATTCCAGCGGTAATAGAACGTATTGAATATGATCCTAATAGAACAGCAAATATTGCACTGCTAAAATATGCAGATGGTGAGCGTCGTTATATCATCGCTCCTAAAGGTTGTAAATCAGGTGATGCAATTGTCTCTGGTGAGGATTCACCTATTGCCGCTGGTAATGCATTGCCAATGAATTTTATTCCTGTTGGTACAGTGATTCATTGTATTGAATTAAAACCTGGTAAAGGTGCTCAACTTGCACGAAGTGCAGGTACATCAGCTCAACTCGTTGCTCGTGATGCTCGTTATGCGACTTTACGTTTGCGTTCAGGAGAGATGAGAAAAGTCTTATCTAATTGTCGTGCAACCATTGGTGAAGTGAGTAATTCAGAGCACGGATTAACCAAGCTTGGTAAAGCGGGTGCCTCAAGACATCGAGGTATCAGACCTACCGTTCGTGGAGTTGTTATGAATCCGGTTGACCATCCGCATGGTGGTGGTGAGGGTAAGACTTCTGGTGGTAGACATCCTGTTTCTCCTTGGGGGACCCCTACAAAGGGTTATAAAACTCGTAAGAATAAGCGTACTGATAAGTTAATCGTTCGCCGTCGCAGTAATAAGAGGTAATTAAGAGTGCCACGTTCTCTAAAGAAAGGTCCATTTATAGATCATCATTTAATGGCTAAAGTCTTAAAAGCTGTTGAAACGAATGATCGTAAACCTATTAAAACTTGGTCGCGTCGATCTATGATTTCACCTGAAATGGTTGGTTTAACTATTGCTGTTCATAATGGGAAGCAACATGTTCCTGTGCTTGTGAATGAGAATATGGTTGGGCATAAACTTGGTGAGTTTTCTCCAACAAGACTTTATCGTGGTCATACTGCTGATAAGAAGTCGAGATAGGAATTAGGTGATGGAAGTACAAGCTAAATTACGTTATTCGCGCATTTCACCACAGAAATGTCGTTTGGTAGCAGATCAAGTGCGTGGGTTGCCAGTTGATAAGGCATTAGAGATTCTAGAGTTTAGCCCAAAGAAATCTGCGACAATATTGAAAAAAATTCTAGAATCTGCGATTGCAAATGCAGAGCATAATGAAGGCGCTGATATTGATGAATTAACGATAACGAGAGTTATGGTTGATCAAGGACCTACATTAAAAAGAATTCGACCTCGTGCTAAAGGCAGAGCAAATCGTATTTTAAAGCGGACAAGTCATATCACTTTAGCAGTGGGTGATGGTGCTAGCGACGGAAAGAGTTAGGTATAATATGGGACAAAAAGTACATCCAACGGGTATTCGTTTAGGTATTTCAACCGACTGGCGTTCTAAATGGTATGCCGAGGGAACTGAATATGCTGAGTTTCTTCAAAAGGATTTAGAAATTCGTGAGTTTCTTGAAAAGAAATTAAAACACGCTTCAGTTAGTCGTATTCAGATTGAACGTCCTGCTAAGGCAGTCTTTATTACTATTCATACTGCAAGACCTGGTATTGTGATCGGTAAAAAAGGAGAAGATATTGAGCGTTTACGTTTAGAATCTGCTAAGCGTTTAGGTGTTCATCCTAATAATATTAAGCTAAATATTGAAGAAATACGTAAACCAGAGCTTGATGCTAAACTAATAGCGGAGAGTATCGCAAGTCAGTTGGAGCGTAGAATTATGTTCCGCCGTGCAATGAAACGTTCTGTTTCTAATGCTATGCGTTTAGGTGCTTTAGGTATCAAAATTAGTATTGGTGGACGTTTGAATGGTGCAGAGATTGCGCGTTCTGAATGGTATAGAGAAGGGCGTGTTCCTTTGCATACATTACGAGCTGATATCGACTACGGTACTGCAAAAGCACATACTATGTATGGTGTGATTGGTATTAAAGTCTGGGTGTATAAAGGCGAAGTTTTTGATCTTGAACAAAAGATTGCAAAAACTAATAAAGGCCGTGGCGGAAAAAAGAAGTAGAGGTGAAAAATGTTACAGCCTAAGAGAACAAAATTTCGCAAACAGTTTAAAGGGCGCAATCGCGGACTATCAACTGTAGGTAATAAGGTTAGTTTTGGTGAATATGGTTTAAAGGCCGTTGGTCGAGGTCGTTTGACTGCGAGACAAATTGAAGCTGCTCGTCGTGCAATGACACGTCATATTAAACGTGGTGGAAAAATTTGGATTCGAGTTTTTCCTGATAAGCCAATTACTAGCAAGCCTTTAGAAGTACGTATGGGCAAAGGTAAGGGTAATGTTGAATACTGGGTTGCTCAAATCCAACCTGGGCGTGTTTTATATGAAATGGAAGGTGTTTCTGAGGAATTAGCAAGAGAAGCCTTTGCTTTAGCTGCGGCTAAACTTCCAATGAAAACAGTATTTGTTACTCGGACGGTAATGTGATGAAAGCTAATGAATTACGTGAAAAGACGATTGAAGAATTGAATCAAGAGTTGGAAAATAGCTTAAGAGATCAATTTGTTTTTCGTATGCAACGTGCAACAGGGCAACTTAAACGTCCATCAGAAATGAAAAAAACACGACTACAAATCGCACGTATTAAGACAGTACTTAATGAAATGCAAAATTCAGGTAAATAATGATGAGCACAGAAACTAATAGTGATCAAGTAGTTGATCAATCAGTAAGTACTGAAGTGAAGACAGAGCGTACTATAACAGGTCATGTTGTTAGCGATAAAATGGATAAGACAATTGTTGTTAAAAGTGAGCGAAAAGTGCGTCATCCTTTATACGGTAAATATATTCGTCGTTCTACTAAATACCATGTTCATGATGAAAATAATGAATGCAAGATGGGCGACACGGTGAGAATTAAAGAATGTCGTCCGTTCTCTAAGACTAAATCATGGATGTTAGTGCAAGTTGTTAGCAGCACTGTTTGAATTTAAAGTTAATATACCAGTTGATCATTATTGGGTCAGTTGGTGAGTAGATCAATTGGGATAATATTATGATTCAGATGCAAACAACCCTAAAGGTTGCTGATAATAGCGGTGCTAGAAAAGTACAATGTATTAAGGTGCTTGGTGGTTCTCATCGCCGTTATGCTGCTATTGGTGATATCATTAAGGTAAGTATTAAAGAAGCAATTCCTCGTGGTAAGGTCAAAAAAGGTGATGTTTATAATGCCGTTGTTGTCCGTACAGCTAAGGGTGTTCGTCGTAATGATGGCTCTTTAATTCGTTTTGATGATAATGCTGCTGTTTTGTTAAATACAAAAAATGAGCCTATTGGTACGCGTATTTTTGGTCCTGTAACGAGAGAGTTACGTGGTAAGAATTTCATGAAAATTATTTCATTAGCGCCAGAAGTGCTTTAATACTCTAGGTTATCAAGATGAAAAAAATTCGTAAAAATGATGAAGTTGTGGTTATTAGCGGTAAAGATAATGGTCGTCGCGGAACGGTTTCACAGGTGTTAAGTAATGGCAAGGTTTTGGTTCAGGGTATCAATATTGCAAAAAAACATCAGAAAAAAAATCCTAATGCAGGAATTAGTGGTGGTATTGTTGATAAAGAATTACCAATAGATGTTTCTAATGTGATGGTGGTTAATCCTGCAACAGGAAAGGGTGATCGTATTGGTATAAGAACACTTGAAGATGGGACAAAGGTTCGTTTCTTTAAGTCGAATAATGAACAAGTCAGCAACGATTAAGTAAGGTGTAGAAATGGCTAGATTGCAAGACATTTATAATGAAACGCTTGTTGCAGAGCTTGGTAAAACGCTCGGCTATACAAATGTGATGATGGTTCCCAAAATAACTAAAATCACGTTGAATATGGGTTTAGGCGAAGCGGTTGGTGATAAAAAAATTGTTCAGCATGCTGTGGGTGATTTAACTAAGATTGCAGGTCAAAAACCTGTAGTAACTATGTCACGTAAATCAATTGCAGGTTTTAAAATTCGTGATGGTTGGCCAATAGGTTGTATGGTGACATTGCGTCGTGAGCGCATGTATGAGTTTTTAGATAAACTTGTTAATATTTCATTGCCTCGTGTGCGTGATTTTCGGGGTTTGAATCCCCGTGCGTTTGATGGTAGAGGAAATTATAATCTTGGTTTTAATGAACAGATTATTTTTCCAGAAATTGATTATGATAAAATCGATAAATTGCGTGGTTTAAATATATCAATCACTACTACTGCGAAAAATGATGAAGAAGGGAAGGCGTTGTTAGATGCCTTTAAATTTCCTTTCAAGAAAAGATAACGAGAAATTTCGACTTATGGCTAAAAAATCAATGATTGCTCGTGAAGTTAAACGTGCAAAATTAGTAGCAAAATATGCAAAGAAAAGAGCGGCGCTTAAAGCAATTATCAATCGTCCGACTAGTAGTTTTGAAGAAGTGATGGCTGCAACGGATAGTTTGCAGAAACTTCCACGTAATAGTAGTCCTGTGCGCCAGCGCCGTCGTTGTGCTGTTACAGGTCGTCCTCACGGTGTATATCGTAAATTTGGTTTAAGTCGAAACATGTTGCGTGAAGCTGCTATGCGCGGTGATGTGCCAGGTTTGTCTAAGGCTAGTTGGTAGAGAATTATAGTATGAGTATGAGTGACCCTCTCGCTGATATGTTGACCAGAATTCGTAATGGTCAACAGGCGAATAAAGTAGAAGTTTCATTTCCCGCATCAAATCTTAAGAGCTCTGTGTTAGCAGTTCTTAAAGATGAAGGTTATATTTTGGATTATGTTATTGCAGGATCTGAAAAAAAACCTGAAACTAAAGTTTCCCTTAAATATTTTGGTGGAAAGCCTGTTATTTCTAAAATCCAACGGATGAGTCGTCCAGGTCTTAGAATATTTCGTGGTAAGAATGATTTACCAGAAGTTATGGGTGGTTTAGGTGTTGCTATTGTATCAACGTCAAAAGGTGTCATGAGTGATCGTGCTGCACGTGCTGATGGTCATGGTGGCGAAGTCCTTTGTGTTGTAGAGTAAGCGAGCAATAAAAATGTCTAGAATAGCGAAAAAACCTGTTGAACTTCCTGCTGGATTAGAGATTAAACTCGATGGTCAGTTGCTTAGTGTAAAAGGTAGTAAAGGTACTTCTGAACTTGCAATTCATCCTTCAGTAAAAGTCGTTGAAGAAGATAATTCTCTAGTATTTTCTACTGCAAAAGCCGCTAACAATTCGGCTTGGGCAATGGCTGGGACGATGCGTTCGTTAGTTAATAATATGGTGATTGGCACTTCGAAAGGTTTTGAAAAGAAACTTGAATTAGTTGGTGTTGGTTATCGAGCGAAAGCTCAAGGTAATATGCTGAATTTAACCTTGGGTTTTTCTCATCCTATTAATTATCAACTTCCTGACGGTGTTACTGCAGAAACACCAAAGCAAACTGAAATTGTTTTGCGGGGTATAGATAAACAAAAAGTTGGCCAGGTAGCTGCTGAGATTAGAGCATATCGTCCACCAGAGCCTTATAAAGGTAAAGGTGTTAAGTATGCGGATGAACATATTATCCGTAAACAGGCTAAGAAGAAGTAGTTGATTAGGTAAGGAACAGTTAAATGAAGATGAGTAAGAAAACAGCTCGAATTCGTCGTGGAAAACGTGCTCGCATGAAGATGCGTGAACTACGTGTTGATCGTTTATCAATCCATCGTACTTCAAAACATATTTACGCTCAGGTAATTTCTGCTAAAGACAATACAGTAATAGCAAGTGCTTCTACTGTAGAAAAAGCAATTAATTCTGAGTTATCGTACACAGGGAATATCGAAGCTGCGGCATTGGTCGGCAAATTGATTGTTGAACGTGCAAAAGCAAAAGGTATTGAGACTGTTGCGTTTGATCGCTCAGGATTTAAATATCATGGTCGTGTTCAAGCGTTAGCTGACGCTGCACGTGAAGCAGGTCTTAAGTTCTAAAGGTTTATAATTCATGGCTAAGACAAATAATACAGATACGGCTTCAGACGGCCTACAAGAAAAACTAGTTCACGTTAACCGTGTTGTTAAAGTGGTTAAAGGTGGTCGGGTTTTTGGATTTACTGCTTTAACAGTTGTTGGTGACGGCAATGGTAAGGTAGGTTTTGGTTACGGGAAGGCGCGTGAAGTTCCAATTGCAATACAAAAAGCAATGGAAAAAGCACGCAAAAACTTAGTAACTGTACAGCTTGATGAAGGTACATTGCAGTATCCAATTGATGCACATTTTGGTGCAGCACAAGTTTTCATGAAGCCCGCTTCTGAAGGTACAGGTATCATCGCAGGTGGTGCTATGCGTGCTGTTTTTGAAGTAGTTGGTGTGAAAAATGTACTGGCTAAATGTGTTGGCTCTCGAAACCCTATCAATATGGTTCGTGCAACTATTAAAGGTTTGTCAGAAATGAACTCTCCAGATATGATTGCGGCTAAGCGTGGGAAATCTGTTGAGCATGTGACGGGCGTTAAAAAAGAAGCAATAGAAGAAGTGAAAGGATAAAAAATGGCCTCTGATAAGCAAGTAAAATTAACACTCATTCGAAGCCTAAATGGTCGATTAAAATCTCATAAAGCATGTGCTAGTGGTTTAGGTATTCGTAGAATGCATAATTCTATTACTGTTATCGATACACCTGAAAATCGTGGCATGATCAATAAGATTTCTTATATGCTCAAAATTGAGGACGCATAATCATGAGTACTATGAAACTGAATTCTTTGAAACCTGCAGAAGGTAGTAAAAGTGCACGTAAAAGAGTAGGTCGTGGTATTGGTAGTGGTCTAGGAAAAACCTGTGGTCGTGGGCATAAAGGTCAAAAATCACGTTCAGGTGGTTTTCGAAAGGTAGGTTTTGAAGGTGGTCAAATGCCTTTGCAACGCCGTTTACCAAAGGTAGGATTCAATTCTAAAAAGAAGTTGCTAACAGCTGAGATTCGTTTGCATGAGTTAGAATTAGTTTCTGGTGATGTGGTTAGTTTGGATACTTTGAAGGAAGCAAATTTAGTTAGCAAAAACACCTTATACGCAAAAGTAATCTTGTCAGGTAAAATTGATAAAGCAGTTACAGTAAAAGGTCTTAGAGCAACTAAAGGTGCTAAAGAAGCGATCGAAGCTGCTGGGGGAAAAATAGAAGAATAAGGATAGATAAAAGTGGCTCGAAATAATACACCAGGTGGCATGCTCAGTAATATGAGTAATGTGGCGGAAATCAAACAAAGGCTTGCCTTTGTTTTTTTCGCTTTAATAGTTTATAGAATAGGTACGTTTATTCCTATCCCAGGAGTAAACCCTGTTGCTATGCAGCAATTCTTCGATCAAAACAGCGGGACTATATTAGGTGTTTTTAATATGTTCTCTGGAGGTGCTTTGCAACGCCTTAGCTTATTTGCTCTGGGTATCATGCCGTACATTTCTGCATCTATTATAGTGCAATTGATGACGCATGTTGTGCCTAGTTTAATGCAATTGAAAAAGGAAGGGGAAGCAGGTAAGCGAAAAATCACCCAGTACACTCGATATGGGACGGTTGGTCTTGCTTTATTCCAAAGTTTGGGAATAGCAATTGCTTTAGGTGGTCAAGATCTAGGGGGGGGGCAAACAATTGCCTTGAATCCTGGAACTGGTTTTGTCATCACGACAGTTGTTTCTCTTGTAACAGGTACATTATTTTTAATGTGGTTGGGCGAGCAAATTACTGAGCGTGGTATTGGTAATGGTATTTCATTAATTATTTTTGCTGGTATTGTGGCCGGTCTGCCTGTGGCAGTTGGTGGGACGTTAGATTTAGCAAGAACAGGAGCAATTAGTTCAGCCTTTGTTATTATTTTATTGGCTATGACGGTGTTAGTCACTGCATTTGTTGTTTTTATTGAAAGAGGACAACGGCGTATAACCGTTAACTATGCGAATAGGCAACAAGGTAGGCAGATGGTAAAAGGGCAATCCAGCCATTTACCATTAAAACTGAATATGGCAGGTGTTATACCGCCTATATTTGCATCAAGTATTATTTTGTTTCCTTCAACATTAGGTCAATGGCTTTCAAAGAGTGAAGGGATGGAATGGTTGCAAGTGGTTGTAACGAAGTTACAACCAGGGCAACCGCTT
>Ga0256832_1003303_pt1 | contig 10979 bp, 8 predicted proteins | sample 134614metaG_FD_190534 | JGI IMG/M metagenome (GOLD analysis project Ga0256832, IMG submission 190534) | Hydrothermal vent microbial communities from Lau Basin, Pacific Ocean - 134-614 | ecosystem: Environmental > Aquatic > Marine > Hydrothermal vents | place: Pacific Ocean: Lau Basin | collected...
AGCAGATCGTAGGCGTCTTTCTCTTCCACCTTTTTTTTCACCACCACCTTGCCCGGCGGCCGAAGCAGGGGTCGAGAATCGCGCACCAACAGGGTGGGCTCCGAGAAAGGCGCCAACCTTTCGAGAAAGTCGATTACCTCGAGCACCGGCGACCCCTTGAAAAACTGGGCATAGGGCACGTCTTGCCAGAGACGGTCGGCGTAGTCGTACAGCTCGTAGGGGCGATCGCCCACGCCGTCGTGATCGAGATCGAAACCGGTGTAGTCGCTCCAGTAATTGCCCTTCCAGACATTCCGGTTGGCCGTGCCGCCACCGCTCACCACCACCTGGGTGAGGTTGTCCACGAACTGGTTGCCCTCGAAGATGTTGTCGTGCCAATCGTTGAGAAAGCGGATGCCGATGCCGTTGTAACCGAGCAAATTACCGCGGAAACGGTTGGTGGTGTCGGGTTGGAAAGGCGATACGTCGATGTAGAAACCGCTGGCGCAATAGAGCACCTGGTTGTTTTCGATGGTGAGATCGGACGTCTCCTTGAAGCCGATGCCGATGCCGGTGGGACCAACGGCGTGGGCGACGGTGTTGTTGCGCACCACCACCGAGTCGCTGTACATGAGAAAGATGCCCACCGCGTTGTTGACGTAATAATTGTCCTCCACCAGGTTGTAGCGCGAATACATGAAGTGGAGGGAATAGCGGCTGTTCGAAGTGCGGTTGCGGGCGATCACGTTGTTGGCCGAATACCAGACCACCATGTCGCGCACGTTGGTGATCTCGTTGTCGGTGATCTTGTTGTCGAAGCTGTACCACAGTCGCACCGAATCGCCCCGTTGTCCCAGGCCGAACTCGGTCTTGGAACTGATCCGGTTGCGCCGCACGATGTTGTTGTTGGACTGCTGCATGTCCACCCCGAACAAGCAGTCGTCCATGACGTTGTCTTTGATCACGTTGTAATTGCCGCGCACCTGAACACAGGCGTCCAGGTCGTTCACCGCTTCGCCGGACCCGGTGATGTGCAGGTTGCGGATGGTGGCGCCGTCGGTATCGAGCAGGATCACCGTGCCCTTGCCGCCGCCGTCCACCGTCACCTGGTCACGGCCGTCGATGGTGATCGGCTTGTCCACCACCACCGGTCCGGCATAGACGCCGGGCGGCGGTACCAAGGTGCCGCCTTCCTCGGTCTCGTCCACCAACGCCTGAAGCGGCGGCAGGGCGCCCGCCGCAACCGCCGTTTGCAGCAACAGCAGAAGCGACGGAAGCAGCGGGCGCGCCCATGCGGTCATTCCCCGCCCTGCTCCTTGAGATCCTTGCGCCGCAACAGGGCGGCCAGGGCCAGCAACGCCGAGTAGATCAGCATCAGGAAGAAGCCCCAATAGGGATAGGAGTGGGTGGTGAACTGAGCCACCTTGCCGTCACCGAACACCGTGGGCATGAAAGGCTTCACCGTGAAGGCGCCCATGGAGTTGAGGTTGTGGCCGTACCACCACAGCCAGGCGGAATACTCGATCACGAAGAAGATCGGCAGCGCCATGGGCACCAGGATCATCAGCCAGTAGATGAAACCGCCGGTTTTGCGGGCGCCCCACAACAGCAGCGCCATGGCGGCGATGATGCCCCAGAACACGATGTTGGCCGCCAGGGTCATCTTGCGCACCATGGGTTCGATTTCGGCGGGATTGTTGAAGTAACGGCCCAGGCTCTTTTCATAATGCCAACGCAGCACCTGTTGGCCGCTGCCGGTCCATTCCTCGCGTTGATCGGCCGGTTTCTTGGCCTGGTCGGCCTCGAAAGCCTCCTTGAGCAATTGAATGTTGGCGAGTTTCTTGTCCTTGGGCGCCTCCTGCGCGACGGTGTCGCCGCCTTGGGCCAGCGAAGAGGCGATTTCCAGCAGCTCTTTGGCCTTTTCGTCCTGAACCTTCTTCTTGACCTCTTCGATGTCCACCGTTTCGTCGCCCACCGATTCGCGGATTCGTTCGATCACCGCTTGGGCCGCCCGATTGCCGGTGTCGCCTCCACGGTCTTGCCCCAGGGAGGTGACCAAGGCCTGAATATAGCCGGCCGGCTGGTATTTGAGTCCGTCCTTGCCGAACCAGTAGAGGGACATCCAGACGATGATGCCGCCGAAGCCCACCGCCATCAGCCCGATTCGGACGCGGGGCTTGGTGCAAGCGAAACCCACCAGCATCACGCCCAGCAGCGAGAGCAAGAAGGGGGAAAAGGCCTTTTCAACCACCCCGCCGGAGGCAATGGGGTACATACCCACATAGTGGTTGATGGTGTCCATTTCATGGACGCAGTCGAGGGCCTCGTCTTCTTCGATCTCTTTTTTGGCCACCTTTTTGCAGCCGTTGAAGACCCCGTTCATGTGAAAGTGGATGCGCACCCCGTCGGGAAAGGACTCCTTGGGATAGTTGGGTGCGGTGAGCGAAACCCACCAGATGGGCGTGAAATAGATGACCGCGAGCAGCACCAGGCTGATCAGGATCAACAGATTGGCAAGCTTGGTTCTCTTGGACATAGATTCACCCGCTGGTTTGGGAGTTGACAGTGGCCCCATGTTCTACCGGGTGTCGCCCGCGGGCCATGACTTTGGTCAGCCGATGACGCCAACCCTGTAAACGCTCCGGATTTTGTTCCTTCCATAACGCAGGAAAGAAGCGACCAGGCGCTTCTTCCCCGCGTGGACATGGCTGGTTGGGCCGGTTCCTCCGGCCTCGGCCGGGCGGCGGTTACCCGCCGCCACCAACCCGGATCAGTCGAAATCGGGGTTGGTCCAATCCTTGGAAGGCGCCAGATCCTCCTTGGGCACCGGAATCCAGGAGACGTAATTGATCACCTTTTTCTCCTGATCCTCGGTGAAGTTCTTGATCTGCTCGACCATCTCGGGGTTGGCGTTACGCCGCTTGCCCTTCTTGATCCAGTCGAACTGGCGCAGCATGTAGAGATAATGCTGCCCCTGGATCTTGGGATAGAACTTTTCGGCGTTGCCCTCGCCGTTCTCGCCATGGCACTTCACGCAGTTGTCCTTGAAGAGCTTTTTGCCCTCTTCCCACTCCGGCGAACCCGGCGGCCAGGGTCCTTTTCCATTGTCGGGGTTCATGGGCAACTGGGAGATGTAGTAGGTCACGTCGGCCATCGCCTGGGGCCCGCCGATGGACTCGGGCTTGGCGAAGGGATACATGGTGGGGTTGTCCCGGTTGCCCTCGCGAATGTCGGCGAGCTGCTTTACGAGAACGGTCTGGTGCTGACCGGCGATCTGAGGGAAGGTGCCGTCCTTGGTGCCCCAACCCTCGGTGAGGTGACAGGCGGCGCACACTTCGAACACTTCGATCCCGTTTTCACGATCGGGCTTGAGGCTCAACGCCTCGTCCCGCTCGCCGGTGTGTTCGAGCCAAGCCAAGGCGGAGCCGCTCAGCAACGAAGTGGCCACCAGACCCGCCAGTGCAGCAATGGAACGCTTCTTCATCTTATCCTCCGAAAATCTGTTGGTCATGGGCCGTCATCGACAAGGTCGCTGGCCGGCCCCGGATGGGACGGCAGGCAGTCTAGCACCCGACCCCTGCCTTGCACTTGAGCAACATCAAATCCGTATTGGGAGCCAATACCAGGGTCTGCTTTTAGCAGCAGGCAGGATGGGATGAGCACCGTGATGCCCTTCATTGCATGGTTGTAACCGTTTGATCTTTGTTGGGTTTCGCTTCGCTCAACCCAGCCTGCCCGTTTTGACCCCCTCACCCTGGCCCTCTCCCCCGCCAACTCGGGGGAGAGGGAAAACACGGTTCGGCGCAAAGTGCCCCCTCTCCCCTCACCGAGGGGAGAGGGATGGGGTGAGGGGAGGAAAACCTGGTGCTTCGCTTGTTTTTTACCAAGCTGTTGAAAAGCCTCTTTCCGGGATGTTTTCAACATCTGTAAGAACCTTGATTTTGTAAACACCCTCTTAGCAGAGCTGCTCCAAACCGGACTTACTGCGCTCAATCATCCTGGCGCGAGAGCCAGGCGAGCATATCGCCGATCTCCTGATCACTATAGTCGCGGAACAGCTCGGCGTCTTCGGGGCTGTCGTGAAAACGTTCGCCCTTGCGGATCTTTTCGATCTGCCGCAGCAGATACTTGGTGTGTTGGCCGGTGAGCATGGGCACATGCTTTTTCCAGTTGCCTTCTCCATGTCGGCCATGACAACTGGCGCACTCCTTGCGGTAAAAACGTTCGCCCTTCTCCGGATCGCCGGGATAATGCGGAATGTTCAATACCCGTTTGCTCTCCTCCAGACGCGCCAGGGCGTCGAACGATTCGTCATTGGGGTCAGCCGGCTTGAGGTGGCGCGGCAACTCGATACTGGCCAGATAGGCGGTGATGGTCTCAACGTCTTCCGGCGGCAATTCGCGATCGTTGGCGTAAGGAATCATGGGAATGTTGATCCGCTTGCGATTCTTGAAAGCCTCGATCTGGCGCGCCAGATAGACCGGATCCATGCCGGCGAGGCGGGGATACTCGCCATCAGGCGTACCCTGGCCGTAAACGCCGTGACAGCCGGCGCACACGTCCATGATGTCCTCGGCGTCGTAGGGATCGAAATCGGGGATCACCCGCTCCTCGGCGCCGGCCGCACCTACGAACATCACCACGAACGACAATGTTCGGAAACCGATGATCAGCCTGGATGTAACCATGGTTGCGTATATTCAAATATTCTTGTGATTGTGGTGAAAAAACAGGGCGGGGATCTGGATCCTTCCGCCCTGTCCGTACCCCGCCCCCGCTCCACGGACCAGGAGCGGGGCCGGGAGGTTCGACCCATCTCAACCGGCATCGTCCTGTGCCGGCGGAAAGTCCAACTTTTTCAGACTTTCTTCATGGCGCCATTTGAGACACATATTCCGCGAGCACGTTCAGCTCCTCGTCGCTGAACCGTGGCTTGCCGTCGGGGGTGACCAGCACCCCTTTCATGGCGGCGGACTGGCCGTTGTTGCGCGCGCCGCTCATGATGTCCTTGAGCTGCTGCAGCACATATTCTTTGTTTTGACCGGCGATCTTGGGATAAGCGGGCATCAACGGCGTTTTGCCGTCCTTGCCGTGGCATGCGGCGCAGGTCATGTAGAGTTTCTTGGCGTCGGCGGCATTGGCGCTGCCGGTGAAGGCGCCCAGCGCCAGCAACGAACCGCACAACACCACTGCAATCTTTTTCTTGAACATCTGGTTTCTCCTCGATCGAAAAAGGGGGCGATGACTCGCCCCCAAATATTAGGACTTTCGGAAGCCTCCCGGAACCCCGGCCGAAGCCGGGATCCGGGGACGCCGATCAAGCTCGGATCACTTGATCTTCTTGGCGCCGTGCTCCTCCAGGTAGGTCTTGGCGCGCAGGCCCAGATCGGCCGCCTTCACCTGGTACTGCCACCACTGGTTGGCCCAGAGCATGGCGTTGTTCCAGTCTTTCTTGGCAGCCGCGGCCTCGGCCTTGGCACGGGCGTCCTTGGCGAAGCCGAGCTGGTCGGTGGCGTCTTCCACCAGCGCAACCACGGTCGGGAAGTCTTTGTAGTTGTGGCTGGTGATGAAGCCCACCACCTGGTTGATGACCTCTTGGGTCTCCAGGTTGGTCTTCACCTGCTTCTTGTAGTCGGCCTCGGTGTAGGTGGTGCCGGCCTTCAGACCTTTGGCCTCTTCCTTATACCCCTTGGGCTTGACCAGGAGATAACCCTGCATCTCCAGGTGGAGCGCCGAGCAGAACTCGGTGCAGTAGTAGGGGTACACGCCCGGCTTGTCGGCCACGAAGGAGGCGGTGGCCGTCTTGCCCGGCTCCAGGGAGAGCTGGACGTTGTGACCGTACATGGCGAAGCCGTGCACTTCGTCCTCGGCCCGCTCGAGGTTGGTGATGTGGATGTGGACCTCGTCGCCCTCGGTGACCTCGATGATCTCGGGGGTCAGGTGAGAGCGGATGGCGGTGCCATAGACGTGGACCACGCACTTGCCGTCGGCGTCACAGGTACGCTCGATCTTCTCGCGACCGGCGCGCACCCGCCATTCGGAGCGCTTGTCTTCGCGGCTGTTCCAGCCCGACTTGTAGCGGATCACCGGCTTGAGCTTGTCGGCCTTGATGGCCACCACATAGTGGGGCTCGCCGAGCGGCAGCGGCATGTCGTAGAGCAGCTGCATCTTGTCGCCGCTGATGTCGATCAGCTGGTGGTTCTGCGGATGCAGCGGACCCACCGGATTGAAGCGATCGATGGCCAGCTTGTTGAGGGCAATCAGATACTTGCCGTCAGGATGCACCGAATCGCCTTCCATCGCCACCAGGTGACCCACGTTGTAGTGGATGGGCAACTGGTCGAGCACCTTGCCCTTGCAGTAGTCCCACTTGGTGATCATGGAGTCCACATAGATGGAGGTGTAGGCGATACACTTCTTGGAGTCGAACTGGGTGTGCAGCGGACCCAGGCCCACGTTCACCGAAGTGTGCAGCACGGCCTTGAGGGGAATGATGGGAATGCCGTACGGATCCTTGCCCTCGAACTTCTTGTTCTTGATGGCCGCGGTGATCTTGTTCCAGTCATAGACCCAGGTGTGGCTGTCGAGCTTGCCCGAAACGACGATCTTGTCGCCGGTGGGCACCACGTCCACCCCGTGAGGCGACTTGGGCTCGGGGATCAGGTAGAGCAGCCCGTTGTCCACGGCCTCCTTCATGGAGATGAGGGTCATGCCGTTGACCTTCTTGCCGATCTTGCCGGCTTTCACGAGCTCTTCGGCCTTCTTCCAGTTGGTCACATGGAGGAAGTCGGTATCCTTGGAGGAGCAGCCGGCCTCGAACGGCGGACGACCCTTTTCGATACCGCCCACATAGCGCTCGGAGCAGAAGGAGTTGGTGAAGCCCCAGCCATAGGAGGGCCCCTTACCGGCGTCGGAGAGGTCCTGGCTATACGGCGGCAGTTCGAAGGTGAAGGACTCGTCGAGCTTGATGCGGCCTTCCTTCTTGTCGAACTTCCAGTAGGTCAGACCCCCACGATACTTGTCGTTGAAGTCCGAAAGCGGCACATACCCGCTGCCCTTGTAAGGCGCGGCGTATTGGGTGGCCTCCATCACATACTCGGTGTTGGGAGTGACGAAGGCGCCGCCGTGCTCCGAACGGAACAGGGGGTTGACCACGATCTGTTTGGTCTCGAAATCCCTCAGGTCGATGACCGCGACGCGCGGGTTGGCCTTGTCGTTGATGAACAAGTATTTGCCGTCGTAGTCACCGTTTTCCTCGGAGAAGGCGGGGTGGTGGGTGTCCCCGTAGAGGATGTCCTTGCCGTCGATCCGACCCTGGGCCAACACCGCCTTGGACTCGTCGTCGAAGCCATATCCCTGCCACGGTTCCGGCGTGAAGACGCCGATGTACTTGAGGATGCGCATGGAAGGCACCCCGTACACGATCACCTGACCGCTTTGGCCACCGGAGCTGAAGGCCAGGTATTCATCGCGCCCACCGGTGGGCGTGTAGGTCTTGGCCGCCGCCAGGATGTCCTTTTCGGTGAGGCCCCGCCGTTTCATGACGTCTTTCAACGTCTCCTGAGACCAGGCTTGGCCTCCGGCGGTGACCCCCAACGCAAAGGCAATGAGAGCGGCAAGCGCGGGCTTGCGAGTCTTCATGGGAGTTTCTCCTTCTGGTAATAAGCTGCAACCCACGAACAGGACGAAACTGCCCTGTTCATGATTCAATTCACGGGGCAGTGTCCTGCAACGGGCACAACACCCCCCTCGCGCCTTAGTGTGTGCCATTTGGCACAGGGTCGAATTGACCTGAATCAATCCTGCTGCTCATCGGTTCGGAATTTGTTCGCACGACTGCACATCCAGCCCTATCGCCTGCCCCTGAAGGCGCCTTGGCCCGCCGCCGTCGGTGGTTGTCGCCAGGAAGTGGAAGGCTGGTTGCTCAGGCTCACCGACGATGATTTCACCGGCCATGGCGATTGTTGTCCCCTCCCCGAAGCCGGTACCGAGAATCGTCAGGCCGCCGCCGATGCCCTGGCCGATCTGCCCGCCACCCTGGCGTCCCGAACCGATTTGATCGCGCTGCTCGATACGCTCGAGACCACCCCGGCGGTACGCTGCGCCCTGGAGACCGCCTGGCTGGATCTCGAAAGCCGCAAGCGCCGCCTCCCCTTGCGAAAATTACTTCACGCCGACGCTTCCGATACCGTGGCAGTGAACCACCTCGGTGGCAGGGCTTGCAAGGCTCGAAACCTGAGATTGCCGAATCGGTCCGTGGTCAAATTCAAACTTGGAAGCCGCGACTGGCAAGAGGAATGCCGTTGCCTGGAAAAATGGGTGGCAATCCACCCCGGCATTCGGCTGCGCCTGGATGTGAACGGCGTTTGGGAAGAACGCCAGGCTCGGGCGGCCTTCGAAATTTTGGAAGCGTTGCCGGTGGATTTGATCGAAGAGCCTTTGCGCCGCCCTACCCTGGATGGGCTGGCCCGCCTTCAAGCGGCGACCACCATCCCCCTGGCGCTGGATGAATCACTTCACGTCCTGGGTACGGACGTGGTGCTCGCCCACAAGCCCGTGAGCGCCCTGGTGATCAAACCGGCAGCGGTCGGCGGCCTTCTGCGATCCTGGGACCTGGCTCGACGCGCCCTGACAGCCGGGCTGCGGGTGATCATCACCTCCATGGGCGAATCGGCCGTGGGTGTGGCGGCCACAGCCCAACTGGCCGCCGCCGTGGAAGCCTTGGCCCCAGGCGAACACCATGGCCTGGCCACCTCCACATGGCTGGCCCGAGACCTGGCCGCCCCACCACCCATCCAAAATGGCCGAATGATGCTGGATCACCGGATCGGAACAGGCGTGACACCATGAAACCCACGGCGAGCGTTTATCGGTTTTGCGTCCATTTTGACGAAACCGACCCCGGCGGCGTCCTCTTTTTCGGACGCCTCTTTTTCCACGCCCACCGGGCCTACGAAAACTTTTTGCACCAACGGGGCTTGCCCTTGGCCCGACTGATGAAAGAACGGCAACTGGCCCTGCCGATCCGCAAGGCCGAAGCAGAATTCTTCCGGCCCTTGCATCTCGACCAATGGGTGATCGTGGAAGTCTCCCTGGCGCGTCTGGGACACACCGCCTTCGAGTTGGACCACCGTTTCATCGCCGATGGAGCGCTGGTCGCCCAGGCGCGGACGGTGCATGTGGCGGTGGGCAAAGACGGCCGTCCCATCCCGCTGCCGCCTGCATTGGGCCGTGCCTTGGCCACGCCTGGAGAGTGCGAACCCGATAACCGCTGACAAGTCGTTGAAAAACGCAGATATTCGACAGCCTGACGAAATTGATCGCTTGCAGCGATCCGGCGCATCCCTGTGCCGGGGGAAGGTCTGAATTTTTCAGACCTTCCTATTTCTACTTTGTCACATTCCCCCTTGCGGCTCCGACACCAGGGTGGTATCATTAAGATGTTGTTTTGAAAGGAGTATTCACGATGATTTCGTGAAAATCCTGAAACCCGCCTCGGTAAGGCCCTTCAGGGGCTCCCAGAGCGTCTGTCACGCCATCTTCGATCATTTTCTCCTTGTCTCTCTTCTCGAACCCGCGCCGTCACACACGCCTTCCAGGGCTATCTCCGGGGGTTGTTCCAGGCTTCGCGGGGCACTCAGTTGCGCATGAGCGAGGTGGTCGAAACAGATGCGCAAGCCTTGAATCATTTGCTAACCGAGGCGGCGGTGGATTGGGCGGGCTTGAGCGCCGAGGTCGCCCGGCAGGCCGATGCCGCGCTCGGCGGAGTGTGTTCGGCCTTGATCATCGATGAGAGCGCCTTTGCCAAGAAGGGCAGCGCTTCTGCCGGTGTGGCCCGGCAGTGGAATGGTCGTCTGGGCAAGGTGGAAAATTCCCAGGTGGGGGTGTTTGCCGCCTTGTGTCGGGGAGGGCGGGTCACGCTGCTCGACAGCCGTCTCTACGTGCCGCTGAGCTGGAGGCGGGACAAGAGGCGTTGTCAGCGGGCAAGGATTCCTGAAGCGGCCCGACGATTCCGCAGCAAGTGCGATTTGGCCTTGGATTTGGTGGATGGCGCCGTTCGCCACAGGGTGCGTTTTGGTTATGTGGCGGTGGATGGGGGCTATGGGAAGGATCCGGCCTTTTTGCGTGCCCTGGAAGCGCGTTCGCTCTGTTTTGTGGCCGACGTGCACAAGGCGCAGCGGATCTGGTTGAGCGACCCGGAACCGGCGGTGCCTATGGGGCGCGGGCGCGGTCGCCCGGCGACGAAGCGGCGGACCGATGTGCCGCCGCAGACCGTGGCCCAGTGGGCGGCCCGCCAGCCGGCTTCGGCCTGGAAACGCATCTCGTTGCGCCCAGGTGAGAAAGGCACCTTGCGAGCAGAGTTTCTCCATACGCAGGTGTGGGTATGGGATGGCAAGGAAGAAAAGGCCCGCCGCTGGCGCTTGCTGGTTCGCCGGGAATGTGGAGCGAAGACGCCTTCCCATTATGTGTTGTCCAACGCGGAGGCGGCGGTTTCCGTGGGGCGGCTGGCGCGCATGCATGCCAGCCGCTTCTTCATCGAGCATGCCTTCCGTGAAGCCAAAAGCGAGCTGGCCATGGCCGACTATCAGGTGCGCCGCTGGGATGCCTGGCACCGGCACATGGCATTGGTGATGATCGCGATGCTGTTCCTGGTCAAGGAGCGACTGATGCTTCAAGAAGAAGCGCCCCTGCTCTCCTTGTCGGATCTCGTCCTGGTTCTATATCAGTTGTTGCCCAGACCGGACCCCACACCCGATCAGGTGGCCGCCATCATCGAGGCACGACACCGACGAAGGCGGGCAGCCATGGCAGGCTATCGGCGGCGGGAGGTGGGAATGTGACAAAGTAGAATTAGCAGGGTGTTGAAAAAGTCCATCCATGGACTCAGACTGCTGACAAACCCCGGCTTTTTTGCCGGGGTTTTCATTTCAGGCGCATCCGGAAGAAATGACCGCGAGTGGGGTAGAAAGACCCTGCACGGGGCGGACAGAGCGCATGAG
>Ga0256832_1003304_pt1 | contig 10979 bp, 11 predicted proteins | sample 134614metaG_FD_190534 | JGI IMG/M metagenome (GOLD analysis project Ga0256832, IMG submission 190534) | Hydrothermal vent microbial communities from Lau Basin, Pacific Ocean - 134-614 | ecosystem: Environmental > Aquatic > Marine > Hydrothermal vents | place: Pacific Ocean: Lau Basin | collected...
CTGAGTTGGAGAGCGCCAACACGACATCCCTGGCGGTAATCATCCCCAGATCACCGTGGCTGGCTTCGCCGGGGTGGAGAAAAAAGGCGGGGGAGCCGGTGCTGGCCAGGGTGGCGGCGATCTTGCCGCCGATGTGGCCGGATTTCCCCATGCCCGTCACCACGATACGCCCTTCGCACCCCAGCATATAGCCACAGGCGGTGGCAAAATTGCCATTGATGCGCTGCGCCAATGCCTCGACCGCTCTGGCTTCTGTCTTGATAACCGCCAGCCCCAATGCCTGAAGCTGCCCAATCTGGGCCGCTGGAAGATCGACTGATTTGGTCATGCCTTTATCTCATCCAACATCTGAACAATGGCCGTCTGCCCGCTATCGGCAGGCTCTTGCTCTTCAATGAAGAGAAATGCCTGGTAGGCGACAAAGCACAATACCAGAAGCAGCCCTTCAAAGCGGTTGATCCTGCCACTGCCTCTAAAGCCATAGCCGGTAATGAAGATGGCCAGCGTCAGGCCAATCATAACCGGCAGGTCACGGCTCAGCACCTCCGGGGCAAAGAGGCCCGGCACAATGAGGCCCGGCATAGAGAGGACGGCCAGCAGGTTGTAGATATTCGAGCCGATCACATTGCCAAGCGCAATATCATGCTCACCCTTCAGCGCACTGGTAATCGATGCCGCCAGCTCCGGCAGGCTGGTGCCCAGCGCAATGATAGTAAGGCCTATCACCAGATCACTGACGCCAAAGGAGACAGCAATATTCACCGCCCCCCAGACCAGCAGCCGCGAGCTGAACAGCAGCAGCGCAAGCCCGATCAGAAACCAGAGGATGGCGCGCTTTGTACTGAGCGCTTCGGGTATCTCCGCCTCATATTCGCTCGCCATCGGATCTGTATCTTTTTCCGTGCGGCTGCGCAGCGCAATTCTTGCCAGGCCAACGATCACCAGCACCAGCGAGGCTATCAGGATAACGCCATCCAGACGGCCCAGCTCCCCGTCCAGCATCAGCACCAGCACCAGCAGGCAGATCGCCAGCAGGATGGGGTATTCACGCCGCAGCGCATTAGAGCAGACCGTCAGCGGTACGATCAGCGCGGTAACCCCCAGAATCAGCCCGATATTGGCAATGTTCGATCCCAGGGCATTACCAATGGCCAGGCCGGGATTGCCCTGAAAAGAGGCCATTACAGAGACCAGGATCTCTGGCGCCGAGGTGCCAAGCCCGACAATCGTCAGGCCGATCAGCATGGGTGACAGCCCCAGGTTGCGCGCAATTGCCGCTGCACCCAGAACAAAACGCTCTGCCCCCCAGACCAGCAGCGCAAAGCCAACAACGATTGCAACGATATTTAACAGCATAAGATAGCGGATTGCATCCAGAGAGATTCCGTCGTAAAGAACCGCGCATTTTTTCAGACCTTTGCGCGATTGTCCAAGGCCGCTTGACCCCATAGCGCAGAAAAGGCGAAAATACGCCGCTTTGGAAGCCTGGCGTCTCACCCACTCTTGGCCCTGCTGCAAGAATCAAGCACACAACCGGGAAGTCATGTCACCACAGCCTGACGATAGCAATGAACCACTGGTCAAGATCCGCGGCCTGCGATTCTATCGTGGCGAACGGGCCATCTTCGACGGTGTTGATATCGACATCCCCAGGAGGCTGATCACCGCCATCATGGGACCCAGCGGCACCGGCAAGACCACGCTGCTCAAACTGATCGGCGGGCAGCTGCGCCCGGACGCCGGCACCGTCCATGTTGACGGGCAGGATGTACACAAGCTGAACAACAAGGATCTCTACAGGCTGCGCATGCGCATGGGGATGCTGTTTCAAAGCGGCGCCCTGCTGACCGACATCAGCGTCTTCGAAAATGTCGCCTACCCTCTGCGCGAACATACCCGGCTGCCCGAGTCCATCATCCGCAAGCTGGTGCTGATGAAGCTGGAGGCCGTCGGCCTGCGCGGGGCACGGGATCTGATGCCATCCGAGCTCTCCGGTGGCATGGCGCGGCGCGCGGCGCTGGCGCGCGCCATCGTGCTCGACCCGAAGATGATCATGTACGATGAGCCGTTTACCGGGCAGGATCCCATCTCCATGGGCGTTCTGGTGCAGCTCATCCCACGGCTCAGCAAGGCCAGCCGCCTGACCAGTATCGTGGTCTCCCACGATGTGGCAGAGACTGCCGGTATTGCCGATATCATCTATGTCATCTCCAACGGCAAGGTCATTGCCGGCGGCCCCAGCGAGCAGGTCGCCAACTCCGACTCGCCCTGGGTGCGCCAGTTTATGGATGGCCTAGCCGACGGGCCGGTGCCCTTCCACTTCCCGGCCCCTCCACTGGAAGCGGATATACTGGAAAACGCAACGCAACCCCCGGCAGACGCAGGAGCAACCCTCTAATGGAGCCACTGGCCCGACTGGGACGCATTGGCATCGCCAGCCTGGAGCGGCTGGGGCGCGGACATCTCCTGCTGCTGCACATCTTTTCAGGGATCACCGACCTGATCACGCGGCCACGGCTGTTGATTGCACAGCTCCACTCCGTAGGTGTGCTCTCGATGCTGATCATCACCGTCTCCGGCCTCTTCGTCGGCATGGTGCTGGGGCTTCAGGGGTTCTACATCCTCTCCCAGTTCGGCGCTGAGGAGACCCTGGGCGTCATGGTCGCCGCCTCTCTGGTGCGTGAACTGGGGCCGGTGGTCACGGCACTGCTGTTTGCCGGCCGGGCCGGGTCTGCCCTGACCGCCGAGATCGGCCTGATGAAGGCGACCGAGCAGCTCTCCGGACTGGAGATGATGGCGGTTGACCCGATCAAGCGGATACTGACCCCCCGCTTTATGGCCGGACTGCTCTCCATGCCACTGCTGGCAGCCATATTCAGCGCCATTGGCGTCATCGGCGGGCATTTTGTCGGCGTAGGGCTGCTCGGGGTGGATGAAGGCGCCTACTGGTCACAGATGCAGGCCAAGATCGATCTGCATGAAGATATCTATAACGGCGTCATCAAGAGCATTGTCTTTGGCTTTGTCTGCACCTGGATTGCGCTGTTCCAGGGGCACGACTGTGTGCCAACATCGGAAGGCGTCAGCCGCGCAACCACCCGTACCGTGGTGCACTCAGCCCTGGCAATACTCTGTTTGGATTTTGTGCTCACCGCACTGATGTTTGGAGAATAACAATGGTACAGATGAGAACCATGGAAGTCATGGTCGGCGCCTTCATGGCCGCTGGTTTTGTGGCGCTGTTTTTTTTGGCCATGCAGGTCAGCAACCTGAGCAGCCTGGCCGGGGGGGACGGATACCAGGTCACCGCCCGCTTCGATAATATCGGCGGCCTCAAGGTGCGCTCACCGGTCGCCATGGCCGGCGTGCGCATTGGCCGGGTGGCCGGGATCTCGTTCGACAACACCACCTACGAAGCCATTGTCACCATGCAGATTGACAGCAGCTACAACACCATCCCGGATGACACCTTTGCCAAGATATATACCGCAGGGCTTCTGGGCGAGCAGTATATCGGGCTGGACCCGGGCGGCAGCGAAGAGTATCTGACCGATGGAGGCAAGATATCGCTCACCCAGTCCGCGCTGGTGCTGGAGGAGATCATCGGGCAGTTCCTGTTCAGCAAGGCAGAGGAGGGCGGTGGCGATGAGTAGGATCAGATGGGCGCTGCTGCTGACGGCGCTGCTGGGGCTACAGCCTGCCTGGGCCTCCTCCACGCAGGATGCACTGGATCTGGTGCGTAACACCTCCAACCAGGTGCTGGAGAAGATTATCGACAAAAAGCAGGAGCTGAACCAGTCACCCGAAAAGATATTCGACCTGGTCAATGCCACCGTGGCCCCCCATTTTGACTTCCCGCGTATGTCGCGCATAGTGCTGGGGAGATATTGGCGCAAGGCCAGCGATGCCCAGAAGAGCGCCTTCATCGAGCAGTTCCAGACACTATTGGTTCGCACCTACGCCATCGCCCTGCTCAACTATTCAGACCAGGCCATTGAGTATCTGCCCATGCGCGCACAGGCCGATGCATCGAAGGTGGTGGTGAGAACCGAGGTCAAATCCGGTGGCGCGCCCCCCATCCCTATCAACTATCGCCTGCGACTGATCGACGGAAGCTGGAAGGTGTACGATGTCATCATCGACAACATCAGCCTGGTATCCAACTACCGCACCGGGTTTTCAAACCAGATCCGGCGTAAAGGTCTGGACAGCCTGATTGCCCAACTGAAAGAGAAAAACAGCAAGGTCACGCAATGAACCAGGCCACACTCAGCCGTTCCGGCGACGGCAGGCTCACCATCAGCGGTGAATTTGGCTTTGCAACCGCATCCAGTCTGCTCACGCAGGGAGCAAAACTGGTCAACCAAGGCCAGGATCTAACCATCGACCTCAGTGGCGTAACCAGCAGCGACAGCGCCGGTCTGGCCCTGATGCTGGAGTGGATGGATCAATTCAGAGCTGCCGGACAACAGCTCCATTTCCTCAATGTGCCCGAATCCCTGCTGGAGATCGCACGGGTCAGCAACCTGGCCGACCTCCTCCCACTCGCGAAGAACTGATGGATAAACTGATTATTACCGGCGGCACCTCCCTGTCCGGTGAGGTACGTATCGCAGGCGCAAAAAACGCCGCACTACCGATTCTGGCCGCCACCCTGCTGGCCGACAGCCCGATGACCATCGGCAACGTGCCCCACCTGCATGACATCACCACAACCATGGGGCTGCTGGGGCGCATGGGGGTGCAGCTGGTGGTCGACGAGCGCATGCGCATCGAGGTAGACGCCAACACCATCACCAACTACTCGGCACCCTACGAACTGGTCAAGACCATGCGCGCCTCCATTCTGGTGCTCGGCCCACTGCTCAGCCGCTTTGGCCAGGCCGATGTCTCCCTGCCCGGCGGCTGCGCCATCGGCTCACGCCCGGTCAATCTGCACATCGACGGCCTGCGCGCCATGGGCGCCGAGATCCAGGTTGAAAACGGCTATATCCGCTCCCAGGCCAGGCGTCTGAAAGGCGCCCGCCTGATCATGGATATCGTCACCGTCACCGGCACTGAAAACCTGATGATGGCCGCCACCCTGGCCGATGGCGAGACCATCATCGAAAATGCCGCCCGTGAGCCTGAAGTGGTCGATCTGGCCAACTGCCTCAACAAGATGGGGGCGAAAATAACCGGCGCAGGCAGCGACAGCATCCGCATCGAAGGCGTCGAAAGGCTTAGTGGCACCGACTACAACGTGCTGCCAGACCGCATAGAGACCGGCACCTACCTGGTTGCAGCAGCCATCACCGGCGGCAAAATCAAGGTTCGCGACACCGACCCCTCACTGGTCGATGTCATTCTGCAAAAGCTGCGCGAGGCCGGAGCCGTGATTGAGACCGGCAAGGATTGGATCACCCTCGACATGCAGGGCAAGCGGCCAAAGTCCGTGGATGTGCATACCGCCCCCTACCCCGCCTTTCCGACCGATATGCAGGCTCAATTCACCGCCCTCAACGCCATCGCCGAAGGGGTTGGCATCATCACCGAAAATGTCTTTGAAAACCGCTTCATGCATGTACAGGAGATGCAGCGCATGGGCGCCAACATCAAGCTGGAGGGCAATACCGCCATCATCTCCGGCATCGACCAGCTGACCGCCGCCCCGGTCATGGCCACCGACCTGCGCGCCTCGGCCAGCCTGGTGCTGGCCGGCCTGGTCGCCAAAGGCGAAACGATGGTGGATCGCATCTACCACATCGACCGGGGTTACGACTGCATCGAAGAGAAGCTGGCCGGCCTTGGCGCCTGCATCAGACGTATACCCAACTGACCCGATACAAGAGAGACAGGATACGTGGAATTTGACGGCTGCATCACCATCGCCCTCTCCAAGGGGCGCATCTTCAAAGATACCCTGCCGCTGCTGAGCCATGCCGGAATCGTGCCTGCCGATGACCCTGAAACCAGCCGCAAGCTGATACTGGAGACCAACCACCCACATATCAAACTGGTGATCATCCGCGCCACCGACGTACCCACCTATGTGCAGTATGGCGCCGCCGATCTTGGCGTTGCCGGCAAGGATGTCCTGATGGAACACGGCGGCGGTGGTCTCTATGAGCCACTGGATCTGCAAATCGCCAAATGCCGTCTGATGGTAGCCGGCGTCAAAGATGCCCAGCTGAGCGACAGCCGCCTGCGCATCGCCACCAAATTCATCAACAGCACCCGCCGCCACTTCGCCGCCCAGGGCAAGCAGGTCGAGATCATCAAGCTCTACGGCTCCATGGAGCTGGCCCCGCTGGTGGGGCTATCGGATCTGATTGTCGATGTAGTAGACACCGGCAACACCCTGAAGGCCAACGGCCTGGTGCCGCTGGAGCACATCAGCGACATCAGCTCCCGGCTGGTCATCAACAAGGCCGCCTGGAAGATAAAACACCGTGGCATCAAGAGACTGGTCGATGCCCTCAAAGTGGCGGTCGATGAACGCAGCAGCGAGGAGAAAAACCATGATTGAGATCCAGCGACTGACCACAACCGATGCCGATTTCAAGCAGCAGCTGGAAGCGCTGCTGGCCTGGAACAGCGCCTCGGACCAGCAGGTCAATCAGACCGTAAACGGGATCATTGCCGATATCCGCCAGCGTGGCGACGCGGCGCTGCTGGAGTACACCCGGCGATTCGATCACTGGGAACCCGCAGATGCCGCTGCACTGGAGATCCCGGCTGACCGCCTGGAGCGCGCCTGGAACTCGATCCCGGCCAAACAGCGCGATGCACTGGCACACGCCACACAGCGCATCCGCACCTATGCCGAACGGCAGAAGATGGAGGGGTGGTCATACACCGAAAAGGACGGCACCCTGCTGGGGCAACAGGTCACGCCACTGGACCGGGTGGGGCTCTATGTGCCGGGTGGCAAGGCGGCCTACCCCTCCTCCGTGCTGATGAACGCCATCCCGGCCAAGGTGGCCGGCGTGCCGGAGCTGATCATGGTGGTCCCCACCCCCGATGCCGAACTCAACCTGCTGGTGCTGGCCGCCGCCCATGCCGCCGGAGTGGACCGCGTCTTTACCATCGGCGGCGCCCAGGCCGTGGCGGCACTCGCCTACGGCACAGAGTCCATCCCCGGCGTAGACAAGATCGTCGGCCCCGGCAACATCTACGTCGCCACCGCCAAACGGGCGGTCTTTGGCCAGGTGGGCATCGACATGATCGCAGGCCCCTCAGAGATACTGGTGGTCTGCGATGGCCAGACCAACCCGGACTGGATCGCCATGGATCTCTTCTCCCAGGCCGAACATGACGAGGATGCCCAATCCATCCTGATCTCACCCGATGCCGCATTCATCACGCAGGTAGAGGCCAGCATCGAAAGGCTGCTGCCCGAGATGGGGCGCCGGCAGATCATCGAAACCGCACTGCGGGAACGCGGCGCGCTGATCCAGGTAGAGGATCTGGACGAAGCAGTGGAGCTGGTCAACACCATTGCTCCGGAACACCTGGAGCTATCCGTGGCTGATCCGCAGCTGATGGCCAAAAAGATCCGCCACGCCGGCGCCATCTTCATGGGGCGTTACACCGCAGAGGCGCTGGGCGACTACTGCGCCGGCCCCAACCACGTACTGCCCACCTCGCGCACCGCCCGCTTCTCATCACCGCTGGGGGTCTATGACTTCCAAAAGCGCTCCAGCCTGATCATGGCCTCTGCCACAGGCGCCGCCCGCCTGGCCAACACCACATCGGTGCTGGCGCGTGGCGAAGGGCTGACCGCCCACGCCCGCTCTGCCGAATACCGCAGCGATGGCACACAACCCACTGCGCCGCCACCGGGCGATGAAGAGTGCTGCGGCAATGGCTGCTGTGGATAGGATGGATATTCAAGCCTCCATCGACCGCTGGATACGTCCGGAGATCAGGGCACTCTCCGCCTACCACGTACCGGACTCCAGCGGCCTGATCAAACTGGACGCAATGGAGAACCCCTACACCTGGCCGGAGGCCCTGCGTCAGGAGTGGCTGGAGCTGCTGCACAAAACCGATGTCAACCGCTACCCCGACCCGCAGGGCAGCGAGCTGAAACAGCAGCTGCGCATCAGCATGGATATACCTGAAGAGGCCGGGGTGCTGCTGGGCAACGGCTCGGATGAGCTGATCCAGATGCTGGCACTGACCCTGGCCGGGCCAGACCGGGTGGTACTCTCGGTTGAACCCAGCTTCGTCATGTATCGCATGATCGCCCTCTTTGCCGGCATGCCCTACCAGGGGGTGCCGCTCAACAGCGAGGATTTCAGCCTGGATCTCCCAGCGCTGCTGGAAGCCATCGAACAGCACCGGCCCGCCATCCTCTACCTGGCCTGCCCCAACAACCCCACCGGCAACCTGTTCGACGCCGCCCAGATCCACCAGATCATTCAGGCTGCGCCAGGGCTGGTCATTGTCGATGAGGCCTACGCCCCCTTTACCGATACCAGCTACATGGGCGAGGTGGGGCGCTACCCCAACCTGCTGGTGATGCGCACCCTCTCAAAGCTGGGGCTGGCCGGGCTGCGGCTGGGACTGCTGGCCGGCCCAAAACCCTGGCTGGATGAGATCGACAAGACCCGCCTGCCTTACAACATCAACACCCTGACCCAGGTGAGCGCCGGGGTTGCCCTGCGCCACGAGGCGGTTTTTGATGCACAGACCACCCTTATCCGCCAGCAGCGCAGCCAGCTATTTGCTGCACTGGATGGCATAGATGGCATCTCCCCCTACCCCAGCAGTGCCAACTTTATTCTGGTGCGCATGCCCGCCAGCCGGGCCGATGAGATCCACACCGCAATGCGGGAGCAGAAGGTGCTGGTCAAAAACCTCAATGGCGCCCATCCGCTGCTGGCAGACTGCCTGCGCATCACCGTCGGCACGCCCGCAGAGAACCGGGCCGCCATCCACGCCCTCAAGGCTGCGCTATGATCAAACCCCTTCTCCTTGCTGGCCTCTTTATACTGCTGATAACCAGTGGCACAGCCCAGGCCGAAACAGAAAAAATCACCCTCAAAATGCCGCCCGCCTCGCTGGCGCAGTGGTACAAACCGGCAAACAAACGCCAGGTCTGGCTGCACACCATGTTTCGGCTGCGCCGGGAGATGCAGGCCGTAAAGGAGTATGCCAGACAGAAAGATGCCGCTGGCACAAAAAAATGGGGGCAGCGTCTTGTCAAAAGCTACCGCTCAATCCCTGAGATGGTGCCAGAGTGGAGAAGTGAAGTGAGGCTGGATTGGGCCGATATACTGGAGAGCGCCGCACAGCAGGGCCACTTTAAAAAGGTTCTTCGCGCCCACGACAAGCTGGACGCCAGCTGCAACCTGTGCCACCAGGATTTTCAGGCGCTGGCCGCAGCCCTCTACCGATCCCCGGACTTCAGCTCACAGCAAGTGGCGTTCAAAGGCAGAACAGTCCACTACCACAAATTCATGGAACTGCTCTCCAATACACTCAACCGCATAAAGATAGCCATCGAAGATCAGCGCCCGCAGATTGCAAAACGCTCCCTGAAACAGCTCAAAACCCAACTGCACGCACTGGGGGAGAACTGCTCACAGTGCCACCAGGATGCAGTGCCCAAAGAGAGAATCCTGGGGAAAGAGACTCAAAAACTGCTCAAGGGATTGAGTGAGAGTATTCGTGATCACCAGCCCAAGCAGGCGGGAAGATTTTTAGGCAAGGCGGCCGTTGCCATCTGCGCCCGCTGCCACGGGGTACATCGCACCCTCAGTGATCTGAGACAGTTTCTGGCGCCCGTGCAGTTTTAGAAACAAAGCCTTGCCCCACAGGGGTCAGAGCCGCAGACTGCCAACAACCATTAAACCTAGAAAAATCAGTTGAGCCTACTGTGAACGTCTAATGCACTCAATCTACAGGATTTTTTCCCGCATTTTGAACTCACCGTATGGGTGATACGCAATCGTTCAAAATGCGGGAAAAAATCCTGTATCTTAAGCACCTTGGCCGCTCTCGCTACGGCTCAACTGATTTTTCTAGGATAATAATTTATGGATTCAAAAACAGATACCTTAATCGGATATATCACCCACGTTCAAAGCAGCGAGTTCATGGCCTCGGTTACTCTGGACAGCAGCGGCAATTTCCCGGTTATTTCACTACAGGGTGAGCAGATCCTTGCAGGGCAGATTGGCTCATACCTCACCATCCAGCAGGGGGATATCTGCATCCTGGCACGGGTTAATCGCGCAGGCAGCACGGCAGATACGCCATCCCAACCGGGTGGATGGCTGGCCATGACACCACTGGGAGTGCTGGCAGCAGAAAAATTTCATCGCGGTATCCACAGCTTCCCGACCCCTGGCGCCCAGGTTCACCTCACTACCCAAAATCAGCTTGCACAGCTCTTCTCGAGCCTCTCGGCCAAAGGGGTCGAACTGGGCCACCTGCCATCGCAGCCTGCGGTTCCCGTCTCACTCGATGCCACCGCACTCTTTGGCAGGCACAGCGCCATCCTGGGGCAATCCGGCTCCGGCAAATCATGGGGTGTCACCAACCTGCTGCAACAGGCCGTACGCACAATGCCCAACGCCCATGTGGTGGTGCTTGACCTGCATGGCGAGTATCACTGGGTTGATGACATCGGCATTGAACACTCAGCATTTGATGACAGGATCGCCCAGCATCTGGATGCACGCAGGCTCGAAATCCCGTACTGGCTGCTGACCTTTGCCGAACTGGTAGATCTCTTTATCGACCGCACAGAGCAGGGTGCATCGACCCAGATCGCCTTTTTTCAGGAGGTTATTCACAATCTGCGCCGGAAGGCCAATGCCGATATGGATCCGGCCAAAATCTCTATCGACACCCCGGTCTACTTCTCCCTGGCCGACCTTTACCGCCACACCAAAGCAGCCAACGAGCAGAATCTGGACTTTGGCAAACGCAAAGGGACACTGCATGGCAAATTCGATGACCTGCTGATGCGCATGCAGAGCCGGCTG
>Ga0256832_1003305_pt1 | contig 10978 bp, 7 predicted proteins | sample 134614metaG_FD_190534 | JGI IMG/M metagenome (GOLD analysis project Ga0256832, IMG submission 190534) | Hydrothermal vent microbial communities from Lau Basin, Pacific Ocean - 134-614 | ecosystem: Environmental > Aquatic > Marine > Hydrothermal vents | place: Pacific Ocean: Lau Basin | collected...
CGCCGCGGTGAGGACGGGGTGATCCAGGGCGTGTTGGAGACCCTGAACATCCCCTACACCGGTTCCGGTGTGCTGGGCAGCGCCCTGTCCATGGACAAGATCCGCAGCAAGCAGGTGTGGCAGGCGGCGGAGCTGCCCACCCCCGCCTTCATCCTGCTGGACGGCGACAGCGATTGGTCGGCCGTGGTGGCGGAACTGGGTCTGCCCCTGGCGGTAAAGCCGGCCCATGAGGGTTCCAGCCTGGGCACCACGCGGGTGGAACGGGCCGAGGATGTGCAACCGGCCTGGGCCAAGGCCGCGGAGTTCGATGCGGCGGTGATGGCCGAGCCCTGGGTGATCGGCGAGGAGTACACCGTGGCCATCCTCGGCGATGAGGCGCTGCCGGTGATCCGCCTGGAGACCCCACGCGAGTTTTACGATTACCTGGCCAAGTACCAGGCCGACGACACGCGCTATCACTGTCCCAGCGGCCTGGATGCGGCGCAGGAAAAGGAACTGCAGGCCCTGGCCCTGGACGCCTTCCGCGCCCTGGGTGCCGCGGGCTGGGGGCGCATCGATGTGATGCTGGACGAGAACGGCAAGCCCTGGCTGCTGGAGAACAACACGGTGCCGGGGCTGACGGATCACAGCCTGGTCCCCATGGCGGCGCAGGCGGCGGGGATCGGTTTCGATGAACTGGTGTTGCGCATTCTTTCCGCCAGTGGCGCCACGGGGCCCGGCGAGGAGGTGGGTGATGGGTGCTAGACGGATCGGCAAAAAGCCGGCGCGCCAACTGCCCGCGGCACCGGGCTGGCTGACGCGGCGCCTGCTGGGCGGGGCCCTGTTGCTGGCCAGTGTTGGCGGCGGCTTGGGGCTGGGTCTGTGGCGGCTCGCCCAGCCGGACACCCTGCCCATCCGCCAGGTGCAGGTACAGGGCGAGTTTCGCTATCTGCAAAGGCCGGCGCTGTACGCGGCCCTGGGCGAGCTGACCCAGGGCGGGTTTTTCACCGTGGATGTGCGCGCGCTGAAGCAGGCGGCGGAATCCCTGCCCTGGGTGGAGAGCGCCTCGGTGCGGCGCGTGTGGCCGGACACCCTGCGCATCGGCATCCAGGAACAGATCCCGCTGGCGCGCTGGCAGGCCGGGGGCATGGTCAATCGCCACGGCGCGCTGGTGCCGGTGGCGGACACCGGGGGGCTTGCCGGGCTGCCCCTGTTCAGCGGCCCGCAGGGCACGGCGAAGATGCTGGCCGAACGTTATCAGCAGCTGTCCCAAGCCTTGTCCGGTATTGGCCTGGGCGTGACGACCCTGGAACTCAGCCAGCGCCGCGCCTGGCGGGTGGAACTGAACAACGGCACACACTTGTTGTTAGGCCGGGCGCTGTCGGCGGCGCAACTGGCGCGCTTCACCGCGGCCTATCAAACGGTGCTGGCGAAACGCCTGGGGCAGATCCGCTCGGTGGACCTGCGTTACACCAATGGCTTCGCGGTGCGCTGGAAAGCAGGGGACGGCGAGGCGGGCCTGGGCTGATGAAAGCGATCAATAACACGTTGCGCAACAGCGGGACAAAAACACGTTGGGACAAAAAAACGGGATGTTGACCTGGGGATGGCAGTGATGAGCAAAAAGTCGGATCAAAATTTACTGGTGGGTCTGGATATCGGCACCTCGAAGGTGGTGGCCATCGTCGCGGATCTCACGCCGGAGGGCGAGATCGAGATCATCGGCATCGGCTCGCATCCGTCGCGGGGCCTGAAAAAGGGCGTGGTGGTGAATATCGAATCCACGGTGTTGTCCATTCAGCGCGCCGTGGAGGAGGCGGAGCTGATGGCCGGTTGTCAGATCGACTCGGTTTACGCGGGCATCGCCGGCAGCCATATCCGCAGCCTCAATTCCCACGGCATCGTCGCCATCCGCGACAAGGAGGTGACCCATGCCGACGTGGAGCGGGTCATCGACGCGGCACGCGCGGTGGCCATCCCCGCGGACCAGAAGGTGCTGCACATCCTGCCCCAGGAATTCCTCATCGACGACCAGGAGGGCATTCGCGAGCCGGTGGGCATGTCCGGGGTGCGCCTGGAGGCCAAGGTGCACATGGTCACAGGCGCGGTGTCGGCGGCGCAGAACATCATCAAGTGCGTGCGCCGCTGCGGCCTGGAGGTGGACGACGTGATCCTCGAGCAACTGGCCTCCAGCTACGCGGTGCTCACCGAGGACGAGAAGGAACTGGGGGTGTGCCTGGTGGACATGGGTGGCGGCACCACCGACATCGCCGTGTTCACCGACGGCTCCATTCGCCACACGGCGGTAATTCCCATCGCCGGCGACCAGGTGACTAACGACATCGCCGTGGCGCTGCGCACCCCCACCCAGCACGCGGAAGAGATCAAGATCAAGTACGCCTGCGCGCTGACTCAACTGGCCAGCCCGGAAGAGAGCATCGAGGTGCCCAGCGTGGGGGACCGTCCACCGCGGCGCCTGGCGCGCCAGACCCTGGCCGAGGTGATCGAGCCGCGTTACGAGGAATTGTTGACCCTGGTGCAGAACGAGCTGCGCCGCAGCGGCTTCGAGGAGGTCTGCGCCGCGGGCATCGTGCTCACCGGCGGCTGTTCGAAGATGGAAGGGGTGATCGAGCTGGCGGAGGAGATCTTCCACATGCCGGTGCGTTTAGGCATGCCGCAGCATGTCTCGGGGCTGGTGGATGTGGTGCGTAATCCCATTTATGCCACCGGCGTGGGCCTGCTGTTGTACGGCCACCAGCATCATGGCGAAGGCCAGCGGGAGCGCAAGACGGAATGGAGCGGCAAGGGCCTGTGGGCGCGCATGAAGAGCTGGTTCCAGGGGAATTTTTAGGCAGACAACGCGTAGTTAGCAATTTTTAACCGTTTTTGAAAACAGATTGATTCAACAGGAGGGCAAGACGATGTTCGAGCTAATGGAAACCAACATGGCAGGGGCGGTCATCAAGGTCATCGGTGTGGGCGGTGGTGGCGGCAATGCCGTTGAGCACATGGTGGCGCAGAATGTGGACGGGGTGGATTTCATCTGCACCAACACCGATGCGCAGGCGCTGAAGAATTCCTCGGCGCGCACCGTGCTGCAGATGGGCAACAACGTCACCAAGGGACTGGGTGCCGGGGCCAATCCGGACGTGGGCCGTCAGGCGGCGCTGGAGGATCGCGAGCGCATCGTCGAGCTGGTGGATGGCGCCGACATGGTGTTCATCACCGCGGGCATGGGTGGCGGCACCGGCACCGGCGGCGCCCCGGTGGTGGCGCAGATCGCCAAGGAGCTGGGTGTGCTGACCGTGGCGGTGGTCACCAAGCCCTTCCCCTTCGAGGGCAAGAAGCGCATGGCCATTGCCGAGCAGGGCATCAAGGAGTTGTCGGAATACGTGGACTCGCTGATCACCATTCCCAACGAGAAGTTGATGAACGTGCTGGGCAAGGAGGTCTCCCTGCTGGACGCCTTCAAGGCGGCCAACGATGTGCTGCTGGGGGCGGTGCAGGGCATCGCCGACCTGATCACCCGCCCGGGGCTGATCAACGTCGACTTCGCCGACGTGCGTACGGTGATGTCGGAGATGGGCATGGCGATGATGGGCACCGGTTCCGCCAGTGGTGAGGATCGCGCGCGTCAGGCGGCCGAATCGGCGGTGGCCAGCCCCCTGCTGGAAAGCATCGACCTGGCCGGTGCGCGGGGCATCCTGGTGAACGTCACCGCGGGGCTGGACATGTCCATCGGTGAATTCGACGAGGTGGGTAACACCATCAAGGAATTCGCCTCGGACAACGCCACGGTGGTGGTGGGCACGGTGATCGATCCGGAGATGTCCGACGGTCTGCGGGTTACCGTGGTGGCCACGGGGCTGGGGCAGAAGCTGCAGAACGTGGCGGAGAAGCCGGTGCTGGTGGCCCCCGCCGGCCCCGATGGCGAGGTGGACTACAACCAGTTGGACCGGCCCACGGTGATCCGCAACAAGGTGGCCGGGGAACGCTATGCCACGGGTACGGACGGCAACCTGGATTACCTGGATATCCCGGCCTTTTTGCGCCGCCAGGCGGATTGAGCCCCGGGGCTGAACTAAAGTCTGCCGGTCAGGCGTCGATACAGGGCCGCCGGCGGTTCAACGGGTGCCACAGCACAGCGTGTGAACCCGTTCACTATGCAGGGTATAGAGGGGTGTGGTAGACTCCCCGGCTCTGCGCGCCTGTTTTGGGCGATGGCAGGAGAACATTGTGATTGGTCAGATGATTCGACAGCGGACACTAAAAAATATCATTCGCGCCACAGGGATTGGCCTGCACACCGGGGAAAAGGTCTATCTGACCCTGCGCCCCGCCGCCGTGGATACCGGTATCGTGTTTCGTCGCGTCGATCTTGACGAACCGGTGGAGATCAAGGCCACCCCCGACAACGTGGGCGACACGCGCCTGTCCACCACGCTGATTCAGGATAATGTGCGGATCTCCACCGTTGAACACCTGCTCTCTGCAATGGCTGGGCTGGGCATCGACAATGCCTACATCGATGTCAGTGCCGCCGAGGTGCCCATCATGGATGGCAGTGCGGGGCCCTTCGTGTTTCTGATCCAGTCTGCCGGAATCGAAGAGCAGAATGCCCCCAAGCGCTTTATTCGCATACTCAAACCCGTGATTGTGGAAGATGGGGACAAATGGGCGCGCTTCGATCCCTTCGAAGGCTTCAAGGTGTCCTTCAATATCGATTTTGCCCACCCGGTATTCCAGTCACAGGCGCAAACCACCACAGTGGATTTTTCCAGTACCTCCTTCGTGAAAGAGGTGAGCCGGGCGCGTACCTTTGGTTTCATGCGTGACATCGAACAGTTGCGGGAGAACAACCTGGCCCTGGGCGGCAGCCTGGACAACGCCATCGTGATGGACGACTACCGGGTGCTCAACGAAGACGGCCTGCGCTACCGCGACGAATTCGTCAAACACAAGGTGCTGGACGCCATCGGCGACCTGTACCTGCTGGGTTGTAGCCTGATCGGTGAATTCAGCGGCTACAAATCCGGCCACGAACTCAACAACCGCCTGCTGCGCACCCTGTTGGCCAACGAAGATGCCTGGGAGGCAGCCACCTTCGACGATCCCAAGCGGGCGCCCATTTCCTACACCCAGCCCCTGTTGGCCAATTGATCCCGCCTTGATCGTCCGCCGTCCTCCTGGTTGGACTGATCATTCGTTGCATAGCTTTGTGGCGCCCTTGCGCAAAATTTGTGCAAATTGTCCCGAATTTGTCGCCCCTAAACCCTTGATGGGGTTTCCTGCTTGTCAGTTAAGGTGCTAGTTGGTACCTTTGTCGGCCCTTTTGCGTCCATCAAATAGACTCGACGATCTGTTTGTTGGCCAGGTAAAGCTAAGACGTGTCCTTGGGGGCGTGCCGAGAGAGCCGGTAAAGTGCTTCGGCCAGTGCGTCATCTTCCGTGCCAGTGGCGCTGCTTTTGAGCAATTCTGCGCTGGCGCGGGACAGGTGGGCGTGCCTCGCCGGGGGCGCCGGTGGGGTTTGGCTGGCGGGTTGTATCTTGAAGTGTACCTTGTGCAGATTCTCCAGGCCGGGCAGGGTCTTGAGTACCTGCAGTATGGCCGGCGCCTGGTAGCGTAGCTGGGTCAGCCAGGCCGGGGTATCGGTGGTGATTACTGCAGTTTTTTCACGCAGATTGGCCACGGTGACATGTGCCGCCAGGGGGGCGTCCAGGCTGTCCCGCAGGGCCTGGGTCAGTTGTTGCAGGTACTGGGCGCGCTGGAACAGTGTTTGCAGGGCACTGCCACGGCCCGTAAGAATCTTGGCGACAGGTTTGCTGGACATAAGCGAATTGTGACAGTAATCCGCTGAAATGTCTGGATTATCCGCGGCAAAGATTGCAGTTATTCGCGCGCCCGCCGATATAAAGCACAATGGCGCCAGTTTGGTTGCCAGGTTTATGTCAACGCATTGAATAATAAGTATTTTGTTGGCTCAGCAGCTATGGGAAGGATCAGTACGCAATGAACATCATTTTCATCGGAAAACGTGGACGGCAGACCAAAGTTCTCAAACTGGCCTCGCCGGGTGTAGTGCTGGGTGCGGTGCTGACCCTGACCATTATCCCGTCGTTGATGTTTTACGGGGGCTATTTCACCGCCACGCAGGCCGCGCCAGGCAAGGAAAAGGTCTTGTTATCGGCCTGGCAGGAGGAGATGGATGCACAGCGCCGGGAGATCGCCAGCGCGCGCCAGAAGGTGGATGAAGACATGGACGCCCTGGCCCTGCGCCTGGGTGAATTGCAGGCCAAGATGATCCGCCTCGATGCCCTGGGTGAACGCCTCACCAAGATCGCCAAACTGGATCGCGGCGAGTTCGATTTCTCCAGTTCGCCCGCCGTGGGTGGACCGGAAAATACCGCCGCCGTGGAGTCCATGACGGTACCGGATTTTGTGTCTTCCCTGGAAAGCCTCTCAAAGCAGGTGGATGATCGCAGCGCCCAGCTGGGCCTGCTGGAGACCATGCTGATGAGCCGCAATCTCGAAGACGAGATGAGTCCCGCCGGACGTCCCATCAAGCGGGGCTGGATTTCTTCCTATTTTGGCATGCGCACCGATCCTTTCACCGGTCGTCGGGAGCGCCACAAGGGTATGGATCTGGCCGGCAAGGAAGGCAGTGATGTGATATCCGTGGGCGCCGGTGTGGTGACCTGGGCCGGTGAGCGCTACGGTTACGGCAAGCTGGTGGAAGTAAACCACGGCAATGGCTATGCTACCCGTTATGGCCATAGCAAAGAAATTCTGGTGAAGGTGGGGGAGACAGTGAAAAAGGGCCAGGTGCTGGCGCTGATGGGCTCCACCGGTCGTTCTACCGGCCCGCATGTGCACTTTGAGGTGCTCTACAAGGGCAAGGCCGTGGATCCGAAGAAGTACATTCTGGCCACCCGCTAGGAAGATGGATTCTCTGTGCCACGCCGGAATCGGCGTGGCCATTCTCTAAACCGCTGATCCCCGTTATAATCTCCAACCTTTATCGGCACGGTGATGGCCGTTTCCGGCACGTTTTCCACGTCTGAGTGTCCATTGCTTGGAAGTCGCAAGCAGGCGCGCAGCCTTGACGTGAAACCACAACAAAGACGCTTCATCCAAAACTATGGTTAGCAATTTTCTGAGCAAGATTTTCGGCAGTCGCAATGAGCGGCTGCTCAAGCGCATGAACAAGGTGGTGGCGGAGATCAACGCCCTGGAGCCTGCCATCGAGCCCCTTTCTGATGAAGCGCTACGCGCCAAGACCGAGGAATTCCGCGAACGCCTGGCCGATGGCGCCAAGCTCGACGACCTGCTGGTAGAGGCCTTTGCCGTGGTGCGCGAGGCCGGCCGGCGGGCGCTGAACATGCGCCACTTCGACGTCCAGCTCATCGGTGGCATGGTGCTCAACGACGGCAAGATCGCCGAGATGCGCACCGGTGAGGGCAAGACCCTGGTGGCCACCCTGGCGGTGTATCTCAATGCCCTCAGCGGCAAGGGCGTGCACGTGGTGACGGTCAACGACTATCTCGCCAAGCGTGACGCCGAGTGGATGGGCAAGCTGTACAACTTCCTCGGTCTGTCGGTGGGGGTGATCCTCTCCGGCCAGGACAACGAGCAGAAACGCGAGGCCTATGCGGCGGATATCACCTACGGCACCAACAACGAATTCGGCTTCGACTACCTGCGCGACAACATGGCTTTCAGCACCGAGGACAAGGTGCAGCGGGATCTGAATTTTGCCATCGTCGACGAGGTGGACTCCATTCTCATCGACGAGGCCCGCACCCCATTGATCATCTCCGGCCCCGCGGACGACAGCTCCGAGCTTTATCAGAAGATCAATGCCGTGGCGTCACGCCTGCAACGGCAGGCCGCCGAAGAACTGGAAGAGGGGCAGGAGGAAGGCGACTATTACGTCGACGAAAAGAGCAAGCAGGTGTTTCTCACCGAGCGCGGTCATCAGCGCGTGGAGGAATTCCTCGTGGAGATTGGTCTGCTGGCGGAAGATGAAAGCCTTTACGATGCGGCCAACATAAAGCTCATGCATCACGCCAATGCCGCATTGCGTGCCCATGCCTTGTATCAGCGTAACGTGGACTACATCGTGAAGGATGGCGAGGTGATCATCGTCGATGAATTCACAGGCCGCACCATGCCCGGACGGCGCTGGTCCGATGGTCTGCATCAGGCGGTGGAGGCCAAGGAAGGTGTACCGGTACAGAACGAAAACCAGACCCTGGCCTCCATCACCTTTCAGAACTTTTTCCGGCTTTACGACAAACTTGCCGGCATGACCGGCACCGCGGATACCGAGGCCTTCGAGTTCCAGCAGATCTACGGCCTGGAGGTAGTGGTGATACCAACATCCAAGCCCGTGGCGCGTATCGACTACACCGACCTGGTTTTCCTCACCCCCAAGGAAAAGTTCGCTGCAATCGTGGAAGATATCAAGGACTGCAGGGAACGCCAGCAGCCGGTGCTGGTGGGTACGGCCTCCATCGAGACCTCGGAATACCTTTCCAAGCTGCTCGACGAACAGGGCATCAAACACAACGTGCTCAACGCCAAGTTCCACGAAAAAGAGGCCCAGATCATTGCCCAGGCCGGTGCCCCAGGAGCCATCACCATTGCCACCAACATGGCCGGTCGCGGCACGGACATCGTGCTCGGCGGCAGCCTGGATGCAGAGCTGGAGGCCGCCGGCGAGATCAGCGAAGACAAACGTCAGCAAATTATTGCCGACTGGGAAAAACGTCACGAGCAGGTGCTGGCTGCGGGAGGGCTGCACGTGGTAGGCACCGAGCGCCACGAATCACGGCGTGTGGACAACCAGTTGCGGGGCCGCTCCGGGCGCCAGGGTGATCCCGGTTCCAGCCGTTTCTATCTGTCCCTGCAGGACAATCTGATGCGTATCTTTGCCTCGGATCGCGTTGCCGCTCTGATGCAAAAGCTGGGCATGCAGGAAGGCGAGGCCATCGAGCATCCCTGGGTCAATAAGGCCATTGAAAATGCCCAACGGAAAGTAGAGGGCCACAACTTCGATATCCGCAAAAATCTGCTGGAATACGATGACGTGGCAAACGATCAGCGCAAGGTGATCTACAGCCAGCGGGCGGAATTGATGGAGACCGACGACGTCTCCGAGGCCGTCGCCGCCATGCGTGAAGACGTGGTGAATGACGTGATCAGCACTTACATTCCTCCGCAGAGCCTGGAGGAAATGTGGGACGTGGAGGGCCTGGAAAAGGCCATCGAGGGTGAATTCGCCCTCAAGCTGCCCATCCAGCAGTGGCTGGACGAAGACGACGAGCTGCACGAAGAGACCCTGCGTAAGCGCATCCTCGAGGCCATCGAACAGGCCTATTATGAAAAAGAGGCCATGGTGGGCAAGGAAGTGCTGCGTCACTTCGAGAAGGCGGTGATGCTCAAGGTGCTGGACGAGCAGTGGAAGGATCATCTGGCCAACATGGATCACCTGCGCCAGGGTATTCACCTGCGTGGTTATGCGCAGAAGAATCCCAAACAGGAATATAAGCGCGAGGCCTTCGAGTTGTTCTCGCAAATGCTCGAGCGCATCAAGCAGGAAGTGGTGGAGCTGCTATCCAAGGTGCAAATCCAGGCCGAAGAGGACGTGGCCGCCATTGACGAACAGCGTCGTTCCTCCGCGCCAGTGTCTTATCGTCACGACGAGATTGCGCCCGCCACGGCCGGCGAGGCAGAGGAGGGATCAACTCCGCCCCCGGCGGAGAAGCCCTTCGTCCGCGAAGGTCGCAAGATCGGCCGCAATGAACCCTGTCCCTGTGGCTCGGGCAAGAAGTACAAGCAGTGTCATGGCAGACTCGCCTGACGGAGACTGAAGGACTAAGGGGTGAGGACTGAGGACTAAGTGCACGTTAATCAATACTTAGTCCTCAGTCCTATAATCTTAGTCCTAACGATTTCAAGAGAACACCATGCCCAAGTCCACCAAGCCACTGCCAAACATGCATCCCATCCCCGGCCTGAAACTGGGCACCACCTGCGCGGGTATCAAACAGCCGGATCGTCGAGACCTGGTGGTGATGGAATTGTGCGAAGGTGCGAGCGTGGCGGCGGTGTTCACCCGCAACGCCTTTTGCGCCGCGCCGGTGATCGTGGCGCGCATGCATTGGGAGCAAGCCGCGCCGCGCTACCTGCTGGTCAATACCGGCAACGCCAATGCCGGCACCGGTGAACAGGGTATCACCGATGCGCTGAGCTGTTGCGATGCCGTGGCCCGGGCCACGGGCTGCGCGCGGGAGGCAGTGCTGCCTTTTTCCACCGGGGTGATCAGCGAGCCGCTGCAGGTGGAGGCCATTTGTGCGGGCATCCCCAAGGCATTGGCGGCGCTGGACGAAAACGGCTGGAGCGACGCCGCTCACGGCATTCTCACCACCGATACCGTGCCCAAGGGCGCCTCCGTGCAACTGGAAATAGACGGTCATCCGCTGACCGTCACGGGTATTTGCAAGGGCGCGGGGATGATTCGCCCCGACATGGCCACCATGCTGGCCTATGTGGCCACCGATGCCCGTGTGCCGCAGCGCGTGCTGCAGGCCTGCCTGGTGCGGGCGGTGAACCAATCCTTCAACCGCATCACCGTGGATGGCGACACCTCCACCAATGACGCCTGTGTGCTCATGGCCACGGGACGGTCGGCGGCGAGCATCGAACAGGTCGAGGGCAGCGCCTTCGAGACCCTGTGTGCGGCGGTGAGCGAGGTCTGCGAACAACTGGCCCTGGCCATTGTGCGCGATGGCGAAGGCGCCACCAAGCTCATCACCGTGGCGGTGGAGGGCGGCGCGGACGAGGCCGAGTGCCTGCAGGTGGCCTACACCATCGCCCACTCGCCGTTGGTGAAGACCGCCTTTTTCGCCAGCGATCCCAACTGGGGGCGCATTCTTGCCGCGGTGGGCCGGGCCGGGCTGGCGGATCTCGATATCAATGCCATCGAACTGTATCTGGC
>Ga0256832_1003306_pt1 | contig 10978 bp, 6 predicted proteins | sample 134614metaG_FD_190534 | JGI IMG/M metagenome (GOLD analysis project Ga0256832, IMG submission 190534) | Hydrothermal vent microbial communities from Lau Basin, Pacific Ocean - 134-614 | ecosystem: Environmental > Aquatic > Marine > Hydrothermal vents | place: Pacific Ocean: Lau Basin | collected...
TAATATAAATGTACCTCCGGTATTTAAACTATAAATACCCGGACCGGGGTCAAAATCTACAGTTCCTGAAAAGTATCCTGTAACAAATAAATTTCCATCATTTATTGTAATTGATGTTGCCACATCTGTGTATAATCCCCCTATTGTTTTAGCCCATATAAAATTCCCGTCAGTATCTAATTTTAAAATAAATATATCTGTGCCACCGGATGAACTTAGATTGTAAATACCCGATCCCGGATCAAAATCAACTGTATTTTCAACAGCACCGCATACATATACATTGCCATAATTATCGACTTCAACACTATAACCTACGTCTGCTTTTGGATTTGCTACATTTGATGACAATCCTCCGATACTTTTTGCCCATAAAAAATCTCCATTTTTATTCAATTTTGAAATGAAAATATCATATGCCCCATTTGATGTTAAATTATATATTCCCTGTCCCGGGTCAAAATCAGCAGTTCCTTGAAAACGTCCTGTTGCATATACATTCCCTTTATTATCTACATCAATAGAATTTCCACGAGTATTATAAGAACCTCCACCAAAGGACTTTGCCCACTCGAAAGTTTGTGAATAATTGTTATAAGTTAATACAAATAAAAAAATAAAAGTATATAATAATTTTAACATAAAATTTATTTGAAATCAAAAATTAAGCTAACTGAAAATTATGCGCGTTATCATAGATTGATAACACGCATAATTAAATTACAAATCTATAGCTTTATCATTTTTACAAATGCAGGTTTACCTATTTTATTAACATATTTTATAAAATATATACCCGGCAATTCATTAAAGCTAATACGATGTTTTTCTCCTTCAAACTCTCCATGTTGTATCATTCTTCCCGATAAATCATATATTTCGAATTTAGTACGTTTTAATGTTGATTGTAAAAATACTTCATTCGAATTGAATGGATTAGGTATTACTAATAAATCTCCTTGGTTGTTTTCAAATACATTCTTTTCTTCTGATTCATTTTTTTGCTCTCTGTTTTCTATACCTTTTTGAGCAACGCAATCCGGCTTTGGAATGTATATGGTTTTAAAACACGTTGTACTACTACATGGACAATTTTCATTTTTAGGACACACTGAAAAAGTTAAATATATATCGCTGTCAAATGGACCTACTGTCCAGAGTCCGTTAGATAATGAACCCCATTGGATTGGAGTTTGATTTGGATCACTTGCGAAAACATAACTTACACAAACTTTTTGTTCCGATTCATCAATACCACTAATGTCAACAAGAACTTCATATCCTGTATATTGCTGTGAACGTTCATCAAATATACATTCCATTTCTTCTACATGAACATTAAAATCAATGCATTCATCATTGCAAGGTTTTGGAGGACAGATAGTAAAACTTGAAATGCATTGTAGATTATTTTCATCCTTCATAGTAAAAACCTTGCATCCTGATCCCATATCTAAATTTGGAATTGTATGAGTGTCATTATATTTAAATGGACCTACATAAGTTCCTGCATTGTATAAGTGAAAATATAAAGGATTATTAAAAGGAGAATTTTGGTTTGGCACTTTTAGAGTAAAGCTCCATGTATCATCATTGGGAGGAGGATTAGAAATACATGTTACATTTCCAATTTCGGCATCTCGAAATTCTTCACATCCCGAGCAATAATCAGGTGCTTCAACATATTCAGAAAAATTGCAGCCGGGAAGATAAAATTCCATCCACCAGTCTCCTTCCTGTATCAGAAATGGTCCGAGTATCATTGATACAGTATCCCCTATTCCATCCGCGATTGTAAAAACATCATTTTCATTTGGATATGGATCGACCAAATCCCTGTCAATACTCCATCCAAGCTCTCCGGGATCATAAAGAGAAACATATACATAATAGTAATCATCTGACATATTTGGCGTTTGATCATCATCATTGTCTCCTCCGGTACCATTGCTCTGACATGCACCTACCTGAATATCGACAACGACATCGCATGTATCAATAGGCGGTCCACCTCCTCCATTACAATCCACGACTTTATATTTGCTTTGGCATATCTCCAATGAATTACTTAATTGTGGAGGGAGGGTATCGGTTCCATTGGAAAAGTATATCTCCACATATATATCAAGACAATCTTCTCCGTCAAAGTTTGTTTCAGGAAAATCAAAACAAAAAGTATTATTACTATATATTTGCAAGTTTTCTATTTCATAACCTGGCACAATAATATCAATAGCTTCCCATGTATCAGGATTGTTATTACAGTTAGATGATATTGTTGGTAGTGTGAATTTTCCGCAAACAGTAGCAATTCTCGGAGGTGTATCCTCTTCGCAGGATATATAATCTACAGTATTCAATGATGCAGCACCCAATGCACTACTATCACATGGTTCACATATTCCATCTATGTAAGCTACTCCAAAATGTGCACCTTTAGCACAATCTGCGACAGTAATTGTTAAAGTCGCTATACTATCTATAAATTCTGAAGGTATTTTAAATGTATGGCAGGACCAATCTAATAATTTTACATTTCCATAATAACAGTTTTCATCACTATAATTATCAATACATTTCAAAAAATTAGCATCAAAACATAATTCATGTTCAGGATCTCTATCACAGCTTATGTTGAAAAATGGTTGTCTATCTGTATGTCCACTTGGATTTTGTAAGGCAACTGCATACCATATAGTAAAATCTTTTGTTTCATTTGTTACTTTAAATCTTTTAACAAGTCTGTCAATTTGTGCACTATAAGAGCAAGCATCATTTGGACCTAATTTATTATTTATCCTTGCTGCTTTATTTCCAAATTTAACTTGTTTTATTCCAAATGCAGAATCATAACCGGTACCAACTATCTCGAATCTATTATCGTATGGAATTGGAACAGGAGTATATACTACCGGAATAGTATCAGATGAAACTTTATCTATATATCCCGGATTACAAACTGATCCACCAGTACCTAAATACCACGAAGAAATAAAACCACTATAATATTGAAAATCATCTTCAAATCCTCCGTTATCACATACAAATGTATCCGTAATAACCATAGCCTGTGGGTTGGAGAAATATGTGTTAAGGTACTCTTTCATATTGCTGCGGATGTACTTATCTTTGGCATTTTCTTTTGCCATACTGCGTATATCTTCTTCGGTGTATTCATCAAAATTCTCTATCAAATCAGTGTTTTGCTTTATTTCAGCTATTTCTTCATTCAGGTGCGTGGTGATGTAGGCGTTCATTTCTTTTTCAAATAACTGTTTACGTTCTTCTGTATTCTTTTGTGCGTTGACATTGTATCCAAAACCGGTTATCAAAAAAATCAGTAAAATGATTTTTAGATAATTTTTACATTTGTTAATTTGGTTAAGACCGGTACTTAACCATCTGTTCTTGAATTTACGTGTTGGGGGGGGTAAATCCTTGATAAACAAAACATTGCACATTTTCATAGTAAATAAAATTTTAATTGAAGAAATAAAGATATCAAAATTAAGATGATATCAGTTATTAATATGCTGCAATTAATTTCAAAAATAAATAAAAAAATGCAATAATACAAGTGTTTTAGTTGAATTTTTAAAATAATAAATTTGGATTTATGTATAATGATTGATATTTACTACCCAACCCAGCTGGGAATACCCTAATAAGTGAATGTCTCTGACTTCGCTTTTTTACTTCTGACGGGGTTAATCGATATTCAAAATACTAATTTTCAAACATCAAAACTTCAAAATATCAAAACTTCCAAACCCCTCGATACAATTTCTCTTTCGTCGAAATCATACTTCGTTACATCACTCCCTTATTCTGATACTCAGTACAACGCTCGGGGCATCGCCTCAAAACTTATTATCCCTTATCTCCCGTCAAATAAATTTGACAGTCCAAACCTTTTTAATCGCCGAAGCTTTCGCCGACGGTCGTAGCCTTATGCTTACGCCGAAGCTTTCGCCGACGGTCGTAGCCTTTGGCGAAGACCTTAGCGAAGGCGCATGGCGAAGACCTTGGCGTAGGAGATCCCTGCATCAAAACAAGGAACACAGAACAAGAGAAAAATTAATAATTAATTCCACCCCCTTTGTCCCCCGCCAGCGGGGGATTAACTCCCGCTTCAAAACAACGAACACAGAACAACGAACAAAAAAACAAACCTCCAAACTTCCAAACCTGCAACCTGCAACATGCAACATGATTCCCCTTCATCACAACGATAGCAAAAACTCCAACGTGTCAACTCCATCAGCATATTCCGAAAGAGTAGGGGATTGAGTCATTCCAAAAGGAACTTCCCTTTCGAAATTCATTTCATTCCCGTTTTTGCTGGCAACAACCTGGATAAGCTCATTATCATTATTTAATCGGGTTATTACTTCTTCTTTATTATTGTATTCTTCAAAATGTACACTTGCAATTCTGGATAAATAACTGATATCTTCTTTAAGGAAAATGATGTCGTTTTGATATATCTTGTCTTTGTTTATTAGTGAAATGGCAAGATTGTAATCATAATTATTCATGTATTTATTATGCTCTTTAAGATATTGATGCTTATCCAATGACTTCATCAAAGGGCTGAAATCATAATTCTCCGGCACATAAATCTTTGAAATATTTCTGCATCCGAGTCCGAAATAATCAAGAATATCATTAGTGAGTTTATCCAGGTCTTTATCGTTTTCTTCTCCTGTCAGGACGGCAACTCCATTACGGTTTTTTCTGATAATATGAGGATATTTACCAAAATAATAATCAAAATACCTGTAAGAATTGTTGCTGCCCGTAGCTATTATAGCATCGATATCATTTAACCTTTCAGCTATTTTTATACGATTTTTAATTTCAGGATCAATGTGATATAACAAATTGATAACGTATTCCATCAGGATAGTATCCTTACCGGATAATTTCACCAATGCTTTATGTCCTGAAATGAAAACAGTCATTAGATCATGGAATCCTACCAGAGGGATATTTCCGGCCATTATGATGCCGGTATTTTTACTTGCAGGATTATCAGGTATATTATAATGAGATATCCAGTTTTCTATCTTTTCTTTATCGAGAAATTCGCTTTTGATAGCAATTATGGCTTTGTCTGTGTTTTCTTCAGTAAACCATTTATTATGTAAATAAGCATTTTCTCTGACTTTTATATATTCATCAGAACCGGTATTTATAGATTCTCCAAGTTTAACCAGTGCTCCTATTCTTTCATTTAAAGTCATATAAATTAAAAGTTTTTACAAAATTAAATGAATTTTTAGAATAAGGGTGTTTTAGGTGAGGTTAAAAATAATATCTTTGTGCAAATATTTATAACAGGAATTATATTAAAAGCGGTAAATGAAATATATCATCAAATATGCGGGAGAGATAAGTACTAAACAATCACGTACGAAATGGGGAATGATCAATCGTCTTTATTCCAATATTGTAAAGGCTGTTAAATACCATGGTTTGCATCTTGTAGAAGGAAAAGTTTATTGGGATTTTCTTTATATTAATATAAATGAGGATGCTCTTTTTATTTTAAAAAATATTCCGGGTATTCAATATTTGGCTGAAGTGAAAGTTTTGGATAGTTTTGATAAAGATGAGATCATAGAAGAAGGATTTAAACTTTTTAAAGATAAAGTTGTTGGGAAGAAATTTGCTGTCAGGTGTAGAAATAAATTAACAAAGAACAAAACTTTCAGGTCTGTAGATCTGGAAATAGAACTTGGAAGCAAATTATTTGATTATTCCACAGGAGTTGACTTAAAGCATGCCGATGTTTTTTGTCATGTTGAGATAAGGGACAAAGGAACATTTTTGTATTCGGAAAAAATACAAGGATTAATAGGGTTTCCGGTAGGAAATACAGGCAAAGGAATAGTGATGTTCAGCGGTGGTATTGATTCCCCTGTAGCTGCTTATCAGGCTATAAGGATAGGGATGAAACCTATATTTGTATATTTTGATCTCGGAGGAGACAAACAGAAGAAAAACACTTATGATATTTTTCGTTTTATGTATAAAAAATATCTTGCCGGCTTGGAAATAAAATTTATCGAAATACCATTTCTTGATACTATCGAATATATAAGAACACTGCCTCATAAATATCAGAATTTATTATTGAAATACTTTTTTTACAATGTTTCCGATAAATTAGCTTACAGACATAAAGCAAATGCTGTGATCACCGGTGAAGCATTGGGGCAGGTTTCAACCCAGACTATTCAGAACCTGACTCTTTTGGATAAATATATCTATCATTCGGTATTCAGGCCTACATTGTTTATGTCAAAACTTGAGATAATTGATGTTGCCGAGCAAATTGGTACTTTTGATATGTCCTACAAAGGGAAAGAATTCTGTGCTATCGCTACAAAAAATGTTGTAACAGGTGGTAGAAAAGACATCTTTGACAATATAATAAAAGATATTCCTTTGCAGGATATTATCCACTCACTGGTCAAGGATATCAAGGTTATGGGAATTGAGGATTTTGATAAAATGGATGATGATGATAAAAATATTAATGATTTTGAAATTAATATTTCTGATCCGGTAGTTATTAATTTAGGCTCAAAATCAGTAGATCAGGGGAATGAAATGGTAATTGATCTTGATACTGCATTAGTTGAATATGAGAAATGGGATAAAACCAAAACCTATAAGATTATATGCGATGAAGGTGTTAAAAGTAAGATATTGGCTAAATATATGAAAGAAAAAGGGTTTATGTTGATATAAAATCAAGTGGAGCTGCCGGGTTTCGAACCCGGGTCCAGAGAAAGCACCCATAAGCTTTCTACATGCTTAGTATCATATTGAATTTTCGAATTTGATTTTGGTTATGATACAAACCGAATCAAATCTTATCCCTTGTTTCTCGATCCGGTATCAGGGCATCTACCGGTATCCAGTCTGAAGTTTTATGATATGCGTTATGCTGTGTATCAGACATCAAGCATAAGGCACAAAGGCTTTCTAATTCCTTGAATTAGGCAGCCATGGCATAATTATATTCGCCATTTAAAATATTGGTTGATAATTATTTTTTAACGGAGATAAATTATCATGCTCCGGCATGCTTACTTATCGATTATCTTTCCTGTCGATTCCAGTCAGCCCCATATTATCTTTATAATATTTCAATTATTGTATGTACTATAACCGACAAAACATTAAGAAAGTTCATTTTTATCTATTTTTTTTATAAGTATCTACTAAGTTTGTTTTGTTTTTGTGTTTTGGTACGGATAAATTTAATTCAAATTAAACCTTTTGAGATATTGAACATCTAATTTATTGAATAACCAATTGTTTTGCCTAAAACTTTTATCATGAAAAAAATTATCAATTTAAGTTTATTATTGATTTTTGCGTTTGTTATTTCATCCTGTACAACAAAAAGGACTGTTGTTGTCAGGGAACCGGCACCAGCTATGCGAAGTGAAGTAGTTATTGTTAAAAAAGCGCCACCTCCACCAAAAACCGTAGTTATTAAAAGATGCGGTCCAAATAAAATGTGGATTTCAGGTCATTGGAAATGGAACGGTAGGAAGTATGTTTGGAAAAGAGGTCATTGTGAAAGAAAAAGAAAAAATAAAGTATGGGTAGCGGGCCATTGGTCAAAAACTCAGGGAGGATGGAAATGGACTCAGGGGCATTGGAGATAAAGAGGAACACGGAAATATTTTCGTAGTACATTTTGATTATAGAATTGTTTGAAGTATCTTGCATCTGGAATACTAATGCAGGTTATTATGGAAGAATATTTAAATATAGAAATGCGTGGGAATTATGCGGTAATAGAGTTTTTTCACCCCTCTCATAATTCATTGCACTCATGGTTGTTAGATAAACTTAGCAAGGCTATTAATGATCTGGAGAAAGAAAAATCAATAAATTGCATATTGTTGAAAAGTGGAGGAAACAGGACTTTTTGTGCCGGAGCAAATTTTGATGAAATGAAATCCATTTCAAATTTTGATGAAGGTAAAAAATTCTTTTCAGGATTTGGAAAAGTGATCCAATCCATGAAAAAAAGTTCAAAGATCATTGTAGGAAGAATTCAGGGTAAAGCTGTCGGTGGCGGAGTAGGAATTATTGCAGCATGTGATATAGCATTTGCAACAAAGTTCGCTTCAATCAGGCTTAGTGAATTGTCAATTGGTATTGGTCCTTTTGTGATTGAACCTGCTGTTACCAGAAAATTGGGCATATCAGGGTTCTCGGAATTGACTTTAAAGCCTCTTGAATGGAAAGATGCTCTTTGGGTAAAGAACAAAGGGTTGTTTTCGGAGGTTTTTGAAACTACGGAATTATTGGATGAATATGTGGAAAAATATATCAAGGCACTATCTTCTTATTCACCTGTTGCGATCAGAGAAATAAAGAGAATGTTGTGGCACGGAACAGAAAATTGGGATTCCTTAATGGAAAAGAGAGCGGAGATCAGTGGTGAGCTGGCAATGAAAAATTATAGATCATAATTAAACCCGACAGTTGGACTTAATCCTAAAGTAAGGTTGTATAATGTACTTAACTCTATATTTATTTTTTTGTTGAATTTATATTTGAATCCAAGGCTGAAATCGGATGAATTCTGAAAATCATTTCTAAAACCAAAATACAGAGTAAATATATCAATCGGAGAATACTCAATACCTGATTTTAGATAAAAATTGTAATTGATATGTTTTTCAAACTCACCGTAAATATTTAAATAATCTGATACTTTATATTTTACTCCTATATTTATTATTGTAGGAATATCCTGATTATCAATAAAACTGACCGGAAAAGGATTGGTTACATGTGCCCCCATTGTTAATTGATCTGATATTTTATACATTAAACCCGTTTCAAAACTAAAAGTGGATTTATTGCCATAACCTAATATTGAAGTGTTAAAATAATCGAATTGGATACTTGCTGAAAAGGAATTTCCCAGTTTTTTAGCATAAGCAATACCAACCATGAACTCATTAAATTGAGAAAAGCCGAATCTTTTCAAAACAAGACCGAAGGTTCCTGTATTTTGATAGTTTTTTGCAATAGCAAAATTCAAAGCACTAAGCTCAAAAATCTGATATCTGTTTTCATATCCGGCATTAATATCCATTCCTTTTATAAAAGCCATTCCCGCTTGATTTCCATATATTGAATTGATATCTTCATAAACAGATGTTACCTGTCCTAAACCATTGGATTTTGCACCATAAATCTCAATTGTATTGATTTGAGCATTAATTTGATATACAATTGTAAATATATTAATAAAAATAAAGATATATATTTTTTTCATTTTAGAAATTTGTAGTAAATTTGTATTTTAATTTGATTGTATGTACTTAGGTAGAGTCATTTTGATTGAAAAAACCTTTTTTTTCGCCATATTTCAGCTATTTTTTATGACGTAGCTCCACTATATCTTTGAAAAATAAGTTTCATTTGACAAAAAAAATAGATTTTTTTCATTTCAAAAGTCCCTTACCAGAGTAGTTACATTTGATTTTTAATATAAATTGATGCTAAATTAATAAAAATGTACTATATCAGGAGCGTTTTTATGTTTTTATGCATCAAGTTATTATTAAAAGTTGGAAAAACAGTTAATTTTAATTTTAATATGCTTAATTTTCTAACTTGTTATTAAATTCATTGTAATATTAAAATTAAGTTTTATTTTTGCAGAAATTTTTAAAAGAATTGTTAATTATTAATATAAGATAAGAAAAATGAAGAAATTATTGATTTTATTTATGGTATTTTTTGTTGCAGGTTCTCTATTGGCACAAAACCCCAAATATGCCGGAGGAGTAGCGATTAAAAAACTGTTTTTGGATTTTCAGTCTCAAAACGGAGGTGATCTTACAGCATTTAAAAACTATAGACACGGGTTTGAATTCGGAATAGAAAAAAGGCTAACAGATAAATTGAGTTTATATATTCCCGGAAAGTTTGGAGTGGTTCAGGATTCAATTGATAAAACTACTAAAACTATTATGGGTGCAGATGCCGTTTTGCAATATTTTTTCTACAATGAAAAATCTAAATTTGTACCATACATTATGGGAGGTGTTGGAATGATGAAGGAGTATAAAGGTGATAAAGATGTGATGATACCGGTTGGAGCCGGAATTAATTTTAAAGTAACGGACAGAGCATTTATAAATATTCAATCCGAATACAGGTTAAGTATGAATCTTAAAAAGAATGTATTACACCACGGTATTGGTATAGTTTATTTATTAGGAGGAGCTAAAGAGAAAAAGGAGAAAGAAGTTAAATTTAAAGATAGCGATGGAGATGGAGTTAGTGATGATATTGATTTATGTCCTCAGGTAAAGGGATCTCCTGAGTTGAACGGTTGTCCTGATACAGATGGGGATGGAGTTGCTGATTACAGGGATGCTTGTCCTGATGTAAAAGGAGCTAAAGAATTGAACGGTTGTCCTGATACAGATGGTGACGGAGTACCGGATAATGAAGATGAATGTCCGAATTTGCAGGGAAGTAAATTAAATCACGGTTGCCCTGAAAAAGAGGTGTTCATGGATAGTGATAATGACGGAGTAGAGGACAAAGAGGACAGATGCCCTGATCAGGCCGGACCTGCAAAATCTGGTGGTTGTCCTGATACAGATGGTGACGGAGTTCCTGATTTTGTTGATAAATGTCCTACATTACCTGGTAGTAGTGCTAATAATGGATGTCCTGACAGGGACGGAGACGGGGTAAATGACAGTGTGGATAATTGTCCTGATAAACCCGGTTTGGCTATTTACAATGGTTGTCCTGATACGGATGGAGATGGTCTGGATGATTTTAACGACCGTTGTCCTTCTATGGCTGGTCCTGTTGAAAATAAAGGTTGTCCGAAAATTTCAAGAGAAGACAAAAAGACACTGGATGTTGCCATGAGATCTGTCCAGTTTGATATTGGGAAAGCAACACTTAAACC
>Ga0256832_1003307_pt1 | contig 10972 bp, 10 predicted proteins | sample 134614metaG_FD_190534 | JGI IMG/M metagenome (GOLD analysis project Ga0256832, IMG submission 190534) | Hydrothermal vent microbial communities from Lau Basin, Pacific Ocean - 134-614 | ecosystem: Environmental > Aquatic > Marine > Hydrothermal vents | place: Pacific Ocean: Lau Basin | collected...
GTACCGGTTCCAGTACACCGCCGATACCCACACCGCCGGACAGGTGGACATTCTTGCCGATCTGGGCGCAGGAGCCGACCGTGGCCCAGGTATCCACCATGGTGCCGGCATCGACATAGGCCCCGATATTGACGTAGGAAGGCATCAGCACCACGCCGGGCGAGATGTAGGAGCCGAAGCGCGCCGTCGCCGGGGGTACCACGCGTACACCGCCGGCGCGGAATTCCCTGGCGTTGTAGTCACTGTACTTGGACTTCACCTTGTCGTAATAGTTGGTGAAACCGCCCTTCATGAATTCGTTGTCCTCGATACGGAACGACAGCAGAACGGCTTTTTTCAGCCAGTCGTTGACCACCCAGCCACCATCTTTCTTTTCCGCCACGCGGGCTTCACCGGTATCCAGCATGCGGATGGCCTCGAGGGTGGCTTCCTTGACGTGTGTCTCGACGGTGCGCGGGGTGATGTCGGCGCGTCGTTCAAAGGCTTCTTCGATGGTGGCTTGCAAGTCGCTCATGGCGGTCTCCTGAAACGGTTATAACGGTTCGGTAAAGGTTCGGATTCTGTGTGCGGCGTCCAGGCACTCGTCGAGTGGTGCGACCAGTGCCATACGTACATGCTTGTGTCCCGGGTTGCCGTCAGGGGTGTCGCGCGACAGGTAACTGCCGGGCAATACCACGACATTCTGTTGCCGGTACAGTTCCAGCGCAAATTCGCTGTCGTCAAGCGGGGTGCGCTGCCAGAGGTAAAAACCTGCCGGGGGAATGTCGATCTCCATCACCGGCGACAGTATATCGGCAACAGCGGTAAACTTTTCCCGGTACAGTCGGCGGTTTTCCTGTACGTGTGCCTCGTCGTGCCAGGCACGGACGCTGGCGTCCTGGGTGGCAGGTGGCATCGCACAGCCGTGATAGGTGCGGTAGTGGAAGAACGCCTGGATCAGGTCGGCATCACCGGCAACAAAACCGGAACGCAGCCCGGGCACATTGGAACGCTTGGACAGACTGTGAAATACCAGGCAGTGTGTGTAGCTGTCGTTGCCCATTTGTGCAGCGGCCTGCAACAGCCCGGGTGGTGGTGTGTCGTCCTCCCGGTAGATCTCCGAGTAGCACTCGTCAGAGGCAATGACAAAATCGTGTTTGTGCGCCAGTTCAATCAGCCTCTGCAGGGTAGCGGTATCGATGACCTGGCCGGTCGGGTTGCCCGGTGAGCAGAGATAGAGTAACTGGCAGCGTTTCCAGGTCGACTCGCTGACCGCAGCAAAGTCCGGCAGGTAATGGGTGTCGGCCGTGGCGTTGAGGAAAACCGGTTCGGCACCCGCCAACAGTGCAGCGCCCTCGTATATCTGATAAAAGGGGTTCGGCATCAGTACGGCGGCATCGCGTGAGCGGTCGACCATGCACTGGGCGATGGCAAACAGTGCCTCACGGGTGCCGTTGACCGGCAGGGCGTGACGGTCCGGGTCGAGGCTGTTGGCGGGCAGGTCAAAACGTGTCGTCAACCAGTTGCAGATAGCGGTGCGCAGGCCGTCTGTGCCACGCGTAGACGGGTAGAGTGACAGACCGTGCAGGTGCTCGATCATCGCTTCGGCAATGAAGGCAGGAGTCGGGTGTTTGGGTTCTCCGATCGATAAGCGGATTGTTTCCAGACCGTCTGGCGGCGTCACGCCGGCAAACAGCTTTGCCATGCGCTCGAACGGGTAGGGGTGCAGCCGTGACAGGTCGGGATTCATATATATAAAAGGAAATGGTCAAAAAATGAAGGCGAGAGTATACGCAATCTTATGAAACCGTGCAGTCATCCGCTTTTGCCCGTCTTCAGCCTGTTATTGACCGCCACGTTGTGGGGCCTGGTCTGGTACCCGCTGCGCCTGCTGGAAGCACAGGGCCTGCAGGGACTGTGGCTGTCCCTGTCCAGTTATGGTGCTGCCTTGCTGGTGGGGTTGCCCTGGCTGTGGCGTTCTCGTGGTGAATGGGCAAGCGAAGGGGTGGTGCTGGCACTGATGACACTGGCTGTTGGCTGGTGCAACGTGGCATTTGTCATTGCCATCCTCGATGGCACTGTGGTGCGGGTACTGTTGCTGTTCTACCTTTCCCCCCTGTGGGCACTGATTCTCGGCTGGCTGATTCTTGGCGAACGCCCGGGTGCCAGTGGATTCCTGGTGTTTGTACTGGCAATTTCAGGCGCCATTGTCATGCTGTGGGACCCGCAACTGGGGATGCCCTGGCCACGTGACGGGGCTGACTGGATGGCGGCATCCTCGGGCCTGGCGTTCGCTTTTGCCAATGTCATGGTGCGTAAACTGAAACACGCCGGTATGCAGACCAAGGCATCGGCCAGCTGGCTGGGTGTGGTACTGGTTGCAGCCGTGTGGATACTGATCGTCCGTGAGCCCATGCCGGTGGTGGATATGTCCGTGTGGCTGGGATCGGCGATGCTGGGCTGGTTCGGTTTTGTCATTATGACGGTCACCGTAATCTATGGTGTTACCCACATGCCGGTGCATCGCTCGGCCGTTATTCTGCTGTTTGAGCTGGTGGTGGGTGCCGTGTCGTCGATTCTGCTGACCGACGAGCAGGTATTGCTTCAGGAATGGGTGGGCGGTGTGCTGATTCTGGCGGCCGCCTGGTTCGCGGCGAACGAGCATATCGGGGAAACCTCATGAGTCACGTGCTGGGTATACACCATGTCAGTTTCCTGGTTGCCGATGTGCAGCGCTCACTGGCATTTTATTGTGGTATTCTGCAGCTGGAAACAGACCCGCAACGGCCCGATATCGGTTATCCGGGCGCCTGGCTTGAACTGGGTGCACAGCAGTTGCATCTTTTGCAGTTGCCAAACCCCGACCCGGTAACAGGTCGACCGGAGCATGTGGGTCGTGACCGTCATGCAGCATTTACGGTCAGTGATCTCGATCCCCTGCTGGAGCGTCTCGAAGAGGCCGGTGTGAGCTATACACGGAGTCGTTCAGGCCGTTGTGCGGCATTCTTCCGCGACCCGGACGGGAACGGTATCGAGCTGGTGGAAGTGTAGTATCTAAAGAGTCCCTGATTAGTTCGTCATTGCGAGGAATGAAGTGACGTGGCAATCTTTAACGGACTGATTCCATGGTATGAGATTGCCGCGCTTCGCTCGCAATGACAAGAATTCCAGATTGACCGGAGGTGCCCTGAGTGTTGAGGGATGGCATATTCCCCGGCTTACTCGCAGGGCTGGTCCAGTGCCTGGACAAGGGCTTCACGCAGACTGTCCTGTGCCTGGTATCGAGTGCATTCCCCTCACTGTCCGTCACAAAAAATACATCCTCGGCTTTTGAACCAAAGGTGGCGATCTTGGCGTTCTGCAATACCACGCCCTGGTCGTAGAAAATCTGTCCGACACGCGACAACAGTCCCGGGTAATCCGTGGTGAAGAGTTCGACAATCGTACGCTGTTGTGCATCGTCCAAATGAAAGTTGACTTGCGTGGGTACATGGAACTGGCGTATACGCCTTGGTGCGCGGCGTGCCGAGGTTGTTGCAGTATCATGTTCTGACAGCAACTCCTGTTTCATCAGCGTCACCAGTTCTTCTCCATCATAGCTGTCCAGAACGGGTTCCCCGGCAGAGTTCAGCAACAGGTAGGTATTTACCGCATAGCCACGCTTCGATGTAATGATACGTGCATCGGTGATAGACAGGCCCATCTGGTCGATCAGGGCGGTGGTCCGGTTGAACAGGCGGTCCACGACGGGTGTGTACAGGAACAGTGCACTGCCGCCACGTTCTGACTGCGGGCACAGGTCGACGCGTACCCCGTCCATGCTGCCTTCGTCAAGAATAACCTTTGCGTGCCAGATAACCTCTTCGACACTGTGACGCAGAAAATAGTCTTCCGGAAAGTCCTGCCAGAGACGCTCGAGCTGTTGCATGTCGATGCCATGTCCGGCAAGTTTCTCCGCGGCCTTGTGCTTGATGTCCCGGATCAGTTCATCACGGTGCAGTGGATTTTCAAGACCGCGTCGAAGTGCACGCTTGGTGGCGTTGTAAAGGTCCCGGAACAGGGCATCTTTCCAGGAATTCCACAGCGTCGGGTTGGTGCCGCGTATGTCGGCAACGGTCAGCAGGTACAGGTAATCGAGGCGTGTGCGGTCACCCACCTGGGTGGCAAAGTCGTGGATGACGTCCGGATCGGTGATGTCGCGGCGCTGTGCCACGTGGGACATCAGCAGGTGGCTGCGTACCAGCCACGAAACCAGCTTGCAGTCGTATTCACTGAGTCCGTGCAGCTTGAGGAATTCATACGCATCTTCTGCCCCCAGCTCTGCATGGTTTCCACCACGACCCTTGGCAATGTCGTGAAAGAAGCCTGCCAGGTATAACAGTTCCGGCTTGGGGATTTCCGCAGAGATACGGCTGCACTTGGGTAATTCGTGCGCCATTTCCGGCACCGAGAAACGGCGCAGGTTGCGCACCACGAACAGGGTGTGTTCGTCGACGGTATAGGCGTGGAACAGGTCGTGCTGCATCTGCCCGACGATGAGTTCGAATTTGGGGTAGTAGGCTGCCAGTACACCATAGCGGTTCATGCGCCGCAGTTCGTGGGTCAGGCCGGTTGGCTGGCGAAAGATTTCCATGAACAGGCTGCGGGCGCGGATGTCCTTGCGGAAGCTGTCATCGATCAGGTACAGGTGGTCACGCACCAGGCGGATGGTCGATGCCCGTACGCCCTTGATCTCGCTGTGCTGCTGCATCAGCAGGAACAGTTCCAGCAGGGCAAAGGGATAGCGTTTAAAGACCCCGTTACCGGTCACTTCAAGAAAACCCTTGCGGACCTGGAAACGCCGGTTCAGAGGGGTTACCGTGCTTTCGTCGTCTTCGTACAGGATGATTTCCTGCAGCAGTTGCAGCAGCATTTCATTCAGGCGGCTGAGTGCCTGGATGGTGCGGTAGTAATCTTTCATGAACCACTCGACCGCCAGTTTATGGTCGTGGTCGGTATAACCGAAGTTCTGTGCCAGGGTGCGCTGGTGGTCGAATAACAGGCGGTCTTCGCGGCGTCGGGTAATCTGGTGCAGCCCGAAACGGACTTTCCATAAAAAGCGCTGGCCCTGCATCAGGGTATCGTATTCACCGGGTGTAATATCTTCCCGTTCTACCAGTTCGCCGAGGTCTTCCGTGCCGAAGTGACGCTTGAACACCCAGCCGATCATCTGCGCATCGCGCAGTCCACCGGGGCCTTCCTTGACGTTGGGTTCCAGGTTATAGACCGCGTCGTCGAACTTTTTGTAACGCGCGTGCTGCTCTTCCAGCTTGGCCGTGAAGAATTCGCGGTCGGGCCAGACGTAATCCGGCCCGGTGAGCCGCCGCATGTCATCGAAAAGGTCTTTTCGGCCATGTAGCAGGCGGGCTTCCATCAGGTTGGTTGCTACAGTGATGTCGGCGCGTGCCTGCTCCTGGCAGTCCTCCAGTGTGCGCACACTGTGGCCGACCTCCAGGCCAATATCCCACAGTAGCATCAGGAAGGCTTCGAGGTCCCTGGCGGTTGCGGCATCTTCGCTTTGTGCCAGCAGTATCATGATGTCGACGTCGGAGCCGGGTAACAGCTCTGCACGTCCATAGCCGCCCACTGCCACCAGCGAGCCATCGAGTCTGGCCAGTTTTGCATCCCAGCAGCGAATCAGCACCTGGTCCACCACCCAGCTGCGTGCAAAAATCAGGTCCTCGATATCAGCTCCTGCATCGAAGCGGGCCATGAGGTGCTCGTTAGCCGTTTTCAGAAATGTGCGGATATCACCGAGGGACAAGGTGTCGGCATGGAAAGCCTGGTCCAGAATACCGAGATCGAACCAGCCGGCAATACTGTCTGTCGCCAGGCGGGCAATGGGGCGGGTCTCGCCGTCGTCCGGGCTCATCATATGGTTTCACCCTTGCGCAGGGTGAGAACTTCATAACCATCAGGGGTCACGAGGATGGTGTGCTCCCATTGTGCCGACAGGCTGTGGTCCTTGGTGACCACGGTCCAGCCATCCTTGAGTACCTTGGTGTGGCGTTTGCCGACATTGATCATCGGCTCGATGGTAAATGTCATGCCCGCCTGCAGTACCACACCGGTGCCGGCCTTGCCGTAGTGCAGCACCTGGGGCTCTTCGTGAAACTCGCGACCGATTCCGTGTCCGCAGTATTCACGCACCACGGAAAAATGACGGCTCTCCGCGAGCTGCTGGATGGCGTGCCCGATATCACCGAGGCGTGCACCAGGCTTTACCATGCGAATACCTGTGCACATACATTCATAGGCGGTATCGACCAGGCGTTTCGCAATGACGGTCGGCTCGCCGACAAAAAACATCTTGCTGGTATCACCGTGAAAGCCATCCTTGATCACGGTGATATCGATATTGATGGCATCGCCGTTCTTGAGCTTGCGGTTGCCGGGGATACCGTGACAGACTTGGTGGTTGACCGAGGTGCAGATGGATTTCGGGAAGCCACGATAATTGAGCGGGGCCGGTACCGCACCCTGCACATTGACGGTGTAGTCGTGGCAGATGCGGTCGAGTTCCTCCGTGGTGACGCCGGCGCGTACGTAGGGCTCGATCATTTCCAGCTGTTCGGCGGCCAGGCGGCCGGCTATACGCATTTTTTCGATTTCTTCGGGGGTTTTGATGGATATGCTCATGGCTTCCTGTCGCTGCCGTGTCCGGCAGCACGGGCTGATCGGGTCGGACGTGAGAAAACGGGGCCTAAGTGGCCGGATTAATTGCTGTTACGCCTAGTGTATGGTATAAAACGCGGCTTGTTAACAGGGCTGCTGGAATCTTCCTGCCGCCCGGTAACTATAAATCCACACATACGTCGGCACATGCAGTTGGGTGCCTTCGGCATGGCGAGAGCCAGCCGCGGGTTACTGTCATGGGGCGTATGGAGGCCCAACCCTTACAAAGAGGTTTATTATGTCTAGTGTAACCATGCGCCAGATGCTTGAGGCTGGCGTGCATTTCGGCCATCAGGCCCGTTTCTGGAACCCGAAAATGGCCCCGTACATTTTCGGCGAACGCAGTAAAATCCACATTGTCAATCTGGAAAAGACGCTTCCGCTGTACCAGGATGCGCTGAATTTCATTGGCAAGATGGTGGCCAACAAGGGCACCGTTCTGTTCGTTGGCACCAAGCGTTCCGCGCGCGACACCATTCGCGCTGAAGCCGAACGCTGCAAGATGCCTTATGTCAATCATCGCTGGCTGGGCGGCATGCTCACCAACTTCAAGACCGTACGTCAGTCTATCAAGCGACTGAAAGATCTCGAAGCGATGGAAGCGGATGGCACCTTCGAAAAACTGAACAAGAAAGAAGCCCTGATGCTGACCCGCGAAAAAGACAAGCTGGATCGCAGCCTGGGTGGTATCAAGGACATGAACCGGTTGCCTGACGTTATGTTTGTGGTCGATGTCGGTCACGAGAAGATTGCGATTGCCGAAGCCAAAAAGCTCGGTATCCCGGTCGTCGGTATCGTTGATACCAATAATTCGCCGGACAATATCGATTACGTCATTCCTGGTAATGATGACTCCATTCGCGCCATCCAGCTCTACGTCCAGGGCGTGGCCGATGCTGTCGAGGAAGGCCGCAGCGCCATGGCGCAGGTCGGCGGCAGCAAGGATGACGAGTTCGTCGAGGTCAGCGGTACGGCCCAGTAGCACCGGGCCAGACCGTTTTTCCCAGTATCACAGATTTTTTCAAGAGGTATTAAACATGGCAATCTCTGCAGCGCAGGTTAAAGAACTGCGCCAGCGTACCGGCTGCGGCATGATGGAGTGCAAGAAGGCACTGGTGGATGCGGACGGCGATATGGATGCAGCCGCCGAAGCCCTGCGCAAGTCCGGCCTGGCCAAGGCCGACAAGAAGGCCGGTCGTGTGGCAGCCGAAGGCGCAATCATCGTGGAAGTTTCCGGTGATGGCAAAACCGCCGCGATGGTCGAGGTTAATTCCGAAACCGACTTCGTGGCCAAAAAAGACGATTTCCAGAACTTTGCCCGTGCGGTGGCGAAGCGGATTCTGGCAGATGCGCCGGCTGACGTGGAAGCCCTGATGGCCATGCCGCTGGAAGACGGTGGTGAAAGCATCGATGAAGCACGCCGTGGCCTGATTGCAACCATTGGTGAAAACATCAATGTGCGCCGTTTCGTGCGTCGTGAAGCCGGCAGCGGCAACCTTTCCAGTTACCTGCACGGCGAGCGTATTGGTGTGCTGGTTGAAGTGGAAGGTGGCGATGCTGCACTGGCACGGGATGTTGCCATGCATATTGCGGCATCCAGACCGGTATGTGTCGACGAGAGCGAAGTGCCGCAGGAAATGCTCGACAAGGAAAAGGACATTTTTTCCGCCCAGGCCGAAGCCAGTGGCAAGCCCGCCGAGATTATCGAGAAGATGGTCAGTGGCCGGATCCGCAAGTTCCTCGGTGAAATCACCCTGGTGGGGCAGCCTTTCGTCAAGGATCCAGACCAGACGGTCGGCAAGCTGCTCAAGGGTGCCGGTGCCAGTGTCAAGGGCTTTGACCGGCTCGAGCTCGGGGAAGGGGTCGAGAAGAAGACCGAAAACTTTGCTGAAGAGGTTATGGCGCAGGTTCAGGGGAACTGAGTCATCGCCTTGCCGGGGAGGACGGGAAGTCCACTTGCCGGTATGATTCACGGGGTCGCAATGCGGCCCCGTTTCGTACCCGGGTACGATGTTACAGAATCACCGCTGGTGCCACGGCGCCAGTAGTGATAAATTTACTTAAAATAGTTCTATAACTTATTGTAAATAAACCTATGAGCCAAAAGAAACTGGTCTACCGCCGCATCCTCCTGAAGATCAGCGGTGAAGCGCTGATGGGGGACGGTGACTACGGGATAGACCCGGCAACCATTCTTCGCGTTGCGGGGGAAATACAAGACCTGGCCGAACAGGGTGTGGAAATCGGGCTGGTCATTGGCGGCGGCAATATTTTCCGCGGCGCGGGGCTTGCCCAGGGCGGTATCGACCGGGTGACCGGTGACCATATGGGAATGCTCGCCACGGTCATGAATGCGCTTGCCATGCAGGATGCGCTGGAAAAACTGGGCAGCCAGTGCCGGGTGATGTCTGCCCTCAAGATCAACCAGGTGTGTGAAGACTATATTCGCCGCCGCGCCATACGCCACCTGGAAAAAGGCCGTGTCGTGCTGTTTGCCGCCGGTACCGGTAACCCGTTTTTTACCACGGATTCCGCCGCCAGCCTGCGTGCCATCGAAATTGGTGCCGAGATCATGCTCAAGGCTACCAAGGTGGATGGTGTCTATGATTCCGACCCGATGAAAAACCCGGATGCCGTGCGTTACGAGAAGCTCAGCTACGACGAGGCGATTGTCAAAAAGCTCGGGGTTATGGATACCACGGCACTGGTATTGTGCCGTGACCAGAATGTTCCCGTACGTGTGTTCAACCTGTTCGAGCCGGGTAACCTGTTGCGGGTGGTCCAGGGTGAAGCTGTCGGAACACTGGTGGAGTAAAGCACAATGATCGATGAAATACTGGATGACGCCAATACACGCATGAGCAAGAGTATCGAGGCGTTCAGGCAGGCACTGAGTAAAATCCGCACGGGCAGGGCACATCCCAGTCTGCTCGACCATGTCAAGGTGGATTACTACGGTTCGGAAGTCCCGCTCAGCCAGGTCGCCAACATCAACGTGGAAGATTCCCGGACGCTGGTGGTCAATCCCTGGGAAAAGCAGATGGTGCAGGCTGTTGAAAAGGCCATCATGAAATCCGATCTCGGGCTCAATCCGAACACCGCTGGCACTGTGATACGTATCCCGATGCCGCCACTGACCGAAGAGCGTCGTCGCGACATGGTGAAAATCGTGCGCAGTGAGGCAGAAGGTGCGCGCGTTGCGATCCGGAATATCCGCCGCGATGCCAACAGTGATTTCAAGGAACTGCTCAAGGAAAAGGAGATTTCCGAAGACGACGAACGCCGTGCCAGCGAGCGTATACAGAAGCTGACTGACCAGTATGTCAATGAAGTGGAAAAACTGGTTGAGGTCAAGGAAGCGGAGTTGATGGAAATCTGATCCGGCGTAACCCGGAAACAGGCTAATAAAGATTACAAACATGTCACAGGAGCCAGTCCAAGCCGGAGCCGGAATCGCTGAGCAGCGCTTGCCGCGCCATGTTGCCATTATCATGGACGGTAACGGACGCTGGGCCAGGAAGCGTATGTTGCCGCGTTATATGGGACATCGTGAAGGCGTCAAGGCTGTGCGCCGTATTGTTGAGTCCTGCCGTACACGGGGCATTGAAGTATTGACCCTGTTTGCCTTCTCCAGTGAAAACTGGCGTCGCCCGAAAACCGAGGTCGGCCTGCTCATGGACCTGTTTATCCGTACCCTGCGCAAGGAAGTCGACCGCCTGCACAGGAACGGTGTGCGGATGCGCTTTATCGGTGACCGCAGTGCATTCAACGAAAAACTGCGCTCACTGATGGACAGCGCTGAAGCACAGACAGCCGGAAATACCGGCATGACACTGGCCATTGCCGCCAACTACGGTGGTCGCTGGGACATGGCTGACGCAGCCAGACGGCTGGCGGAGCGTGTCGCCAGCGGGGAACTCCAGCCTGAAGACATCACCAGTGACCTGCTTGGCCAGGAGCTTTCGATTACCGATCTTCCCGAGCCTGACCTGTTTATCCGTACCGGTGGAGAACAGCGCATCAGCAATTTCATGTTATGGCAACTGGCCTATACCGAGCTGTATTTTACCGACCGTTTGTGGCCGGACTTTGATGTGGTCGCTTTTGACGAGGCACTGCAATCCTTTGCCAGCCGGCAACGGCGTTTTGGAAAAACCGGCGAACAGGTGGAGCAGGCCGAACGTGCTTAGACAACGTATCATCAGCGCACTGGTCCTTGTGCCGCTGGTGCTGCTGGCCGTACTGCGCCTCGATTCCGGCAGTTTTGCCATGATTATGG
>Ga0256832_1003308_pt1 | contig 10971 bp, 10 predicted proteins | sample 134614metaG_FD_190534 | JGI IMG/M metagenome (GOLD analysis project Ga0256832, IMG submission 190534) | Hydrothermal vent microbial communities from Lau Basin, Pacific Ocean - 134-614 | ecosystem: Environmental > Aquatic > Marine > Hydrothermal vents | place: Pacific Ocean: Lau Basin | collected...
CGGTTGCAATTCCTTGTGTACCTGGCTCCACCGTTCCTGATTAAACAATTCCCCTTTCAGTAATATTTTTACCGGACGGGTTGCCTGTACCACACTTACCCAATCGTTCCCCTGAAATAATTCCCCAAGATTCAAAAAGCGTTGCCGGAGCGTTTCGTGCAAACTGCCGGTCAAGGTGCTTTCGTCCATGCTCTGGGAATTATCCACAATCACCGTTGCTGCCACGGCACTGCGTTCCCCAACCGCTGCCAATGCCCCTTCCCGAATGGTGGGGCGGGCAAACGCCAGCACCAAAAACACGATCATCAGGGTACGAATAAGCAACAGCAGCCATTGCCGAAACTGCAAGCGGCGTATTTGCCGGGGTTCCAATTTTTTTAAAAAGTGAACTGTACTGAAGGGCTGTTCTTTTATTTTTTGCCGGTTGAGAAAATGAATGATTAATGGAATAGCTGCCGCCAGAAGGCCAATTAAAATAGAAGGATTTAAGAATTGCAGCATTGAGTTCCTTTTTCTGTCACATCCATCCGTAACCGATATAAAATAATAGCCGAAGCCGTGAATGTAAAGCCCTTATCGGCGAACCTCAAAAAAGAGCCGGAGTTCCTGGCGATCTTCCTGGGGGATGCGCATTAATGTTTCCACAATGTCCTGTAAAAAAGCGGTGCTACTTTTCCACATCAATCCACCCTCCGGGAGTGTAAGCTGTGTGTTGGCACGGGAATGGCGGTTCTATTCTGCTGCTGGTAAATATTATCCGGGTTACATTAGCGGTAGTGCAGCCATAACTATTTCCTTGGGCGTCACGATATAAAGCTCAATTCCCCTCCCTGAAAGTTTTTTAAAAAAATTGCTCTTAACTAAAGCGGTATTTTTCATTGAAGCTCAAGAATAATCTATAAAAATGATATACAGAATGTAAAAAATATGGATGTTTTGATTGGCAGAAATGAGTTTCTTTATGAATCCATCTAAACCACCAAATCATCATCAATAATCGTCTGGGAAGGTTCTATGCCATCTGGCGTGCCGGAAAATCTAATCTTGCTGTACCAATCAACGCCGCTTGTATCACGCTTGCATTGTACCCTCCCTAAATACTGGGTGCCGTAACAGCTATCATAATCCTCTGTGCCTGCAACCTGAGTGTCGCCGGGATCACATTGGGCATCAGCTGTAGGGTTAAGGGTACAGGAAATTTCTATATCATACTGCCCCGGTAAAGGTGGACAAGAATCGCCAAAATCATAACAATAAGTACCGCCCGCATCTATACACTCCTGTTCTGTATTATAACAAGAAGCTTTCGCCTGAGCAGCCGGCAAAACCAAAGAACCTAAATATTTTTTAATTGCACGGCCAAAAAATAACGATGACAAAATATTAGCATCAGCCAATCTGCTTTCATTGCTGCGCGCTACAAAACATGAACAATTCCCATAAGCCCAATAATAATAAGTGCCTGTATTTCTTTCTTCCAAGTGTTCAATCCCGTCAGGAGTTAAGCGCAGGCTTCCGCCAAATGACACCTGATTATTGCTAAAGGCAGGAATATTAGCTTGCGGGGCAATAATGCTCTCTGTGGTGGTGGTATCTGCCCTGTCCTGGATTTTGATATTCCCCTTCACCTCCAGCATCTCTGAAGGAATCTCACTATCACCAAACCCAATCCCAACTTTGCCTTTTGTTTCCCATTGTCCTGTATCAGGATTTTTAAATCTCCCTCCCAACACAATCAGTCCGGATTCGGCAGGTGGATTAGCAGTGTTAGTAGTTATACCTCCTGCAATCTTTGCCCAACTGTCAGTTTCCAAAGCAGCCTGATTCAAACTTGGGTCACTTCTTAAAGTGCTAATACCTAAAACATTATACACATCAAAATAAACAAAACCTCCCGCTAGCAGTGCGGTAAATAAAGAGCCAATAAAAAAGTACAGCCATTTTTGCTCTTTAAATTTATTTAAATTAAGTTTCGACAACATATATTTTAGTTAATTTTGCTTATTTATATTATACCACAAGAAAATTCAAAATTCAAAATTTATTAGAAGCTAGAATCTAGAATATAGTAAAAATAAAAACAAATTGTCATTACTACCTTCTCTTCTTTTATCATTCCCGCATTGCCCTCTTTGTCATTCCCGCGAAAGCGGGAATCCAGAAACAAAAACAAAAAAACAAAAAGAAAAACAAAAAAGAAAAAATTACTTAAGCAAATCAGGATAAAGATCTTTCCAGTTGGGATTGTGTTTTTCAATCAGGTCTATTTTCCACTGCCTTTTCCATTTTTTCAGTTGTTTTTCTCTGGTAATAGCGGCGTTAATGTCAGGAGTGGTTTCAAAATATACTAGCTTATGTACTTTGTACTTTTTAGTAAAACTGGAGATAAAACCTTTTTTATGTTCATATACCCTTTTTACTAAATTTGAAGTAACACCTATATACAAAGTGCCGTTCTTGGAACTGGCCAAGATATAAACATAATACTGACGCATATCTATAGTTTAGCATGTTTTTTGTTTTTGTTGCTAAGGTAATTTTTGTTTTTTCTTTCTGGATGCCGGATCGGGGTCCGGCATGACAATCCCCATTCATTGTCATTCCGGAGTCCACGGAGCGCAAGCGGAGGGACATCCGGAATCTATTTTTTATTTTTTTATTTTTTGTTTTGTTTCTAGATGCCGGCTCTAAGGCCGGCATGACAAGGGAGGGGTGGATGCCGGATCGGGGTCCGGCATGACAATCCCCATTCATTGTCATTCCGGAGTCCACGGAGCGCAAGCGGAGGGACATCCGGAATCTATTTTTTATTTTTCTTTCTGGATTCCTGATCTCCGTCCCGACTTTGTCGGGACTCCGTCAGGAATGACAATTACAAATTACTATCTACCAACTACTCACTACTAAATACTATCTACTATCTACCAAAGAAAAATCCCCTTCACCATCCATGGCAAAGGGGAATAATTTTATGAAAATTTAGTTTAAAGGAACGCCCGTTTCTGCATCAAAAAGGAAAATTTTATTAGAATGAGGGTATGGAAAAAGAACATACATCTTACCATTGTAAAAATCGATATCGGAAATACCACTGGACGAGATACTAAATTCCACATTCCCAGAAGTAGCAATCCTTATCGGTGCTGGCCCTCTTTCCTTGTTACCATAATAAACTGAGGAATTGTATCGCTCTAAAATGCTAACCGGTGTAGCTATATAACCTGTACCATTATCCACTTCTATAAACCACAAAAAATTACCACTTGAACCGTCAAAAGCGCTAATTCCATCTTTTATCCAATTCATACTAATACCGTAACCGCCACCAACATAAATGATGTTATTCGTCCTATCTACAGCTATTTCTGGGAAATAATCTTCCACGGAGTCAGGAGTTGTATATTGAAACCCAAAGATAGAATTATAATTTGCATCATATTTTACCACAAACCAATCTCGCATAACATTCTGGGCAAACAAATCGTCATAAGTTTCCCCGCAAACATATATATAATCAGAGAAAGCAACTACATCAGTAATTCCAGTTGCATTACTGCCTACATTTTGCACGTGAAGAATATCTCCAGTATTCGTATCAAACTCAAAAAGAGCACCCTCGGGAACAAATACTCTCCCATCTTCTCCAACCTCTATCTTACGAGGCATAAAACTAAAATCCTGACTGGTCCAGAGGATATTGCCGTCGCCGTCCAGTTTGGTCACATTACCGGGACCGCCAAATTGGTTTGGCACTGCAGTCAGCACATACACCTCATCCTGCCCATTTCCGCTGTAAACTGCAATGTCGCGGGAATAATAAGCATAATTAGGCAACCAAATTTTCCACAATACTTTACCTTCTGGACTGAATTTTCTAACAACAACAACACCGCCACCGCCAACAGTATATACAGTTCCATTATCAGTAATTGCAATTCGTTCTAATGTTGGTGAATCGGCTACCCACCGCGGAGTGGTATCGGCCTGCGTGGTGAAGGAGAAGGTGTAGTCAGACATTGGATTGCCAGCAAGGTCTGTGATGCCGGACAGGGTAACGGTGTAGGTGGTTTCCCAATCCAGAGAATCCGGGACAAAACGCGCCGTGTCATTATTCACAAAATAATTTCCACTCACATTACCGTTGGGCCCGCTGACCGCAAAAGTTGTGGCATTGACACTGGCAGGATCAATGAGCTCGTCAAACTTTACCCAAATGTCCGTATCCTTGGCAACGCCGGTGTCGCCGTCTGCCGGATGGGTTTCTACCACCTGAGGAGCAATATCATCTGGCTTAACCGTAAAGGAGAAGCTGTAATTCTGCGCTAGATGATTGCCGGCAAGATCCGTCACAGCGGTAGTAACGGTGGCAGTATAGGTGGCATTGTAAACCAGCGGGTTTTGCGGGATGAAGGTAAAAGTAGATCCGGAAACAGAACGAGAGCCAGAAACAGAAGCGCCGTTTTCATCTTTCAAGGAAAACGCACTCTGGGGAACATTCACCTTTTCCGAAAAAACCACTTTTATCTGGATAGTAGGCGGCGCATCAGTGGAGCCGTCTGCCGGAATGGTAGAGATAACCTGCGGCGGAATAGTGTCCGGAACAGCAGGCGCTTTTTCAGTGGTAAAGCTCCAGCTGTAGTCCTGCTTCATGGCATTGCCGGCTTTGTCTCTAACGCCGGCTTTGACCGTGGCGCGGTAGGTGGTGGAATAACTTAAAATTGAAACAGGTTGAAATGTTACCTTATTTTCTTCTACCGTTTTAACCCCCGAAACGGGTCTGCCTGTATTGAAATTTTTTAAATCAAACTCTACACTACTGGGTTGGATGCTTTCATCAAATATGATTTGTAAAAAGGTTCTTATATTAACCGCTTGAGCATTCTCCTCAGGAAAAACGGAAACGATTTCAGGCGGCGTTTGATCGGAATCGGGATCTGTTCCTTTTTTCTGACAGGTTACAAATAAAAGGAATAGGGGTAAAAGAAAACAAAACCATCTAAAAAAGATAGAATTCTTCATGTCAGATAATTCGATTTTATTTTAAAATAGAGAATAAAAATTTAAAATCAAATGGTTATTAGCCAAACTTAATTTCTCTTTAACTCTGGTATCCGTTAACTCTTCATAATTCCCAAAAGTATTTTGCTTTAAGTTTTGGTAATTACCCATTAGATAATAAACTACCTACCAATAATTGGAAATTAATACTGGATTCAGCTATGATCTAAAGATGGATTGAATCTAAAATTTATATGCATTGACAGTTTTAAGGAGTTGAAAAATTAACAACGGATCGTTTTATAGCCGGATATGTTCTGTTTTTAAATAATAATGCCGTGCCGTTTGGCAACAATTTTTTCACTCTGCCCATAAACGCATTTTTCGGGATTGATTTAAAGCGTGCCTAACGGTAAAATTCAGTGGTGGCGTTTATGCCGTCCGATGGAATGGATTTTTATGCTGTTTCTCCTTCTTTTTCTTGTTTTATCTTTTCAGAAACCCATAAGTTTATCAATGTTTCTGGAGATATACCCCGTTTTCGAGCGAGTTCCAAAATATTATCTGATAACTTCCTATCAATCGGATAATAAATACGTTGTGTCTGTATATCTACCTCAAATTTTGCTGGTTTAGTTTGCTCCCAGAACTTGGATAAATCATGAGTATCCCAAAATTCTCCTATTTCTTGATATGAAGATTTCTTTGAAATGGATGTCTTATTTTGGCTCATAAAGCCTCCTTTCTGATTTTGTCATATCCCTTGCTGATATAATTAATGCTTGTCCATTTCTTTTATACACAAAAAATATTATTAAATATCGACCTTCATAAGTTTGACCAAGTGCTGCATACACATTTTCATTTTTACGGTGTCCTTTTTCCACAAAGCGAAATTTTGGTTTATTTTCCAGAACATCTAACACTTCACTCTGTCTAACATTGTGTTTACTCTCCAATTTTTCAACTATATCTTCCAGCCAAATAATTTCCTTTATTTTCAAGCGCCATCCTCAACACTTTTTATTCATTTTGGCATAATATAAAATCAATTTAATTGATTTTTTTACTCGATATTAAAAATTTTTCAATCAACTCAACTAACTTTTTGAATACATCAAAAATAATTGGATATTATTCAAAATAATATGAATGTTTTAATTCAATGCATTTTGTCAAAAATTATTTGACATCAGTTCATGAAAATTTAGAATAGTTTTAATTTAATTGTATCCCTATACCCTTAAAGATTTGATGGTAAAAGGAAAACAAACCAAAGAACCGGAAAAACTCACCGGGCACTGCTAAACAAAATTTTTACCTAAATAACAGCAGGTTAACCAGCACTACGAATGCTCTTCCACCCACTGCTTAATCTTTTTAAAATCGGCCAGGGCTTCTGTTAGCAGGTTGTTGTTGCGTAAAATAGCCGCCGGATGGTATGTTACCAGAAGGGGTATTCCCTGGTATTCCCACATGCGCTCCCGCATTTTTCCCAGGGCCATTTTGGTGTTTAATAAATTCTGTGCAGCGACGCGTCCCAGCGCCACCAGTAATTTGGGCTGAATCATTTCAATCTGGGTTTTCAGGTAGGGAATGCATTGGACCACTTCTTCCGGTAAGGGATCGCGGTTGTTGGGGGGACGGCATTTTAAAATATTTGCAATGTACACATCGCTGCGCTTTAAATGAATATGACTCAACAATTTATTCAGCAACTGGCCCGCCCGGCCCACAAAGGGTTCGCCTTTTAAATCTTCATCCCGTCCGGGTGCTTCGCCCACGAACATGACGTCCGCCTGTTCATTGCCTACGCCAAACACAAAATTGGTCCGGGTCTTGCCCAGCGCACATTTCTTACAATCTTTGATTTCCAGATAAAATTGCAACAACGGAGAGTGGTGGGATGGCATGGGGGATTCCTGCTTTGCTTTGGATGAGGGTGCCGCTGCCTGTTCCATATAGGCTGTATCGCCGTACAGGTCACGGTACCAGGTTAAAAATGCCTTAATTTTTTCTGTCAGGTCACTCATTTGTCACTTAACCGGGTTAACACATTAAAAATTTCGCGGGCCACATCCAGCTTGGGCATGAGCTCCAGTTTGTGCGTTTCTCCGGCCGGGGTAATAATGGTTACCCGATTGGTTTCCACACCAAATGCAGCCCCGCTCTCCAGCGGATTGTTAGCGACGATTAAATCCAGATTTTTCTCCTGCAATTTTTTCCGGGCGTTCCGCTCCACGTGGTCCGTTTCCACCGCAAAACCGACAATAAACTGCCCCGCTTTTTTCCGTTGGCCCATGATTTTCAAAATATCCGGGGTTGGCTCCAGTTTCAACGTTAACTCTTTGCTCTTCTTTTTAATTTTGCTGGTAGCCTGCTGTACCGGTTTAAAATCCGCTACCGCTGCCGCGCTGATGAAAATATCCGCCTGGGGGAAATATTCCTCGACTTTATGGAACATTTCTTCGGCCGTCCGAACACCAATACCCACCACATCATACGGCACGGGTAAATCCGTGGGACCGTGGATTAAGATAACCTCTGCCCCACGGGCAAACGCTTCCCAGGCCAGGGCAAATCCCATTTTTCCGCTGGATCGATTGGTCAACATTCGCACCGGATCCAGGGGTTCTTCCGTCCGCCCTGCAGTAATTAACACCGTTTTTCCTTTCAGGGAATTTCGAAAAGGGTGCATGGTGCGGTACGTCGCCTGCACCAGAAAATTCAGATTGGCCAGCCGCCCCATTCCCTCGTACCCTTCTGCCAGAAATCCGTATTCCGGGGGACAAATTTCCACTCCGTACCCTTTCAGGCGATTCACATTTTGCTGCACCGCAGGATTCTGCCACATGTGCACATTCATGGCGGGGGCCATCATGACCTTTTCCGGTGGAATTGCCAGCAGGGTTGTGGACACCACATCATCCGCCAGGCCCTGGCTGTATTTGGCAAGGATGTTGGCCGTCGCCGGAACCACAGCCGCCACCGTGGCCCAGTCCGCACTGGAAATGTGGTGCGTTCCGGAAAAGGAGTCTGACCGCGGAAACAACTCCTGTTCCACCGGAAAGCCGGTTAAAGTTTCAAGGGTTACCGGGGTAACAAATTGCTTGCCAGCTTCGGTAATCATGGTGCGCACGGACGCACCGGCTTTAATAAAGAAGCGGATATATTCGGGAACTTTGTAAGCAGCAATTCCCCCGGTAATTCCTACCAAAAGTTTCAGTTCTTTGTACAAATTACTGGTGAACATGGGTGCCCGTTAATTGTTTGGTTCGTATTATTTTTTCGATGGTTAACAATGTCCGTAACAAATCGTCGTTTACAACTTCGTAATCAAAAAACACCGCTTTCTGGTACTCTTCCGGGAGGCGTTGCAACCGTTTTTCAATTTCTTCCGGTTTCTCCGTTTTTCGCTTTCGTAATCGCCGTTTCAATTCTTCCAGCGAAGGGGGGCGAATGAAAATGAGAATGGCATCCGGGTACTGCTGCTTAATTTTCAATGCACCGTTGACATCAATGTCAAACAGCACGGTAAAGCCGTTGTCCAGCAATTCCTCTACCGTTTCCCGCAGCGTACCGTAATAATTTCCGTGAACGTTTTCGTATTCCAGAAATTCCTCCCTGGCAATTTTTTGCTGAAATTCTTCCGGGGAAATAAAATAATAATCCACGCCGTCCACTTCGCCCGGCCGGGGTGGTCGGGTGGTTGCGGACACGGAAATGCGAAAATCCGGATTGCGTTCCACCAGTTTTTTGCAAATGGTTGTTTTCCCCGCACCCGAAGGGGCAGACAACACCACCAGTTGTGGGTTTCCTTTTCGCGTCATGCCTCTACCCTATTCAATATTCTGCACCTGCTCCCGTATCTTCTCTATTTCTTCCTTTAATATTACGGCCCGGTGACTGATTTCCACCATGGTATTTTTGGAGGAAATGGTATTGGCTTCCCGATGCATTTCCTGCAAAATAAAATTTAGTTTTTTCCCCGCCGGTGAGCCATTCGCTACCGTATCCCGGAATAACTGAATGTGGCTCTCCAGGCGAACCAGCTCTTCGGTAATATCCACCCGGTCGGCAATAATCGCCACTTCCTGTTCCAGCCGTTCTCGTTCAATTTTTTGTTCCTGAATTAAATTCTGCAATCGCTGGTACAGCTTTTCGAATTCCACCCGGGGATTTTGCTGCGCCAGGGGTTTTAATTCTTCCACCACCTGCTCAATTTTTTTCAACCGGCTTAACAGGTCTTCCACCAGATTTGCCCCTTCCCGGGCACGGCTTTCATTTAAAATAGTGAGGGTGGTATCCACCACCTGCAAAATGGCGTTTTGAAAGGCCTCATCAATTTCGCTGTTTTCTTCAAAGGAAAAGATTTCGCTAAACTGCAACAGATGTTCCAGCTTAATCGGTTCGTGAATGCCGGCAACTTTCCGGATATCATCCAGCAATTTGGTGTACAACTCCACCGTCTGGGAATCGATGTTTAAATTTTGAATGGCGGGAATTAAACTGGAGGTGGTGATGACGCAGCTAATTTTTCCACGGCTAACCCGGGAACGCACCCGATCTTTAATGCTATCCTCCAGAACCCGCAATGCCTGCGGTAACTTCACAAAAATTTCCAGATAGCGGGAATTGAGGGAACGGATTTCGCAGGTTACCTCACTATCGTCCACATTAACGGTGTGAACGGCAAAACCGGTCATGCTGTAAATGGTCGCCATAATGCAATCCAATGGTTTAGCGTTACGTGATTTTGGGGCAATTTGCTAAAAACTCCCCTGTGATTCCGGCGTAAAACATAATACCAAAAATAATACGGGAGGAAGCCAAAATGCTATTAAAAGGTAAAAAGATAGCCATTTTGGTTGAAAAACTGTATGAAGACCTGGAATTGTGGTATCCCCGCTACCGCTTTCTGGAAGAAGGGGCGGAGGTTTTTCTGGTGGGACCGGAACGGGAAGTGTATTTAAGCAAACACAATTATCCGGCCAAAGCGGATTTGTCCGTCCATGAAGCGGAATCCCGGCAGTGGGATGCCATCATCGTTCCCGGAGGATATGCCCCGGACCACCTGCGGCGCCATCCGGAAATATTACGGTTCGTAAAGCACCAATTTGAAAATGGCACGTTGGTGGCAACCATCTGTCATGGCCCCTGGGTGGCCATTTCTGCCGAAATTGTGCTGGGCAAAGAAATGACCGGTTTCTTTTCCATTAAGGATGACATCATCAACGCCGGCGCCAAGTTTGTAGACAAACCGGTGGTGGTGGATGGTAACCTGGTGTCCAGCCGGCATCCCAATGACCTGCCGGATTTCTGCCGGGCCATCATCTCCCGTTTGCAGGAACAGTAAGCCGTGCTTTTTCATTTGCCAGGGGAGCGATTCAGCTGCTCCTCTGGCATTCTGCCAACGGTCAGCAAATTCGGGTGTTTTGTTATTCCTCCCTCCCACTATTGACGGTACGCTTCCAGCTGCCTTTCTTTCCCTGGAACGGGAAACTCCCCTTTTTCCGGGATTTCCTGCCCAAAATCAAATTTTAAAAATTTTTGTTTCACAATGTAACTTAATAACGATATGGTTATCTAATAGTTTAGTTTGAGTAAATGGTAACCAAAAAGGAGGTTTGAATGTCGAAACCAATAACGGTCAATGACAATACATTTCAGAAAGAAGTGCTGGAATCCCCGGTGCCGGTGCTGGTGGACTTCTGGGCACCGTGGTGTGCACCGTGCCGCATTATTGCACCGGTCGTGGAAGAACTGGCCCGCGAATACGCCGGGTTGTTGAAGGTGGCTAAATTGAACACGGATGAAAATCCGGAAACCGCCATGCGGTATCAAATCATGGGGATTCCCACACTGGGGATTTTTGTGAATGGCAAAATGGTCGACCAAATTGTTGGGGCGTACCCCAAAGAACACATTGTTCAAAAATTGAATAAATATATTCAGGAATTCTCTATCAAAAAC
>Ga0256832_1003309_pt1 | contig 10971 bp, 12 predicted proteins | sample 134614metaG_FD_190534 | JGI IMG/M metagenome (GOLD analysis project Ga0256832, IMG submission 190534) | Hydrothermal vent microbial communities from Lau Basin, Pacific Ocean - 134-614 | ecosystem: Environmental > Aquatic > Marine > Hydrothermal vents | place: Pacific Ocean: Lau Basin | collected...
TTAAGAATAATGAGTTTAGTAATTTTAATAGGAGGCCTTAATTATTATTTTGGAGTTTTAGGGCTTATAACAATGGGATATAAAAAAGAATTTAGTAGAGCTATTATTATTACTGGAATTAGTAATATTATTTTGTCTTTCATTTTAGTATATCTATTTAAAGATATAGGAGGAAGTTTGTCTTTGGTTTTAAGTGAGAGTATTTTGTTAATTATTTTATTAAATTATATAAAAAAAATAAAAGGAAAATTAATTTTATGAGAGTATGTGCAGTGATAGTAACTTATGGAAATAGATTTCATCTTTTAAGGCAAGTTATGGATGCTTGTTATAAAGAGGATGTAGATAAAATAATAATAGTTGATAATGCATCAGAACAAAACAGTAGAGATAAATTAAAAGATTATGAAATAAAGAATAAAGAAAGACTAAAAGTCATTTATCTTGATGAAAATACAGGTTCAGCTGGAGGATATAAGCGAGGTTTAGAAGAAGCTTATAAATGTAATGAATGTGATTTTATATGGCTTTTAGATGATGATAATAAGCCACAAAAGGATAGTTTAAAAGTTTTAAAAGAGTTTTGGAATAGGTTAGATGAAGAAAATAAAAAAGAAAAAATTTCATTACTTTCATATCGTCCTGATAGAGTTCAATACAAAGAAGCTATTATGACAAATAATCCTGACCTAGTTTTAGGTAGGAAAAATAGTTTTTTAGGATTTCATATTTTAGATTTACCAAAAAAAGTAATGAGAGTAATAAAGCGAAAAATGGGAATGCAAACATTTACCGAAAATCCAAATATCAAAAGTGGAAAAGTAGCAGTAGCACCTTATGGTGGTATGTTTTTTCATAAAAATTTAATAAATACTATCGGATATCCAAGAGAAGAATTTTTTGTATATGCAGACGATCATGAATGGAGTTATAGAATTACTAAAAATAATGGAAATATTTTTCTTATTTTAGATAGTGTTTTAGAGGATATTGATACTTCATGGAATATATCAAACAAAAAAGAGCATTCATTTCAGATAATAGCAAAAGGTAATCCATTTAGAGTTTATTATAGTATAAGAAATAGAATTGTTTTTGAAATTGAAAATTTAGTTACAAATAATTTAATATATTTTATTAATCAAAAAATATTTAAGTTTTTAGTAAAAAATGCAAGAAATAATAAAAAGAGTTTAGAGGTTTTTGATAAAGCAATATATGATGGGTTGAATAAAAAATTAGGAAAAATATTATGAAAATAATGTATATAAATAGTTTTTATGAACCATATATGGCTGGTGGAGCAGAAATAACTTTAAAAAATTTAGTTGAAGGAATGAAAAAAAAAGGCCATACTGTACAAGTTATATCTTTATGGGAAGGAAATTTTATAAAAAGTGATATGGTTAATAGTGTGAAAGTAATTAGATTACCTATAAAAAATATTTATTTACCTTTTAAATTAAGACCAAACACTTTAAAAAGAAATATATGGCATTTGATTGAATCTTACAATCCATTTGTTCTAAATAATTTAAAATCAATAATAGGTGATTTTAAACCTGATATAGTTTCCGTTCATAATACACAAGGATGGTCTGCTCCTGTTTTATGGAAATTTTTAAAAGAAAAAAATATTCCTTTTATTCAAGTTTTACATGACCAGTATTTATTGTGTCCTACTAATATGTTTAAAAATAATAAAATTTGTCAAACACAATGTAATGTTTGTAAAATTTTAAGATTTATGTATAAAAAAAATTCAAATTATGCTACGGGTGTAGTTGGGGTGAGTAAATTTATTTTAAATAAACTTAAAAATTATGGATATTTTGAGAAAACAAAAATTAGTGAAATAATATATAATTCAAGAAATGTAAAAAATTTTAAATACAATTTAAATTATAGAAAAGATGTTGATAAAAATATAATATTTGGCTTTATTGGGACATTGGCTCAAAATAAAGGAATAGAATTATTATTAGATGTGTTTATAAAAAGTAAAAAATTAAATTGGAAACTTTTAATTGCTGGCAATGGTAAAAAAGAATATGTTGAAAAATTAAAACAAAATTATAAAGATGATAGAATTAACTTTTTAGGCAAAGTTCATCCTGATGAATTTTATCCTTATGTAGATTGTGTAATAGTTCCAAGTTTATGGGAAGAAAATTTTCCAGGAGTGATTATAGAATCATTTATATATGGTAAACCATTAATAGGCTCTCAAATAGGCGGTATTCCAGAGATGATAAATGAAAATAATGGATATATATTTCAATATAACAATAAAGAAGACTTATATAACAAGATGAATGATTTTGAAAAAAATATAAAGTTTTGGAAAGAAAAAAGTTTAGAGATTCAAAAAAATGCTATAGAAAAATATGATTATGAAAAGTGGTTGGAAAAGTGGGAAAATTTTTATAATAGGATATTATGTAAATGAGTAATACATTATTTGGATCAGTTTTAATTTTTTTAACTCTTTTTATTATGGTAATTAATTTTAGGTATATTTTAGGATTATTAATAATTTTTTTATCACTTCAAATGACTTCTGTGATAAATTTTACTTCATTACATTATGGATTGCAGTTATATAGAGTGGTTTCGATTTTATTAAGTTTGAGTTTAATTTTTTTTATATTAAAAAATGATTTTAAATTTAATTTAAGTTATGAAGAAGTAAAATTAATTAATTTTTTAACTTCTTTTGTATTATATACAGTATTCATTTCCCTTGTAGGACCTTTGATTTTTGAAAATATATTAGTTTATACACCTAAATATAGTATAGATTATAATGCAATGTATGGACCGTTTCCACTAAAATTTTCTTTAATTAATATAGTTTTACCTTTTAATGAAATTTTATTTTATTTAGTATTTGTATTAATTTTAATAATAAATTTAAAAAATAAAGAAATTAATTTTATTATTAAATGCTTTTTTTTTACAATAGTAATGATTTTATTTTTTTCTTTTTATCAATTATTTCAATCTTTTATTAATCTACCTAATATTTTTACTTTTATAAATAACACAGTTTCAAGACAATTTCATTTATTTACAGTTAATTTATCAGGATTTAATATTTTTAGAATAGCAGCTACTTATTATGAGCCTTCTTATTTAGCTTCTTTTTTAATAGCAATATTTTCATTTTTCTTGTCTTCTTTCATTTTATATAGAAAGTATTTATTATTTTTAATTTTAACTTTTGTAATTATTATTTTATCTACAAGTAGTACTACATATTTAAGTTTATTAATAATAATTTTATTTGTTTTATTTTATACAGGTATTTTTTCAATAAAAATAAAGAAAGTTAGATTAAATCATTTTTTATATTTGTTAATGTTTTTGTCTATAATTGTAATTATTATAATTAATGTAATTGGAATAGATAATATATTATTAATATTAAATCAATTTTTGTTTGAAAAATCTAAAAGTTATTCTTTTATAAATAGAACTAAGGCAGATTTATATAGTTTTCAAATATTTTTAAATAGTTTTGGATTAGGTGTTGGAGTAGGTTCTACTAGGCCATCTTCTTTATTTCCTTATTTAATTTCAACGGTTGGTATAATAGGAACTGTTTTATTTTTTACTTTTTTAATTCTTTTGTTGAGATATTCATATAAAATATTAAGAAATACTAATTATTACAATTATTTTTTTTTAATTCCTGGGGCTTTAGTAACTCAAATAATAGCTTATCCTGATATTACTAATCCTACTTTATGGCAGATGATTTATGTTACTATTATCGTAATAAAAAAAGTAAAATATAAGGAATATAGGTATGAAAAATAATAAAATATATATAGCTTCAAGATTTTTAACTCAACCTGTTACAGGTGTTCAAAGATACGGTATAGAGTTAAGTAAAGCGATTAAAAAGATAAATGGAAATTTTGATTTAAATTTTATTGCTCCTAAAAATATTTTACATACAAAAATAGCTAAAGAATTAGAAGTTAAAAAAATAGGAAATTTAAAAGGTCAGTTATGGGATCAACTTTCATTATTAAACTTTTTAAAACAAAAAAATAATCCATTAATAGTTAATTTTTCTAATACTCTTCCTATTTTTTATACTCATAAAATTGTAACAATTCATGATATTATTAATTTAAAATATGATGTAAATTGGAAATATAAAAGATATTATGAAGTTATATGGCCTTTAATGCTTAAAAATTCAAAACATATTATTACTGTTAGTGAATTTTCTAAAAAAGAAATATCAAATTATTTTGATATAAGTCCTAATAAAATCTCAGTTATTTATAATGGAGTAAATGAAACTTTTAAACCTAAAAAGGTAGAACAAAAAGAGAAATATATTTTAGCTCTTTCTTCTATAGCTAAACATAAAAATTTTGAAAGATTAATTCAAGCTTTTTTAAAAATTGATACGGATATAAAATTATATATTGTTGGAGGAGTTGATCCAAAAATATTTGGAAAAGATACTATTAAAATATTAAATAAAATTCAAAAAAGTAAAAATATTGTTTTTTTAGGAAGGGTAGATGATGAAAAATTAATCGAGTTATATTCAAATGCTTTGTTTTTTGTATATCTTTCTTTGTATGAAGGTTTTGGAATTCCACCATTAGAAGCACAAGCATGTGGATGTCCGGTTTTATTATCAGATATTCCTGTTTTTAAGGAAGTGTATGGAAATTCAGTTCATTATTGTAATCCAATAGATATTAATGATATACAAAAACAAATAGAATATTTATTAAATAATGAAAAATGTCTTGATAAACTAAGCAATAAAAGTTTAGAAAATGCAAAAAAATATACTTGGAAAAAATCAGCAGAAAAATTTTTAAAAATATTAAAGGAATGTAATGAGTAAGCTGCAATTATCAGCTTCAATAGTTCTTTATCATAATAAAGAGGCTCAAGTATTGAAAGTGATTAAAAGCTTTTTAAATACAAATATAGAAGTAAAATTATATTTAATTGATAACTCATCAAACAATGATTTGAAACAGTTAGAGAAATTTGATGAGAGAATAGAATATATATATAATAATGCAAATTTAGGTTTTGGAAAAGCACACAATATTGCTGTTAGAAGAAGTATTCAAAGTAATGTACCTTATCATTTGGTATTAAACCCTGATGTTTTCTTTGAAAGAGGTGTTTTGGAGACATTGTTTGATTACATGGAAATTCATAGTAATGTAGGTAACATAATGCCTAAAGTATTATATCCAGATAAAGGTATTCAATATTTATGCAAACTTTTACCTACACCTATGGATTTAATTTTTAGAAGATTTATTCCTTTTAAAAATTGGAAAGAAAAAAGGAATTATTTTTATGAATTAAGATTTAGTGGTTATGATAAGATTATGAATGTTCCTAATTTAAGTGGATGTTTTATGTTTCTCAGAACTTCCGTTTTAAAAGAAGTGGGTTTATTTGACGAAAAATTTTTTATGTATTTGGAAGATACTGATTTGAATAGACGAATACATAAAAGATATAAAACAATTTTTTATCCAAAAGTTCATATTTTCCATGAATTTGCAAAAGAATCTTATAAAACTAAGAAGCTACTTTTTTATCATATTAAATCAGCTATTTATTATTTCAATAAATGGGGATGGTTTCAAGATCTGGAAAGGGAAAGAATCAATAAAATTTGTCTAGAAGAATTAGGTTGTTCTTTAAAAGGAAAACTATTATAATTCAGTGAAACTTGATAATTTCAGTATATTTTTTTACATAAAAAATCATAATCATCCCAGCAACTACTATCTGCACCCAATCTTTCTCATAAAAAATCGTGCTTGCTAAAATAGCGATAGCAACATATTTGAGGATATAAAGAGTTGTGAGAGGATTGCTTTTCGTGATATTTCTGTAGATCAATTGATGGAGATGATTATTGTCGTGGAGTGTGGCTTCTTTCTTCTCCAAAAACTTCCTGCGGTATATGCTAAATCCCAGTTCAAAAACTGGATAGATGAGAAGCGCTAATGGATACCATTGGGAGACTTCGGCTGGGTGGTTATGATGTAAAAGAAGTGATATAACAGCCAAAGAAAATCCTAAAAAGTATGCCCCTCCATCTCCAAGAAAGATTTTACCTTTTGGGAAGTTAAGGAGTAAAAATCCTATGAGTGCAGCGATGTTGATAAAGATAATCTCCAAGAGAGTCATATCACCTACTTGATAAGCTACATATCCCAAAGAGATATAGGCCAGAAGTGCGAAGCCGCCGGCGAGGCCATTGAAGCCGTCTATAATATTGAGAGCATTGATGACGCCAGTGATGGCGATGATGGTAAGTATAGCACCCAGCCAATAGGGGATAGAGATGCCAAAGCCGATGCTATCGATCACGGCATCCAGCAAGAATACTGCAAGTGTGGCTGAAAGTGCCTGAAATATGAGGCGCACTTTTGGAGAAATGGAGCTAAAATCATCGGCGAGGCCTGCGAGAAATGCTGGTAAGGCACTCGCGAGAAACTTCCAGCCGATGGGATTGAAAATGACGAGGAGGTTGGTGAGAAATATTCCTATCCCCCCGGCTCTGGGAGTAGGACGGTCATGAAAGAGCTGCGGTTTGTCTGATAGGTCATCTACCAGTAGGCCATCGCTGAGGCTTTGGCGTATGACTCTATAGTGCGTGAGATAGGAGATGATAGCTCCCAGGGCTGCCAGCCAGATGGCAGAAGTTACCAAAAATGTAGAGTGATTGGCTAGACTTGGGAAATAGTGAGAGAGCTTTCTTATAGCAAAATCTTTGATAAAGGAGATATTGGCTATATGAAAAGGTAGGAGAATGAGCATAAGAGCTATGAGATATTTAGCTATTTTGGCTAGTTTCATAGCGGAGCTTTTGGCATATATGTAGCTATGGGCAAGTGATGCTCCTATAAAGACACAGAGCCAAAAGATGATAGATACTGGTTGCGTATAGGTGACCACCTGCACGTTGCCATAGATAAAGGCCGCAAGAAGTGATGCAAAGATTATAAGCCCTATGATAGAGGTTTCTAGTTTGGGAGTAGAGAGCTCTTTTTGGATGAGCTTGTAAAAAAGGCTAAAGAAGATGCCTAGCAAAAAGAGCAGGCCAAATATTCCTTTGCCAGTGAGGGTCTCAAGATAGATATTGTGCGCAGTGCCAAACATTCCAAGACTTAATGTATTGGTCGGATCTTTTCTCCATTTCGCATCTTTTTGATAGTAGTAGACTTTGTACTGCCAGCCAAAGCTATCGCCACCGGCTCCATAGATGGGATTTTCTGCATAGAGCTTGAGTGCTGGAGGCCAGTGTCTAAGGCGATCGTTGGCATGTGTGATCTTTTTGGCTCGCTCAGTAGCTTGTATGACGCTTTTGGCGAAATTTTGCTGATTGATATGCTTGATGCCATAGACGATGAGTACGGAGAGCGTGACGGTGACGGGAATAGTGATGAAGATTTTGAGCCAATTTTGGCGAAAAAATCTCTTTATATCGATACTTGGCTCTTTGGACTTGGCCAAGATGTAGTAGATCATCACCCATATGATGAAAAGGATAGGTGGATATGTGATCCAAGCTCCTCGCTCCATAGCAAGTATCAGCCCCACTTCCCCTGTGATGATGAGTGCTACAAGTGCGAGGATACTGGCTAAGCTCCTGCGAGTGAAAAGCAGCAAAATGGCCAGCATTGGCATCGTCAGAGACAGATACTGCGCCGTCCATGTGGAGTTGGGGAAAAAGGAGACGAAACGAAGTCTGGAGACGGAATCGAGTCTGCGAAACTGTTCCAGATCAAAGATAGCGAAAAAATCAAGATACCCTATAAAGATTGTAATAAACCATCCAGCTACGATAGAGAGGATGATATTTTTGAAGAGCCTAAGCTGATTGGATGGCTTGGCGATGCCATAGAAGAAAAGCCCCAGCAGCATCGCCTGGAACAAAAATAGCTGTGAAGAGATAGAGTAAAAAAGCGTGGTCTCTCCTACTGGCAGCAGCTCTTTGATAAAGTAGAGGGGATCTTCTGTGATGGAGTGCTTGATCATTCCTAATATTGGCAGGCCTACGAGGCTAAGGATAGAGACAAATGCGAAGAATCCTACGAAAAACATCACCCCATTCGGCTCTCTGATCTTCGCCCAGAAACGGCGACAGAGCCGGGGGGCTTTGTAGATATGGGTGTAGAGGCCGATGAGGATAGTGGCTGCGAGGAAGTAGAGAAAATGCGCCTGCGTATCGGGAGGTCTGGAGCCAAAGATGGGCATGATGGCAAGAAGCGCATAGAAAACTTGTAGTGGATAGAGATAGGCCAAAAACCCTACATATGAAGCGATGAGTATCCACCACCAAGGCAGATTGAATAGCCCGCTGAGTATTATCCAGCCCTGCGTAAAAAGCACGAAATAGTAGAAAAATTTGATAAATCTTTGCATATTTTTTGTCTTTAGTTTTTTGAAAGAATACCAAAGAAAAGCTTAGAAAATGGAGGGTAAATCAGGATGAAAAAGCTAATACCCAAATATATATTTTAATATGTTAAAATATAAAAAAATATTGTGGAGAGTCGTTATGAAAGCTTTTTATACCAATCTGGAGGATGATAATTATCAAATGTTGGAAATGCTCTCAGGTGTAAAAGGAGTAAAGAAAAATTATATAGTCAATGAAGCGCTTAGATACTATTTCAACGCCATAAAAACTATACCAGAAGAGTTCATACTCAAACCCATCACTATTACCGAAGAAGAGTATGAGAGAATAGAAAAAGAGTCGCAGCCTACAAAAGCACTGCAAAGATTGATTCGTGATAATTGAAAAGCTATCGAAGCAGCATATTAGAGATAGTTTCGATTGCGGAAATGAACTATTGAATATTTTTTTGAAAAAGTACGCTTATCAAAATCAATTCCGATATTTTGTGGGAGTTACATACGTCATCCATGAAGACAGTAGGGTGGTTGGGTATATCACTATCAGTGCTTCCTCTATCAAAAAAGCTTCTTTGGATGTGAAAAAACCGTATGAAGATATTCCTGTGCTTCGTATTGGGAGATTGGCAGTAGACAAGAATTATCAAGGCAAGAAAATTGGTGAAAGACTTTTGAAGTTTGGTATTGAAAAGGCATTGGAACTCAAAGAACATTTTGGTTGCGTGGGTATTGTTGTAGATGCGAAAGAGGATGCTATCGATTTTTATAAAAATTATGGCTTTGTAACTATGCAAACATTAGAGAAACACATTACAACACCTATGTATCTGTCGATAAAAACGATTGATAATCTCAAAAATTGAATATTCATAACTTTCGCCACTTGTGCGAATAGTTTCTCGCTTCGCTCGGACAGTGTAGAGAGCGGATTGTTTGGTATAATAGAGCAAATTCACAAGGTTTATTATGCAATATACTTTGCCAAGAGAACTGTTTGATGAATTGGCTACAAAAGAGTTTGTGCGAGCCGAAAATAATGAATTAAGGGCAGAGATTAACGAGCTCAGAGGAGAGATCAGACAACTTGCCTTGCTTTTATTAATAGGCATCAGTCTTTTTGCTTTAACGATTTTCAATCCAAATTTTATCGCGTTGATAGAAAAAATTTTCAAAATCTAAACATCTCTACCAGTATATCAGCGATCTCTTTTGCTTTGTTTTCATCTATCTTGCCGATTTTTTTAATGAGTCTTTTTTTGTCGACAGTTCTTATTTGATCCAAGAGCACCAGTCCCTCTTTGTTTTGGAATTTTATCTTGGGTCGAAAGATAAAATCGAAGCCTTTGCTGGTCAGAGGAGCGATGATGACAGTTCGTAAAATATTGATTTCATCGGGAGATATCACGATGCAAGGCCGTGTCTTTTGAATCTCAGAGCCTACGGTGGGATCGAGGGCTACTAGATATATTTCAAATCTTGAAACTTCTTCTACCATTGCCAATCTTCAAATTTTTCATTAAGAAACTCTTCTATGATACCTTCATCTTGTTGTCCTTCATTTTTGGCAAGGATTTCTTCGATATTTTTTCGCCACTTGGCTCTTCTGTTTTTGATGGGTTTTAGTAGTAATCCCTCTTGTGTGACTACAAACTCGATTTCACTATTTTCAAGGTTTGCTTGTTTGATTATGGGCTGCGGGATTCTGATACCTTTGGAATTTCCTATTGTAATGAGTTTCGCCATATTTTCTCCCTCTCATTTGCTATAAAGTAATTATAATGTAATTACACGAAACTGTCAATCATTTATCCTATATCCTATATGTAGCGATTTTTCCAGTAAATCTGCTATAATTGCTCTATGGATATGTAAAGAAAAGCTCAAAATACGCTTGGAAATTGCGAAATTCAAAGTTTTGTATTTTGCAGGTGTGTTGAGTGCTGGATCATTTTTGGTGGTAAACTATCGAAAATTTGTGGATTTTTTTGGTAGTAGTGTATATTTTAAAGTAGGCATTGTAGGAGTTGTTAGTGTTCTTTTCTTTTATGGTTTGGCAGGCATTACCAAGAATATTAGAATTTTGACAAGTATTTATGAGGAGATAGGAAATGAATGATTATGAAATTTTGTTTGTTGCAATTTTGATTAGCTCTATTCTTGGTATTATATACGGCATTAAAGCTTCAAAGGACGGCAAAAGCCATCCTTTTCTTTAAGCCTCTTCCAGTCTCTTCTTGTTCTCTTCCCAAAACTCGATCAAAAAGACTAAAAATATCGATAGAATCAAGCCAGTGACGAATGCTACCACGACGATTAGTTTACGTTTTGGTTTGGCCGGATGGTCTTTGGTGATGAAGCCACCCACCACTTTGGAGTTTTGGATATTTGCCGGGGAGATGTTGTACTTGAGAACTTTGATCTTGTTGTCGATCTGGGTGATTTTGTTTTTTTGATCGAGGATCTGGTCGTTGATCTTTTTGATCTCGGCCAAGCGGATTTTCTCTTTCTCTTTTTCCAATTGAGGGATTTTGACATGAA
>Ga0256832_1003310_pt1 | contig 10969 bp, 12 predicted proteins | sample 134614metaG_FD_190534 | JGI IMG/M metagenome (GOLD analysis project Ga0256832, IMG submission 190534) | Hydrothermal vent microbial communities from Lau Basin, Pacific Ocean - 134-614 | ecosystem: Environmental > Aquatic > Marine > Hydrothermal vents | place: Pacific Ocean: Lau Basin | collected...
CACGCGGTGCGCGGCGCCCGCCGGCACCCACAGGACGTCACCGGGCCCGAGCTCACAGACCTCACCCTCAAGCTCGAAGGCGATCCGCCCCTCGAGCACCAGCGTCAGCTGCTCTTCAGGGTGGGCGTGGGCGGGCACCTCGAGGCCGGCCTTGAGCTCCACCAGGTTCACCATCGCCCGCTCGCCCCCGAAGGCGGCGGCCAGGGCGCCGGGCATGAGGGGCTTTTTGTCGCCTTTGAACAGGTTCTTAATCTTCATGCTTCCACTCCCGCACCGGGACGAAGACCGCCCCCTCGAGCACCTTCCTCCGGGGGCGGAGGCGGCGGTCGAGGGTGAGCTCAAGCACCGCCCGCTCCAGGCTTTTCGTGCCCACGATCACCTTGCGCACGAAGTAGCCCTCGGGCACCGGGGAGAGCTCGCTGGTCTTAGAGATGCGAAGCAACACCTCCTCCCCCGAGGGCAGCCGCACCTTTAGGAGCAAAAACCGCCCCTCGTGCTTGAGGTCGGGATCCCGCCGAAAGAACATCTACCGCCAGTCTACGAGCCGGGCCAGAAGGCGCGCCAGCAGGGCACCGCGCTCGGGCAGCCGGCTCAGGTAGATGTGCTCGCTGGGGCGGTGGGCGTCACCCCCCACGGGGCCAAGCCCATCCAGCGTCGGCACCCCCTTGGCCTGGGTGAAGTTGCCGTCGGAGCCGCCCCCGACCGCCCCCGGCCCCACGGCAAAGCCCAGCCTTTTTGCCTCCTCGCGGGCGATCTCAAAGAGGCGCAAGGAGTCCTCGCTGGGCTCCATCGGCGGCCGGTTGAGCCCCCCGGTGATCTCCACCCGCGCCCGGGGATCGTGGGGGCGGTAGGCGAAGATGGCGTCTTCCACCCGCCGGGCCTCGTCGAGCGTCCAGGCCCTCAGGTCCACCATCACCTCGGCCTCGGGGCAGACAACGTTGGTGGCAAACCCCCCGCGGCCGACGTTGGGGCCCACGGTGGTCTCGACCCTGGGGTCCTCGAGGTCCTTGGCAAAGAGCACGAAGCGGGCGGCCTCCACCAGCGCGTTGACGCCCTTTTCCGGCTCCACCCCCTGGTGGGCAGCGGCGCCGATGAAGCGCGCCTTGAATAGCCCCACCCCCTTCCGCTTCACCTTGAGGTCGCCCTTCTTGGTGGGCGCCTCCAGCACCAGGGCGGCGTCGGCGAGGGTCGCCTCCTGCAAAATCACCTCGCGCGAGGCCTCGGAGCCGATCTCCTCGTCGGGGGTGAGCAGCACGGTGAGGTTGGGGTGCTCGAGCCCAGCGTAGATCAAATAGCGCACCGCCCAGGGGATGAGCAAAAGCCCCCCCTTCATGTCGTAGACGCCGGGGCCAAAGATGCGGTCGCCCCGCACCTGCCAGCGCTTTTCCCAGCTGCCCGCCGGGTGCACGGTGTCGTAGTGGGCGAGCAAAAGCACGTTCGGGCCCACCCCGCGCCGGGTCACCCGGAGCAAGGGGCCGGTGGGCAGCGGGATGCGCTCCACCCGGCCAAAACGCCCGAAGCGCCCCTCCAGCCAGAGCGCCGCCCCCTCGAGCCGCTTCAGGTCGCGGCTCGGGGTCTCCATCTCGACCAGGGTCCGGAGATCCTCCAGGTAGCGGTCCAGCGTGGTCTCGAAGTAGAGCCGGGTTTCCTCGGCGGGGACGGCGACGGGCATATCAGCCCCGATTATACGTGGCTTAGTCGAAGTTCAGGGTCTCCTCGATTAGCCAGTCCACGACCGCCTTGACGTCGCCGGTATCCTCGAAGACGAGCAGCTGCCGGTCGGCGGAGGTGCCGCGGTTGAGGATGGTGTAGACGTGCTCCACCGCCCAGCGGCTGTCGAGCTCGTCCAACACCTCGTCCACAAACTCCACCAGCTCCACGATCAGGTCGCGGGCCCACTTCTCCCGCCGCTCGCCGAAGTCAATCAGCTTACCCTCGAGCCCGTAGCGGGCCGCCCGCCACATGTTCTCCTCGATCATGGGCTGCGGGTAGATGCGGAAGGTGAGGTTGTCCTGCCGCATCAGGTAGTGCTTGTAGACCAGCGCCTGGGCCAAGGCGGCGACGGCGATCACGTCCTTGGGGTTGGTGGCGAGGTCAAAGGCGCGGAACTCCAGCGTGGGGTACTGGTGGTGGGGCCTGAGTGACCACCAGATGCGCGAGGCGTCCTTGATCGAGCCGGTGTTCACCAGCACCTCGACGAAGTGCTGGTAGGCGGCGTGGGATTCGAAGGTCACCGGGATCCCGGTGCGGGGCAGGTTCTTCCAGATCAGGCTGCGGTAGCTCTTGAAGCCGGTCTTTCGGCCCCGCCATAAGGGGCTGGAGACGGTGAGCGCGGCCAGGTGGGGCAGCATGTAGCGCAGCACGTTCATGGCGTCAATGCGGAACTCCTGGTCGTCCCCGACGCCGATGTGCACGTGGGTGCCGAAAATGAGGAGGGCCCGCACGGCGTCCTGGAACTCGCCCAAGAGCTCCTGGTAGCGCTCCTTCTCGGTGATCGGCACCTTCTCCCAAAGGGCGAAGGGGTGGGTGCCGGCGGCCACGATCCGCACGCCGTGGTCCTTGGCGAGGTCAGCGACCACCTGCCGCATGTCCTTGAGGTAGCGGTAGGCCTGGCGGATGTCCTCGGCCGGCGGGGTGCCGATCTCGATCATCGCCTGGTGCAATTCGGGGTTCAACAAGCGCGTTAGGTAGGCGGGGGCGTTCTCCAATACGGCGCTGGCCGCCGGCGCCAGGTCGCGGCTCGTGGGGTCTACGAGCTGGTACTCTTCCTCAATACCGATCGTCAGGGGCAGGGGTTTTGCCATCTTGGCCTCCGCGCGAGGATGCGCCATTTTATGCCCTCACCCCGCGGCTCGCAAGCGATTTGCCGTAGAGTGAGGGAAATGCGGGTATTCAAGCTGTTTCTTATCGGCCTTTTGGTCCTGGTGGTGGTGCTCGCCCTTGGCGGCTACTACTACGTGAAGACCACCACCCTGCCCCAGACCAGCGGCCGGCTGCCGCTTTCGGGCCTCACCGCCCGGGTGGAGGTGCTCCGGGACAAGCATGGATTCGTCAAGATCGAGGCCCAGGACCTACATGACCTCTTCTTTGCCCAGGGCGTGGTCCACGCCCAGGAAAGGCTCTGGCAGATGGAGTTCCAAAGGCGGCTGGGGGCCGGGCGGCTCGCCGAGGTGCTGGGTCCGGCGGCGCTCGACACCGATAGGTTCATGCGTGCGCTCGGGCTCTACCAGGCCGCCGAAGCCACCTACGCCGCCCTCTCCCCCGAGGCCCGGGACTGGCTTGACGCCTACGTCGCGGGCATCAACGCCTACCTCAAGACCCATCCGCCCCTGCCGCTCGAGTTCAAGCTCCTGGGCTTTGCCCCTAAGCCCTGGAAGCCCGCTGACGCCCTGGTCTGGGCCAAGATCATGAGCTGGGAGCTCTCCGGCAACTACGACAAGGAGCTTTTGCGCTTTCGCCTCCTCGGCCGCGGGCTGACCAAGGCGCGGATCAACACGCTCATCCCCCCCTACCCCGAGGACGCCCCCACGGTCCTCAAAAGCGTCAGCGCCCCCGCGACCCCGGCCGACGCCAGGGCCGCCGAGGGGCTTTTGAAGGCCAGCCCTCGGGTGCTGCTCGAGGCCTCCAACAACTGGGTGCTTTCCGGTAGCCGCACGAAAAGCGGCAAGCCCCTGCTCGCCAACGACCCCCACCTGCGGCTGATGAGCCCCGGCATCTGGATGTTCATGGAGCTAAAGAGCCCGGGCTTTCACGCCACCGGCGTCACCTTCCCCGGCCTGCCCGGGGTGGTGATCGGCCACAACGACCGCATCGCCTGGGGGGTGACCAACGTCGGCGCCGACGTCCAGGACCTCTACGTCCTTGACGAGGCCGAGGGCGGCTACCGCTACAAAGGCGAGGTCCGCCCCTACCGGGTCCGCACCGAGACCATCGCCGTCAAGGGGCAAAAGCCGGTCACCCTGCGGGTGCGCGAGAGCGTCTACGGGCCGGTGATCTCCGACGTGGTCAAGGTGCCCGGGACCAAGCCCCTGGCGCTTAGATGGGTCTCGCTGGATGCCGGCGACACCACCCTCGAGGCCTTCTTGAGGCTCCAGCAAGCCCGGGACTGGCCCACCTTCGTCCGCGCCCTGGAGTACTACGTAGCCCCCAGCCAGAACTTCGTCTACGCCGACGTGGACGGCAACATCGGCTACTACGCGCCGGGCCGCATCCCTGTGCGCAAGCCGGGCCACGCCGGCGCTTTCCCCGTGCCCGGCGACGGCCGCTGGGACTGGCAGGGCTTTATCCCCTTCGCCCAGCTGCCCCACGCCCTCAACCCCGAGACCGGCTACATCGTCAGCGCCAATAACAAGGTGGTCCCGAAGGACTACCCCTACCTGATCACCGCGGACTGGGCCGAGCCCTACCGCGCCGAACGCATCGAGTCGCTGATCCAGGCCCAGGAAAAGCATGACCTCGAAAGCCTGAAAAAGATCCAGCTCGACGAGGTCAGCCTGCTCTTTTTAGCCTTCAAGCCCTACCTCGCCAGGCTCCCCCTCACCGGCGAAAAGGCCAAGGCCTGGCGCGACCGGCTGCTCGCCTGGGACGGCAACGAGAGCGTCAAGAGCGAGGAGGCCACCGTCTTCGAGGCCTTCTACACCGAGCTCAGCCGCCTGCCCGCCCCAGAGGTGGGCGAGCCCTACTGGGAGGAGCCCCGCTACCTGCTGAGGGCGCTTAAAGAGGGCGACCCCGCTTGCGCGGCGCGGGGCAAAAGCTGCCTCGCCTTCGCCGCCGAGGCCTTCGAGGCGGCCCTTCGCCGCCTTGGCGAGGTCAAGCCCTGGGGCCAGGTGCACCCGGCGGTGTTCCGGCACATGGTGATGAGCAACGACGACCGGGTGCGGCGCATCTTTGAGCGCCGGATCGCCCACGGCGGCGACCGCTACACGGTCAACGTGGGCATCTACAAGCCCGAGACCTTCGTGATGTTCTGGGGGCCGTCCTTCCGCGAGCTGGTGGACCTTGGCAACCTCGAACAAAGCCGCACCGTGGTGCCGCCCGGGAACTCCGGCCACCCGCTCTCCCCCCACTACGCCGACCAGCTTCCCCTCTGGGCCCGGGGCGATTACCTGCCCATGCAGGCTGGCCACCCCGTGGCCCGGCTGGTGCTGGAGCCGGCCCGTTAGCGACCGCATCATTTCTTCAAGATCGCGTTCTCTGAGCGTCGCTCCCGTGCGCCGTGCGAAAAACCGGGTTCCGTTTTTAAAAAACGGGGTAGGCTAACGGCATGCACAGGGTGTTCGCGCTTTGGTGGATGGTGCTCGGTGGCCTGCGCCCACCGGGGCCGCGGGCCGTGGTGGCCCTCTTTCAGAGGTACCGGGCCCCGCGTCCCCGCCCCCGGCTCGACACCCCCTACTACCCGGCCCGCAGGGGCAAGGGCCTTGAGCTCATCCCCAAGGACGACTACATGCAAAGCGTGGAAGCCCTTTTAAAACGGTCCCTCGGCTGACATGGAAGACGGCTTATGGCCCCCACCCTTTAAGCGCCCCCGTGATCCCCAGGCCTTCCTGGCCCAGGAACCCTACCTCATTGAGGCCCGCATAAGCTTTTTGCTGCGGGCGATGGCGGGTCAAAAGGGCAGCACCCGCCGGCTGCTCGCCGAGCTCCTTCTGATGCAGCTCGAGGAGCTCGACAACCTCGAAATCAAAACACCCCCTCCCCCGCCCCTGGCCGCGACCCGGCGCTACCAGGCCGCCTGGGAGAGCGCCGGCGACCAGGAGGGGCTCATTATGCTCTGGACCGCGCTCGCGCTAAGACGGCTATGGGCGTATCCCGAGCCCATCCTGAGCAACTACCAGACCGCGGAGGTGGGGGCGCTGCTCTTCGACCTTGAGACCCTCATCCCCCGCCACGACCCCGAGAACCTTCTCCTCTACGCCGCCGCCCTGGAGGCCGCGGTGCTAGAGGCGGTCTAGACGGACAAAGACCCGCGCCTGCACGTGGTGAGGGGCGAGCCCCTCGCTGGTCTTGAAGGTCAGCCCCACCCCTTCCTCGGCCAGGTCCAAAAGCCGCGCCACCGACGCCGCGATCGCCGGCCGGTGGGGGCCCAGCTTGGGGGCGTCGAGCACCACCACGCCGCGCACCTCCACAGGCCGGAGGCCGCGGGCACGCACCCGCGCCAGGGCGGCGTCCACGAACTCGCGCGAGGAGCGGTCGCGGTTCTTGAGATCGTCGTTGGGAAAGAGCGCCCCGATGTCCCCGGCCGCGATGGCCGAGAGCAGGGCATCGGTCAAGGCGTGCAAGAGCGCGTCGCCGTCGGAGTGGGCGATGGGGCCTACGGGGGAAGGGACCCGCACCCCGCCAAGAACAAGCGGCCGGCCCGGGGCCAGCCGGTGGGCGTCCTCGCCGTAGCCGATACGCATGCCCCCATGCTAGCGGCTGTGACGCCCGAATGACGCCTGCGCACCTAGCGTCGGGATGAGGAGGCAAGCATGAAAAGAACCGCAAGGCTCGGGCTGGTGTTGCTCGCCGCGGCCCTACTGGCCGCCTGCTCGGGGCCGGCCGGGCCCCAAAAGGAGCGGCTCGTGCCCGATCCCGACTTCGGCGTGGGCGGGCTCGCGGTCGCCGCCGATAGCGCGGCGCCCCGGGCGGGCGACTTTGGCCTCGCCCTGGTCCGGCACGAGGACGGCAGCCTGCTTCTCGCCGGGGTGAGTTGCACGGTGAGCAGCGCCTACTGCCATCCCCCCGACTGGGCCGCCGCCGCCTGGCGCTTCCTGCCCGGCGGAGGCCTCGACGGGGGCTTTGCCACCAGCGGCACCTTCCTCGCCGACGGCGTGTCTAGGGGTAGGGTCGACCTCGTCGTCGGCGTCCTAGCCGTGGCCGGCAACGATCTACTGGTCGGTAGCGTGGAAACCGGCGCGCACGACCTCAACGGCTATCTCTGGGCCCTGGATGCCGCGGGTGGCGCCCCGAGCGAGCCCCTGGGCGGGGCGGGCACCGCGGAGTACGACGGCGCCATTGCCGGCGGCGGGCACGACCTCTTTACCGCCGTCGCCCCGGCCGGAAGCGGCTTTTGGATCGCCGGCGGCGCGGCGCCCGACCAAAACGGCGCGCACTACCGCACGACCGTTTGGAAGCTCGATCTAAACGGCAACAAGGACCCCACCTTCGACGCCGACGGGGTCTGGTCCTCGAGCCGGAACGTCCAAAGCTGGGCGATGGCGATCGCACTGGATGGGGATGGACGACCGGTGGTCGCCGGAGTGACGGACGACATCCAAACCCAGGCCACGGTGTGGCGCCTCGAGGCCACGGGCGGGCTCGACGCCGGCTTCCAGGGGGGGCGGGTCACGCTCTCGAGCCCGGACGCCCAAGCCACCTACGCCCGCGCGGTGATGATGGACGAGGACCGCATCGTCGTCGCCGGAAGCGCCAAAACCGCGGACGGCGAGCACCCGGTGCTCTGGCGGCTTGGGGCCGACGGCACCCTGGATGCCGACTTCGGGGACGGCGGGGTCCTCTTGCTGCCCGAGCGCACGGACGCCAGCGGGGCCGGCTTTTGGCGCCAGGGCATGGCGCTCGCCAAGGACGAAAAGGGCCGCTACCTGCTCGCGGGCGGGGCAAAAAGCGACGACGGCGACCTCGACGCCGCCGTCTGGCGCATCCTTCCGAACGGCAAGGAGGACCCTGACTTCTGCGGCGGGGGCCCCTGCACCTTTGACCGCGCCGGCCAGCACGACTGGGCCACCCGGTTAATCCTGGATCCGGAGGGGACGCTTTTCCTCGGCGGCTGGGCCAGCGGCGCGGACGGCGACCCCGACGCCGCTATCTGGAAGCTTCACTTCGAGGCCGCGCGCTAACGCGGCTGGGGCAGCCGCAGCCCCAGGGCGCGGCTGCCCACGCGTAGCAGGAAGGTCACCGCCGCCCCCAGCCAAACTGCCTTCTCGCCGCCGCCGGCGAGAAAGAGCGCTGCCGCCCCGCCGGCGGCGGCGCTGGCGTAGAGATCCCCGGCCCGGTAGAAGACGCCGGGCACCCGCCCCGTCAAAAGGTCCCGGAGCACGCCGCCCCCGACCCCGCTCACGGTGCCGGAAAAGACCACGCCCCAAAAGCCAAGCCCCGCCTCCAGCCCGCGAGCCGCGCCCAGCGCGGCGAAGACCGCGAGGCCCAGGGTATCGAAGAAGTAGAGCAGCCCGTCCAGCCGGGCGAAGAACCGGGGCAAGAAGAAGACCAGCGCGCCGCTCGCCGCCACTGCCCAGAGCAGCCCCTCGTCCCTGAGCGCCGCCGGCGGCAGCGCCCCCACCACCACGTCCCGCACCGAGCCACCGCCGATGGCGGTGATCGAGGCCATCAACAAGACCCCCACGAGGTCAAACCGACGCCGCACCCCCTCGAGCGCCCCGCCCACGGCGAAGGCCACCGTCCCCAGCCACACCCAAAGCTCCATAGCGCCTAAACTAACCCCATGCCGAGCTACGAGGACGCCCTTCGCCTGATGCACGAGTGGACCGAGTCCGAGGCCCTCCGCCGCCACATGTACGCGGTGGAGGCGGTGATGCGCGCCTACGCGAGGAAGTTCGGGGAGGACGAGGAGACCTGGGCCATCGCCGGCCTCCTCCACGACTTCGACTACGAACGCCACCCCGACGAGCACCCCAAGGTGGGGGCCCGGGTCCTGGAGGAGAAGGGCTACCCGCCTGAGATCGTGCGCGCCGTCCTCGCCCACGCGCCCGAGCGAAGCGGCGTCGAGCCCGAAAGCCTCCTTGAACGAGCGCTCTTTGCCTCCGACGAGATCACCGGCCTGGTCACCGCGGCGGTCTACGTCCGGCCCGACCGCAGCATCCACTCGCTCACGGTGAAGAGCCTCAAGAAAAAGTTCAAGGACAAGTCCTTCGCCCGGGGGGTGGACCGCGAGGTCTTGAAGCGGGGCGCCGAGCTCCTTGGCGTGGACCTCTGGGAGCACGCCGCCTTCGTGATCGAGGCTATGCGGCAAGACGCCGAGCGCCTGGGCCTGGCCGGCGAGGCCCAGGCCTAGGGGGCGCTTGTCCTTTTTTCAGCAGCGTGTTAGGCTGGGCTTACCCCTCCCCAGGGGGGGTGGGAGGTGGAAAATGATCAAGCTAAAGATCGAGGGCATGACCTGCAACCACTGCGTGATGGCCGTCAAGAAGGCGCTTTCCCGGGTGCCCGGGGTGAAGGAGGTGGTCGAGGTGAGCCTCGACCGCGGCGAGGCCCTGATCGAGGGCGATGCGCCCCTGGAGGCGCTGGTGAACGCGGTGCGCGAGGAGGGCTACGAGGCCCGCCCCATGACCCCATGAAGACCGCCCACAAGCACAAGCTCCACCTCGACCCCAAGACCCGGGAGGAGGCGCGCCGCCGCCTCCGCTCCATCAAGGGCCACGTCGAGGGGATCCTGCGCATGCTCGAGTCCGAGGACGTCTACTGCGTGGACGTCCTCAAGCAGATCAAGGCGGTGGAGGGGGCCTTGGACAAGGTCGGCGACCTCGTGCTCAAGAGCCACCTCAAGGACCACGTCGTCACCGCCCACGAGCGCGGCGACGTGGACGCAATCGTCGAGGAGCTGATGGAGGTCTTGAAATACCGATGAGGGAGGTCGCCGTCCAGATCAAGGGGATGACCTGCGCCTCGTGCGTGCGCCGGGTGGAAAAAGCGCTCACCTCCGCCCCCGGCGTCAAGGCCGCCGAGGTGAACCTGGCCCTGGAGCGGGCCACGGTGGTGCTCGAGGACGCGCCCCTTGAAGAGGTGCTGGCCCGCGTCCGGGACGCCGGCTACGAGCCCGTGGTCGAGGAGGTCAGGCTCGGGGTCAAGGGAATGACCTGCGCCGCCTGCGTCCGCCGGGTAGAGAAAGCGCTCAAGAAGGTGCCCGGGGTGATCGAGGCCGAGGTCAACCTGGCGCTGGAGGAGGCCCGGGTGCGCTTTCTCCCGGGCAGCGCCGGGGTGGCGGCGCTCGAGGCGGCGATCCGGGAGGCCGGTTACGAGCCGGTGCGAAAGGAAGACGCCCGGGGCGATGCCAAACAGGAGGAGCTCGCCGCGTTCCGCCGGGACCTCATCCTGAGCGCCGTGCTGACGCTCCCGGTGCTGATCCTCGCCATGGGGCGGATGTTCATCCCTCTGGCGGTGCCGGAGCGGGGGCTTTGGGCCCTGGAAGGCGCCCTCACCGCGCTCGTCCTTTACTTCGGTGGCCGCCGCTTTTTCACCGGCGCCCTCGCCGAGCTCCGGCACAAGAGCCCGGGAATGAACACGCTGGTGGCGCTGGGGGCGGGAAGCGCCTTCCTTTACTCGCTCTTGGTGCTGCTCTTTTCCAGCCTCTTCCCCGAAAATAGCCGCCACGTCTACTTCGAGGCCGCGGCGGTGATCGTCACCCTGATCCTGCTCGGCAAGTACCTGGAGGCCGTGGCCAAGACCCACACCCAGGGCGCGATCCAGTCCCTTCTCGCCCTAAGACCGAAGACCGCCCGGGTCCGCCGGGAGGGCGAGGTCGTCGAGCGCCCGGTGGACGCCCTTGCCGTCGGCGACGAGGTCGTGGTGCGGCCGGGGGAGCGCATCCCCGCCGACGGCGTGGTGATCGAGGGGCAGTCACAGGTGGACGAGTCCATGCTCACCGGTGAGCCCATGCCGGTCAAGAAGGGCCCCGGGGACCGGGTGGTGGGCGGCGCCCTCAACACCTCGGGGAGCTTCGTCTTCCGCGTCGAGGCCGCCGGCGAGGCCACCTACCTCGCCCAGATCATCCGGCTGGTCGAGGCCGCCCAGGCAGGCAAGCCCCCCATCCAGCAGCTGGCCGACCGCATCGCCGCCGTCTTCGTGCCCGTGGTGGTGGTCATCGCCCTTCTTGCCTTTGGTCTTTGGATGACTCTGGGCCCCGAGCCCCGGCTCTCCTTCGCCTTCGCCAGCGCCCTGGCGGTGCTTTTGATCGCCTGCCCCTGTGCGCTCGGGCTCGCCACCCCGGCGGCGGTGATGGTGGCCACCGGCCGGGCGGCAG
>Ga0256832_1003311_pt1 | contig 10965 bp, 11 predicted proteins | sample 134614metaG_FD_190534 | JGI IMG/M metagenome (GOLD analysis project Ga0256832, IMG submission 190534) | Hydrothermal vent microbial communities from Lau Basin, Pacific Ocean - 134-614 | ecosystem: Environmental > Aquatic > Marine > Hydrothermal vents | place: Pacific Ocean: Lau Basin | collected...
AGGAGGGTCAGTACGGCATCTGCGAAATGTGCGGCAAACCCATCGAACCGGAACGGTTGGAGCTCTTCCCCGAGACGACGTTGTGTGCCACGTGCGCCCGAGAACGCAGCCGTCGTCGTCACTGAGGATGGCGCCTCCCGGTCGAGGCGCCATCTCCCCTCACTTCACCCTCAACTTCTCCCCCACCAGACTGGCCAGGAACGTCCGTTGCCCCGCGGTCGGGAAATCGATGGTCACCCGCTGATCCCCGTTGGCCTCATCCTCCACCGCGACCACTCGACCTTCCCCAAACCGTTCGTGGTGCACCCGCATCCCCACTTTGTAGCGACGCCGGGGAGGGGGCGGGGCCTCCTGCCGCGTCCGTGCCTCGCGAATCAGGCGGGCCTCCCGGTCCCGCCACTTATCCGCGAACACGTCCAGATCCTCGGGGCGACGCACGCGAGCCCGAATGTCCTCCAACAGACGTCGGGCTCGGGCCACCCGCTCCAGCATCTCCACCTTATCCTCCCGGGAACTGTGGGCCAGCTCCCGGGTGACCCGACTCAAGGCCGTGTACAACGCGTCCAGCGCCCGGCGGGGTTCCTCGCTCTGGAGGTCGATGGTGACCAGGGTGATCCCGTGGGCCCGGCACAACTCCCGGCGGATCTGCTCACGCCGCTCCGCCGCGGCGACCTCCACATCGGACAGGCGGCGCCGCTGGGCCGCGGGTCGGGCCCCGCGGAAATGCACGGCCAGGCCCAGGTCGGGGTACAACACGTCCAGCGTCAACTGCCGTTTCGTCTCCGGGTTGACCAACCAGGGGGGCGCCACGTTCTCCTGGGAGGGAACACCCTCCAGGAGCTCGGCCAGGATCTCCCGCCATGCCAGCCAGTGCACGTTGCTCATCGTCTCACACCCGGGGCAAACTGCGGAGGATGACGTCCAGGCTGTCCAGCGCGCGGCCCGCGCCGATGGCCACACACGCGATGGGATTGTCCGCCACGTACACGGGGACCCCCATCTTCTGGATGAGCAGGCGGTCCAACTGGCGCAAGAGGGCCGTCCCTCCCGTGAGCACCATCCCCCGGTCGATGATATCCGCGGCCAGCTCCGGCGGCGTCTTCTCCAGCGTCTGGCGCACCGAATCGACGATGATGGACAGGGGCTCCTCGATGGCCTCCATCACCTCCCCCGACGTGATGGTGATGGTCTTGGGCAACCCGGTCACCTGATCCCGCCCCTTCACCTCCATGGAAAGCTCCTCCTCCAGGGGGAGCGCGCTGCCGATGTTGATCTTGATCTCCTCTGCCGTCTGCTGGCCGATGATCAAATTGTACTTGCGGCGCACGTAGGCCATGATGGACTCGTCCAGGCGGTTCCCCCCGACGCGCACCGAACTCCAGGCCACAATATCCCCCACGGAGACCACAGCCGACTCGGTCGTCCCACCGCCCAGATCCACCACCATGTTCCCGGTGGGCTCCTCGATGGGGAGACCCGCTCCCAGGGCCGCGGCCAGGGGTTCGGGGATCAGGTAGGCCTCCCGGGCGCCCGCCTGAATCGCCGCGTCGTGGACCGCGCGCGCCTCCACGCTCGTGACCCCCCGGGGGACGCTCACCATGAGGATGGGACGTACCAGGCGGAACCGACCCAACAACTTGCGGATGAAGTAGGCCAGCATCTTCTCCGTGACCTCGTAGTCCGCGATGACGCCGTCCTTCAGGGGATGGGCGACCTCGATGCTCTCCGGGTTGCGCCCGACCATCTCCCGGGCCTCACGGCCGATGGCCACAATCTTGCTATCCCGACGGGATATGGCCACGACCGAAGGTTCCTGCAGGACAATCCCTTTTCCCTTCATGTACACGAGAACGTTGACCGTTCCCAAATCGATGCCGATATATCGTTCGAACATAGACCCACTCCTCGGCCTGTGACGGGTTCTCGAAATCCGGTGTGTGCCCTATTGTAACACACATGGCAACAGACTTCCGAAGTCCGCAAGGGCTGATAGGGCGTTTCATGAGGAAGACGCAAAACGCCGGACGAGGAGATCACTTCCCCGTCCGGCGTCCCTTGTCCTCGTGTTGCTGCGATCTTCACTCGCCGGAAGTCTCCTCTTCCCCCGCCCGCGGTTGCAATCCCCGACGACGGCGTCGGCGGCGGGCCACCCGCAAGCGGACATAGGCTTTGCGCAGGCTGAGCTCCACCTCCCGACGTCGTTCCGGCGGGACCCCCTCTTTGAGGAGGCGTTCCGCGCGCTGGCGTGCGGCTTCGGCCCGGGCGATGTCGATCTCGTCCTCCCGTTCCGCCGCGTCCGCGAGGATGACGACCTTGTCCGGCCGCACCTCGGCAACCCCGCCCCCGACGGCAAAGGCGACCTCATCGCCATCGGGGTAGCGGATGACCAGCTCCCCCGGGTTCAGCAAGGTCATGAGGGGCGCGTGACGGGGCAGGATGGTCATCTCGCCGCTCACGCCCGGCAAAGTAACGGAACGGACGTCTTCGGCCAGGGCCTGTCGTTCCGGCGTCACGATTTCCAAACGTATGGTTTCCATAGGTACACACCCGATTCCTAAACTTCCCTGTCAGACTTCCGAAGTCTGGGAGACTTCGGAAGTCTGGCGTAGGTCACCCGGTTTCCTAAACCGTTCCCTTATCCGCCGCGACGCATCCGTTCGGCCTCTTCCAGGACATCCTCGATGGTTCCCTTCATGTAGAAGGCCTGCTCGGGGATGTCGTCCAACTCCCCGTCGAGGATCATGCGGAATCCCCGCACCGTGTCCTCGATCTTCACGTACCGCCCGGGGATACCGGTGAACTGTTCGGCCACGAACATGGGTTGGGTGAGGAAACGCTGGATCTTGCGGGCCCGGGCCACGGTAATCTTGTCCTCCTCACTCAACTCTTCGACCCCCAGAATGGCGATGATGTCCTGCAGGTCCTTGTACCGCTGCAAGGTCTGCTGGACGCCGCGGGCCACATTGTAGTGCTCCTCCCCCACGATGTCCGGCTGGAGAATGCGGGATGTGGAGGCCAGGGGGTCCACGGCCGGGTAGAAGCCCTGGGCGGCCAGCGCGCGTTCCAGCGAAATGGTCGCGTCCAGGTGCGCGAACGTCGTCGCGGGAGCCGGGTCCGTGATATCATCCGCGGGGACGTAGATGGCCTGCATGGAGGTGATGGCGCCCTTGCGGGTCGAGGTAATGCGCTCCTGCAGCTCCCCCATATCCGTCCCCAGGGTGGGCTGATACCCCACGGCCGAGGGCAGGCGGCCCAGAAGGGAGGACACTTCCGCGCCCGCCTGGACGAAGCGGAAGATGTTGTCGATGAAGAGGAGCACATCCTTGCCCTGATCGCGGAAGTACTCGGCCATCGTCACCCCTGTCAGCCCCACCCGCAGGCGGGATCCGGGGGGTTCGTTCATCTGGCCGAAGACCATGACCGTGTTGTTGATGACCCCGGACTCACGCATCTCCAGCCAGAGGTCATTCCCCTCGCGGCTGCGTTCGCCCACCCCGGCGAACACGGAATACCCCTCGTGCTCCACCGCGATGTTGCGGATGAGCTCCATGATGATGACCGTTTTACCCACACCGGCCCCACCGAAGACCCCCGTCTTTCCACCGCGGGTGAAGGGGGCGATGAGGTCGATGACCTTGATGCCCGTCTCGAAGAACTCGGACTTGGTGGACTGTTCCACCAGGGGCGGGGCCGGACGGTGGATGGGGTAATACAAGTCCGTCTCCACAGGGCCCATCTCGTCGATGGGCTCCCCGACCACGTTGAACACCCGGCCCAAGGTTGCGGGCCCCACGGGCACCTTGATGGGCTCGCCCGTGTTGTACGCTTCCATACCCCGACGCAACCCATCCGTCGGTCCCAAGGCCACCGTCTTCACCCAATTGTTCCCCAGGTGATACTGCACCTCGCAGACCAACTTCTTCCCCTCGCCCAGGGGGATCTCCACCGCGTCGTACACATCGGGCAATTGGCCGTCGGGGAACTCGATGTCCACCACCGGACCGATGATCTGACGAATACGTCCGACCGATTTGTATGCCATACGAATGCCTCCCTACGCATCGTGGTGCGAGGTCGAAGCCTCTCACCTATCCCTGCTCTAAAGCTTGACGCAGTGCCTCCGCACCGCCGGCGATGTCGATAATCTCGCGCGTGATCCGTTCCTGACGTGCCTTGTTGTAGCTCAACGTCAGCTCATCGATGAGGTCCAGGGCCGCGTCCGTTGCGTTGCGCATGGCCACCATGCGGGCCGCGTGCTCGCTGGCAATGGACTCGTACACGGCCTGGAGGACCTGTAATTCGACGAACCGGTACAGCACCAGGTCCAAAATCGTCTCCGGATCGGGTTCGAAGATGTAGTCCGGGGACCACTTGACCTGGGGTTTCAAGGGTTCGATGGGCAGGAGCTGCTTCGTCGTGGGCACCTGCCGCATGACATTGATGAAATCCGTGTAGCAGACGTAGACCGCGTCGGCCCGCTCGGCCACGAATTCCTCGGCCGCGATGCGGGCGATGGGGGCCACGTCCAAAGAGGTCGGGCGGTCGCCCAGCTTGGTGAACTCGGCCACGATGGGATAGCCGTAACGCGCCATGTAATCCCGCCCCTTGCGCCCGACGGTCACCCAGCGGGTGGGTTTACCCAGGCTCTCGCTGAAGTGCAGGGCATGGCGGATGATGTGACTGTTGAAGCCTCCGGCCAGCCCCCGGTCCGCGGTGATGAGGACGATGAGGGCCTTCTCCACGGGCCGCTCCTGCAGGAGGGGGTGGAGAAGACGGCGATTCTGCGGCAGGTAGGCGAGGAAGTTGAGGACTTCCTGGGCCTTCTGCGCGTAGGGACGGGTGGCCAGCACCTGCTGCTGGGCCCGGCGCATCTTGGAGGCGGAAACGGCCTCCATCGCCTTGGTGACCTGAGCGATGTTCTTGATGCTGCGTATGCGTCGCTTGATTTCCCGATCGGATGCCACGGCCGCTATCTCTCCTCCCTCAACACATCCCGCCCGTTATTCGAACGTCCGGTTGAACTCTTCCAGAGCCGTCTTCAGCTGCTCGATGGTCTCCGGGGACATCTTCTCACCGGTAGCAATGGTGCGCACCAGGTCCGGGTACGTGGCCTCGACCCAGCGGAGGAAGGCCTCCTTCCACGCCTGGATGCGCTCCACGGGGATCTCATCCAGGAAGCCGTTGGTCACCGCGAAGATGAGCATGACCTGGTGGGCCAGGGGCATGGGACGATATTGGGGCTGCTTGAGGATTTCCATGGCCCGGCGGCCCCGCTCCAGCTGGCGCTGCGTTGCAGGGTCGAGATCGGACCCGAACTGGGCAAACGCGGCCAGCTCCCGGTACTGGGCCAGCTCCAGGCGCAGACGTCCGGCCACCTGCTTCATCACCGGGCGCTGGGCGGCCCCACCAACGCGGGAGACGGAAATACCCACGTTCAGCGCGGGGCGGAAGCCCGCGTTGAACAGCTCCGGTTCCAGGTAAATCTGCCCGTCGGTAATGGAGATGACGTTGGTGGGAATGTAAGCGGAGACGTCGCCCAGCTGCGTCTCGATGATGGGCAACGCGGTCAACGACCCACCCGAGTCGGGCAGGCGGACGATGGTATATCCCGGCCCCAGGGCCTTCACGTCCTCCTCGGCCTCCTCCAGGCCCAGCTTACCCCGGTACACCTTGCCGTTGACGCCCGGTCGCCGGGGCTCCTCCCCCTCCTTCACGATGACGTACTCGGTGGCCAGCTTGGCCGCCCGCTCCAGGAGGCGGGAGTGGAGGTAGAACACATCGCCCGGGTACGCCTCACGTCCGGGCGGACGGCGCAGGAGCAGGGAGACCTGACGGTAGGCCCACGCGTGTTTGCTCAGGTCGTCGTAGACGATGAGGGCATCCTTGCCCTGTTCCATGAACTCCTCACCGATGGCGCACCCCGCGTACGGGGCGATGTACTGGAGGGCAGCCGGCTCCGACGCGGTCGCGGAGACGACAACGGTGTAGTCCATGGCCCCGTACTTCTCCAGCGTTGCCACGACCTGGGCAACCTGGGCCCGTTTCTGCCCGATGGCCACGTAAATACAAATGAGGTCCTTGCCCTTCTGGTTGATAATCGTGTCGATGGCGATGGCCGTCTTCCCCGTCTGACGGTCACCAATGATGAGCTCGCGCTGGCCGCGGCCGATGGGGATCATGGAGTCGATGGCGATGATGCCCGTCTGCACGGGGGTGTTCACGGGCTCGCGGTAGACGACGCCGGGGGCGATACGCTCCACCGGGCGGTACTTGTCCGTCTCGATGGGCCCCTTGCCGTCGATGGGCTGCCCCACCGCGTTGACCACACGGCCGATGAGGGCGTCCCCCACGGGCACGGAGATGATGCGCCCTGTGGAACGGACCGTCTGCCCCTCTTCGATGTCCGTGTACTCCCCCATGATGATGATGCCCACGGAGTCCTCTTCCAGGTTGAAGGCGATCCCCAACGTGCCGTTTTCGAACTCCACGAGCTCGTTGGCCATGACCTTTGTCAGGCCGGTCGCGCGCGCAATCCCATCGCCCACGTAAGTCAACGTGCCCACATCCACTTCGCGCGCCGTGGGCTCAAAGCGCAAAATTTGTTCCTTGAGTTCCTCTGCCAGTTGTTCGACACTCACACCCATGGATGATCCTCCTACCAAGAGTACGCGTCGCGCGCGTTCTCCCTCCCGGTCATACGTGTACGAGAGGAGGACGCCCCCGCGTGGAGCGGGTCATCCTCTCCCCTTCGAGACTGTTGCTAGACGATCTCTTCCAGGCGGTGGCGCAGCTCTTCCAGGCGGCTGCGCAGGCTGTAATCGATGAGGGTGTCGCCCACGCGCACGATGAGGCCGCCCAAAATGTCCGGGTCGACCCGGTATTCGAAGACCAGGGATCCCTTGATGCGATCGCGGAAGTGCTGCCGCACCTTGGCCTCGAGAGCCTTGCGCTCCTCCTCCGTCAGGGGGACGGCGGAGACGACGACCGCCAGGGTGGGGGCTTCCCCCGTCTTCTCGGCCTGCTTCTGGGCTGCGGCGATGATCTCGTCCAGGTATCCCAGGTCCTGCCGGCTGATGAGCAGTCCCAGGAACTTGATGACCGCCTCTCCTGTGCCCGGGGGAACGATTTCCCGGATCTTGGCGTACTTCTCCCCCACATCCCGTTCGGGGTCCTCGAGAAAGGCGCGCAGCGCCTCGTCCCTCCGCAACCTCTCCTCGAGGGAGCGCAACGCGGTCAGAGCCTCCTCTACCACCGCCTCGAGAAGCGCTGTCGCGTAAGCCCGGATTTCCTTATCTCGCTGGTTCACAGTTGTTCACCCGCCAGGAATTTCTCAATGAGTTGGTGCTGCTTCTGGGGATCCAACGTCTCCCCAACGACCTTCTGCGCGATGACCAGGGCGAGTTCGGCCACCTGTTTGCGCGCTTCCTGCAGGATACGTTCCCGTTCCCGCTGGGCCTCTTCCCGGGCCTCCGCGATGATCCGTTCGGCCTCCTTGCGGGCCTCCTCCAGGATCTGTTCGCGGAGCTGATCGGCCTGTCGGGTGATTTCGGCGATGCGCGCCTGGGCCTGTCGTCGCTCCTCCTCCAGCTGCTTCTCCAACTCCGCCCGTTGTCGGGCCGCCTCCTCGCGCGCCAGCTCGGCCGCCTTCAACCCCTCTTCGATGCGCTCGCGGCGCTCCGCCAACATGTTCAACACGGGCGTGTACACGAACTTCTTCAAAAGCCAGAGAAGAAGGAGGAAGTGGATAATCTGGGTAAGCAAGAAGGTCCCGTTGATGCCCAAATTGGTTAACGCTTCCACAGGATGTCCTCCTTAGAAACCTCAGGGGTGGGAATTACACGAACTTGAGCAGCAAAGCCACCACGAGAGCGTAAATGGCGATGGCCTCGGCAAACGCGATACCCAAAATCATGTTCGTGCGGATTTCACCCGCGACCTCCGGGTTGCGCGCGATGCCTTGCAACGCTCCTAAGACGACCAGACCAACCCCGATGCCGGGGCCGATGGCGCCCAACCCCATTGCCAGACCAGAAGCCAATCCTTCCATGACGTGCAACCTCCTTTTCCTAACTTGGTAAATATTCCGGCGGACAAAACGTCCCCCGGTTGAACTGGGCCCTTAAGGCCAGACGGATTACGCGTGCTCGCCGTGATCGCCGTGGCTGATGATGGCCATCACGATAAACACCAGCGTCAAAACGGCAAAGACGAAGGCCTGGATCAGGCCGACGAAGACCTCCAACCCGTAGAAGGGGAGAGGGACGAACAGGGGAACGAGATAGGGCATGACGAACAGCAACACCGTCCCCGCAAAGATGTTACCGAACAATCGGAAGGAGAAGGAGACGATACGGGCCAGCTCACTGATGAGCTCCAGGATGCCCACGAAGACGTCCAGCGCCGTACCGAACACCCCACCGCTCATGTAACCGGGACGGATGAACTTCTTGAAGTACTTCCACCCCTGGAAGCGGACCCCCGCGATCTGCACGTACGTGACCGAAATCAGGGCCATGGCGATGGTCACGTTCAGATCCGTGGTCGCGGTGCGCAGCCAGGGCACTAGGGTGTACTCACCGTGTTCCCGGGTCAGCGTGTACACTCCCAGCAGGGACTTCACCCCCCACCCGTGTTCTCCGTGGCTCTTCACGATCCATCCGAAGGCGTCCATGCCGGGGACCAGCTCCCACCAGTTGGCCACGAGCGCGAAGACGAAGATCGTCATGACCAGGGGGAAGAAGGTGGGGGCGTTCTCCTTGCCGGCAATGTCCTCCACCAGCGCGTAGAACCACTCGATAACCGCTTCCACCGCGTTCTGCAACCCCGAAGGGATGAGCTGCATGTTACGCAGGGCGAAGTAGAACAGGAGGAAAATGGTCAAATCGGCCACCAGCGTAGCGGCCATCGAATTGGTGAAGGGAAATCCGGATTCACAATGGAGCCCGTGGGCGCCGGAAGCCAGCTCGCCACCGATGCACATGATAGGCTCCGCGGGGAGGACAATAGCCGGAAGTGGAACTTTCAACACCAGGGCACTGCCCACCATGAGGATCAGTACCCCCAACGTAATGCCAATGACACGGGGATTCATCAACCGTCGCACAAGTGTTCCTCCTCCTCGACGCTTAGAGCCGGTTGAATACGTCGATTGTGCTCACCCTCTCTGTGACGGAGTGACACCATAGTCGGGCGCATTATAATGAAAGGTGTAAGTATCGCCAAATCTTGTACGCTTTATGGATGGGGGGACGTCAGGCGTCATACGTCAGGGCGACAGGAGGTGACCGGCGTGTCGGGATGAAGCTCGGCAGTGGGTACGTAATCCGTGATGCGTGATGCGTAACTTGAAGACAAGTTGGCTTGGTGGAGTCAACCCTGGCTTCCCGCCAGCCGATTACTCGTTACTCGTGACTCGTTAGCCATGGGCCTCACGCAAGCAAGCCCGGAGGGCTTTGCCTTAATAAGCACGGCGGTTCAGCGCCGTGCGAACCCCAGCAGGCCGCCTGCAGACTTCCGAAGTCTTGCAGACTTCGGAAGTCTGGGCCCGGGCTCCCTTTAGGCCGCCTCCAGCGGCCTTTGCTTCGATGTAGCACGAGGGCCTTTAGCCCCGTGCGGGGATGGCGTGGACACAAGGTGATCGCTACAGGTCACCCCGTCTTCATCTTACGCATTACGCATCACGTATTTCAAGCCAAGATACGTCTACAGCGCCGACATTCTCACCGGCGCCTGACGAATGACGCCTGACGCCTGACGAGTAACATTTGGCCCTCCGCTGCATCTAATGATACGATGGGTAGATGAAAAATGTTTTCAAGAACACAGGAGGGCCGAGGGTGATGGAGTACGAGGAACGCCTGTTTTCCCAACTGCGTGCGGCCGGTTATCGCCTTACCGGAGCCCGCCGGGCCATTGTGCACACCTTGCTGGCCGCATCCCGGCCCCTCACGCCCCAGGAGCTGCACGAGGCGGCCCGGGAGGTCTACCCCCGTGTCGGGCTGGTCACCGTGTACCGCACCCTGGAGGCCCTCGTCCACCTGGGCGTCGTCCAGAAGGTCCACGGGGCCGTGGGCTGCCCCGGGTACGTCTTCACCGGCTACGGCCACAGACACGTGGCCCTCTGTCGCCGGTGCGGCAAAGCCTTCATCTTCGAGGGCGAGGAGGACCTGGGACGCGTCATCCGTGCGGTGGAGGAACGCCTGCACTTCCACGTGGAGGGGCACCTGCTCCAATTTACCGGACTGTGTGAATCCTGTCGCTCAGGTACCCAATCCAACGGAACAAAGGAGGCATAAATCCATGATCCGAGGGCTTCGACGGTCCCACATCCTGCTCACACTCCTGCTCCTCTTCCCCCTTATCCTCGTGGCCTGCGGGGGGAAGAGCCCGACGGCCGCGCCCCCGAAGGCGCACGAGGGTCCCCTGACCGTCGTCGCCAGCATCGGCCCGCTCGGGGATTTCGCCCGCCATGTCGGGGGCGACCGGGTACAAGTCCACGTTCTCGTGCCCCCCGGGGCCAGTCCCCACACCTACGAACCCACACCGGCCCAGCTGAAGCTCCTTAACCGGGCCGACGTCCTCATCCTCAACGGCGTCGGACTGGAATTCTGGGCGCCCAAAGTGCTCGACACCCTGGACAACCCCCACCTGAAGGTCGTGGTGGCCTCGGAGGGGTTACAGGTACTGCAAACGAGCGAGGGAGAACGGGGGGGCAATCCCCACCTGTGGCTGGACGTCATCAACGCCACCCACTACGTCGCGCGCATCCGCGACGCGTTCATCGCCGTAGACCCCGCGGGGAAGGAGGTCTACCTGGAGAAGAGCGCCGATTACATCGAAACGCTCAAGGACCTGGACAAGGAGATCCTGTTCACGGTGGACCGGTTCGCCAACAAGAAGTTCATCGCCTTCCACCCGGCCTGGGTGTACTTCGCCCGTCGCTACGGGCTGGAACAGGCGGCCGTG
>Ga0256832_1003312_pt1 | contig 10964 bp, 9 predicted proteins | sample 134614metaG_FD_190534 | JGI IMG/M metagenome (GOLD analysis project Ga0256832, IMG submission 190534) | Hydrothermal vent microbial communities from Lau Basin, Pacific Ocean - 134-614 | ecosystem: Environmental > Aquatic > Marine > Hydrothermal vents | place: Pacific Ocean: Lau Basin | collected...
GTCGAAGGGTGCGGAAGGAACCCCATCCCCCTCGGGCTTCGACTCCGCTCAGCCAGCGGGGGATGCAGGGACGCGACACACCGTATCTCTACATTCATTTTACTCGTTCGAGGCGGGCAAGATGCCCCAGAAGCGGGCGGCTTCCATGGCCTGCGCCCGCAGCATGGCATGGCCGTTCATCGCCGGGGCGCCTACAGCCAGCGCCGCCCGAATCAACGGCGTCACGGCGGGACGATATACCAAATCCGTGATAATGTGAAACGCCGTAAGTGAGTCCGCCGGCAGCGGCAACGGTCCATAACCCGCCATGCCGCAGGGCGTGGTGTTAATGAGCCATCCATATGCTGCAAGGCGTTCCGCTGAGAGGGTTTCGTAGCCCAGCATCTCCGCTGTTGGCCACCGCGACACCTGATGATACGCCACTCCACGCCGGTCGAGCACCCATCGCACCGCCGCCGCCGCCCCACCCGTGCCGAACAGCAACGCCCGGCGCCCCGCCAGCCGCGGCCACCAACCATCCAGGCTCCGCTCGAACCCCACCGCGTCGGTATTGTGACCGATGAGCCGTCCGCCCACCTTCTTCACCGTATTGACCGCACCCACCGCCGCCGCCGCAGGCGTCAGTGCATCCAGAAAATCGATGATGCGCCGCTTGTGCGGGATGGTGACGTTAAATCCCCACCATTCAGGCGAGCGACGAACTGAGCTGACAAAGGCTTCCAGTCCGTCCGGCGGCACCTGATGGGCCTGATAGGCATACCGCCCCGCCAGCGCCCATTGTTCAAAAAGCCGCCGCCACAGCCCCGGCGAGGCCGAATGCGCCACCGGTTCGCCAATCAGGCCCAGCCGCCGTTCCATCCGCTGCTATGATGCCGCCACGGGCAACACGTGCCGGTATTTCTCCCGAATATAACTCAGATAATGATCGAGCGAAAGCGGCTTGCCGGTGACCCGCTCACACAGCTCCGAAGAAGGATACAACGCACCGTGTTGATGGATGTTCGTTTTCAGCCATTCGAGGATGGGACCGAAATTTCGCTGCCGGATAAGGCCCGCCACATCGAGGCTTTGCTTCATTGTGGCATAGAATTGCGCTGCATAAAAGGCCCCCAGCGAGTAGGTGGGGAAATAGCCCAGCGTGCCGTGCGACCAATGAATATCCTGCAACACGCCTTCGGCGTCGTTGGCAATGTCGAGCCCCAGATATTGCCGGTAGCGGGCATTCCAGGCTTCGGGCAGGTCTTTCACCGCCAGGCTGCCTTCGATCAGCTCTTTTTCCAGCTCGTAACGCACGATGATGTGATAATGATAGGTTACCTCGTCGGCCTCGATGCGGATGGGCTGCGGATAGACCCGATTGACGCGCATAAAGACGTCCATCGGTGAAAGGCGGCTCAATTCCGGAAAATATGACACCAGATCATCGAAATGGCTTTCCAGAAACGACATCGATTTGCCCACATATTTCTCCCAGAAAAGCGACTGCGATTCGTGAATCGACAGCGAAGCCGCATAAGAAGACGGCAGGCCGTAGTCTTCGTCTTGAAGGGCGTGAAAGTCATACCAGGCATGCCCCATCTCATGCATGGTGCTGAATAGGGCGGTGGTGAAGTTGGCCGGATCGACTTTGGTGGTAATGCGCATGTCGTTGGGACCGATGCTGGTGCAGAACGGATGCGGCGCTTGGTCGAGGCGCAACACCTCCGGCGAGAAGCCGATTTCTTTCAACACCTGCCATCCCAGCGCGATCTGCTTGTCTTCGGGGAAGGTCATGCCATCGGGCCATGAGAGCGGCTCGCTGAACCGCTCGATCAGGGTTTGGGCCAGCGGCGTCAATTTTTCTTTGACTTCGGAAAAGACGCGGTCGAGGAACGGCACGGTGGTTTGCCGGTCAAAAGCATCAATCAAGGCCTCGTAAGGATGGTGCTGATAGCCCAGCAGTTCGGCCTTTTCCCGATTTTTGGCTACGATCTTTTCCAGATACGGTTGAAAGATGGAAAAGTCGGAACGCTTGCGGGCGGTGTGCCACGCCTTAAACGACTCGGCCACCAGCCGCTCCATCTCTTCCACAAAGTCGGTGGGCAGCTTTTGGGCTTTTTCGATCTCTTCTTTCAGCACCAGCAGGTTCCGCCGCCGCCGTTCAGACAGCGTCTCTTTTTCGAGGGCTTCGTTGATGTGGGCATAGAAGTCGGGAGCGGTTTCCCGATTGTGTATCAGTCGGGCAATCATAGCGGTTTGCGCCGATCGGGCCTTCATGCCTTTAGCCGGCATCATCACTTCGAGGTCCCAACCCAGCAGGGCGCCCGCCTCCATCAGTGCCATGGTTTCCTGTCGATATTGGCGGATTTTTTCGTATCGGTCCATCGGTTCATTAGTTTTGGGCTGCAAAAGTAGGGGGTCTGTTTCCCGTAAAAACATGAAATTCCGCACGCTCCTTTACATCTTAGTCTTCCTGATGGTGGTGGTGGGGACGGGCTACCTTTATCTTTTGCTTAAATTGAAGAAACAACCGCCTGTCGCTCACTACTTTGCCCGGACGGCCCTGTTGGTGGAACATCATTCCGCTACACCGCTCGGGTCGGACATTCCTTTTCGGCCGCTCATGGACCTCCACGGCTGGAAGCCGTTGGCGCCGGATTCTCTTATCGGGGGAATTGTCAGTAACTCCGCCGACTGCTGGGTCAGTCATCATTATTACGGAAGAGGCGTCTGGCATCAACTCATCATCTGTGCGGGCGCTCCGCCGATTGCCGGTGTTTTGAACCGGTTCTCCGCCGAACAGGGATGGCGACAACGCCGCTATCAATATGCGGGGCGGACCATTTACGTCGTTCAACGCGGTAACACCCGATGGGCGTTCGCCCGCGATCACGGCTATTTACTGTGGGGCAGCGGCGGACAGATTCTGGAAGAGGCCTTCAAGGCGTTTGACGACACGGCATATCGGGCGCCGGTGCCCGCCCTTGAGCCGGCGCAGGGATGGATACAGTGGGATAAAGTCCTGATGCTCGCCCGAGAACACTATCCCGCCTTACGGCCTCTCCTCACGCCTACGGGGGCGGCGGGCGTTTATCGCATTCGTCGTCGGGGCGGGCAATGGGAAGGATACGGACGCATTGCCTTTCCTCGGCGGCTGCGACGCTCTCCCGCGCTGATGCAAGTTCCCGCCGGATGCATTCCCTATGATGCGCCCCTCCTTATCGTTAACCCCGCCGACAAGATACGCCACTATGCCGTTCCGCCCGGGCTCGACTCGCTGATGAACAACGTTCCGGGGGTATGGGTCGGCATGGTCTCCGAAGACCTGACGCGCAGTGTCATGTATTATCCTTCTTACGACTCGGTGACGTGGGAAGAACAAATCGCCGGGCAACCTTCATGGCGCATTGACAGGCCGTCTCAGCTGCCGCCGTCGTTTCGCCGGATGATTGTTGGTGACGACACCGTTTACGTCGGCTGGTGGGCGGGCTGTCTGGTCATGGGGCGGGAAGCGGCACTGCTCGGCCGCATTGACCGACACATCCGTTTCGGGAATGTCCTGAGCCGAGACCCCACTTTTTTATACTGGCAGGCCCTGCTGCCCGACAGCTTTCACGTCATGATGTATTTTAATCCGCGAACGACGGATGGGGAAAAGCAGAAGCCACGTTTGTGGAGCGCCGTCGGGACGTATTTCCTTGTAGAGCCGACCGACAGCAACGGCCGACACACCGCTTTTCATGCATGGCACTCCCTGCCCCGGCAAGCGGCGCGGCGCGCAGGGCGCCGACTGGCGTGGGAGTTTACCACGGACAGCCCCATTACCGACCCGCTGGTGCGCCTTTACAATTACCGAACACAACGTCCGGAAATCGGCGTTGTCTCCGGCACCACGCTCACGGTGCTTTCGAGCCGCGGGCAATTACAATGGAAGCGGGACCTCGGCGGACAGCTCATCGCCCCTCCGCTGCGCGTCGATTATTATCGCAACCGGAAGATTCAGCATCTTTTGCTCACACCTCGGAAAGTCTTTTTAGTGGACCGTCTGGGGCGCAACGTGGCGCAGTATCCGATTCCATTGCCTGAGCCGGCCCGCCCGGGATGGCGTTACATTCCGCAATCATCCTTTTTCGGCAAGCGGGCTTATGTCGTGCCCACCCGTAAGGGCCTTCGCGCCTATTATCTGACGGGTCGCCCCATTCCCCGATGGGCACCGTTGCGGCTGTCGCGTCCCTTCATGCCGCCCCTCCGTTATTTTTCTCTGAGGGGCATTCGCCGCGTGTTTGCAGCTGATTCCGCCGGCCGGTTTTACTTTATTTCCCCGCAGGGAAAAATCACTTTTCAAGGAGAGACTCCCCACCCGCCCGCCACCGGCTGGCAGATTCATCTGGGACGCACACCGGCGGCTTCCTATGCCTACTGCATCGACACGACGGGCGCCGTGGTGGAGGTGTCATTTGCCCGAAAAATTCAGCGGCGGCCCCTTTTTACGCCGCAGGCTCCGATGTTTTTGATGAAGCCGCCGCACAGCCTTTCGACGGCCGGGATCGCCCACCTGGTCATCAACGGCAAGACGCTGCTCGCATTTTCGAAGAAATGGGAACGGCGGTGGGCCGTCCCGCTCGACACTACGGCGCTGGCCCCGCCCCGGGTGTTTTCCCGACAGGGCAAGCAGCTGATTGGAATATGGCTGGCAGACCATGCCTATTGTTTCGTTACCCCCACAGGAGTGGTCAAAATGCAACGCTTCACGACCACGGCGCCGCCGGTGGGCGTGACCGACCCGGCGGGACGCTTTCTGCTGGTCTGTCCGCAGGGCCCTACCGTGCGGGCGTTTGTCCTGTCTCCCGATCTGTGGGAATCAGAATAGCCCCTCACAGCGGCAGGGCCACCTTCTGTATCATCTCCCGATATTCCGCCTCGGCTCGGCTGTATGCCGTAATGCCACCGCCGCTTCGGAACCAGAGGGTGCCGTCTCCGCGACGTTCTACATACCGGATCATGACAGCGCTTTCCAATCCCCGCCCGTCATACACCCCAAAGACGCCGGTAAACCAGCCGCGGGGTTGCTTTTCTATGTCCCGAATAATCTGCACGGTGCGGGCCTTTGGAGCACCACTGATGGAGCCCGCCGGCAACAGGCGGACCAACAGCGATCCCACCCGATGGTGCCAATCGGGTGACAACCGGCCGGCAATCTCGGAGCTGATTTGCCACCAATCGCCGGCATGCGTGGACACCCGAGACGGGTAGCGGTATCGCACCACTTCCACGTGCGCGGCCACCATGGCCAGGTCGTTTCGGAGAAGATCCACCACCGTGGCATGTTCCCAGCGCTCTTTGTTGTCATCGAGCACTTCCCGAAGGGCAGCGGGGTCATCGGCCCGGGCGGTTCCTTTCATGGGAAACGTGCGGATGATGTTGTCGGCTATCCGCACAAAACACTCGGGCGAAAACACCGTAAACCGGTCCTGAAAATACAGTTTGTAAGGAGCCCGAGCTATGCGAAACATGGTCCGGAGGTCCAGGTTGGTCGTTAATCGGGTGGGGAAGGTGAGATTGAGCAGATAGGTGTCGCCCCGTTGCAGGTGATGCATGGCCTGTTCGAAAGCGGCCCCGTAGGTTTCAAAGGGCATGGGGTGCGGCTCAAACTGAAAATCCACCGTCGGCGTGGGTGCTCCCGCAGCGTCAGGCGGCATGCGGAACACCACATCCGGAGGCAATTCATCGAGGGGGGCCGCCCATGGGCGCTGCATCTCATAGTCAATCACAAAAAGGAAAGGGCGCCGTTGGGTGCCCCAGCGGTTGGTGCGTTCGATGAACTGCTGTAGCACGTCGTTTCCCCTGGCCGAGAAGATTTCGGGTTTTCCGGCCATTTTATGCCTTTTGATCGTTCCGCCACACCACCGACACGATTAGCCTGTCGGAAAGGAGAATGCTCTTTCCGGCGGCTTCGGCCGTTTCCGGGCCGTCGTGAAACAGGATGTTCGACCGCAAATCCTTGACGGAGCACACGCGGATTTGGGATTTATAGGCGGGTACGGCGCCGCGGGAGAGCTTGTAGGTGGCTTCTTTCAGCGTCCATAGCAGGGTCAGGTCGGCAGCCGGGCGGTGAAACGGCAGGAGGTCTTGCTCCTCAGGTGTCAGGAAGCGATCCCGCAACGGTTCGATTCGGTCGGAAACCTGCTCGATGTCTAACCCTACGGGCCAATCGGAAACAGCCACCGCCGCCCATCCATCGGTGTGACTGATGGAGATACACTTTCCGGAGACGTAAGGCGCGCCGCCGGCATCATAATGCAAGGTCGGGAGCCCCATTGCCCGATAAGCCAGGCATCGCACCGCCAGCCATTCCCGTCGGCGGCGCGGGTGCCGGACGGCCCGAAGAACGGCTTCTTCCTGCGGCGTTAAATCCAGCCCCGCCCGAAGGGTTTCTTCCGGTTCCACGATGTGCCACATCCAGACCTCAATCCGGTCGGTGGCTTTCCAGCGATGAGCCAGCGGCATAAGGCAGTTGATGACGCCGAAAATAATCTTCGAGCGGCTTTTGCTGTTGGTCGGTCACTTCCAGTTCGAAGCGGCATGCTTGCGCCGAAAAGGCGCGCTGAATCACCCGCACCTGCATCCGCTGGAGGAAGCGTTCCACCGTGGGCAACATGGCAAAAGGGACCGCCGCTTGCACGATAACTTTCGGCTGAAAGGCTGTCAGCACAGCATTTTCCAGCGCTTCACGGGCCGTCCGGCCATATGCCCGAATCAGCCCGCCTTTACCCAGTAGGATGCCGCCGAAATAGCGCACCACCACGGCCACGGCGTTGACCACGTCTTCCCGCCGGAGTACATTCAAGATAGGGCGCCCGGCGGTAAAACGCGGCTCGCCCGCGTCGAAGGCCCGTTCAGCCGCGCCGTCCGGTGTCCACAGCCGATAGGCATAACACACATGGCGGGCTTTGGGATGGCGGGCCCGATAGTCGGCCACAACGGCCTCCACCTCGGCAGGCGCGGCCGCTGGATGAACGCCGCCGTAAAACTTGCTTTTGCGGTCTTCCACCAGCGCATGCCCCGGCTTCTCGACGGTCTTCATATTCCGAACACATGGGCCCCCGCCAACAACCCAATGGCCAACAGCCCCAGGATAATGCCCGTCCACTGTTTGCCGCGGGGCAATTCTCCCAGTGCAAACCATGCCAGCAGGGTCGAAAGCACTACAATGGCCACCCCGTTGAGCGGGAAAAGGATGCTGCCCTGCATGGCGGCGTCTTCGAGCAGGCGCAAAAAGAAATAAATGCTGCCGAAGTTAACGACGCCCAAAAAGACGCCCTGCCGAATGACGGTGGGCGTGAGCGAGGAAGTCCCCACCCACGCCACGAGGATGAAAGTCCCGATAATCGCTGCAAATGCGAAGATAAACAACGTCATCACCGTAGGGGAGACGTTCGTGGGCTCCAACACCTCATTTTGAATCAGCTTCAGGACCACGTCAATCAGGCCCGCCGTCAGGAAAGCGCCCATGGCGTAGTCGAGGGCTTTGCGGGCGGTGGATGACCGTTGGGGCGTCCTTCGAATGGTAAAGAAGATGGCCAACAATGCAAGAAAGATCCCCACCACCTTTCCTTTGGTAATGGGCTCTTCATATTGAAAAATGGAAAAGAGGGCGGGAATAATCAGAGAGGTCCGCACAATGATGTTGGCACTGGCCACACCATATGCCTGGGTGGTTCGCCCCAGAAAATAGAATCCGCTGACAAACAACACCCCCATGACCACCGACAGCTCATAGACCAGCGCTTCGGCGGGAAAGCGGAACGGCTCGGTCAGCAAAAAGACCACCAGGGAGATCGCCGCCGCCGTCCAGTAGTTGACTACAATGACCGGGAAAAGCGGCTGTTTTTTGTATTGCTTGCCGATGAATCGAAAGATCAGGTAAATCAGGGCATTGCATAAAATGCTCAGGACGAGAAATCCCATGGATCACGATATTGAATGATGCAAAAATCAGCTTTTTAGGGAAGCCGCGTGTGTTGTTGGATTTTGCTGATCAGCCGGGAGGTGGAATATCCTTTTATGAAAGGGATGATGACGACCCGGCCGCCGTGTGCCTCCACGACATCTTTTCCCACCACCGCCTCGGGCGCATAATCCCCGCCTTTGACCAGAATATCGGGCACCAGCGCTTCGATCAGAGCGTAAGGCGTGTCTTCCGAGAAAGGGATCACCATATCCACAAAGAAAAACGCCGCCAGCTGGAAGAGTCGGTCTTCAAGGGGCAGGATGGGGCGTTGCGGTCCTTTGAGGCGTTGCACCGAGGCATCGTCGTTGACGCCGATGATGAGGCGGTCGCCCAGGGCGGCGGCTTCGGCCAGATAGGTGATGTGTCCGCGATGCAACAGGTCGAAGCATCCGTTGGTAAAAACCACCTTTTCGCCATCCCGCCGCCACCGCGCCGCCTTTTCGGAGGCGGCTGGTCGATGCATCACGATTTTACGATGCAGGCGTTCCAGCGGAGCGGTCATGTTTTTTTCGTTGCATCAGGCGGTAAAGATACCATGCCGACGAGATGGCGCCTAAAAAAACTATCAGCAACATCTGCGTGGAATGCATCACCAGCGCCAGCGTCATCCCTTTGTCCCAGGGAATTCCGTAGAGTCCCAGGGCGGTGGCTGCGGCCCAATGATAAGTGCCGATGCCGGCTTGCACGGGCATGATAAATCCCACGCTGCTGATGGTAAACACCGTCAGGCCGGCCACGGGCGACAGAGCGGCCGAAAAGTCAAAGGCTTTCAGCGGCAGGTAAGTCATCAGCCAATAGAGGGCCCAGATGGCGGCGCTTTGTGCCCAGAACAACCACGGCCGGCGCACGTGGCGTATGGTGGCCAGCCCCCGCACAAATTGGCGAACCCTTTCCCGAACGGCAAGCATCCAGGCAGCCCCTCGAAACCGCCGGAACATCCACCAGAGAAATAAAGCCGCTGCGACAACTCCACCCACCAGCCACAACCATGTGGTCGCCGTGGGCATGGAAAGATGCAGCTCATCGGCAAGGCCCATCAACAAGTCAAACTCCAGCAATAGGTTGAGTCCGATCAAACCGGCCAGAAAAAGAAGGTCCAACCCCCGCTCCACCAACACCGACCCTAACACCGTCGAAAAAGGAATGGGGGCCAGCCGATTTAAAGCCACACAGCGCGTCACCTCCCCGGCCCGCGGAAACACCATATTCATCAAATAGCCGATAATCAAGGAATGATAGGCCATGGCCGCCGAAGGACGATAGCCGATGCCTTCCAACAGCAATGCCCAACGCCACCCCCGCAATACATGGCTGACCCACGCCACGAAAAGGGCCGCCAGAACCCACCGATAATCCGCCGACAGCACATATTGCTTTACCTGCGCCAAATCGATGCCCCGCAACGCCCAATAAAGGAGCAACACGCCCACGATCAGAAAAACCACATACTGAATAACCCGGCGGGCTCGCTTCATACACAGGCTGATAAGACCCGCAAAGTAACGCACCTCTTTTTTGAGCCGTTTTCCCATGTATGCATTGCCTCCCGATTCCGCCGCCGTTTCCGATTTTTGACCCGAGATGACCGCTTCTTCCGCTTTTTTAGAACAAGCGGCCCGGGCGCTTCACGAAGAAGGCATCGACCATCGGGCCGTGGTGCTCTTCCCGTCGAAGCGGGCCCGTCTGTTTTTCCTGCGCCAATGGCAACGGTTGGCACCGCCGGGCGCACACACCCCCCGCTGTTACGTCTGGACGGAGTTCCTCGAAAGCCACACCCCCTGGCTCACCGCCCCGCGGGAAACGCTGCTTCTTTCCCTGTTTGAAACCTATAAGAGCGTCAGCCGACAGGAAAACCTCTCTTTCACCCACTTTGCCGGATGGGGACAGGTCTTGCTCGACGACATCGAAGAAATCGACTTTTCGATGGCGGATGCCGACCGCCTGTTTCGTACGGCCTACGACTGGCAACAAATCAAAGCCGAATTTTCGGCCGACGAGGAAGCGCTGGCAGTGTTGGAAAAGTTTTGGACGTCCGTCCATCAGGCCCGTCATATCAAAGACCATTTTTTGCACTTCTGGCGGCAGATGCCCGAGCTTTACGGCCTTTTTCGCCGGCGCCTCACCGAAGCGGGCTATGCCTATGAAGGCATGATCGCCCGCCACACGGCCGAGCATGCCGCCGCCGTTTTCAAAGCCCTGCCGCCGCTGGTCGCCTTCGTCGGATTCGATTTGCTCCGCCCCGCCGAGCAAGCCGTCTGGCGTTTTTTCCAGCAACACACCGAGACGCGCTTTTTCTGGAACATCCCCAAGGCTTACCTGGACCTCGAACGCCTCTTCATGACCGGCAGCCGCCGCATGGCCGACATCCTCCAAAAATTCCCGCCCGCCCTTCCGTCACCATCGGAAGCGGCTCCACATCCCACGCTGACCGTTCATCAGGTCCCGTCCCGGGCCTATCAATTTCACGCGCTCACCACCCACCTGGCCGAACACCACGCCGACGAGGCCACCGCCGTCATCGTGCCCGCCGACGACATGGTGGAACGGTTGGTCAAGGAGTGGCCTGCAACCCTACCGGTCAATATCACCGCCGGTCTGCCCCTGCCATATACGCCGGCGCCGGCGTTCCTGATGCTGTTGCGGCGGCTGCGCGCTGCGGAAGGCCCGCCCGGGATGATCACCGTCAAGCTCCTACGACGGCTTCGCGCCCATCCCTATTTTGCCCCTTTGTTTGAGAAAACGCCCGCCGTTGATTCGGAGGGATACTACCAACCTCACCAGGTGCTGCCGCCCCTATTGCAACAACTGCGGGCGGCGGAACAGGCGGAAGACTTTCATGACGTCTTTCAGCAATTGCTGGAAACGGCTTATGCGGCTGCCCCGCGGGGTTCACTCGAACGGGAGGCCCTTCTCGTCATGGCCCGCGCCGACGCCTCCATACAGGAAGTGCTGGATAGTCCCGCGCCGCCCGACG
>Ga0256832_1003313_pt1 | contig 10963 bp, 8 predicted proteins | sample 134614metaG_FD_190534 | JGI IMG/M metagenome (GOLD analysis project Ga0256832, IMG submission 190534) | Hydrothermal vent microbial communities from Lau Basin, Pacific Ocean - 134-614 | ecosystem: Environmental > Aquatic > Marine > Hydrothermal vents | place: Pacific Ocean: Lau Basin | collected...
CATGCGTGATGCAGCGCGCCTGTCCTTCCTGCCCGGGCCAGTCCAGCCGCATGCGGAAAAGGCGCATGGGGAAGGGCAGCCCGGCGCAACCCAGGGCGGCGCGCAGGAACATGGGCGGATAAAGGGACGGGCTGGCCTCCCCTTGTGAAATCTGCGGCAGGCCGGGCGCGCCATAGCGGTAATTCAGCTTGTTTTCGAGCCGCAGAGGGCGGGCGTGAGACAAGCCGATGGCGGCTAGAATCTCCACCAGTGGATAACCCACGGTGACGATGTTGCTATGAGCGTTGAGCGAGAAACCGGCGTCCAGCGGCACGTAATCGCGCCGCCAGTCGAGCCGGAAGCTGCTGCTTTGCGGCGTGCTGAAGTCGAACAGTTCGCCCCTCACCCTTTGCGGCTCGGAGCGCAACAGGGCGAGAGCGTCCCGCAGCAGAGCCGCGCCGGGATAGCCGCCGGAGCCGGCCCAGAACTTCGCATTGTCGCGCCCGCTGACTGTCAGGCCGTCCATCCAGTAATCGATGATGAGGCTGGCGCCATGGGCGGACAGGCGCACGGGCAGGGTTGCCGGGCTGGCCGGATCGGCGGCGGGGGAGGGGGCCTGCGGCGCAAGAACGGTGGTGGGAACATCCCATTTGCCCGTTCGGTTTGCGGAATTGTGGGGGGGCAGAGACTCCACCTGCGCCTGCAACAGGAAATCCAGCACCACCTCAAGCGGATCTTCATCTCCCGCCGCGCGCAGGATGAAGGTGGTTTCGGGCGCGCTCTCCCAGTCAAAGGCGCCCCCGGCATCGCCCAGCAGAACTTCCGCCGCCTCTATCAGCCCCAGGCAGGCGAAGACCTGGCCGGGGTTGAACAGATCGGCGGGAATGCGCGCTTCAGCCATGATCCGCTTCCCTTGCGCCAGTGTGCGGCGCGCTGTCCAGCCGGGCCGAGGCGCGCCTGTCCGCGGCGCGCAGCAGCGCCTCCAGCCACGCCAGCCCCCAAGGGCCATATTGCTTCTGCAAACGGGCGAAGCGCAGGGCGATGGCCCGCACCTCCCGCTCCAGCCGGCTCGGCGGCAAGGCGTCATCAATGGGTGGCATCAGCGGCCGCGCCCGCCCGTGATGCGCCGCCACCAAGTGCAGCGTCAAGTCCCTCTGCCAGCTATCCAGCACTGCCATCTCCGCGCGGATATCTGACAGCACTTTCAGCACGTCTTCCGGCCCTGCCGACGCTCCTTCATCAGCCAGCACATCCAGCACCGAGGCCAGCTCGTGCCTGAACCCGCCCAGCAGCCGCCCGTTGCCGCCGCTCGCCGTCTTGGCCAATGGCGCTTCCGGATCGCCGCCCATCACCTGCTGCCACAGTTTGCGGCGCTTACCCATGTCATGCATCCATGCGGCCAGCCGCAATGGCCGCGCCAATTTTTCCGGCAAATCCAGCCGCCGCGCCAGCTCCTCCGCCTCCCGGCGCGCCCAGTCCAGATGCTCCGCCAGCCCCTGCGCGCGGCGCGCAATGGCCGGATCGCCCGTGATGGATTCTTCGGCCTTTCCGCGATAGACCTCGACGATCAGCTCATCGGCCTCATCCGCTTCCGGATCGGTATTGAAGCGCAAAGCGGCCTCCCAATCCGGCTTTTTTTCCGACTTCTTTGCTTCGCCCGGCGACAGCATACGCACCCGAAAACCCAAGACCTCCGCCCAGCCATTGTCTTCGATAACGTCCAGCGCCTGAACCTGGTCTTTCGCTGTCCTGTCCAGCAGCCCGTTTCCGGCCAGCCCGCCCAGCATCGCGGGGGACACGATGCGATGACGGGCTATTTTTTCCGCCAGGGCCGCAGGCTTGCTTTGCGCCAGATCCGGCATGCGCAGATGCCTAGCGTAACGGTTGGCGCGCGTCAGCAGAATGATCCCCTGCCGCCAGGCCGCCCGGGCCTGAAGAGCGTCATCCTTTTGCGCCGCCTTTTCCAGCATTTTCGCCCGCGAGATGAGCATGGCGGCCAGATCGCTGGCGCGGGTTTCCAGCACCTCCAGCAGATGCGGGCGGGCGGCGGCGAAGAAACGCTCCACCTCATCCTTGTGCAACGCCCCGTGCGCCGGCCAAGGCAGATATCGCCGCCAGAGAATCTCCGCCTGCGGCGGGTCATTTTCCAGCCAGCCGCGCAGCCAAGGCTGGATGTCCGGCCGGCCGGTGTGTTCCTTCAGGTTGGTCAGCGCCCAGCTTTCCACTGTTGCCAGTGTAAGCGGCGGATGAAGCGGCGCGGGCGTGCTGGCCTGCGCGACAAGCTGCGGCTCGCTGCGGCTGAGCGCGCCAAGCGCCCGGGGAGAGGCGTCTCCATCAAGTTTGCGCAGGGCCTTCAGGGATGCGCGCATCTGATTGATATACGGGCCCTTTTTGGGCAATGGATCGGGATACAGCACGATAATCCGGGTGTCCTCGCGCCGCCCGCGCCGGTTGACGCGCCCGAACCGCTGGATCATCCGCTCCAGCGGCGCGAGATCGCAGACGAGATCATCGGCGTCCAGATCAACGCCAACCTCCGCCGCCGAGGTGGCGACGAGAATGGCGGGCTTGTCCGGTTCCGGCGCGCCATTGGTGCTGGTGAAACCAAGGGCGTTCAACTCTTCCGCCGCTTCCGTGCGCTCGAACACCCGCCGCGCGCCGGTGAACAGGACAATATCAGCGCGCTTCGCCTGACCGCGTTTTTTGCCATAGAGCTTTTTCAGGCCGTCATGAACCTTCTGCGCCACCTTGCGCGCATTGCAATAGATCACCACGCGGCGCGGCTCCAGCGCGGCCGGATCGCCGGACGCCTCCGCCGTTTCATCATCATTCAACAGCCCGCGCGTGCGCGCCACGAGCGCCTCCGCCAGCTTGTCGTCCGCCTTCTCCTTGCCGGGGAAGGACGCCAATGAGAGCGCCTTGGGGGCGTTCAGCCGCCTTTGCGTTTCGTCATCGAGGCTTTCCGGCTCACCGGAGAGACGGAAGACATCTCCGCGCAAATCTCCGCCTTGTGTCGCCGAAAGCGGCACAACCTTCAGCCGTCTGATGAACTCCCGCTCCGGCCACAGCGCGCCTGTATGCCACGGGCGGGCGTCGCGCACCCCGGCGATGCCCTCCAGCAGCCGCTGGAAGGCCGGCGCGAGATGCGCCTCGTCCAGCAGCACCAGCGAGTCCACCGCCAGCAGCCCGGCGTGAAATGGGCGCATGTTCGCCCCCACCCCGTAGCCGGAAAACAGCAGGCGCGAGCCGGTCATGTCCACCGTGCCGGCGATGATGGCGGGGCGGGCCGGATCGGCCTGCCAGGCCCCGTTGTCGGCCAGCTTGCCGCGCAATGTGGAGACGGGAAGCAGGCCGCCGTCTTCCAGCCCCAGCGCCAGACGCATCCATCCCAGCGCGGCTTCGCGGGCGAGCGCGGCGCGCAGCTTTTCCGCCTCCGCCGTGGCCTGATCCACCACGGCGCGGCGGTCAACGACATAGATCAGCCGCCGGGGCAGGGCGGGCGCGCCCCTGCGCATCTGCTCCGCCAGGGCGATCAGCCACAGCGCCATGACGGACGTCTTGCCAAGCCCCGTCGGCAGATCGACCGCCCCGGGCAGCCGCCCCTTGAGCAGCCATTCCTCCAGCAGCTCTCCTTGCCAGGAGAGCATGCCGGGATGGCCGGTCAGGGCCGCGAATGTCTGCTGAAACCGCGCCACGAAAGCCTCCGGAATCATGAAGATGTTCCATTAACGTTCTGAAATGACCTTGTGTCAAGAGCATCTTGTCAGTTTTCTTGCCCTTGTGGAAAACTCCCTCTATCGGCATGAAAATTGCCTCAAGGTCACAAAAGCCCTGCCGCTGTCCCGGAGGAAGACATGTCGCATCACGATCCGCAGCTCCGTTTGCCCCTGCCAGCCCCGCCGCGCCGGGGGGATCAGCCGCTGGTTCCGGTGCGCATGGTCAACGAATGGGTCTATTGTCCGCGCCTTGCCTGGCTCATGTGGGTGGATGGCGAATGGGCCGACACGGGCGACACCGAGGCGGGCCGCCGCGCCCATGCGCGCGCCGACGCGGGCGGCGGCGCCATGCCCTCCGCCGGGGAGGCCGCCGATGAGGATTGGGCCTCCAAAGCCCGCGCCGTCACCATGTCTTCGGACAGACTCGGGCTGATCGCAAAGATGGATATCGTCGAGGCCGAAGGCGGCGTTGTCACCCCGGTGGATATCAAGAAGGGCCGCCGCCCGCATGTGGAGAAGGGGGCCTATGAACCCGAGCGCGTGCAGGTCTGCCTTCAGGCGCTGATTCTGGAGGACAACGGCTACCGGGTGGAGGAGGCCGCCTTGTGGTATGCCGGATCGCGCGAGCGGGTGCGCGTGGAGCTGGATAAGGAGCTGCGCGCCAGATCATTGCAGGCGGCTTCCGATCTGCGCCTGTCGCTGGCCGCCGGACGCCGCCCCGCGCCGCTGGCCAATTCGCCCAAATGCGTGCGCTGCGCCCTGGCGGGCATCTGCCTGCCCGACGAGGTGCGCTGGTTCGACAGGCGCAATCCTCCGCGCCCGCTCAACCCGGCGGATGATCCGGCCATGCCCCTGCATGTGGTCACGCCGGGGGCGCGCATCGGCAAGAAGGGCGACGCCCTGATCATCACCACGCCGGATGGCGAAAAGACGAAGGCGCCGCTCATCTCCATCTCCGATGTGTCGCTCTTCGGCCCGGTGTCGGTGAGCACGCCGGCCATGGGCGCGCTGCTGCGCCAGGGGGCGAACGTCGCCTGGTTCTCCACCGGCGGCTGGTTTCTGGGCCTGGCCACGAATGCCAGCCTGCGCAGCGCCCATGTGCGCAAGGAGCAATACCGCGCCAGCTTCGATGATGTCCGCCGCCTGGCCGCCGCCCGCGGGCTGGTGGAAGCCAAGATCCGCAATCAGCGCACCCTGCTGCGGCGTAACTGGCGCAAGGAATCCACTGAGGCCGACAGGGCGGATGTTCTGCGGCGCCTCAAGCGGCTGGCCGAACGCGCCCCGCATGCCCGCGACGCCGCGCAGCTGCTGGGGCTGGAAGGGGAGGCGGCGGCCATATACTTCCGCCATTTCCACGCCATGCTGACGCATGATGCGCCCATGCCGTTCGATTTCACCCTCCGCAACCGCCGCCCGCCGCGCGATCCGGTCAACGCCATGCTCTCCTTCGCCTACGCCATCCTCGCCCGCCAGATGACGGCCATCCTCACCGTCACCGGCTTCGATCCCTGGCGCGGCTTCTATCACGCGGCCAGGCCCGGCCGCCCCTCGCTGGCGCTCGACATGATGGAGCCATACCGCCCCATCATCGCCGATTCGGTGGTCATCACCGCCATCAACACCGGCGAGGTCACGCCGCAAGGCTTCGTCTCCAACGGAACCTCATGCGCCCTGAAGCCGGCGGCCCGCAAGGCCTTCCTGCGCGTCTACGAGCGCCGCATGGAGCAGGAGACGGCTCATCCGCTCTTCGGCTATCGCGTCTCCATGCGCCGCCTGCTGGAGGTGCAGATGCGTCTCTTCTCGCGCTGGCTGGAGGGCGAGATCAAGTCCTTCCCGCATTATCTGCCGAGGTGACCATGGCCAGCGAACGCCTCTATATCGTCACCTACGACATCTCCGCCCCCAGCCGCTGGCGGCGCGTCTTCCGCATCATGAACGGTTATGGCGAATGGCTTCAGCTGTCGGTCTTCCAGTGCCGCCTGACGGCGCGCCGCCATCAGGAGATGCTGGCCAGGCTGGAAAAGGCCATGCACGGGCGCGACGATCATGTTCTGGTCATCGATATCGGCGACGCCGACAAGGTGGAGACGCGCATCGAGAGCCTGGGGAAAACGTGGAAAAAACTGGAACGGCGCGCCCTGATTATATAAGCTCCAGTTGACGCCACGCCATCAGGCGGATTCGCCGCCGCCGGGCGAGCGGCGCGGCGGCGCGCAAAGAGGCGCGGGCGCTCGCGAAGGCGGCAGATACTTGATTTTTCTGCGCTATTTGATATGGTGAATACATGAAATCACACCTGCGGCAGGCAGCAGGGCAATGTATGCATTGGCCGCTCGCGAACATTGCTCTTTTCCCGGCCTTTTCAGAATGCTATGAGAAGGCTCATCCGGGGCTCAAAAAGCCCCGGCCTCATTGAAGCATGGAGGCTCCTAAGCGCTCCAGGTCGTCCGCCGAAAGCTCATCCGGGGCTCAAAAAGCCCCGGCCTCATTGAAGCTCGATGGCGGCCCAGGTGGCCTGCCGCAGCCCACTCACATCCGGGGCTCAAAAAGCCCCGGCCTCATTGAAGCTCGCCCTGACAATGACAGGCAACACCCTGCGCAACATCAACATCCGGGGCTCAAAAAGCCCCGGCCTCATTGAAGCACGTCTGATTGATGGACATATTCAACATCATCCTGGGCATCCGGGGCTCAAAAAGCCCCGGCCTCATTGAAGCTACGGACCCAAGAGACTTAAGGCTTCGCAAATTGACACCCATCCGGGGCTCAAAAAGCCCCGGCCTCATTGAAGCACACACGGCGCGCCCGCACCGAATAGCGCCGCCGCCTCATCCGGGGCTCAAAAAGCCCCGGCCTCATTGAAGCTATACCGACACGGTGCTGCCGCACTACACCACGCCGACATCCGGGGCTCAAAAAGCCCCGGCCTCATTGAAGCAAGACGCGCGATTGGGATGGGTGCAGCGAATACAGGGTCATCCGGGGCTCAAAAAGCCCCGGCCTCATTGAAGCATTTCGCCGCCATTCAGCAGACGGAGAGATCACGCCGCCATCCGGGGCTCAAAAAGCCCCGGCCTCATTGAAGCCATGAGCGCCGTAAAGCACGAGGTGCGATATGATCCGCATCCGGGGCTCAAAAAGCCCCGGCCTCATTGAAGCTATCAGCCTCAAAGTCCAGCAGTTTCGCCCCGAAGGGCAGCATCCGGGGCTCAAAAAGCCCCGGCCTCATTGAAGCGGCCGGAAGCACATCACACCCAGCAGAACGCCGGGCTCATCCGGGGCTCAAAAAGCCCCGGCCTCATTGAAGCGTCGGTATCGTGCCTTGGAAACTGGAATGAGACCCTTCCATCCGGGGCTCAAAAAGCCCCGGCCTCATTGAAGCTATCCATCGAAGCCCACACTCTTTATATGCTCCAGCAGCATCCGGGGCTCAAAAAGCCCCGGCCTCATTGAAGCGCCGTGGCGAGCTCTATTTCGCGGCCTTCAACCCCCATCCGGGGCTCAAAAAGCCCCGGCCTCATTGAAGCAATATTTCGTCCAAAGCCTCTTTTGCGGCCCTGATTTCCCATCCGGGGCTCAAAAAGCCCCGGCCTCATTGAAGCCATGGGAGACAGGGCCGACAAGCACTACCAGAAAACAATCATCCGGGGCTCAAAAAGCCCCGGCCTCATTGAAGCCCCGGAACGATGTCCAGCCGCTCCATTTCCTCCTGCTCCATCCGGGGCTCAAAAAGCCCCGGCCTCATTGAAGCGCGGAAACCCTCCTTGAGTTTCGCCGCGATCTCCCTCATCCGGGGCTCAAAAAGCCCCGGCCTCATTGAAGCCGGGCTTCCAGAACGCGGATGCGCTCCCGGATGCGTTTCATCCGGGGCTCAAAAAGCCCCGGCCTCATTGAAGCGTCATGGCTTTTCCTTTCAGTGTTTCATTTCCGTCTTCATCCGGGGCTCAAAAAGCCCCGGCCTCATTGAAGCTGTGCATAAATGTGAAAACCGGCAACACAGCGAGGCGCATCCGGGGCTCAAAAAGCCCCGGCCTCATTGAAGCGCGGCTATCAAGGATCGTTTCCCGGCGAAGGAGGCGGACATCCGGGGCTCAAAAAGCCCCGGCCTCATTGAAGCAGATCGTCCGCCAGATCGTCCAGGGCTTTGCCGCGTGGCCATCCGGGGCTCAAAAAGCCCCGGCCTCATTGAAGCTCGAAGGCGATGAACGACCACGCCCGGATCATGGCATCCGGGGCTCAAAAAGCCCCGGCCTCATTGAAGCTCCAGCAGGGCGCGCCGGAATGTCGTGCGCACTTCCTCATCCGGGGCTCAAAAAGCCCCGGCCTCATTGAAGCGTTAGCTGCTGGACGACGGGCTCCGGCAAAGACTGTGGCATCCGGGGCTCAAAAAGCCCCGGCCTCATTGAAGCTCCGTTGTCACCGCCGGGTGATCGAACGGGGACAGATCATCCGGGGCTCAAAAAGCCCCGGCCTCATTGAAGCCTGTTTGGTCTGCGCTCATGGAAATGGCGCTTTGCGCCCATCCGGGGCTCAAAAAGCCCCGGCCTCATTGAAGCTTCGGCACGCCGGGATAGGACATGCGCTCGAAGATATCCCTCATCCGGGGCTCAAAAAGCCCCGGCCTCATTGAAGCGCTGGCACATCCTCGATGCTGGCCAGCGCATAGGCGGCATCCGGGGCTCAAAAAGCCCCGGCCTCATTGAAGCCGCACCACGCCGATCTGCGCATCCGCTTCCCGCGAATGACGTCCGGGGCTCAAAAAGCCCCGGCCTCATTGAAGCTCGATTGCCATCTCGGTGGAGCTGGCGGGGTAGACCCGCATCCGGGGCTCAAAAAGCCCCGGCCTCATTGAAGACGGAACGCCAGACGAGGCGATTGATGCGGTGGCTGGTTCTGGCGGCTTTATGCGCAATCCGGAGCGTGACGACCAGAGGCGACTACCCAGCCGCCGCCTGATGATTTTTCTGTCTGAATGATCGTGATTTCATGCTCATGAAACCAGAATCCCAGAAATTCGAAGCCGGTTGAAAAATGGGTCAGCAAGGTTTTACGCGCGGCCAGTTCCATGCCCAGCTTGCCCAGCTGGATTTCCAGGCGCTTCAGCATGTTCAGCACGGCCTTTCTGTCGCGTCCCACGATCAGGAAATCATCCGCGTAGCGCACAAACCCGGCTCTTTTTCCGCGCAGGGCCATATCCACCGGCGACAGGTAGATATTGGCCAGCAACGGAGATAGAGGCGATCCTTGGGAAATCCCCTTACCCCTTGGAGAAAATCCTCTTAACCAGAGACGGACAAGAGACATGGTGCGCTGACAGGGAATGAACTCTTCCATGCGGCGCATGAGAATCTTGTGGCCGATGTTTCCGAAACAGTCGTGAATGTCGCACCGCACGGCCCATTCATGGCCACGCAGCCTGTAATCCGCGATCCGCCCGGCGGCCTGATAGACATGCCGGCCTGGCCGGTAAGCATAACTGGCGTCGTGCATGGCAGGCTCGAACAGCTTTTCCAGGATCATGGCGGCGGATGTCTGAGCCACGCGGTCCCGCACACAGGGTATCTGAAGCCAACGCACGCCGCCTCCCGGCTTGGCCAGCGGGGCCTTCCGCAAGGGGCCCGGCGTATATGTCCCATCCCGCATTTGCCGCGAGAGCGTTCTCAATCGTTTGTTCGTATTCCGTGAAAAACTTGTCAGAGTTTGTCCATCTCCGCCCGCGCGCCCCTTGTTTGCGCGCACACGTTTCCAGCCAGCTCGCAGGGAGGTAATACAGGTCAGGTTATCGAAAATTGCCGTCATGAAGAAGCTTTTGCCATTTGCGCCATCTTGAAGGAATGGCGGCAAGGTTGCCGCTGCTGACAGCGGCCCGCCGGAATGCCAGCATGCATGCGATCAGGAAAACCACCGGAAAGGAAACTGAAGCAATGACGGATATCATGATCTTGCCCACAGGGGATCGTTCCGGAGAAACCTCCCCCTTGCGCGAATGGGCAAATACATTGGCCGGAAGATTTCGCGATGCTGTTTCCGGCGCGCTATTGAAAACCGGGAAAGGGCATCCCGGAAATGAAGGACCAGACGGATTGCCCGATTGCATGCGGGATGCGGGTCTGGCCAGGGCGGAATGGCTCAAGGCGGTTGCCGGAATGCGCAGCCTGGAGCAGGAGATGGAGGAACGCGCCGAAAAACTCCCTGCCGCCCGCCTGCCTCTCGCCCATACTGTCATGTGGGCGCTACTGGCCTCCGCCATTTCTCTTGCGGGTCTGATTGGCGCCGCTGGGATACCGCCACTGATTGCAATGTTTGCCGTGCTGGTGAACGCACAAGGCGCAATGGCTGGCGGACGCTTGACGCGGCAGGCTTTCGCAGCCGTATGGAACGGCGGCTGGCTGGGCCGTGCGGCATCGGCCTGCGCGGCGCATGGCGCGGGCCTTTTGGGCGCCATAATCATCGCGTTTCTTTCCGCGCGTATGGAAACCAGGCTCTTGTCTCCTCTTTTTCTGGCGGCGCCGCATCTGGTCATGGCCGCCATATCGTGGCGTCGCGCCCTTCCGGACTCCCGTCTGGAATGGCTGCTGGAAAAATGGAAGGAACTTGATCGCGCCGCCCGCAAGGCCGCCCGGGATTATCACGGGCGATTGGAGGCCGCGCGCGTTATTCTCGATGATCATATGGAAGAACTGCATGAACTTGAGCATGACGTCCCGGAAAACGCTCCCGCTGGAATGGGCTGAACATGAAAACAGGCCGCGCGCGGGTGGCAGGCGATTTCGGAAATGAAAAACAGGAGCCGTCCGGTGTGTCCGCGCCGGGCGGCCCGCCGCATTTCCGCAGCGTGGACAGTTCTTGACAAGAGCCTTTGTTCCGGTACAGGATGCGGTGTTACAAGCGAGGCAGATGCGTGAACGGAACAAGAACATGCGTTCAAACTCTTTCACATCGGATTTTTTTCGGAAACGCCTTTGCAAGCCATTGAAAAATAAGCGAAAAAGATAGGGGGTGAGTCCGGCGGCAGTCCTGTTTGAGAAGGAATTGAAACGTCAGCAGGGCATTGCCAGCAATCTTTTCTTGCGTCCGGCGGCAGTCCTGTTTGAGAAGGAATTGAAACCGTCGCGCAGCTGGCCGATGTTGCCGATGTTGAAGGTCCGGCGGCAGTCCTGTTTGAGAAGGAATTGAAACTTCAAACCCTTCCGGATCTGCAACCAGCCTGGGTCCGGCGGCAGTCCTGTTTGAGAAGGAATTGAAACGGCCGAAGTTGAAGGGAAAGG
>Ga0256832_1003314_pt1 | contig 10963 bp, 8 predicted proteins | sample 134614metaG_FD_190534 | JGI IMG/M metagenome (GOLD analysis project Ga0256832, IMG submission 190534) | Hydrothermal vent microbial communities from Lau Basin, Pacific Ocean - 134-614 | ecosystem: Environmental > Aquatic > Marine > Hydrothermal vents | place: Pacific Ocean: Lau Basin | collected...
TTTATAATTTTCTTGCTAAGTAAACGATTTATTCCTTCCGCAATTGAGACAGGATTATAGCTTATTCCGAATGGATTGGACAATACATCGAATTGGAATCGCTTCAGTCGTTCATAAATATGCTCCGAAAAGCAGGAACCCCAAAGCATAATACCTTTCTCGTACCCTATTTTGAATGGGTATTCCACCCGTCCAACCTTTGTGAATAACTTCTTCATCTTGATGATTTGACAACTTTCCACAAAGAAACGCATTTCTGCCTGATTGCAAAAATAAGAATGGCTAATTTCTTTGGGTTCCCCAATTTAAACCGGACTTTTTTGAAAGACCTGTTTTTGCATAAAATACGCACCAAATCCAAAAGAGGATTCCGATATAAGGGCTAATCTTGTCAAAGAAAAATTGTATCTTACATTCAAGGGATTGAGAACCTACAAATATCATAACAGAATAAATGAGAATTGTTTTTATTAGAAAGCCCTGGACGATTTAGCATGACTGTTAACGCGTAAGCATTACATAGTCATCCACAATAGTGCTTAAAAATTTCAGATCACTTTCGTGTTGATTTTTTTCTAAATTAAGGTCTTTTTTGATTTTGCTGGCAAGGGATTTACTGATTTGTAGAGTCTCGAAATTCTTTTTCTTCTTCAGCCGCAACAGAACATCTTTGACCAAGATCATATCTTCATCGTTGTATATGACGACTCCGGGATAAGTGACTTCGTATTGTATTTTATCCAGTCGTATCAGTTTATTCAACATGGTCAATCTGCTGCCTTTGATGGTTGTGACGGTTGTATGTGCCAGCAAATCACCGATGCGTTGGCTTTTTTCAGAGCTGAAGATGCTAATAATTGCGAGTAGTCCGAAAGTAGCTCCTACATCTACTAGCCGAAAGGCCCACCGGATAATGATTTGGCGAGGGGATAATGGCTTTCCGTCGAGTGAGATGACGCGAATGCCCAATATCCTTTTGCCTATCGTCTGTCCGTTATTAAACAACTCAAAAAGTAGGTTGTAAACGAGCAAGGCTGGGAGGCCAATAAAATAGAAAATAACCGTCTCTCCATCGGAAATGAGCTGGACAATCAATATGTAAAAATATACAATTACAATGTCTATAACGACGGCAACCATCCGCTGAAATAAGGATGCCAGCTCAAATCTTAGAACAATGTTGTGAGAAGTTTTTATTTCGATATATCTCATGGTCTTTCTGCTCAATCGCCCGACAAGATACCCTGTTTTGATATTTTTTTGTATATTTTTGTCGCTAATTTTTATTTTTTCCTTGATAATTCCCATCTTAGCCACCCAAAGACTTGGGGAAATGATGAATTCTGATTGAAGGTTCACTAACGAAAAAATTAAATGACGGAAAGCCAATTCATTAAGGAAAATATTGAAGACTGGGAGCGACTGGAGACGTTGTTGAGTGCATCCGACTCTAATCCCGAAGAGCTGCAGGCCTTATTTGTCAAAGTCTCGGGGGATTTGTCCTATGCGCGTACTTATTATCCTAGGCGTGTAGTTCGTCAATATCTTAATTCCTTACTCAATCAGGTGTTTGATTCTATGCGGACACGTCCCAAATACAAATGGGGGAAGCGCATTATCCGGTTTTACGAACACACTCTTCCGACGGTTATCATTAAGCACCATCGGGCATTCATCATTTCGTTTGCCATTTTTGTCGCTGCCATGCTGATTGGCGTTTTTTCCAGTTTTGAGAATGAGGATTTCCTTCGGCAGGTCATTGGGGATAATTATGTGAATATGACGGAGGAAAATATTCAAAACGGAGACCCAATGGCTGTCTATAAATCTGCCAATAAATCGGAAATGTTTCTCGGGATAACCATTAACAACATCCAAGTGGCATTCTTCACCTTTGTTTTGGGTGTTTTTGCTTCTCTCGGTACGGTTTTTATGTTGATTAAAAATGCCGTTATGCTGGGAGCTTTTCAGACCTTTTTTTACCAAAAAGGGCTGTTTATGACTAGTTTTTTGACAATCTGGATTCATGGGACTATTGAGATATCTTCCATTATTATTGCAGGGGCAGCCGGCATTATTCTGGGAAACGGGCTTTTATTTCCGGGTACTTACAGCCGTGGTGTTTCTTTGCGCTCAGCTGCCTTGGAGGCGTTGGTTGTATTATTGAGTACGGTACCTTTATTTGTCATTGCAGGTTTTTTGGAGGGCTTTGTGACAAGACACACCGAGTTGCCAAATATGGTCAAAGTGGTTATCATATTGCTTTCCCTTGTGTTTGTCTTGACCATTTATGTGATACAACCATTGGGCTATTATCGCGAGGGGCAGTTCCGGAAGAACTTTTTAATGATTCACGGCGAAGCACCCATTTCTACCTCCAATATTCAATCGGTTGTCGGTCGGGCTTTTGTGGCAATCCGGCATCATTTTGGGCGATTAATCGTGGAGGTTTTTTTACCTTCGTTTTTCGTTTTTTTATTTTTGAGTTATTGGGTGCTACGCGTTAATAAAGAACAATTTTCTACCTGGACAATCACTTCCTTTTTTGATGGAAAGTACTTGTTTACACCGCTGGTCTTTGTCGTTTTTGTCGTGTTTGGAATGTTGTTGATTATGAAGATAGCATTGGTGATGAACGGTAAGCGGAGCGATTGGAAACACACCATTCGGCAAACGGTGAAGTACCCATTGCCGTCCTTTTTCTTATCTGCCCTTTTATTGCTTTGCCTTTATTTTTTGCCCATGTCCACGGTACTTTTGCTGTTATTTGTAATGCCGGTTTCGGGTCTGGCGGTTGCTTTGAAGACACTGGCGGAAGAGGAGCGTTTGTCTATGCGTTCCTTTTTTGAATTGCTGAGGAAGTCCTACACCCATTGGCTGGGCTTTCAGGTGAGGACCCTACAGGTGGTATTCTTATTATTGGTGAGCATAGAGCTGTTGAATACGGGGGTCGGCGGTTTGTTTTTGGAGTATTTTAGTTGGCATGAGATATTCGATAATGCAGAGATTCAGGAAATTTATTTCAAGGTGCTCTTGCAGTTCGTTTTCATCTTTTTTATTGCAGTTTATGCCTACGCTAATTATGTTGCTCAATTTACTTTTTCTGAGAATATGCGTTACGCATTTGATTTGAAAGAGCGGCTTAAGTCATTCGGCGTCCGAAAAAAGAAAGCGGTATGAGCATTCGATTTTTTCACATAGCGATATTTTTTTTATTGTTCTCCTTTTCGGGAAATGCAAAAACGCCTGCTGTTGATGAAGCGACCTACGAGCGATTGGCAAATGAACTCGACTTCTCTAAGACAAAAAAAGTTTGGATGCCAAAAGATAGAGGTGGAAAAGTTGAACTGAACCCGAAAAGAAAAGAGGCCACCAAGACGAATTTTGCAAATGGCTTCGAAGGTATATTTTCAGTCATTGGTTACATCCTAATTGCATTGGTGATTTTGGGAGTGATTTACATGGGTGTGAAAGACTTCAAAACTGAAAAACTAAAGCAATCCGAATCCGTTGATTTAGATGCCATTGAGGATTTAGAATCTGTTGACTTGACTAAATTATTGGAAGAAGCGATTGCCAATCAGGATTATCGCCTGGCAATAAGGTTGGAATTTTTAATCATCCTGAAAAAATTGTCACAAACTGAAAAAATAAAATGGAAGCCCTACAAAACAAATCGCGTTTATAGCCGTGAATTGAAGGGCACTCCGCTCCAAGACGACTTCAGGCGCATTGCTGATACTTTCGAATACGTTTGGTATGGCATATCTGAGGTTGATGCCGATACTTACCACTACCACCGTGCCAATTTTGATGAATTTCTAAAGCGTATAACCAATGGATAAGAGAGCGATATGGGCGGTATTGGTGATCATCGGAGCTTTCTTCGGGCTTCGTGCCATCTTTTTTGAGAAGGTGGAAGTACCCGATGTGAATTGGGGTAGCAGATACAATTATGATGGTAAGGATGTGATGGATTTGTGGCTGTTCAAATCACTATTAAAGGAGCGTTACCAAGGGGTAGAACACCGGATAGTGTCCGATTTGGATATGGATGAGGATTCGCTTTTGATTGTGATGGTTGGCAACCGTATGAAGCCAACTAATTCTGAAATGACGAAGCTTATCCAGATGGTCAGAGCCGGTAACTATGTGTTGTTTTCAGGACAAAAATTTGTATTGAAAAATTACCTTTTTACAGTCGAAGACCATGAGAATTTAATGGCAGATACCATTTCGTTTAGAGCAAATGGGACGGATTTTACAGCTTCTCTAAATTGGCGTGCACTCGACCGTTCTTCTGTTCAGTTTTTTCAACCGCTAACAAGTATTGTTTCTACCATAGGTACCTCACCTGAGAATGGTATGGATGCCACGTTCAAAGGGTGGTGGAGAATAACTTTATTTGATTTGGAGACTCCACATCATCCTAAGGCCGCCATTGAAAGCAAGATAATGCTTTGTTTTCCGGTAGGCGAGGGACAGATTTGTTTTCACAATGCGCCCTACCTTTTTACTAACATCGCTTCTAAGCAGGATTTTTACTTGCCTCATTTCAATAAGGTTTTCGGCACACTCCCCGCTAAAAAGGTGATTCTGACCAAGCCGCAGCGAACAGTGAATAGCAAAAAGGGGTTGTTTCAATATTTTTTAGCATACCGGTCGTTTCGGTGGGCGTATTACTTGCTGTTAGCTGCTATCCTTTTATACATTTTTTTTCGGGGTAAGCGCATTCAACGAACTATCCCGTTACTTCCTAAAAAGGAGAACACTTCACTGGAGTTTATCGGTACGGTTAGCCGCTTGTATCGGGCACACCAAAGCACGGCACCACTTGCCCAAAAGATGAAATCCAATTTTATTTTCTTCGTCGAAGAACAATACCGGATTTATCCATCCGATGAGCGATATTGGGAAAAATTACAAAAGAAATCCAAAATGGACGAGAAATTACTCGAAGCACTAAAAATGGATATAGGTGATGTTCGGTTGCCAAGGGCGAGAGTCAACGCCGATATCCAAAAGATGCACCACACACTTTCAAAATTTTATAAACTAAAATTATGATGGAAAATAAAGATGATCAATTTAACGAAGAGGAAAAAACGGAACTCGGGCAAGAGAGCCCAAGTGCTTATCAACCTCCGCGCCCTGTTGTTTTTGAAAGGGAAATGCTCTTGATTCAGCAACTCAAAGACGAGTGTGCTAAAGTCATCATCGGACAGGAAGAAGTAATTGAGAAAATGCTGGTGTGTATCCTCGCCGAGGGCCACATCTTACTCGAGGGCGTTCCCGGCATTGCCAAAACCCTTAGTGCCCGGACTATGGCACATGCCATCGCTGCCGAGTTTAATCGCATTCAATTTACACCCGATTTGATGCCGGCGGATATTTTGGGTACAACTATCTTTGATATGAAAAAGGCAACTTTTAATTTCAAAAAAGGACCTATTTTTAGTAATGTCATTCTCATTGATGAAATAAACAGAGCGCCTGCAAAAACACAGGCGGCACTCTTTGAAGTAATGGAGGAAAAACAAGTCTCCTTCGATGGCGTAACCTATGATTTGTCTTACCCTTTTATGGTAATAGCAACGCAAAATCCCATTGAGCAGGAAGGAACTTATCGCTTGCCTGAAGCGCAACTGGATCGATTTATGATGAAAATTGTGTTGGATTATCCCAATGCAAAGGAGGAAGTAGATATTCTTCATCGGTTCAAAAACCAAATGGGCAAACCCGATCTTTCAATTGTCAAGCCACTTCTGAATGCAAAAAATATGAAGGAATTGCAATCTAAAATTGCCAAAGTGACAATTGAAGACAATATGTTGGATTACATAACGGCGATTGTGCAGGAGACCCGAAACAACAGCCGCCTGTATCTCGGTGCTTCTCCCCGCGCATCTCTTGCCATATTGCGTGCATCCAAGGTGATGGCGTTGATGTCAGGGCGTGATTTTGTCATCCCCGACGATATCCAATACGTCGTGCCTGACATACTTAATCATCGTGTCATTTTGAATCCGGATGCTGAAATGGCTGGCGAAACAACCCATCAGGTATTGCACGATATTATCAAAGAAATTGAAGTGCCAAGATAGATGAGACCTCTTTTTTTGACATACCGTTTTTTTGTGGGAATGGGAATTGTTATTTTCGTGATGGCAGTGTCCTTTTTTGCCGCTTGGCTTTTCTATATTGCACTTATGCTATTGGTTGGCTTAATCGCCTTCGGTACCTTTGAGTACTGGAAATTATCCCAAATTGCACCGGGAATTAAAGCCAGGCGAAAAGTTGTTGAGCAGCTTAGCCTTGGTGATGAGCAAACCATTTATTATACGCTGGTAAATACGGCTAATGAAACGGTGGACGTCGATGTTCTCGATGAATTGCCCTATCAGTTTCAGGAACGCAGTATTTTGCAGTCACTTCGGATGGAGCCTGCATCGAAAAGCGCATTCGAGTTGAAAATTCGTCCCCTTTCGAGAGGAGAATACCATTTTGGTGAATTGAAGTTGATGTTGTCTTATCCGCTCCTTGGCGTGGTTCATTATCAGGTGTCAAGGGCAGCGCCTGAGATGGTCATGGTTTACCCTTCCGTCCTGCAAATGAAAAAGTACGCCCTCCAAATCTCCTCTCGAACGGCAACGATGTACGGCATCCGTCGTGTACGAACCATTGGTGAGAATGATGAGTTTGAACACATTCGTCAATACCAGCAGGGCGATAATATTAAGTCCATCAATTGGAAGGCAACTTCCAGAAGGGGTGAATTGCTCGTCAATCAGTATCAGGACAGCCGCTCGCAAATGGTTTATTGTGTAATAGATAAGGGGCGTAGCATGGAGATGCCATTTGATGGTTTGTCCTTGTTGGATTACAGTATTAATACCGCGCTCGTATTGTCCAATATTACCCTGAATAGATACGATAAAGCCGGCTTGATTACCTTCTCCAAAGACATTGATACCTATCTGCCTGCCGATTCGCATACGCAACAATTGGAGCGGATATTATCTCTTTTGTACAACCAGAAGACCAATTTTGAAGAACCCAACTTTGAGAAATTATACTACCACTTTAGGCATTTTGTCAGCCGTAGGAGTATTGTCTTTTTATTCACCAACTTTGAGTCTATTCACGATTTATACCGCAACGTCAAGTATCTCAAGGCGCTGGCACATCGACACCTGCTCATCGTCATTTGCTTTGAAAATGCTGAATTATCGGATTTGCAACATCGGGAAGTAAACTCCGTTTCTGATATTTATGATCAGACGATTGCCACTTCCTTTATCTACGAAAAAAAGAAAATTCTCATCGAATTGCAACACCACGGCATTCAGGTTGTTTACACTAAACCTAGAGATTTGTCTATTCAGGTCATCAACAAATATCTGGAGTTAAAGGCGAAGCGAATGAAGTAGGGGACTCCATGTTTTGTCTGCTATTTGTTTCTAAAAAAATCCCTATCTTTGCCTTACATTTACACAAATATGAAAAAACTTCCAATCGGCATTCAGACTTTTCGCGACATTATTGATGAAGGCTTCGCCTATGTTGATAAAACGGAAATAGCATACAATCTAATTACAGTAGGGCGATATTACTTTCTCTCCCGCCCGCGCCGATTTGGCAAAAGCCTCTTCCTCGATACGCTAAAAGAAATATTCGAGGGCAATAAACGGCTTTTTAAGGGTTTATACATCGAAGATAAGTGGGATTTTGAGAATGTTCATCCGGTGTTGCGTATCAGCTTGGGGGCAGGCGGTGCAAAGACGAAAAAGGAACTGGATAGACTTTTGAAATGGCATTTAGAAGATGCAGAGGACAATTTAAAAATAAACTGTCCCAAGGAGGCTCCTGCTAACGAATGTTTTAAATACCTGATAAAAGAAGCTTACGAAAAAACGGGTAAAAAAGTTGTCATCTTGATTGACGAATACGACAAACCCATTCTCGATAACATTACCGATACACAGACAGCACTTTTGATGCGGGATGAGATGAAATCCTTTTACGCCGTTATCAAGGACAGCGATACTTACATTCGGCTGGTTTTCATTACAGGCGTGAGCAAGTTCTCCAAGATGAATCTTTTTAGTGGACTGAATAATTTGGAGGATATAACGCTAGATGCTAATTACGCGACAATATGTGGTTATCGGCACAAAGATTTGCTAACGACCTTTCGGGAGCACCTTCGGGGGGCTGATATGGAGGAGGTTCGTAAATGGTATAATGGTTATAATTATTTTGGAGACAAAGTCTATAATCCATTTGATATCCTGTTGTTTATAAGTAAAGGAAAGGAGTTTCGCAACTACTGGTGGAGCACCGGTAATCCAAGTTTCCTCATCCGCTTATTAAATGAAAAAGATTTCTATCTGCCCGATATTGAAAACTACGAAGCCACGGATGAAATACTGGATAGTTTTGATATAGATACAATCGAGTTGCCGGCACTATTATGGCAAACGGGCTATCTGACCATCAAGGAGAAAATATGGGAACGCAACCGCATCAAATACAAGCTTACCATCCCCAATTTGGAAATTCAATTTTCCCTAAACGAATTTTTTATTGATGCGCTGACGACGCAACGAACGGAAAAAATCAGGATTCAGGACAGGCTTTACGAAGCATTGGAGAAGGGTAATCTCGACGCATTGAAGGAGGTACTTTATGGCTTGTTTGCCTCCATTCCCTACCACAATTTCACCAATAACAAAATAGCAGAATACGAAGGTTACTACGCCAGTCTGATTTATGCCTACTTTGCCAGCCTCGGACTGGATACCATCCCGGAAGATACTTATAGCAAAGGTCGCATAGATATGACCCTGAAAATGAACGACAATGTATTTATCTTTGAGTTCAAGGTAGTTGATAAGGCAACCGGCAATGCACTACAACAAATCAAAGACAAAAAATATTACGAAAAGTATCAACCTGCCAAAGGTACTATCTATCTCATCGGTATTGAATTCGGAAGGAAGGAACGCAATATTTTGAATTACCAGTGGGAGGCACTTTTGAATTAGAATAAAAATCTGATCCCCGAGCTGACGCACATACGCGTCCGTACCGGATAGGAAGACCGGGGAGCAGTTTTTCATGGGAATTGGAATTAGAGTGAAAAATTTAAGTATAATTAAATATGTCGGCTTGCTAATAGGAGTGCTCTTTTTACGATAAGAAATGCTTTTTGTCAAAACACTGATTTTGTATTTAGAGGCGAAGTAAGTAGAGGAAACTACTACCTTCTCCGGGGCAAAATAGATAAAAAGTACGATATCACAATGCGCTTGGTTGTTCATGATTGGCCAATTTGCGGAGAGGAATGGCTTCCTATTCAAGCGAAACACGGTGGCATTGACGGTTGGTATGAATATGATAAAATAGGGAAAAAGATTGTGCTAAGAGGCTCGTACCTTTATGAAAATGAAGTAAAGTTATTTGTCCCGAAATCATTAAGCGATACCATAAACAGTACTACTTGTAATATGGAGCATTACAAGGAAATTTTTGTCAATCGGGAAGATTTCGACTTGACAACAATGTATTGGAAAATGCAAGGAGATTTGGATTTTAAAAAGGTGGAATTGAATATCTTGCACAGGCCCTGCCCGGATACTATTAGCGTAATCTTTGAGCATGGAAACCATCAAATCGAAGCGTTCAATATAAGCGCGTTGGCAAACATAGAGGGGGTGGATGACATTCGGATTATTTCTTATGTCAGGAAAGATGGCAACTACCATTTGTTATTTAAATTGGAAAATAATGGATGGAGAGAGTATCAGGATTATGTTGGATATTTAAGAGTGAATGATGAAATGAAGTTAGAAGATTTTTATGTCTATTTGAATTATGATAGTTGGGCTGGGGAAAAAAATAACTTAATCTATGATGAAAGCCATCCGGAGATGGGAGTTAGGAAATGAAAGGATAAAAAATATAAATGACACAATCCAAAAGGATATATTTCGACAATGCGGCCACTACGCCAATCGAGAAGGAAGTCATCGAAGTGATGGCTGAAACACTACAGCATCTGTATGGAAATCCTTCCTCCATCTACATGGAAGGGCGCACAGCGCGCGCTGCTATCGAGCAGGCCAGAAAAACAGTCGCTAATGCCATCGGCGCTTCCCTCGGGGAGGTCTTTTTTACTTCCGGCGGGACAGAATCCAACAATATGGTGCTAAAAGGCGCTGTTCGTGACCTTGGAGTGAAGCACATTATCAGTTCGCCAACAGAGCACCATTGTGTTTTGCACAGCCTTGCAGCTATTGAACGCGATTATTGCACGGTTGTAAGCCAGGTGGCAATCGATACTTATGGTCGCCCGGATTTGGATAGCCTCAAAACATTGTTGGAATCATCCAAAGAGAAAACACTCGTCTCTCTGATGCACTCCAATAACGAAACCGGAGCCATGATTGACCTCGATGAAGTCGCCGAATTATGTGACCAATACGGCGCTCTTTTCCATACCGATACCGTGCAGACCATCGGTTATTTCCCCATTGATGTCTCCAAGACGAAGATTCATTTTCTGAGTGGGTCTTCTCATAAATTTTATGGTCCAAAATTCAATGGTTTTGTCTATATCAATGGCAATAATATAATCCGCCCTTATATTGACGGAGGTAGCCAGGAGCGAAATATGCGCGCCGGTACCGAAAGCACCCACGGCATACTGGGATTGGCAAAAGCACTGGAATTGTCCATCAATAATATGCCCAAACGCCGTGCAAAAATCGAAATCATAAAGACAGCCTTCAAACAAAAAATACGAGAAAATTTCCCCGATGCCATTTTCAATACCCCTGATACACAGGCGCATTACAAGGTACTGAGTGTCGGGTTCCCACCTTCCCCGAAAGCCGAGTTGCTACTTTTTAATCTCGATATTGCGGGAATCAGCGTTTCGGGTGGTAGCGCTTGTGCCTCC
>Ga0256832_1003315_pt1 | contig 10961 bp, 11 predicted proteins | sample 134614metaG_FD_190534 | JGI IMG/M metagenome (GOLD analysis project Ga0256832, IMG submission 190534) | Hydrothermal vent microbial communities from Lau Basin, Pacific Ocean - 134-614 | ecosystem: Environmental > Aquatic > Marine > Hydrothermal vents | place: Pacific Ocean: Lau Basin | collected...
TGATGGTTGATTTTTTATTGAAAATTTCTCAAAAAAAGCTAAATAGAGACGATCTTTTAAAACAGCTTTCAAAAAAAGAGATCCTCTCCACATCCTTAGCCCCTCCAAACGGCCTTTATCTCGCAAGAGTTAAATATTGATTTAAATTTGTTATAATTTAGATAGAAAGGAGTCGAAATTATGACAAAAGAATATATTTTGACTTTTCTTAAGAAACATAAAAAGGAATTGAAAGAGAAGTTTGGAGTAGAGAAAATAGGGTTATTTGGTTCTTATGCTAAAGGAAATGCTACACAAGAGAGTGATATAGATTTATATGTAGTATTAAAAGAAAGAAAAGTGGATATAATGAGTTCTCTTTGGAATTTTTTAGAAAATAATTTAAAAAAAAGGGTTGATGTATTTTTTTATCATCCAAAGATGAGAAAAGGTTTAAAAGAAAGGTTAGAGGAAGAAGTTATTTATGAATAAATTATCTCTTTTGGAACTTTTGGATTTTATAGAAGAGAGTATAGATATTATCAAAAAACGTTTTAATAAAATTGAGAAAATAGATGATTTTTTATTAGATGATGAAGGACTCGAGACATTAGACAGTATTATTTTAAGGATTCAAACTATAGGTGAGGCATTAAAGAATATTGAAAAACATGAAAAAAGTTTTTTAGATAATGTAGCTACTAAAGAGTATTGGAGTCAAATTATTAGATTGAGAGATTTAATATCCCATCATTATGTGGATATTAATGCAGAAATAATTTATGAGATTTGTAATGATAAATTAGATGAACTTCACAGTAATATTAAAAGATTACAAAAAATATTAACAAAATAAACTCACTTTCGTTTTACTTCATTAAAAAACTCAAAATTTCATTAACTAAGTAAATAATTTCATAATAAATTTATTTTTAGATTTTTTTTGATATTATTCATCTATAGTTTTAATTTAAGGCTTTAGATGAATAAGTTAAGAATAGTTTTACTGTTAATATTTTTTTGTATTTCTCTTTTTTCGGAAAATAGGCTAAAAATAGATGAAAATTTTATAGAAGAGCTTGTGGAAAAGTATGACTTTGACAGAGATTATTTAAACGAAATATTTTCTACCGTATCTATTCAACAAAGAGCTCTTCAAATTTACGCTCCAAGACCAAAAAAGATTACTAACAAAAAATCTTCAAAAAAGGTTTATTATTGGCCAAAATATAAAAAAATATTTATAACTCCCTATAAGGTTAGAGCAGGAGCGTTATTTGTTAAAAAATATAAAAAAGTTTTATGGAAAGCTTATGAAAAGTATGGAGTAAATCCTTATATTATAGCCGCTATTATAGGAATAGAGAGCCATTATGGTAAAAATACCGGAAAATATAAAGTTTTAGATACTCTAAGCACATTGGCTTTCATACCAAATAGAAGAAATAGGTTTTTTAAAAGAGAACTTAAGGAGTTTTTAGTTTTTACTAAAAAGACGAGATTTAATCCTTTAAATATAAAAGGCTCATATGCCGGGGCGATAGGACTTGGACAGTTTATGCCAAGCAGTTATAATATTTTTGGAGTGGATTTTGATAATGACGGATTTTGCGATCCTTGGAATGAAAAAGATGCGATAGGAAGCATAGCCAGATATTTAAAAGAAAACGGCTGGGTTAAAGACGGTATAGTAGCTGTGAGAGCAAGCTATTATGGGAGAAGATTTGATAAACTTAAAACAGGGTATTCAAAATTTTATGATTTAAGAAAACTTAAAAGATTTGGCATCTATCCAAGAGAGAGTGTAGATAGCAATTCTAAAGCTGCTTTAATAAAGCTTGAGAATGAAGAGTTTGACGAATTGTGGCTTGCTTTTAAAAACTTTTATGTTATTACCAGATATAATCATAGCGCTTATTATGCTATGGCAGTCTATCTGCTTTCAAAAAATATAGAGAAACTAAGCAGATAATTATAATTTTTTATAATAACTTCTTTTTTCCTTTATCCTTTGATTTATGTGTTACGAAATGGAAATTTTGTAACATTTTTAAATAATCCTCCTTTTTGAATGTTACTTTTTGTATTTTTTAATTATAAGGTGTATATAATTTGGCAAAATACCAAACTTTAAGGAATTGCTTTATGAGCATACCAATCAAACAATACGACGTTGTTATAGTAGGTGCAGGATTGGCCGGTTGCGCGGCTGCAAGAGAACTTAAAAGAAGAGGAAAAAATGTAGTTGTTTTAACTAAACTTCATCCTCTAAGAAGCCATTCCGGAGCGGCTCAGGGAGGAATCAACGCCGCTTTATCCGATGAAGATAGCATAGAGCTTCATATGTTTGATACGGTTAAAGGAAGCGACTATTTAGCCGATCAGGACGCAGTTGAGCTTATGTGTTCCAAAGCTCCCGAAACTATCAGATGGATAGAGAGACTTGGAGCGGTTTTTAGCAGAACGCCGGAGGGCAAAATTGCTCAAAGACCTTTTGGAGGACAGAGCAAACCAAGAGCCTGTTTTGCAAAAGATAGAACCGGGCTTACGCTTCTTCAGACAATCTATGAGCAGGCTCATAAAGAAGGCGTAGAATTTTTGGACGAGTGGTATGTCTCCGATATCATCTATAAAGACGGAGTGGTAAACGGAGTTTGCGCTTATGAGATAAAATCTTCCGAGCCTACTATTTTTCAGGCAAAAGCGGTTTTATTCGCTACGGGAGGTTATGCAAGAGCTTTTAAAATAAATTCAAACGCTCACGCAAATACGGGAGACGGTTTGTCTATTGTGGCAAGACACGGACTTCCTTTAAGAGATATGGAGTTTGTTCAATTTCACCCTACCGGACTTGCAGGAACAGGAATTTTGATGAGCGAGGCTGCAAGAGGCGAGGGAGGAAAGCTTCTAAACTCCGAGGGCGAAAGATTTATGAAAAAGTATGCTCCAGAAAAGATGGAGCTTGCTCCAAGAGATTTGGTTAGCAGGTCAATTACAAAAGAGATTTTGGAAGGAAGGGGCGTTGGGCCAAACAAAGATGCGGTCTATTTGGATCTAACTCATCTTGGAGAGAAAAAGATTATGGAAAGACTCCCAGAACTTAGGGATTTGGCTTTAACTTTCCTTGGAAGGGATATGATAAAAGAACCTATCTTGATAGCCGCTACGGCTCACTACTCTATGGGAGGAATTCCAACCGATATAGACGGCAGAGTTATGAAGGATAGCGAAAATAAACTTCCAGGATTCTATGCAGCGGGAGAGTGCGCTTGCGTTAGTGTTCACGGAGCCAATAGACTTGGAGCAAATTCTGTTTTGGAGGCTCTCTTTTACGGAAGACACACCGGAAATATAATAGCCGATGATCTTGAAAAAGAGGGATTGTCCTTTATCGATATCAATGAGAGCGTAGCTGATAGAATGATAGAGGAGATGGATAGATTAAGAACCAATAACGGAACAGAGAGAGTAGCCGAGCTTAGAAAAGAGCTTCAAGAGAGCATGACAAACAATGCCGGAGTATTTAGAACCGAAGAGACATTGAAAAAGCAAAGAGAGAAGTTAAAAGAGCTTAAAGAGAGATTTAAAAAGATAAGAATAGACGATAAATCCAAAATTTACAATACAGACCTTCAAGAGGCAATAGAGTTTGGGCATATGCTCGATTACTCCACTTTTATCGTAGAGGGGGCGATTGCAAGAAAAGAGAGCAGGGGAGCTCACTACAGAGAGGATTTTCCAAAAAGAGACGATGAGAATTTCCTCAAACATACGCTTGCATTTATGGATGAAGATGGGAATATAAAGCTTGAATATACCGATGTTACGCTTGGCAGGTTTGAACCTCAAGAGAGAAAATATTAGGGAGCGATTATGGAAGAGATAGCAAAAAAGAGACTAAAATTTAAAGTATTTAGGTTTAATGCCGAGAGAGATTATCTCCCTCATTATGACGAGTTTGAGCTTGAGGTGTCGCAAGACGAGGTTGTATTGGATATTTTAAACAAAATAAAATGGGAGCATGACGGAAGTTTAAGCTACAGAAGAAGTTGCAGACACGGAATCTGCGGAAGCTGCGCTATAAAGGTAAACAATAAGCCCGTTTTATCTTGCAAAGAGAGAGTTTTTGATCTTGTCGAGATTTTCGGAGAGGAGCTTGTTTTAGAGCCTCAAGACAAAAAGAGAGCTTATAAAGATTTTGTAATAAACAAATCCAATTTCTGGGAGAAATATAATAGCGTAAAACCTTACTTAATAGCCCAAGTAGATGAGCATCCTAAAAGCGAGAATATCGTATCTCCAGAGGAGGCAGAAAAAATAGAGGACGCCGATTACTGTATTCAGTGCGGAAACTGCTTTTATGCATGTCCTGTGGTAGAAGCTAACGAGGAGTATATAGGGCCTGCCGCTTTTGTTAAAGCTTATAGATTTACAGCGGATGTCAGAGACGAGGATAAGAAAGAGAGACTTGAGATTGTGGATAAAATAGGCCCCGGAGTCTGGGATTGCGTTAAGTGCTTTGAATGCGCCGAGGCTTGTCCTAAAGAGCTTAGTCCGATAACCAAAATAACACATCTTCACAATCAAATATTTGAAGAGGGAGTTGCTAAGAGCAATGTTGCCGTAAGGCATGCTGTCGGATTTAAACACTCAATCAAAAAACACGGTATTTTGGACGAAGGAGAGCTTGTTAGATACTCAGAAGGAAATTTCGGAGTATTGAAACATTTGCCGGAAGCCATAGCTATGTTTAAAAAGGGCAAAATCGTTCCTCCTTGGAAGATGCCTAAATCCAAAAATTTAGATGAAGTTAAAAAACTTATAAAATCTTCATCTACAACGAAGTTCTAAAGGAAGATTTCATGAGCAAATTAAGATACGCTTTATATACCGGATGCACTGCAAGAGAGAGTACTCCGGAGCTTTTAAAATCTACTCTTGCTGTTGCGGAGGCGTTGGATATCGAATTGGTGTTGCTTGACGAGGCTACTTGCTGCGGAGCGAGTCATCTTCAAGATTTTGATGATTTTCTCTCTTTGGTTTTAAATGCAAGGAATATATGTTATGCCGAGAAATTAAATCTTCCTATGGTAACAATTTGCAATACCTGTCAGCTAAATACCTCTTTGACAAAAGAGAGACTTGATCATGACGAGAAATTAAAAGAGAAGGTAAACGAAAAATTAAGAGAAGTTGGCTTGGAGTATAAAGGAACAAGCGAAGTTAAGCATTTTCTATATGCTCTTGTTGATGATTTGGGAGTTGAAGAGATAGCAAAAAAAGTTAAAAAGCCTCTTAAAGGATTGAATTGGGCTGCTTTTTACGGATGCCACAATATAAGGCCAAGCGAGCTTCAAAATAAAAGCAATGGGGGAGAGAATCCTTACAATCCTACAAGCATAGATAGGCTTATAGAGGCTTTGGGCGGAAACAGTGTAGATTATGAGCATAAAAATAAGTGTTGCGGTTTTCATGTTGAGCTTCAAGCTCCAAAAACAGCAAATAGACTCTCAGCTTCAGCTCTAACTGATGCAATCGATAATAATGCCGATGCGGTGGTTACGCCATGCCCTCTTTGCCATTTGAGATTTGACGTGCAGCAGCATAATATCTCTAAGGAGGCCGGAAGGGAAGTTCATATTCCAATATTTCATCTTCCTCAAATGATAGGTTTGGCTTTGGGGATAGAGCCTGAGAAGCTTGGAATAAATCATAACGTAACCGAGCCGGATTTTATAAGCTGAAAAATATTTAAATAGGAGTAATTTTATCCTAATTTAAAATTTTAGTGGTATAATATTTCAAATGGTCTTTAAGACCGTTTGAAATTATAAAAAAGGAGCTTAAATGCCAAAAGTAAATAGATACGTAGATATAGATACTGTAGAGAGAGAAGCTAAAAAAGATTATATAGATAGACACTCTCCTTTTGTTCATTGTGAAAGCAGCGCAAAGGCTGGAGAGAAGTTTAAAGTTAAAGTTAAAGTAGGAAATGAGTATTCCCATCCGGATGATTTTGATCACTATATCGCCTACGTTCAGCTTTGGAACGGCGAGACTCTTTTGGGACAAGCAACTTTTACTCCTGGAACTTTGGGAAATACAAAAAGTCAGGTAGAAGTTGATTTTTACATAGTTCCAACAGGCAAAAAATTAAAATTAACAGCTATGAGCTACTGCACTAAACACGGCCTTTGGGAAAGCGATCCGGTAGAAGTTACAGTAGAGGAGTAATTTTTGCTATAATTGCCCCCAGTAAAGAAAGGGGGCAATTGTTTTGATTGAATATCTTTTATATATTGTTTTATATGGGTGTTTATTAAGTTATTTGGTTTTAGGATTTATATTCAGTTTCGAGACTCTTCTTGCTTTACATGAAGTAGAGAGTGCAAAAAAATGGATAAGAAGATTTGATTCTCCCAAAAGCTTTAAAATCAAACTCTATATTTTCTATCCTTTTTATTATCTTGGATACTTTTTTTTAGAAGTTATTCCATACTATCTGGGTTTGGATAATGATATAAAACCTCTTGATTTTAAAAAAATATATGAATTTATTTACGGAAAGAAGTAAAGCTACTTTGCCTTGGATAGATTGTCAAATATAAAAAGCCTCATTTTGTTTTTAGCTATTCCTTTTTCCAAAGCTTCAGTATATAATCTGCTTACCATTTCATGATTTTTTTCATAGCCAAAAAGTGGAAAATGGTGTTCCCAGTTCTCTTTTATCTTTTTTAAAAGCATTTTTTCATATAGCCACTCTTTAAAAACAAAATATGTTCCAAAGAATAGTAAAGTAAAGAGCACGGCCAAAATAATAGATATATGGCAATCGACATCTTTTAATATTCCGTGGGAAAGCAATAATACCGGAATAATGACGATATGCCATAAAAGAACAAAAATTATAAAGCTTTTTATAAGGTTTAATCTTATCCCCGGAATCTGTCCTTGCGGTGACATTTTGTCATTATATATTTTATTTGCTTTTAGCAACTCAATAAAAGAAAGTGGCCTATCGCTTTTGTCAAAAGCTGTGTTTATTATAATATTTTCAGTTTTTTTATATAACTTTAAGAAAAGCTCTTTCATTTTTATTATTTCCTCTTTTCTACTCAAATATGAATAAAACAATGATTTAAAGTAACATTCTATAATAATTTTAATATTATTTTGATAAAATACTTTTTAGAGAATTTATTCGTTCTGTCTCAATAAGAAAGGAAAAGATTTTTAACCTTTCTTTTCCTTCTTTACTTAGTAAGAAATTTCTTAGGATAATCAAAAAAGAGAGCCTCTATTTCCCTCTCTTCTATATCTCTCCATCTATCTCCTTTAAATTTCAAAGCCCCGACTGCCGCTGTGGGCATTTTGGATTCTTTTCCGGTTAAATAGCTAAATAGTTTTGAAATATCGGGATTATGCCCTATTATCAAAACGCTTTTGTATTTATCGTCGAGATTTTTTATATAATCCAAAAACTCTTCAAAACTGATTAGATAGAGTTTTTTATCCTTTAAAATCTTTTTATCATATCCTATCTCTTTTGCCACTCTTTTTGCGCTCTGATAGGCTCTTTTGGCGCTGCTTGAGATAATTATATCAAAGAAAACACCTCTTTTTTTCAAAACTTTTCCCATAAAAGATGCATCTCTTTTGCCTCTTTTGTTTAGCGGTCTTTGATAATCTTCTAAATCTTTATTTTTCCAGCTTGATTTTGCGTGTCTCATAAGATAGAGTCTTTTCACTTTAGATCCTTTCAAATTCTATCGGAAATCTCTTTTGGAAGCTCTTTTTTAGAGGATACGCCGGGCATATTTTTAAGCTCTATGGCTTTTTTTACCAAACTTCCCCTGCCTTCATACAATCTTTTTAAAGCCTCTTCATAGCTTAAAGTGGCTTTTTGCAGACTGCTTCCTATATTTTGCAAACTTTGAACAAAATTTACAAATTTATCGTATAAATCGCCAGCTTTTTGGGCTATCTCTTTTGCATTTTTATTTTGATATTCATATCTCCAGATATTCTCTATCGTTTTTAGAGTTGAGAGAAGCGTGGATGGAGAGACTATTACAATATTCTTTTTTAAAGCTTTCGTTAAAAGATCCCTATCTTCTGAAATTGCCGTTATAAACGCTCCCTCTATTGGAATAAACATCAAAATAAAATCTAAAGTGTTTGGAAAAAGGTTTTCATATCTTTTTTGAGAGAGCTCTTTTAAATGAAAATAGATAGAGCTCATATGCTCTTTTAAAGCTTTTCTTCTTTGGTTCTCATCTTGAGAATTAAAATATATTTCATAAGCTTTCAGGGATACTTTAGAATCTATAATGACAAATCTATTTTTTGGAAGTTTTACCACCACATCGGGTCTAAATCTTTTGTTTTGTTCGTTTTTGACGCTAACTTGCGTCTCATACTCAATTCCCTCCCTAAGTCCCGATGCCTCCAGAATTTTTTGAAGAATCATCTCTCCCCATGCTCCCTGCGTTTGGCTCTCTCCTTTTAGGGCTTTTGTCAGATTTTCGGCATCTTTTGAGAGTTTATAATTTAAATCTCTTAATTTTTCTATCTCTTTTGTGAGAGAAAATCTCTCTTTTGACTCTTCTTCTATTTTATAGTAGAAGTTTTTTATCTCTTCTTGAAGAGGTTTTATTAGCATATCCATATTTTTAAGCCCCTCTTTTTCAAATCTTTCTCTTTCTCTTTCCAAAATTTCATTGGATAGATTTTTAAATTCGCTTTTCATTCTCTCAATCGTCTCTTTTTCATTTTTTATTTTCTCCAAAAGCCTTGCGTTTTCCATTTTTGTTTTTTGAAGCTCAGTTGAGATATTTTTTATCTCTTGTTGAAATTTTTCATTTTCTTCTTTAATATATTCTATATTTTTATCTTTTTCTTCAAGAATTTCTTTAACTCTTTGAGCTATTTCATAAGTTCTTTTTTTGTTTAAGTATAAAAATAGCAAAGTGGTGGTTAAAATACCCGTTAAAATTCCCAAAATAAGATATATTACACTCTCTTCTATAACCATTTTTTATACTTTCTTTTTGTAAAATTGTATCAAAAATGCGCTTTGAAAAAGAGATTTATTATGATTTTAAAAAAAATTTTATGCTATCTGATACTTTTACCCTTTAAAATAAGATACAAAATAAAAATCATAAACAAAGCTTCAATCTCAAATGAGAGAGGAGTTTTGCTTCTTGGAAATCATATAAGCTGGATAGATTGGGCTATTTTGCAGCTCTCTTTTAAAAGATGCATTAGATTTGTTATGAACAGAGATATCTATAACCTACCTTTATATAAAATAATTTTTAAAATTTTTCAAGTTATCCCAATTTCCCCAAATAGCGCCAAAGATTCCATAAAGACTGTAAGAGAGGCTTTAAAAAACAGGGAGGCCGTTTGTATTTTCCCGGAAGGAACTATCAGCTATACCGGCAATTTAAACACTTTTAAAAAGGGTTTTGAGCTTACTCTTAAGGGACTAAAAGATGTGGATATTATTCCCTTTTATATAAAAGGGCTTTGGGGTAGCAGATTTTCAAGAGCTTTAAATAAAGATATTTTTTTAAAAAGAGAGATAACAATAGTTTTTGGAGAGAATCAAAAAGAGATAGACGCCTTTAAATTGGGATGCAAAATAAGCGAGCTCTCTTGCGAGGCTTATAGGAGTGAAAATCCAAATAAAATTTATGAAACCAAAAGAGTTTTAGATATTTTAAATATTGTTAGATACGAAAGCATTTTATCTTCTTTTAAGAGCCCATTTTTTGATGAATCTATTTGCAAAAATGTAAAAAATTATAAAGAAGCCTGTAAAAAAGCTGTTAGAGAAGGAATTTTATATCTTTTTGTAGATAAAGAGTTTATAAAAAATGCTGTATTGGATGAGAGCATTCATCCTCTATTTCTATCAGAAGTTAAATATATTTTTACTTTTGAGAAGATTCCATCTTCCCTGATAGAGGCTTTTGAAAGAAAATTTAAAAAGATTTTATACACAGGGTATAAGCATAACGATATTTTAATAACCCTAAATCTTCCAGATGTGATGGAGACACGCTATTTTAAAATTCAAAAAGGGTATAAGAGCCATAGTTTCGGTAAGCCGATAGGGGGAGCGAGCGTTATGATAAAGAAAGGAGGAAAAAATCTTTTAGCGGGGGAAGTAGGGGAAGTTTGGGTTAAGAGCTATAAAAATGATTGGATTAAAAGCGGCGATTTTGGATATATGGACAAAGAGTGCTTTTTGTATATTAAATAGAGTGAAAAAAGATGATAAAATATAAATTCATTTTAGCAAAACGGAGATTTTATGAGAATATTTTTGCTATTGTCTATTTTTGTGTTTTCGCTTTGGGCTAAAGTTTTTGTAGCGGTTTCCATACTGCCTCAGAAATTTTTTGTAAACAAGATAGGCAAAGATTTGGTCGATGTTACGGTAATGGTTCCGCCGGGCGCTTCTCCTGCGGTTTATAGCGTAAAGCCAAGCCAGCTTAAAGCTTTAAAGAAAGCCAAGATATATTTTGCCATAGGAGTTCCTTTTGAGAAAGCATGGCTTGATAAATTTATCAGTGTAAACCCTTCTATAAAAATAGTTGATACCTCTTCTATAATAAAAAAGTTTCCAATGAATGAAAAGGGCAAGGGAAATCTTGATCCTCATATCTGGCTCTCTCCGCCTCTTGTGATTTTGCAAGCAAGAGTTATTTTGGACTCTTTAATCTCAATAGATCCTAAAAACAGAGATACATTTATTAAAAATTATGAAAAATTTGTATGCGAGATAGCCTCTTTGGATGTTAAGATTATGAATATTTTAAAGGATATCAAAAAAAGGGAGTTTATAGTCTTTCATCCATCTTTTGGATATTTTGCAAGAAGTTACGGTTTAAGGCAAATAGCCATAGAAAGAGAAGGCAAAGAGCCAAGCGCTAAATACATTCAAAGAATAATAAAAATAGCAAAAGAGC
>Ga0256832_1003316_pt1 | contig 10961 bp, 10 predicted proteins | sample 134614metaG_FD_190534 | JGI IMG/M metagenome (GOLD analysis project Ga0256832, IMG submission 190534) | Hydrothermal vent microbial communities from Lau Basin, Pacific Ocean - 134-614 | ecosystem: Environmental > Aquatic > Marine > Hydrothermal vents | place: Pacific Ocean: Lau Basin | collected...
AGTGTTTTACGTTTTTCCATGTCTTTGTGATTCCGGCTCTTTGGGAACATCCTGTGTTCCTGTTTTTGACGACAGGTAACGTTTATCCGTCATTCCGGCGCAGGCCGGAATCCAGGGAACCAATATACCGGATCCCGGCATTCGCCGGAATGACGGAGACTCAATCAATGGGACAATCGTTAAAGATTCGCCTCCGCATATTCCGCCAGTAACGAACGCGGTACACCCTGCAACTGGATGTTGCCGCCGTGCTCGAAATTCTTGAAACGTTCGTTGAGATAAGTCAATCCCGAGCTGGTGGCGTTGAGATACGGCGTGTCGATCTGCGCCAGGTTGCCGAGACAGATCACCTTGGAGCCCTTGCCCGCGCGGGTGATGATGGTCTTGATCTGGTGCGGGGTGAGGTTTTGTGACTCGTCAATGAGGATCAGGCTTTGCTGGAAACTGCGGCCGCGAATGTAGTTGAGCGACTTGAAGTGCAGTGGCACCTTGCCCAGCACGTAGTCCACGCTGCCCGAGGCGTCTTCGTCTTCGCAATGCAGGGCCTCCAGGTTATCGGTGATGGCGCCCAGCCAGGGTTCCATCTTTTCTTGCTCGGTGCCGGGTAGGAAGCCGATGTCTTCGTCCAGTCCCTGGGTGCTGCGGGTGGCGATGATGCGCCGGTAGAGGGGGTTGTTGACGGTCATCTCGATGGCCGCGGCCAGGGCCAGAATTGTCTTGCCGGAGCCTGCCGAGCCGCTGAGGTTGACCAGGTGAATATCCGGGTCTAACAGTAAATTGAGGGCCATGGCCTGGTACACGTCGCGGGGCTTGAGTCCCCAGGCCTCCTGTTCCATGAGCCGATGATGGTCCAGATGCATGAGAGTGAGCATGTCGCCGGTAATCCGGGTGATGCGTGCCACCAGGCCATTGCCATCGAGGATGAACTGATTGGGACAGACTTCCTGCAATGCATCGATTTTTGGGATTTGATGATAAGTGCGGCTGTCCCGGCGCTCACTTTTTACCGCATCCACCTGATCCCAGAAGCTGCCGGGAAACTCGATGTAGCCCTTGTTGAGCAGGTCGATGTCCGTAACCAGCTGGTCGCTGTGATAATCCTCGGCATGGATGCCGCAGCCACGGGCCTTGAGGCGCATGTTGATGTCCTTGGTGATCAGCACCACGGGCTGCTCCGGGTGCTGGCGTTGTAGCTGGCAGATGTCGTTGATGATCTTGTTGTCATTGAGGTGGGTGGGCAGGGTGGTGAGGTTGTCCGGGGTCTGGCCCATGAGGATGGACAATCGGCCCTGGGGGTCGCTGGCCCCTTCGCGTTGCATGGGCACCCCCTGCTCCACCTGCTCGGGTGTGGCCGGGCCGAGGATGCGGTCGATCTCGCGGATCGCCTGCCGGCAGTCGGCAGCATGGGCCTGGCGGCCGCCCTTGAGCCGGTCCAGTTCCTCCAGCACGGTCATGGGAATGACCACGTGATGTTCTTCGAAATTCAGCAGGGCGGTGGGGTCGTGAATGAGGACATTGGTGTCGAGCACGTAGCGGATGACAAGCTCGGACGGGTTGGTGCTGGTGGTGTCTGATGTTGTGTGCGTGGGGTGGATGGATGAATGGTTGGTTTCAGCAGGGGTGACGCGCTGCACTTTTCCCATAGAGGCTCTCCTTGAGTGGTGAAACGAGCGGGATACGGATAATTAAAGTTTAGTGCACAGGTCTGATTAGAACAGTCTTGATTTATGCCGCCATGAGGTGTTGAATGGAAGGTCCGGTTCCACCTTCATGACTTTTCGTACCCAAACTTCTGGGAATGCCCCATTGATGCAATGACCTGCTGTTGCCCCCATTCCATTTCCGGCGGACGCCTTTTTTCCTTTTTTGCCCGCAGCTACCGCCGGCGCTTTGCCAAAAAGGGTTTCGAACCCTCGCAGTGCCAGTTGCTGGCGGGTTTGTCCCAGGCCGGATTCCAAGACGCCAGTCTGCTGGAAATCGGCAGCGGCGTGGGCTATTTGCATCAAACCCTGTTGGCCCAGGGCGCCAGGACCGCGGTGGGGATCGATCTCTCGGCCGACATGCTCAAGGAAGCAGAGGACTGGGCCGCGGAAAGGGGACTGGCCGGGCGCACCCAGTACCTGCAGGGGGACTTCATTGAATTACTGGATGAGGTGGTGCCGGCCGAGATCACCATCCTGGACAAGGTGGTTTGCTGTTATCCCTTTGCGGACCTGCTGCTTAACAGCGCAACAAAGAAAACCCGGCGGGTGATTGCGCTGACCTATCCGCGCCAGCGTTGGTTTATTCGTGGTGTTGTTGAGCTTATGGCGGTGGTGCTGAGGCTTGCCGGTTCTGATTTCCGTGCCTACGTGCATGACCCCCGTGATATCGAGCGCTGGATCACCAAGGCCGGATTCAAAAAGACCTTTCAGCAGCAAACCTTCATCTGGCTGAGCCAGGTGTATGAAAAGCCATAACGGCAGAAACTTCGCAGCAACCCATCTGGCCTAACGCACCGTCGCCAGATTGCGCGGAGAGATTCCTGTGACCGAGGTGAGTATGGCCCTTACCGGGCTGTCGTTATTCTTCTGTTGTTCAATACGTACTGGCAGGTAGGACAGCTGTCGTGCGCACCACATGGTGGTCTTGCGGCTGCCCTTGATGTAGCGCAGGCGCACCGCATCGAAAACGCCCAACTCGGTGCGAATGCGCTCCGTACCCATTACCTCGATATCGTAGTACTTCAGCTTGCCGCCGTCGGCGATGGGGTAGCGCAACCGTGGCTGATCCGTGGGCAGATCCTGCATGATGCGCAGCTGATAGAGCAGTTTGTCCTGGGTACCGTATTCCAGAGGCATTTTCCAGGGTTCACCATTGATGGTATTGATGACCTGACGTTTTTGCCAGTCGAAATCCAGTTGCACGTTACGTTTCTTTTTTCTGCCACTGTTGAAATAGGTGTATTTAAGCGGGCGCGGCAGACCCTGAAAAAAATCCCACAGGCTGCGCTCCACCACCTGGCCGGAGGTGAAAAGCCGGGCGACGCCCTTGGGCCGGGTGATGGACTCAAACTGGAAATAGTCCCCATTGCGGCGCAGGGTCCGTTTTGTTTCACCAATGGTGAGGCCGTTTTTTTTCACCGCATACACGGCGGTGAATTGTTGCGGCAGGGGAACAGCACTGGCGAGGCCGCCCAATGACAACAGCAAAATACACAGCAGAAAGGATAAATTCCGATGCGGGTGTTGTTGATACCGGAGGCTGGTCGGCGTAGGCGTGGAGTAAGACATATGACAATTATTCAACGCCGGCTGGGGAAATGCCACCGTATTATTAACCCGGCAATCAATATCGACCGGTTAATAATACCCAAAACGGAGATGCAGTCAGCGCAGGTTTTTCGGCAAGGCCCGGCTGAGTATGCCGGAGATGACGGTACAGCTCAGCAGGAACAGGTGCAAGTTGACCGCGGCGGTGAGTGCATCGGTAGCGCTGATGCCGAAGGGCACCAGGCCGGCCACCACCCCGGCCTCGAAGGTGCCGGCGCCGGCGATACCATGGATGGGCAATACGCTGGTGAGGTCGCCGGCGGTGGCGCCCAACCAGGCGGCGGCGAAGTCTGTCTCGCTGAACAGCATCAGCACCCAGGCGAAGACGGCCAGCTTCAGCGCCCAGTTGAGAACGGTCCACATCCAGGAGCGCCAGAATTTTTCATGATCCTGGGGGAGGCTTTCCAGAATCATGCGCAGGATGGACCACACCTTGCCCTGGTGGTGGCCAATGGCCTTGAGCCAGGGGCGGTACAGACGAAAGCCCAGCCAGGGCAGGGTCAGCCAGAGCAGGGTGCTAACCGTTACCGCCCATAATGGCAGGAAATCCTTGCCCGCCACCAGTAGGGCGAGGACGAGCAGGGTATGCAGATCCAGCAGGCGAAACCACAGCAGGGCGGGGACGGAGCGCACCGCCGGGATAGAAAAATAGCGGGACATCAGCATGGGAAAGCTGAGTTCGCCGGTGCGCATGGGTAGGAGATTGTTGAGCATGTTGTGCTGCAGCGAGAGGCGCAGGCAGAGGGTAAACCGGCCGCGCATTTCACGGTGAAAGAAATCATAAACCCGCAGGGCGCGCAGGCTGTAGGTGATAAAGACCAGAGACACTGCAAGAACCAATGGCAGGGTATCCAGGTCTTTCCAGGGGGTGAGCAACTGAACCCAGCCGATGAAATATTCCACGAAAACAGCAAAGGCCACCAGGATCAGTGTGCCGAACACATATTTCAGAAAACCTTTCTCGCCTATGGCGGGGGTTTGCGGCGGAGTTTGTGTGTTCAATCGGGCCTCGGTATTATCGCGGGGCGTTGGCCCCGGTCTGGGTGGCCGTTATTCTAATCGCCTCCACCCATAATCGCCAGGTTTTGCCGGCGTGCAGTGAGAGCGGTATGGGTAGTGAGCCACGGGCCCATGGCTGGATGGCTACTTTTCTTGACTCTGAAACAGGTATATTGTGACTTCTCGGTCCTCATCTTCTTCAATCCAACCACGGGTATCCCATAATCACATCCTGCGCTGGATGCTGCTGATTGCGGTGGCCGTCAGTTTTTTCCTGAACATCTATGCCGTGCCCCTGTTCGACCTCGATGAGGGCGCCTTTAGTGAGGCCACCCGGGAGATGTTCGAGCGCGGAGATTTTATCTCCACCTTCCTCGATGGACAGCCGCGCTACGACAAGCCCATCCTTATTTACTGGCTGCAGGCCGCCAGCATGTTCGTGTTTGGTGTCAACGAATTTGCCTTTCGCCTGCCCTCGGCCATGGCCGCTACCCTGTGGGTGCTGGTGGTGGTTGGCTTCGTGCGCCGGGTGCGGGGTGACGAACGCACCGCGCTGATGGCCGGTATCATCACTGCCACGGCACTCGAGGTCTCGGTAATGGCCAAGGCTGCCACTGCCGATGCCCTGCTCAACCTGTTCATTGCCAGCTCACTGTTTTGTATCTATCTCTACTGGAAAGAGCGCGAGCGTCGCTGGTTGCTGTTTGCGTTTGCCCTCATCGGCCTGGGCTTTCTCACCAAGGGCCCGGTTTCCGTGCTGGTACCGCTGGCGGTGAGCTTCCTGTTCTTTGCCGCCAACAAGGAGTTGAAAGACTGGTTACGCATGGTGTTCAATCCGCTGGGCATCATCATCTTTCTCGCCATCGCCATGCCCTGGTATGTGGCGCAGTATCTCAAGGAAGGCGACGCCTTCATCCAAGGCTTCTTCTTCAAGCACAACATCGACCGTTTCAGCAGTCCCATGGAAAAACACAGCGGCGGTCTTTTGTATTATATCCCTGTGGTGTTGCTGGCGGTGCTGCCCTATACCACGGTGTTGATTCGTTCACTATTCAGGGTCAAGCAGCTGTGGCAAGACGATCTTAGCCGCTATTCCCTGTTATGGTTTGTGTTCGTGTTGGGCTTCTTTTCCCTGTCTGGCACCAAGCTGCCGCATTATGTGTTGTATGGTCTCACTGGCACTTTCGTGATCATGGCCCTGTGGCTGCGCATGCAAGATGATGTTGGTGTCGTCAGCCTGCAGTCGCAGTGGTGGCTGTTTATGCCACAGCTCATCCTGTTTGTGTTTTTACTCTTGTTACCTGAAATCATGGAAGGCGCCCTGCCGAGCATCAAGGATGTCTATCTGCGGGAGATGCTGGGTGAGTACAGGGACTATTTTTCGCTGGGCTATCGGGCGTTCTTTGTTACGGCCATTATGTTTACCATTTTTTGCATGGGCGAGCGGCGTTTCCTGCCCTCGGAGAAACTCTTGGCCAGTGGAGTGGTGGTGGCGTTGTCTATTTCCGGTTTCCTGTTGCCGGTGCTCGGCGGTCTGCAACAGGGTCCCATTAAGGAAGCTGCTGCCTTAGCAAAACGCAATAAGTTTACCGTGGTGCGCTGGCATCTCAATACGCCCAGTTTCAGTGTCTACACCCAACGGGTGACGGAAACCCGCAGGCCGCGAGCGGGAGAGGTGGTCTTGACCAAAAACAAGTTTTTGCCGGAATTGGGCGAGGTGGAGGTGTTGTACCTCAAGGGGGGAGTGGTGATGGCGCGGGTTGTGGGTGGCGTTGATTAGGCTGTTTTTGATTTATTCTATGCCGTCATTCCGGCGCAGGCCGGAATCCAGTGGTTTAAATGACATTCTAGATTATTCGCTATGCTCACCGTTCGGGCCGCCTTTGGCGCTCAACGCGCCCCGCGCTTATGTTCCGGCCTTCGCCGGAATGACGGAAGTAAAGTTAACGGGGATGCCGTGGGGGCGAATTAAAAATGAGTTTCGTACATTTTCTAGCGGCAATCAGTTTTCTGTTTCTGGCGGCCTGTGAGTTTCAGCCACCGAAAACAGCATCGGTTGGCGGTTATGAATTGCAGCTGAGCACAGATCCTGCGCCATTGATGGTGGGTCAGAATGCAGCCGTTTCACTATTGATTCGTGATGGCCTCAATCAACCCGTTACCGATTGCAAGGTGCGTTTCCGTCAACACATGCCCGGCCATGAAATGTCACTGGACAACACCTTTGTGCCCATGACCGATCCTGCCAAAGTTGGGAAATACACCGCGCAAAGTGGTGAATTCAGAATGGGTGGGGACTGGGTGCTGGAGGTGGGTTTTGTTTGTGGTGCAGACAGCCATACTGTACCGTTTGATTATCATCTCGAGTGGCCGGAGTGATTGGAGCGGTTGTGTGACACGCTGGGGTGAGTGGTAATGAGCCTCAACGTAAAATTGATGTACTGTTTCTCAGCCTATTAAGCGCGGAAGATTTCTTTGTTTTTATTGGAAGGCTGCGAGTCACTTTTCTTTGCACGGCCAAAGAAAAGTAACCAAAAGAAAGGCCGCCCTACGATTTGGTCGCTACGCGACTTCCCTGCGCTTCTCGCCTTCATTGGCGCAAAAATAAACTCGCTTCGCTCAGACAAATTTTTGCTTCCCCCAATGAAGGCTGCGATGCTCGGCTGCATCGAAGGGACGAAGGTCAAAAGCAAAACCTAAAACCCCAGGCTCAAGAATCTACAATGTAGTTTAGCCCCGTTATCCCTTGCTGAGCACCGCAGGGATTTTGCGATTGAGTGAGCGTTGTCTGAGCGAAGCGAGTTTAGCGAACGCGCAAAATACCGAGGAGCGCAAGGAACTGCGCATCGCGCGGCGAGGGATCGGGTGTGCTTTCTTTTGGTTCTGTTTTCTTTGCACAAGCAAAGAAAATGAACACGCAGCTTCCGCCGGAAAGAAAATAAAATAACTGAATAATCAGCTGCGGAACCACCGCCAACCTTTCGTTGGGGTTTTAAGCTTTCCATAAATATCAAGGTGTTTTAGTAACATATCTATTGGTAGGCTGATCTCATTGTTCACTATTTTCTGTAGTCGAGAGACTGCGGTTTCTTTCCATGAGTCCAAGCCTTCCATTTTTAAGTTGTCAGGGGCTGGGTATGTCTGTGGTGTCTTAAAGTTATATATTCGAGAGGTTAGTTTTTCGAGTTCTGTTGATTCGGGAAAAGTAGCCTTAATCGATCCAATTGTACGAAAAAGCAGTTCATTCTTTTCTGATATGTCTAGTGCAAGGTTTTCAGATTTTTTCATCCATCTTTTTGCTTCTTGAAGATCAATTGAATTTTCATTAGTTCCCGTTAATTTCCAGCGTTGCTCGTGGAAGTCGGAGATAATTATTGCTTCAAACCGTGAAACATAAAGTTGGGAAATAGAAAATTTATAGCCCATTAATGCTCCAAATAATTCTTGTCTAGCTCGTAATTCAGCTATTTGAAGCTGTTTGCGAAACCCAAAGTGGTAGCTTAAAAGTGAGGTGATGAATATGCCGGTCAATGCAGTTAAAGGAGTTAGCCATGTATCAGTCCAGCTTTTTTCTATCTCTTGGCTTTCGATAAGTTTTTCAACAGTTTTTGTTAGAGCTGAAATAATTTCATTTTCCATATGATGAATACCCAACAGTTAAATTTTTAGAATTGGTGCGTGCAGCCGAAACTAGTTGTCTATGCCCAATCACCGCCGCCAAACCCCAACCAAATACCCCCCAACACTCACCATCGAAACCACCCCAATCCCCATCTGCAACACCACCGCCGGATACTGCACATCATGCCAAAACAACAACACCAGGCCACAGGCTAACAACACCAGCCCAATCACCGTCTGCGCCGTGCGGCCCATGGGTGCCGGCCACTTTTTCGACAGCGCCACGCCAATCACCGCCGCCAGCCAGCCGCCGAAGGCGCCGGCGAGAATGTCCAGCGGCCAGTGGGCGCCCACCACGGCGCGAGAGATGCCCGCCAGGGTAGCGAGCAGCAACACCAGTGCCGCCAATGCGGGATGCACGCCACGCAGGCAGATTACCCCGGCAAGGGTGAAGGCGGTGGTGGTGTGCCCGGAGGGGAAGGAATTGCGGCGCAGTTCGACGCCGATAACGTGAACCATATCGGCGCCCAGCGCGGCTAGTGGGCGGGGAATATGAAACAGTGGCTTGAGCAGATGCACCCAGGCGGCGGCGAACAGGGCGGCAATCAATAATGCCCAGACAATATCGGGGCGCTTGCGGGCCAACAGGCCCAGCAGGCTGAAGGCGACGAGGGAATCGCCGAGGATGGTGGTGTTGGCCCAGAACATTGTTCCGAAGTTTCCATGGGCCCAGTGATTGAAAAACAGAAACAGGCGTTGATTGGCATCGAAGGTGATGATGGTGCCGGCGCTGAGCAGGCAGATGAGCGGCACCAGCCAGGTCCATGGTGAGGCAAGCGGGGCGGGGGTGTAGCTGGAATGAGCGGGATTCATTGCGCCACGCTAGTGAGCCGGGCGTGGCCTGTCAATTGTCTTCAGGCGCAAACTGCACGGGAGCGGCCAGCGGCTCGTCATCCAACCACACCTTGTTGCTTTGCAGGCGCAGCCGGCCCTCGGCGAACCAGCGAATGGCCAGCGGGTAGATTTTGTGTTCGACGCTCAGCACGCGGGTGGCCAGGCTTTCCGGTGTGTCGTCGGTCTCGATGGGCACCCGGGCCTGGATGATCACCGGGCCGCCGTCCAGTTCCGGGGTGACGAAGTGCACGCTGGCGCCGTGTTCGGTGATTTCGCCCCGGTGGAAGGCCGCCAGCGCCCGGGCGTGGGTGTTGAGCCCCTTGAACATCGGCAACAGCGAGGGGTGGATATTCATCATGCGCCCGAGGTGCCGGTTGACCAGCTCGTCGGTGAGCAGGCGCATGAAGCCGGCCAGCACCACCAGTCGCGGTTCAAACTGGTCGATGCAGGCCGCAAGCGCCGTATCGAAGGCGGCGCGGTTTTCGTACTGGGTGTGATCCACCACCTCGGTACGCAGCCCGGCGCGGCTGGCCCGTTGCAGGCCCATGGCCTCGGGACGGTTGCTGATCACCGCGCGAATCTCCACCGGCAGTGCGTTGTTTTCAGCCGCATCGATGATGGCCTGCAGGTTGCTGCCGCTGCCGGAGATGAGGATGACGATGGGGAGTTTGGGGATGGGCATGGTCGTTGTTTCGGGTCCGTGTCGTTAACGCAGAGGTCGCAGAGACGCAGAGGACGCAAAGCAATAATGTTTTTCTCTGCGATCTTTGCGCCTTTGCGACCTCTGCGTTTATACCTCGGAATGTGAAAGTCGCAGTGGGCTAGCGGATGACGACGGCTTCACTACTGTTTTCCGCACGTTCAATGCGGCCGATAACACTGGCGTTTTCACCCTGCTCGCTGAGCAGCGATACGGTCTGCTCCACATCCGCCTCGGCCACGCACAACACCATGCCCACGCCGCAATTGAAGGTGCGGTACATTTCGTCGTCGACAATGTTGCCGTTTTCCTGCAACCAGTCGAATATCGGCGGGCGCTGCCAGCGGCTGCTGTCGATGACGGCCTGGGTGCCGGCGGGCATCACCCGTGGCAGGTTTTCCAGCAGGCCGCCGCCGGTGATGTGGGCGAGGGCGTGCACGTCCACTTTGGCCAAGAGGGCCAGCAGGGCCTTGACGTAGATGCGTGTCGGCGTGAGCAGGGTTTCCCCCAGCGACTGGCCGTGGAAATCGGCGGACAGGTCCGCGCCGCTCACCTCGATGATCTTGCGGATCAGCGAATAGCCGTTGGAATGCGGGCCGCTGGATGCCAGGCCGATGAGCACGTCACCGGCGGCCACCTGGCTGCCGCCGATGATCTTGGTTTTTTCCACCACGCCGACGCAGAAGCCCGCGAGATCGTAGTCGTCGCCGGCGTACATGCCGGGCATCTCGGCGGTCTCGCCGCCCACCAGGGCGCAGCCGGCCTGAACACAGCCCTCGCCGATGCCACTGATCACCGCCTCGGCCATGTCCAGCGACAATTTGCCCGTGGCGTAATAATCGAGGAAATACAGCGGCTCGGCACCGGCGACGATGAGGTCATTGACGCACATGGCGACCAGATCGATGCCGATGGTGTCGTGTTTGCCGATCTCCATGGCCAGTTTGAGCTTGGTGCCCACACCGTCGGTGCCGGAGACCAGCACGGGCTGGCGGTAGCGGTCGGTGGGGATTTCGAACAGGGCGCCGAAGCCGCCGATGGAATCCAGCACGCCGGGGCGGCGGGTGGCCCTGGCGATGGGCTTGATGCGGTCGATGAGCCGGTTGCCCGCATCGATGTCGACACCGGCGTCGCGGTAGCTGAGGGAGGTCGGCTTGGAATCTGAGTGGCTCACGGGATACCTGTTCAAAACGAAAATGTGGGTGGCGTATGTTATCAGTTTCTAGTTACCAGGGGCGAGTATCGAGGCGTTCAATTTACCGTCATTCCGGCGGATGCCGGAATCCAGTATCTCTCCAAGTTCTCTGGACTCCGGCATCCGCCGGAGTGACGAAAATACTCGAATGTGGTTCAGCGAGAAACTCGCCACTCGAAACTAGAAACTAGAAACTAACAAGTTGACTTGCCGCAGTGGCTCGCATAGCGTGCGTTTTATG
>Ga0256832_1003317_pt1 | contig 10959 bp, 10 predicted proteins | sample 134614metaG_FD_190534 | JGI IMG/M metagenome (GOLD analysis project Ga0256832, IMG submission 190534) | Hydrothermal vent microbial communities from Lau Basin, Pacific Ocean - 134-614 | ecosystem: Environmental > Aquatic > Marine > Hydrothermal vents | place: Pacific Ocean: Lau Basin | collected...
GCTTCCGTGAGCAGGCAGGCCGCCGTCTGGGTCTTGGGAAAGGCCATGACGTCGCGGATAGAATGGGCGCCGGCCATGAGCATCACCAGCCGGTCCAGGCCAAAGGCCAGGCCGCCGTGGGGAGGGCAGCCGTACTGCAGGGCGTTGAGCAGGAAACCGAACTTGTCCTCAGCCTCCTGCTCATCTATGCCCAGCAGATCCAGCACCTTGCTCTGCACCTCGGAACGGTGAATACGCATGGAGCCGCCGCCGATCTCGGTACCGTTGAGCACCATGTCATAGGCCCGGGACAGGCACTTGCCCGGATCAGTGTCCAGCAGCGCCAGGTCTTCTTCCCGGGGCGCGGTGAAGGGATGGTGCAGGGAAGTCCAGCGTTTTTCCTTCTCGTCCCATTCGAACATGGGGAAGTCCACCACCCACAAAGGCCGCCAGTCGCCTTCCATGAGTCCCAGATCCTCGCCCAGCTTCACCCGCAGGGCGCCCAGGGCCTCGTTCACCACGGTGGCCTTGTCCGCGCCGAAGAAGATGAGATCACCATCCTCGGCGCCAGTGCGTTCCATGATGCCGTTCACGGCTTCATCGGGCAGGAACTTGAGTATGGGCGACTGCAGCCCCTCACGCCCCTTGGCGGCCCACTCGTTGACCTTGATGTAGGCCAGGCCGCGGGCGCCGTAGATGCCCACATACTTGGTGTAATCGTCGATTTCCTTGCGGCTGAGCTTGCTTCCCTGGGGTACGCGCAGGGCCGCCACCCGGCCGGCGGGGTCGGAAGCCGGGCCGGAAAAGACCTTGAAATCCACGTCCCGCATGAGATCCGCCACGTCCTTCAGCTCCAGGGGGCAGCGCAGGTCGGGACGGTCGGAGCCGAAGCGCTCCATGGCCTCGGCATAGGTCATGCGGGGGAAGGGGTCGGGCAGATCCACGTCCAGGGCGCCCTCGAACACGCCGCGGATCATGTCTTCCATATGCTGCATGATCTGCTCTTCGCTCATGAAGGACATTTCCACATCCAGCTGGGTGAACTCCGGCTGGCGGTCGGCGCGCAGATCCTCGTCGCGGAAGCAGCGCACAATCTGGTAGTAGCGGTCCATGCCGGACATCATCAGCAGCTGCTTGAACAGCTGAGGAGACTGGGGCAGGGCGAAGAACTTGCCCGCGTGGGTGCGGCTGGGCACCAGGTAGTCCCTGGCGCCTTCCGGAGTGGCCTTGGTCAGCATGGGGGTTTCCATGTCCATGAAACCATTGTTGTCCAGGTACTCCCGCAGCAGGCGGGTGACCTTGGAACGCAGCTGCATGCGCTCCAGCATCTCCGGGCGGCGCAGGTCGATGTAACGGTAGCGCAGGCGCAACTCCTCTGAAACATCCTCGTCATCCAGCACGAAGGGCGGGGTCTTGGCGGCGTTGAGAATCTCCAGCTCCTTGCCCAGCACCTCGATCTCGCCGGTGGAGATCTCCGGGTTCACCGTGCCCTCGGGACGGCGGCGCACCCGCCCCTTGACGCGCAGCACATACTCGGTGCGCACCCGCTCCGCCGTGGCGAACACGTCTTCCACGTCGGGATCGTAAACCACCTGAATCAGTCCGGTACGGTCACGCAGATCAATGAAGATCACGCCTCCATGATCGCGGCGACGGTTCACCCAGCCGCAAAGTTCCACTGTTTCATCGACCTGCTCCAGGCCGGGTTCACCACAATAATGACTACGCATCGAATTCAAACCCTAATTATGTATTGCAATTGGTTTCATTATTCCGGCCGCGAAAGAAACACCCCGGAGAACCGGGGTGTTTTGTCGGCCTGGTCTCAGTGGCAACCGCAGCTGCCGCCGCCACATCCGCCGCCCCCGGAGGAGGACTTGTCCTTGCCCGAATCAGCGACATTTTTCTTCTTGCCGGACTTGAAGTCCGTCTCGTACCAGCCGCCGCCCTTGAGGCGGAACCCGGACGCGGAAATAAGCTTCTGCAGCTCGGGCTTGCCACATTCGGGACAATCCTTCAGAGGCGCATCGCTCATTTTCTGCATGACTTCCAACTCGTGGTCGCAAGCCTTGCATCGATATTCATAGAAAGGCATATCGCAACCTCCATAACTGTTTCGTCGAGAGTAAACTGCAGGATTTTAACATGAAGCGGGAAAAATAGGTTGCCGAAGGGAAAAATCGACAGGGTCACGTCATCTTAACCACGGCTGGCGTGAGGCCTGCTCGGAAAAACGCCGTAAATTCATCCATGGCCGCTCCTTGGCATCCTGCCATCGCGGCATTCGTGCGTCCATGCACATCAAAGCTCCGCGCCGGCTTTACGGCTTCGCAATCCCTGATCCGCCGTAAAGTCCTGCTTTATCAATAACTTATGGATTTAGATGACGTGGTCCTGGAAAAATCGACGAGCGGGAGTCACTAAGGGGGCAGACGGTGGCGCTGCCAGCCGCCGTCATTCCTTGGCAAAAAAGGAAGAATCGTCCGCGTCCTCCACGTCCATGTCATGGAGCTTCTCCAGGGCCACGCGCAGGTTGCGCAACTCCTGTTCTCCCATGCCGAAACGCACATAGTATTCGGCTTTCTTGCGCAGATCTTCCAGAATCCTGTTGCGCTCCTGCAGGTAGAGCAACACGTAGCCCAGCTTGTACTGGTCCTTGCCTTTCTCACGCATGGCCTCGGCCAACTGTATGGCCTGTTCCATTTCCTCGCGGCTCGGTTTCTTCATGGGCATCTTCTGCTCTCCCTGGGCACAAACACGGATTCACTATGTAGAATATAGACCATTCGACCCTGACGGAACAGCCATCCCATGACTGACACCTCCCCGCGCAGCGTACTCATCACCGGCTGTTCCAGCGGCATAGGCCATCATGTAGCCCATGGCCTGAAGGACCGAGGCTACCAGGTATTCGCCACCGCCAGGAAAAAAGAAGACGTGGCCCGCCTGCAGGCTGAAGGACTGGACAGCCTGGTGCTGGATTTGGACCAAGAAGCCAGTATCGCATCCGCAGTGGAAGAGGTGCTGGAACGCAGTGGCGGAAGGCTTTATGGCCTGTTCAATAACGGCGCCTACGGCCAGCCCGGCGCCGTCGAGGATCTGGACAGGCAGACCCTGCGTGCCCAGCTGGAAACCAACCTGCTGGGCTGGCACGATCTCACCCGCCGCGTCATTCCGGTCATGCGGGCCCGGAGCGAAGGGCGCATCATCCAGAACAGCTCGGTACTGGGCTTTGCCGCCATGCCTTATCGCGGCGCCTACAACTGCTCCAAGTTCGCCCTGGAAGGCCTTACCGACACCCTGCGCCTGGAGCTGCATGGCACGGGCATCCATGTGTCACTCATCGAGCCCGGCCCCATCCGCAGCCGTTTCCGGGAAAACGCCTATGCCCGTTTCCTGGAGAACATCGACATGGAAAACAGCCCCCACAAGGAGCGCTATCTGGGCATGATCGAAAGACTGAAGAAGGAAGGCGACGCGGCGCCCTTCACCCTGGGTCCGGAAGCCGTGTTGGACAAGGTCATTCACGCCCTGGAAAGCCGGCATCCCAGGCCGCGCTATTACGTGACCTTTCCCACTTATCTGTTCGGCTATCTCAAGCGGGTGCTGTCCAGCCGCATGCAGGACAGGCTGATGCGATGGGTTTCCGGAGGAGGGAAACACTGAGTGTGGAAGGGTCGGAGTCGAATCGGGATGCTGTAGGTCGGACTTCAGTCCGACACACAACGGTGGATTGTCGGGCTGCGGCTGATTCTATGGCGGGGGTCGGAGTCAAATCCGCCCAAAGCCGTTACATGGGACATCAGCGCCCCCCATCCGCGGAATCCGCCCAGCGCCCTTCCCATTTGACTCCGACCCCGGGACCCGCGCCCCCTGCCCCGCTCATATCTGCCCGGCAAAATACCGCGCCAGATAGGTATCGAAATCCTCGCCGGAAGCCTGTTCCAGGGCCTCCTGTTCCGCCAGGGATCGCGCCGCCATGCGGTCCAGTTCCTCCGTGAAACCAGCATCCGGTTTTCTCCGGGAGAAATAGCGCCACTGTTCCTGGGACAGGCGCCGGGCGAACTGATAGAAACCTTCGCCATACTCCCGCATTTCATCCAGCATGCGCCCTGAAGGAGTGAGAGAAGCATCCTCCAGCTTGCGCTGCTGTTCCAGCAGGGAACGGGTATAAGCACCGTCATCACCCTGCTCTGCCAGCAGATCCGCCAGGGGCTCCATGGCCTGCAGCAATTCCCGGGCCCAGTCACGAAACAGCACCGCCCGGTCACCGCGCTGCAGCTTGAGCAAGGGGTCCCTGCCCTGGTGGGCCACCCAGATAAGGTTGCGGTCGATCTCCTTGCGCTCGGTGCAGCTGATGACCGGGCTTTCCCTCAGCAGGCAATAGAGCATGAATATGTGGAGGAAGCGCAGCTGGGTTTCGTCCACGCCCAGGGGATGATAAGCATTCACATCCAGCGAGCGCAGCTCCACGTAGGCAATGCCCCGCTCCTTCAGTGCCCTGGCCGGCGTTTCCATGTCATCACAGATCTGCTTTGGGCGCACCGAGCTGTAGTATTCGTTTTCGATCTGTAGCTGGTTGGCATTGAGCTGACGGTACTCGCCATCCACCTTCACGCCTATGCCCTCCCACACTGGGCAGGGCGTCTGGGTGGCTCGCGCCAGGCTGCGCACATAGCTGTCCAGGTCGTCGTATTCCGCCTTGATACCCATGCCCTCTTCCTTGCGGTTCTGGTAACCGATGTCTCCCATGCGCAGGGAAGTGGCGTAAGGCTCGTAATAAGTGTGGTCGTCGAAGACCAGCAGATCCGGTTCCTTGTCCGTGAAAAAGGAACTGCACACGGAAGGCGAGGCACCGAACAGATAGGGAATCAGCCAACCATAGCGCTGCAGGTTGCGCACCATGCCCATGTAGTGACGGTCACGAAAATCCCGCAGGCTGCCCCTGTCGCCCAGCAAGGCCTGGTACATGGGCCAGAAGGCCTCGTCCAGGGAAAAATTGTAGTGTACGCCCGCGATGACCTGCATGGTGCGGCCATAACGGTAACCTAGACCCACCCGGTAGACATATTTCATCAGCCCCGGATTGGAACCGCCATAGCGGGCAATGGGAATCTTGTCCTCCCCGGCCAGGATGCAGGGCATGCTGGTGGCCCAGAGAAACTCCCTGTCCAGCCTTTCACGCACATACAGGTGCAACTCCTCCAGGCAATCCAGCGCCAGGGTGAAATCCTCGAAGGGCGGTGTCACAAACTCCAGCAGGGCCTCGGAATAGTCCGTGGTGATACGGGGATGGGTCAGGGCCGAGCCCAGGGAAGCAGGATGGGGCGTCTGGGCGATGCCGCCGCTCTGCGCCACCCGCAGGCTTTCCTTTTCCAGCCCGAAACGCCCTTGCGCCAGCAGGGACGGGTCACCTTCCCGGCGCAGGCGCTCGAGCAGGCCGGTGACCAGAGGCGAACCGGTGGGCATGGCTGTTGCTTATTCAGCCTGGGCAGTGACAGGACGCTGCTGGCGGATGAAGTCCGCCAGAATGTGCGCGGCCTCTTCCTGCATGATGCGGTTGATGCCCTCGGGATCGTCTTCCTTTTCCTCGAAATCATCCTCGTCATCATCCAGCTTGGTCAGAGGCGGCAGACCTCGCAGGGCGCGCAGCTTGTTGTGCCGTTCCAGGGCGCGCTGTTCCCTTTCATCCCATTCCTTCCTGCGTTCGGACTCCACCAAGGAGACTTCCTTGCGCGCCTCCATGTCGTTGAACTCCCGGTTTTGCTCCACCAGGAAATTGAAACCGGAATCCCGGGCCACGCGTCTTTCATGCTTGCGCTGCAACATGGACAACTGCGGCACCTGGTTCACCGCGCGATACTCCGCCGGCTGGATGCTTGCCCAGGGCAGGGCGTTGTCCAGGGAACGCTCACCATGCTTGCCGGAACCTTCGGCCGTGGGAAAGAGCACGTCTGGAATCACGCCCTTGTGCTGAGTGCTGCCGCCCTGTACACGGAAGAACTGGGCAATGGTGAGACGCAGCCGCCCCAGGTCCTGCTTGTGACGGGAAAACTGCCCCAGGTCCACCAGGCTCTGCACGGTTCCCTTGCCGAAGGTGGGCTCGCCCACGATCAGGCCCCGGCCATAGTCCTGGATGGCGGCGGCGAAAATCTCGGACGCCGAAGCGCTGTTACGGTTCACCAGCACCGCCAGAGGCCCCGTATAGGCCTCTTCGGGATCACTGTCGCGCTCCACGTCGATATGCCCCTGGCTGTCCTTCACCTGCACCACAGGACCATGGGGAATGAACAGGCCGGTCAGCTCGGTGGCCTCAGTGAGGGAACCGCCGCCGTTGTTACGCAGGTCCACGATGATGCCGTCCACCTTTTCCGCCTTGAGCCCGGCGATGAGCTTGCGTACATCCCGGGTGGTGCTGCGGAAATCCTTCTCTCCCGCCGCCTGGCCCCGGAAATCCCGGTAAAAGGCCGGCACGTCGATGACGCCGAAACGCATGCCGTCCACCTCGATGATGCTGGATTTGGCCGCCTGGTCCTCCAGCTTGATCTTGTCCCGCTGAATGAGCACTGTCTTCACCGGCGCATCCCCGCCACCCGACCTGGGCAGCACGTTCAGCCGCACAATGGTGTCCTTCTTGCCTCGAATTTTCTCTACCACATCCTGCAGGGGCCAGCCGATAATATCCTCCATCTCCCCGTCCTCTCCCTGGGCCACGCCGACGATCTTGTCGCCGGCATGCAGCTGACCGCTCTTGTCCGCCGGACCGCCGGGAACGACCTTCTGGATCACCGTGTATTCATCATCGCTGCGCAGCACCGCGCCTATGCCCTGCAGGGACAGGCGCATGGAAATATCGAAGTTCTCGGAACGCTCCGGCGACATGTAGCTGGTATGGGGCTCTATGCTCAGGGTGTAGGCGTTGACGAAGGTCTGGAACACGTTGTCCGCGTCCAGCTGATGAACCCGCCGCCGCATGGTCTGGTAGCGCTTTTCCAGGGTCTCGCGAATCTTCTTCTCGTCCTTTCCCGCCAGGCGCAGGCCCAGGATGTCGTTCTTCACCCGCTTGCGCCACTGGTCACGGATCTCGGCCTCGTTCTTCGCCCAGGGCGCGTCTTCCCGGTCGAAACGATAGGTCTCCTTGCGGGTGAAATCGAATTCATCCTTCTTCAGCAGCGCCAGGGCCAGATCCACGCGCTCATCGACCCGCTGGCGGAAACGGCGGAAGATCTCAAAGGCCGGCTCCAGGCGCCCGGAAGAAATGGCGTCGTCCAACTCATGCCGGTATTTGGAGAAACTGTCGATGTCTTCCTGGGTAAAAAAGCTCTTGTTGGGGTCCAGGGACTCCAGGTAGCGCGCCAGGATGGCCTCGGACAGGGCATCGTCCAGGTGTACCTTGCGGTAGTGATACCGCTCCAGCACCCGGTTCACGATCAGGGCGGTCTGCCGCTGGGTATTGCTGGGAACCAGGGAGTCCGGCGACACCTCCTTGGCCACGGCAAAGGCCGTGGTGCTGACGAGCAGCAGGCAAAGCGCATTGATCCCCAGGGTCAGTAGTTTCTTCATCTATATTTCCGTTTCTCTTTCCCGGACCAAACGAACGCTCCCCAAGGGGCGCCGCAGGCCCGTGGCCAGGTCCAGGTATTCTTCATGCTGCGGATCCAGGTAACCGTGCCGCAGCAGAAAATCAATTATCACCAGGTTGCAGTTCAACTTGAATTCGTCGGTTTCCCTCACCAGGCGGGCAACCTCACCCAGAGGCAGCAGGCTGAAGGACTCGACCTCGCCATCGGTATTTCGAGGTCTGAAGTCCGGAGAAAGTTCCAGGTCATAGCAATAAAGCACATCCGGCCGGAAACCGCGCTCTGTCACCCGATTATAGCTCACCAAGCCCACGGGCACGGCCTGGTCGGCCAGTTCTGAGGACAGGCCCGCTTCCTCGGCGCACTCCTTGCGCAGGTTCTCTTGCAGACTCACGCCCCAGGGGAGCCCCCCCGCCACCATGTTGTCCAGGCAGCCAGGGAAAATCAGTCGGTCCCGTGCCCGGCGCCCCAGCCACATGTGGATGCCGTCATCAAGGCGCACATAACCATTGAGATGCTGACCGAAGGCCCGTACGCCGAAATACGCGGCGGCCGCCCTGTCCATGATGCAAAGGGCCGCTTCCCTGCCCGCCGGGGTGACCGGGTAGGGTTCCCCCATGGGCGGCGTAATCAGCGCCTGTTGGGCCAGCCAGCCGACCACGTCGTCCAGGGCCTCGCTGCGGGCGGAAAAATCCCCAAACTCACCGCGCAGATGCACGACATCATTCCTGATTTCAAACACATCGGGCCGGCCTGCCAGTTTTTCAACCAGCCAGGGACGCAACCATCCTACCACCTGACCCTGTATGCGCCAGGGAACAAACCGCTCGGTTACTGGGGGATTGCAGGCAAGGACATGCCGCAGGTAGCCGGTATCAGTCACTGCCGCTCTCCCCGGCCTTCACCCGTTCCCAGGCGTCTTCCAGCCGTTCCAGCCCCAGGATGCTCAGATTCCCGTGTCCCTCGGCCTGCAGCAGCTTCTCCATGGCGCGGAAGCGGGTCTCGAAGTTCCTGTTGCCCCGGCGCAGGGCCTGCTCGGCATCCACCCCCAGCAGGCGGGCGATGTTCACCGCGGCAAACAGCAGGTCGCCCAGTTCGTCCTGCAGGGCCTCCCGATCCGCCGCCTCCACGGCTTGCCTCACTTCTTCCAGTTCCTCCAGCAGCTTGTCCATGGCGCCCGAGGCGTCCGGCCAGTCGAAACCCACCCGGGCCGCCCGCTTCTGCAGCTTGTCCGCCCGGACCAGGGCCGGCAGGGCTGAAGCCACGCCGTCGAGTACGCTGGCCTCCGCGTTCTTTTCGTTTCGCTCCCGGCGCTTCTCCGCTTCCCAGGCCTCCTTGAGGGCGGCCTCATCCTCGTGCCGCGCATCGGCGAATACATGAGGATGACGGCGGATCATTTTTTCACAGATGGCATCCACGATATCCGCAAAATCGAAATATCCTTGCTCCTCGCCCAGGCGGGCATAGAAAACCACCTGAAACAGCAAATCGCCCAGCTCCGATTTCAGCTCGGTGAAATCGCCCTGCTCGATGGCATCCGCCACTTCATAGGCTTCCTCGATGGTATAGGGAACAATACTGCGCCAGTCCTGCTTCAGATCCCAGGGACAACCCTTGTGAGGATCACGCAGCCGGGCCATGATATGCAGAAGTTCGTCGATTTTGTGCGCCATGAAAAAGCCTTCCTACCCCGAGGATCATGTTTCCTACCAGCTGCACATCCGCGTGCGCGGGAATGTGCGGATTGTGGCAGGTGCGCTGGGAAGCTGCAATTTTCCCGCCGGGCACTACGTATACACCGGCAGCGCCCGGCGAAACCTGGGAGCGCGCGTTGCCCGGCATTTGTCCGACAGCAAGAAGCTGCGCTGGCACATCGACTACCTTCTGGCGCATCCCGAGGTGGAAATCCTGCGGGTGGAAACTTCAGCCATACCGGAATGCCGGTGGAACCAGCAGCTGGCAGGCAGCATTCCCTTACCGGGGTTTGGCGCCAGCGACTGCCGCCGGCATTGTGGCTCCCACCTGAAATATCTTGGTCCAAACCAATGATTGTCAACCCTCCTGCGACTTGTGCGTTTAACCGGATACCAGCACCAATTGACACAGCAACAAGCAGGAAGGATCATGCCGGAAGCCATCAGCACGACTTTCATGGATACAGACAGTAATCCGAAGGCACGAACCCAGTCGCCCGGCCTGGAACGTTTTCTCGCCGAGGTGGAACGTCGTGCCCTGGTAATGGCGGAAATCGCCACCCACAGCCGGGAGGAAGCACTGGATCTGGTACAGGACAGCATGATAGCTTTCGTCACCAAGTACGGACACAAGGCGGAGACGGAATGGCCCCCTCTGTTCCACCGGATATTGCAGAACCGTATCCGGGACTGGTACCGACGCTCGGCCGTGCGCAGCCGCTGGAAAGGCTGGCTGGGCTTCGCCGATGACGAGGGCGACCCCATACAAACGGCCCCTGATCCCCGTTTCGCGACACCGGAAAGGGAGCTGCAGCGGGACGAATCGCGGGACGCCATCGCCGCGGCCCTGGGCAGTCTTCCCCTGCGCCAGCAACAGGCCTTCATGCTGCGCATCTGGGAGGGGCTGGACGTGAAAGACACGGCGAAAGCCATGGGCTGCAGCCAGGGAAGCGTCAAGACCCACCTGTTTCGCGCCATGCAGTCCCTGCGTGGACAGCTGGAGGAGTACCGCTGATGAACGAGTTCGAGCAGAAACTGAAGGAAGCACTGGACGAGAAGACCGCGGGACTGGACGCATCCACCCTGTCCCGCCTGCGCCAGGCCCGGGAACAGGCCCTGGACACGCCCATCCCCTGGTGGCGCACCCTGCATGCCGGCGCCACGGTAAATCTGGGGGGCGTGCTGGGACGCCATGCCGCCCCCGCCGCCACGGCCCTGGGGCTGCTGGTTCTGGTCAGCCTGTTGATGCTTTCGTCCTTGTCCAGCAACAACCGAATGGCGGAGAACGGCGACCTGGAACTTCTGGAAATCATCAGCCTGGATACGGATCTGGAACTGGTGGAGGAACTGGATTTCTACCACTGGCTGGAGGAACAGGCGTCCCGGGACATGAACCAGTGACAGCCGCCATGATGCTCCTGCTGCTCAGCCTGCCTGGTGAAGAACAGCCCGGCCCCCAGGCCGGCGACGCCCCTTCCCTGGAACTGCTGGAATACATCGGCGGCATGGAAGAAGACAGCAGCGGCAAGCTGCTCGACCCCCTGGATCTGCCCCAACCGTCATCAACCGCCACCCTGCCCTCCCAACCCCTGCCGCAGGTCAAGGATTCCTCAGAACCATGAAACATCCGATCCGCATTGCCTTTCTTCTCTGTCTCTGCCTGGCCCTGGGACGGGCGGTCGCGGAGGAAACAGCCATTGCCTGGG